>Ga0163154_10008814_pt1 | contig 11652 bp, 7 predicted proteins | sample OliLakLV19MP9P1_FD_148649 | JGI IMG/M metagenome (GOLD analysis project Ga0163154, IMG submission 148649) | Freshwater microbial mat bacterial communities from Lake Vanda, McMurdo Dry Valleys, Antarctica - Oligotrophic Lake LV.19.MP9.P1 | ecosystem: Environmental > Aquatic > Freshwater > Lake >...
GAAGAGGGCGTTCGTGGCGTGTATGAGCGCAACCCCTTCTACTGGGCTGTCGATAAAGAGGGCAACCAGCTGCCGTACATCGACAAAATCGTCTCAACAACATTCCAGAATGGCGAGGTCGAGAAGGTCAATGTGCTGCAAGGCAAGTCGGACTGGACGCATCATTGGGTGCTGAACCTGACAGACGTCGCCAATCTGCGTAAGCAGGCCGATGCAGGCGGCTATGAGATCCGCTTCTGGGACTCAGGCTCGGGCTCGGGCCAAGCATTCTTCTTCAACTACGACTTCAAAGATGCGGCTATGCGGGCGCTCATTCGCGAGCCGAAGTTCCGCCAGGCACTTTCGCTTGGCCAGAACCGCAGTGAGATCAAGAAGAATCGCTACTTCGACACTGGCGAAGAGACGACCGGTACCTTCAGCCCGAAGGCGATCGAGTATAACTTCAATGATGAAGCCAAGACGCGCTATGTCGAATGGCGCGACAGTTTCGTCAAGCACGACCCTGATGCAGCTAATGCACTGCTTGATGGATTGGATCTGAAGAAGGGTGGCGATGGCTATCGCAGCATGCCGGATGGCAAGCCGCTCGAAATCCTACTCATGATCCAGGCCACACTTGAGAAAGATTCTGTTGCACAGAATGAACTCCTGGTGCGTGACTGGAAAGAGATCGGCATCAAGGCCACCATCACCCCGGTTCCTGTTCAGGGCTGGGATGATAAAAAGGCCTCTGGCGAGTATATGGACGATGCAGGCTGGGGTATTGGCGATGGGCCGAACCACCTGGTTTACCCACAATGGCTGGTTCCGCTTGAGCCATCGCGCTGGGCATCATTGCACGGCCAGGGCTATCAGTTGCGTGGCACCGATACAGATGGAACCGAGAAGGACGTCGATCCATGGGAGCGCAAGCCACCACGGATCTATGCAACCGACAAAGCCTTCGATCCAACGATTGGCAAGCTGTGGGAGATCTACGATAAGACCAAGGTCGAGCCAGATGCCATGAAGCGCTATCAGTTGGTCTGGGACATGATGAAAATTCATGTTGAGAACGGGCCATATGTTCAGGGTTCGGTCGCCAACTTCCAACGTGTCTTCATTGTCAAGAATGGCTTGATGAACGTGCCGAAGAAGGAAGATCTGACCTTGGGCGGCTTCACCGATCCGTGGATCCACCCGACGCCAGCCGTCTACGACCCGGAAACCTGGTTCTGGGACGACCCGACCAAGCATAGTTAGGCCATTACAAGAACAATGATTGTAGGGGCGGTTCGCGAACCGCCCGCAATGGCCTATATTGCCGTCATGGTGGGCGGTTCGCGAACCGCCCGCAATGGCCTATATTGCCGTCATGGTGGGCGGTTCGCGAACCGCCCGCAATGGCCTATATTGCCGTCATGGTGGGCGGTTCGCGAACCGCCCCTACCGCCTGTTCCTGACATAGGAAACGCATATGCTCACATTTATTGGCCGACGCCTTGTGTACATGGCAGTGACAATCCTCCTGGCCTCACTGATTGGTTTTTTCCTCATCCAACTGCCACCCGGCTCAATCGTTGATATCAAGATCAGCCAGCTGCGCTCAATGGGCGGGAGCGTCACTCAGGATCAGATTGAGTCGCTTAAACGCCGCTATGGTGTCGATGATCCAATCTATGTAAAATACTGGAAGTGGCTCTCGCGTAGCTTCCAGGGCGATTTCGGCACATCCTTCGAAACTGACACGCCAATTGCGCCAATTATTGCTCAGCGGCTGCCAATAACTGTTGGCTTGACCTTTGGAACAGCCTTCTTTTCCTGGCTAATCTCGATCCCATTGGGTGTCTATATTGCGACCAATCGGCGCTCGCTGCCAGATTATGTGATTACCTTATTCCAATTCCTGGGGATCGCCATTCCGAATTTTGCTCTGGCATTGATCCTGATGGTCTTTGCCGCATTTGTGCTGCGCCAGGATGTTGGCATCGGCTTTATCTCGGCGCAATATATCGATGCGCCGTGGAGCTGGCCAAAATTCGTCAATCTGTTGAGTAATCTGTGGATTCCGGTGATTGTGCTAGGCGCTGGTGCAACAGCAGGGCTTACACGTGTCATGCGGGCGAATCTGCTCGATGTGCTGAATGCCCAATATGTTCAGACGGCGCGCGCCAAGGGTTTGACTGAATTTGCAGTCATCTGGAAACATGCAGTTCGTAATGCCGTGCATCCGCTGGTGATGGCGATTGGCTATATCTTTCCGGCTTTGGTTGCTGGCGAAGCGCTAGCAGCCGTTGTGCTGAATCTACCAACACTCGGCTCGCTATATTTGCGTGCATTACAAGCAACCGATATGTACCTGGGGATCACCATCCTGATGATGCAGTGCATTATGCTGTTGATCGGGAACCTGATTGCCGACCTATTGTTGGCCTGGGTTGATCCGCGTGTGCGGCTGCAGTAGTTGAGGAAGAACGATGGCGACCACCGCAGAAACAATTACCAAGCTCAACAAGCGTGGCAAAAAAGTCGAAGATGTCGGCCAACTCTCACAATGGACCCTCATCTGGCGTCGATTCACAAAGAACCGGCTGTCGGTGATCGGTGGCATTGTTCTGATCGTCATGTATCTGATGGTCGTCTTTGCCGATTTCATCGCACCCTATCAATTCGATGAGATCGATTCCGACCATCAATACTCAAGCCCGACGCAGCTCGTCTGGGCGAATGGCGGCGTTGGCATCAATGGTGCCAAACAGGTGCTCGACTCGGTCAATTTCCAGTATACCTATGTTCCCGATCCAAATATCGTCTACCCAATTAAATTCTTTGTGCAAAACAGAGCCCAATACAAGATGTGGGGCCTGATTCCAACCCAAACAAAACTGTTCGGGCTTGAGTCTCCGCCTGAGGTCAATGCCAAATTACTGCTATGGGGGGCCGATCGCCAGGGCCGTGATGTGTTCTCACGGGTGCTCAAAGGCGGCCAGGTATCACTCAGTATCGGATTCATTGGAGTGATGCTGCAGATGGTGCTGGCCTCAATTATTGGCACTGCATCGGGCTATTTTGGCGGCTGGATCGATAATATTGTCCAGCGCTTTATTGAACTCATCCAGACCTTCCCGTTCATTTCGATCTATATCGCAATTGCGGCAGCCCTGCCAAGCAGTATGCCGGTGTTGCAACGCTATTTTTTGATCACGTTGATCTTTGCGCTGATCGGCTGGACCGGAACATCGCGTGAGATTCGTGGTAAGGTGCTTTCGTATCGCTCTGCCGATTATACCAATGCTGCGATTGCATCAGGAGCCTCACACTGGTGGGTGATCAGTCGCCATATGATCCCCAATGCGCTCAGCCATATTATCGTTGTCACCTCATTTGCCATTCCTGGTGCAATCGCTGCCGAAACTGCACTGAGTTTCCTGAACCTCGGCATTTTGCCACCCGCCGTTAGTTGGGGCGTGTTACTACAAGATGCCCAGCAGGTTCAATCGGTGGTGCTGTACCCATGGCTGCTCATCCCACTTGGCGCGATCATCCTGGCCTCACTATGCTTGTACCTGCTTGGCGACGGCTTGCGCGATGCCGTCGATCCCTATTCGTCGTAGATTTGTTGGGCGTATGGCGATACCTGAATGGCGCACGACGTATTGGTGGGCGGTTCACGAACCGCCCCTACCGGATTGCGTTGGGCATATTGATGATCTTTACAAATGAATCAGGTATGGTTCGCTCACCCGCCGCGGGCTAAAGCCACGCGGCTAGGGGTTCGTTTGCTCGTTGCCGCAGGCTGAAGCCTGCGGATGGTAGGGCATCCATCGATCTTCCCGATTATGTGCCTTTAACCTGAACCTCACATACGGCGGTACACCCCCTAAAAAGTGGTATGATGGGGCAACCTCGTTCGATGACGAAGGAGCCTCATCATGTATTTCACACTCGAGAAGCTCACAGCTCGTATGCCGGAGCTGATCGCCTCCACGATTCGCGCTACCCATTCGATTGACCCGATTCTGACAATGCCTGCCCTCGGAACTCCCCCCGATAATGCGATGTCGCCACCGCCACTCGCCGATCACCCTGGATGGCGAGCGCTCCATGAGCGTGCGTTATGGGGTGGCAACCCGGCCAACGATCCATCAACACTACCTGCCATGCTGGGCTGGGGTATTCCTGCCGATGGCGGCCATAACCATTGGCTGAAAGCCAGTTTTTCGGTTCCAGACGACTGGCAGGGCAAACCAGTCCTGCTGCATCTCGATTGGGAGACCAATGGCCAATCCAGCATCGAAGCAATTTTGTATATCGGCGGGCAGGCCGTCGGCGGGATCGACCAATTCCATAAAAGCTATCTGCTCCCACCAGAACTACACCAGGGTACCCACGAGATCCTGCTGCGCGTTTACACGCCCTTTGCACAACCATTCGGCGGACTGAAACTGCAACTGCGCGACAGCACCATCATGAAGCTGGTTGCCTATATCTACACGCTCTCCGAGGCGATCAAAACCTACCGCGATAGCGATCCGGCTGGCCACGCGCTGCTGACACTCGTCAACCGCGCCTATAATATGCTCGATACCCAGGCTGGCTGGGCTGCCGAACAGTATGCGGCATCGGCGATTCCAGCGCTCACACAGCTCGAACACGATCTGGATCTGATGCGCGGCCAGGGTGGGTTAGTAACCAATGATACACTCGGCTCACGACGGCCAATTATCTTCGGCACTGGCCACGCCCATCTCGATACTGCCTGGCTGTGGCCATTGTGGCGCACACGCCAGAAGGCTGCACATACCGTTGCAACCGCACTGAGCCTGATGGATCGCTACCCGAACTACCATTTCAGCATGAGCCAGCCGCAGGTCTATGATTACCTCAAACACGATGATCCCGATCTGTATGCGCGTATGGTTGCCAGGGCACGCGAGGGCCGCTTCGAACAGGTTGGCCTGATGTGGATCGAATCGGATTGCAATGTGCCAAGCGGCGAATCGCTGGTTCGCCAATTTCTGGAAGGTTCGAAGTATTACGAGCGCGAGTTTGGTCAGAAGAAACACATCCTATGGTTGCCAGATGTGTTCGGCTATAGTGCCGCATTGCCCCAGATCCTGCGTGGCTGTGGGATCGATGTGTTTATGACAACCAAGATCAGCTGGAATCAGTTTAATCGCATGCCCTGTGATACCTTTCGCTGGCGCGGCATCGATGGCACCGAAGTATTGACCCATTTTGTCACAGCCACCGACCAGCCTGTCAAGCCGAACCCGACCGAAGCGCAGTTCTATACCTATAATGGCACGATGCAGCCAGCCGAAGCATTCGGCACATGGCAGCACTACCGCCAGAAGAATGTCAACGACGAAGTATTGTATATCTATGGATTTGGCGATGGTGGCGGCGGGCCAACCGAGGAGATGCTCGAAATCGCGGCGGTGCTGAGCGATCTGCCCGGCTTCCCACAGGTGCAGATGGGCCGCGTCGATCAGTATTTCGAACGGGTGTATGAGCGTGTGTGGAATAACCCGCAACTACCATCCTGGGTTGGCGAGCTATATCTTGAATATCATCGTGGCACCTATACAAGCCAGAGCCGCACCAAACAGCATAACCGCGCCAGTGAGTTGCTCTATCGTGAGGCCGAATGGCTGAATGCCTGGGCAACATTGCTTGGGGCCACAAGCGAACAGGAGCATCTAAATGAGGGCTGGCGAACGATTCTGCTCAATCAGTTCCACGATATTCTGCCTGGCAGTAGCGTGCCGTTGGTCTATGAAGAGAGCAATCGCCAATATGCCGTGGTTCAGCAAACCGGCGAACAGGTGCTTCAGTCAGCAGCAACATATATTCTCACAAATGATGATAGTGTCTCGGATGGGCGAGCAAGCGGGAATACTCAAGCAACAGCTCCAACTGCTTCTAGCAGCCAACCAGCAGCGATTGTACTGATCAACACATTGCCCTGGGATCGCGACGAACTGGCGGTTGTTCCACTTGGCCAGAATGCAGCGCCAACCATTCCTGGCCTTGTTCAGGAAGTGACTGAACTAGATGGCAGCCGCGCGCTGCTTATTCCAGCCGAGGTGCCGAGCTATGGCTATGCCGATCTGATCAGCGCCGCCCGATCCGCTGCCGATATTGGCGAGGGCAAACCGGGTGCGCTACACAGCAGTGCCAGGGCCGAACAGAACCTGTTGGAGAATGGCATCCTGCGGCTAACCCTGGACGAGCATGGCGAGATTGCTTCGCTGATCGATCTGGAGTATCAGCGCGAATTGGTGTTGCCAGGGCAGACGCTCAACCAGTTGGTGACATACGAAGATCGGCCAATGTACTGGGAAGCCTGGGACATCGACATCTTCTATGATGAGAAGCCCTATCCGCTGCGCTCGATCAGCAGTTGGAAGGTGATCGAAAGTGGCCCACTGCGGGCAACTATCGAGATCATTCGCAGCGTTGGCAGGAGCACAATCACGCAGCGGATCAGTATGCAGCAGGGATCGCGGCGGATCGATTTTGCCACCGAAGTCGATTGGCAGGAACGTCAAACAGTGCTGCGAACGCTGTTTCCGCTCCAGATCAACGCCACCAAAGCCACATCAGAAATCCAGTTTGGAGCTGTCGAACGGCCAACCCACCGCAACACAAGCTGGGATGTCGCACGCTTTGAGGTCTGCGCACACCGCTGGGTTGATCTGAGCGAAGGCGGCTATGGTGCCGCACTGCTCAATAATGGCAAGTATGGCCATAGTCTGCACGATACAACATTGGGTATTTCGCTGCTGAAAGCAGGCATTCATCCCGATCCAAAGGCCGATGAGGGGTTGCACCGCTTCACCTACAGCCTGTTGCCGCATACCGGCAGTTGGCAGGATGGCGCTGTCGTCCGGCGCGCATATGAGCTGAATGCACCACTCCGTACCCTGGTGAGTGCTCATCACGTGGCACCGATGATCAATGGGCGGTCATCGTTCCTGCGCGTCGATAGCGAGCATGTAGTCGTTGAGACGATCAAGGTTGCCGATGATGGCGATGGATTAATTGTGCGGCTGTATGAAGCCCACAACCAGCGCGGATCGGTTGGGTTGCATTTTATACGACCAATCAGCAGCGCCATCGAAACCAACCTGCTCGAACGCGAGATTGGCCCGGTTGCAATTGATGGCGCGACCGTGCGAGTGAATGTCCGGCCATATGAAGTCAAAACAATCCGGGTACGCCTAACATGACAACTATGCATCCGATCTACGCCTCCGAATTTGTTGCCTATGCAGCCGTTAATGGTGCCGCCTGGCATATGCCAGCGCATGCGCATCAGTGCTATGAACTGCTGTATGTTCTCGATGGCAGTTGCCGGATCGAGACCGACGGCGGCACCTATATCGTCCAGCCGCATGATCTCATCCTGTTTCGGCCATACCAGCGCCACGAAGAGTTCAATCTGACCGACACCTATGCTGTGGTGTGCCTACGTTTCCCTGGCGAGTTTGTTGCCGAACATCGCGTACCACTCCCTGATCCATCAGAACTACCGACGGTGACACAACTGCCACCAACACCCGAATTCCGCTCAATTCTGGATCGGATTATCGCCGAACACGCCAAACGCGGTAGCTTCAGTGCAGCCATGATCGGCACATACCTGTTTCAATTTGCGGTACTGCTACGACGTATTCTGAGTGGCCGCCCAGAAGAGGCAACACCCTATGCCCAGGCTCAGGTGGATGATCTGCGGCGGCTGCTTGATCAGCATATTACCAGTACCAGTTCCATACGTGATATGGCTCGCCAGGTTCATATGAGCGAATCACATTTTAGCCATCAGGTCAAAGCGCTGCTTGGTGTCGCACCCAAAACCTATGTCCGCGAGCAGCGTATCGCACGAGCGATTGAACTGCTGCGGGCCACCAGACTGAGTGTTGAAGAGATTGCGCTCGAACTTGGCTATGATGCACCAACATCCTTCTTCCGTGCCTTCAAACGCGCCACTGGCCGCACTCCTGGCAGCTATCGTAGCCATGCGCGTGAGCGGACGTAGCTTCCCTGACCCCCTGACCCCCTCGCCCACGCTGGGGCGAGGGGAATGGCCCATTGCGAACCCTGTGCGCCCCTCCCCAGCGGTGTCGATGGGCAACACCTTGTTCTCGGTTCTTGGTTCGTGGCGCTGTTTACCCTAGACGCTCCGGCGGAGCGTCTCCTACCTGATGGAAATTCTGACTGCTGACTCCTGAATACTCGCTTCTTCGCAGCGCCTGCTACCTGCCCTGCAATCCGTGTTATAGACGTATCCTTCTACTAGCACTATCATTCACCATTACGCAGCCCAGAATGGTTGCGATATGTTCGTTGTGAGAATTGCACGCCATTCCAATGGAGGAACAGCATGGAAAAAGTCCGCATTGGCATTATCGGCTGCGGTGGCATGGCCCGCCATCACGGCAAAATGTTTACGCAGCACGTCCCGGAGGCCGAGATCGTTGCATTGGCCGAGCCAAACGAAGCAAATCTGGCCCGCTTCATCAAGGATGTGTTTGATGACCCATCTGCCGAGCCGGCAACCTTTAGTGATTACCGCCAGATGCTTGCTCAGGTTGAACTTGATGGCGTAGTGATCATCAGCCCACACGCCTACCATTTTCAGCAGGTTGTCGATTCGATCAGCAATGGCTGCCATGTTCTTGTCGAAAAGCCGATGGTGATCAGCACCGCCGATGCACAGGCCATGATCGCCCATGCCGATGGGCATGCGAAAACAGTTTCGGTTGCCTTCCCTGGCCCATTCACCCCCGAATTTCAGTATATTCGCAATGTGATCGCCAGCGGCCAACTCGGCGAGATTTCACTTGTCAGCGGGCACTGCTGCCAACAATGGATCCAGAATGTCGGCGGGACATGGCGCACAGTGCCGGAACTCTCTGGCGGCGGCAATCTGTATGATAGCGGCGCGCATATGTTCAATGCCATGCTCTACCTGACCGGCCTTTCGGCCAGTGAGGTGTTCTCATTCATCAATAACAAGGATCAACAGGTCGACATTGAGGGTGCTGTGACTATTCGCTTCAATAATGGCGCACTCGGTACAGCAACAGTCAGTGGCGACTCGACCTATTTTGAGCAGGGGATCTATATTCAGGGCACCAGGGGCACCATCAAAACCAGTATCTATGGTGGCAGCCTGGAACACTGGCAGGATGGCCAGAAGGTCAGGTACCCCGTTGTTCCAGAAATTTCTTCCATTCAACAGAACTTCATCGATATTGTGCGTGGCCGTGCTGGCACACCCAGCCCAGCGGTCCTTGGGCTACGTCAGGCCCGCCTGATGGACGCAATCTATGAATCGGCTCGCACCAGCGGGATCGTCAAAGTGTTAGCAGATTAAGCCGTAGAGACGCAAGATGTTATGGGCCATAGAGATACAAGATGATCTGCTTACTCTGGCACACCATTAGCAGGGGCTTCGGGGGCCACAGGCTTTAAGCAGTTCCTTCTGGCACGCGCCAGTCGGGGCCACAGGCTTTAAGCAGTTCCTTCTGGCACGCGTCGGTTGGGGGCTTGGGGGCCGCAGGCCCCCCAAAAGATTTTCTCTTACTCGCGGCGCTCAGAGCGCCGCGAGTGAGCACAAAAGGAGAACATATTATGCACGTCGGAATTCTTACTGCGCCAGTTCGCAAACAACCGCTGACAGAACTGATTCCCTGGGCCGCCTCGATTGGCGCAAAAGCACTCGAAGTTGATGTAACCCCTGGCGCAGCACTCGATGCCGCCACAACAAGCGACGAAACGATTGCGGAAGTCAAGGCGCTGCTGCAGCAACACGATGTGCGGATCTCCAGTTTAGCCTGCTATGTACAGGTGGTTGGCTTTCCAAGGGATCGCACCGATGCAGCCAAGGCCAGCATCGCTAATGCGATTGGGCTAGCACACAAACTGGGCGTCGATACCGTCTGCACGATTGCTGGCTTTCCAGAGCCAGGCAAGAGCAAAGCCCAGACAATCCGCGAGGATCTGCCTGCTGCCATACGCCCATTGCTGGAACTAGCTGGCGAGCAGGGCGTACGAATTGCGCTTGAGAACTGGTTCGCCACCAATATTCAGCATCTTGAACACTGGCGGCAGGTCTTTGATGTGCTTCCCGAAGAGAACTTCGGCCTGAACTTCGATCCATCGCATCTGGATTGGCAGGGCATTGATGTGATCGCCGCCGTTGAGGAATTCCAATCGAGGATCTTCCATGTGCATGCCAAGGATGTCTCGGTTAATCTGGCATGGCTCACACGGGTTGGCTATAATGGCGATGGCTGGTGGCGCTACACACTACCCGGTTATGGGCGCATCCGCTGGGGCGATTTCATCTCTGCGCTGCGCGGTATCGGCTACGATGGCGTGCTCTCTGTCGAACACGAGGATAGCTCATTTTCGCCAGAAGAAGGCTTCATCAAGGCCGTTAAATACCTCAATACATTGGTATAATCTCCCGCACCCCGCCCTGCAGGCACCCTCTTCCGGCGGGAGAGGGGCCGGGGTGAGGTTACGCCCCAAGGCCGATCCCCAATCCCCAGGCCCATGCTACCCTTGTGCCTCCACACAATCACGTAAGCAAAAGGGTGGCAAATGCGGCTCTACTATGAGGTTGCGCTACGGGCCTTTCGGCGGGCCACCACCTACCGAATCTCGTTCCTGAGCGGCCTACTGACCAATGCATTCTTCGGAGCCATACTTTCTTCGATCTATATGGCCGCCTATCAGGGGCGCGAACGTATGGCTGGCTATGATGCCGGTGATGCGATCAGCTATCTGTGGGCCGCCCAGGCACTCATTTCTGTTGGCAGTGCCTGGGTAACAGGTGATCTCTCACGGGCTATTCGCAGCGGTGATGTTGCTGTTGATCTGATGCGACCCTGGAATTTCTATGCCTACTGGCTCAGCCAGCAACTTGGTGATCGGCTGTTTAATCTGCTGATGCGCGGCAGTTTGACCTACCTGATCGGGATTTTGTACTTCGGGGCACGATTGCCAGCACTCGCAGCTCTGCCAGCGATCACGATCTCGGTCATCTTTGCCGTACTGATCTCAGCAGCATATGGCTTCCTGCTGAATGCCAGTGCCTTTTGGTTGCTCGATGATAGCGGCATACTGACAGTCGGCAGCATTGTGACCATGTTCTTCTCTGGCTTTCTGATCCCACTGGCCTTCTTCCCATCCTGGCTGGCCAGTATTGCTAGTTTCTTACCATTTCAGGCTGTGGCCGGGCTGCCAATTGAAATCTTTCTTGGCAAACTCCAGGGCGTTCATCTCGCCCAGGCATTGGCGCTACAAGCCTGTTGGGCAATTATTCTAACCAGCATGGCGCTTGTACAAATGCGGGCAGCCATGCGGAAAATCGTCATCCAGGGTGGATAGTATATTGCAGATGAGCAATTGTTGATTATTGATTATCCATCGGCAATCAAACAATCGGCAATCAAGGAATAGAAGAATGACTAGCCTCTACTTCCGCTTGATTGGTGCCCGTATCCGCTCCCAGATGCAGTACAAACTCTCCTTCTGGCTGGATATGGCCGGATTTGGGCTGCTCACCTGGATCGAGTTTGCGGTCACATTCGTGTTGCTCTCGCGCTTTCAATCAATTGGTGGCTGGGGTATTGCAGAGGTTGCGCTGCTGTATGG
>Ga0163154_10008816_pt1 | contig 11650 bp, 7 predicted proteins | sample OliLakLV19MP9P1_FD_148649 | JGI IMG/M metagenome (GOLD analysis project Ga0163154, IMG submission 148649) | Freshwater microbial mat bacterial communities from Lake Vanda, McMurdo Dry Valleys, Antarctica - Oligotrophic Lake LV.19.MP9.P1 | ecosystem: Environmental > Aquatic > Freshwater > Lake >...
GGTACATGTCCAACCCTTTCGCACAGCAACCGTTTCGCGGACCAGAGTTCGTCGACAACCCGGAGCAGAGGTGCCCCTGCCTATTGCTCCTCGACGTGTCGGGATCGATGCGGGGCCAGCCCATCCGCGAGCTCAACGACGGCCTGACCCTCTTCAGGGACGAGTTCTACGCCGACCCACTCGCCTCCAAGCGAGTCGAGGTCGGAATCGTGACCTTCGGGCCCGTCCAGGTCTTATCCGACTTCACCGGCGTCCAGACCTGGGTGCCTACGCAGCTGACCGAGCAGGGTGACACGCCCATGGGCGCAGCGATCGAAAGTGGCTTGAACCTGCTCCGCGACCGCAAGAACACTTATCAAGCGAATGCAATCCCTTACTACCGACCTTGGGTCTTCCTCATCACCGACGGCGGCCCCACTGATGCGTGGGCGCATGCCGCTGCGCTCGTGAAGCAGGGCGAGGCGGAGAACGCGTTCAGCTTCTTCGCGATCGGCGTCGACGGCGCGAACATGGATGTCCTCGCGCAGATCTCGGTCCGAAAGCCGCTGGCTCTGAAGGGTCTGCGCTTCCGGGACCTCTTCGCCTGGCTCTCGTCGTCGCTCCAGGCCGTGTCGCGCTCGAGCCCGGGAGAGCTCGTGCCCCTTGTGAACCCGGCTACGCCCGACGGCTGGGCCGCCGTCTGATGAGCCACGCCTGGCGGTGGACTGCTGCACGATCTATTGGGACCTCACACGTGAAGCTGCGGCTGCCATGCCAAGACTTCGCACTTTGCAAGGAGGTCTCGGGTCCGGATGGCTCAGTGCTCGCGGCGGTCGTCTCGGACGGCGCCGGGTCGGCGTCGCACGCTCTCGGGGGTGCCAAAACGGTCTGCATCGGCTTCTTGCGCGCCGCAATACGCCACTTCGCCGCGGGGAGGCAGATCGAGGACCTCGACGACAATGAGGCCCTGCACTGGCTCGACGATATCCGTGATCGCATCTACACCTACGCCCGCAAGGCGCACGTGCGTCCCCGCGACTGCGCGGCGACGCTCGTGGGCTTGCTGGCGGGCCCCCGCAGCGCGCTCATCATGCACGTCGGCGACGGCGCCGCCGTGGTCCGCGAGGAAGGCACGCCTGACTGGCTGATCCCGTCGTGGCCATTCCACGGCGAGTACGCCTCGAGTACACGATTCGTCACGGATGACCCCCTGCCGCCGCCCTCGGTGGCGCGTCTTGCGCTGCGCCTCGACCGGATCGCCGTGTTCTCCGACGGCATCGAACGCCTCGTCCTCGATCACACGCTCAAAACGGCCCACGTCCCGTTCTTCGAGCGTATGACGGCAGCGGTAGCCGCATCCAACGCCGGCGGTCTCGATTCCTCACTCGCGCGCCCGCTGCGCGACTACCTGAACAGCGACACCCTCTGCGAGCGGACGGACGACGACAAATCCCTGATCCTCGCCGTGAGGCCGTGAGCGAGCTTCGAACGGGTAGCGGAAATCGAGTTCGCATCACCACCGTGCTCGGAAAGGGTGGCGAGGGGATCGTATACCACATCGACGGCGACTCGACCGTTGCCGCAAAGATCTATCTCCGCGGCAGCGCACCCGCGCGGCGCGAGAAGGTCCAGTCAATGATCCGCGCCGAGCTGTTCAAGCGCTACGGCGTCGCCGCGTTCCCGATCGACACACTCTTCGACGAGCGCAAGGAGTTCGTCGGGTTCACGATGCGGAAGGTCGCGAACGCCAAACCAATCCACGAGCTGTATGCACCGGGCAGTCGCAAGCTCGAGTTCCAAGACGCCAACTTCCAGTTTCTCGCCCGGGCCGCCCGCAACACAGCCGCCGCAGTCGCCAGCGTCCATCACGCGGGCTGCGTCATCGGAGACATCAACCACTCAGGCTTCCTCGTCGACCAGCGAGCGACCGTGACGCTCATCGACGCCGACTCCTTCCAGTTCCACTCGGGGGCGGCGGTCTATCGATGCCTCGTGGGAGCCAGTGATTACACCCCACCCGAGTTGCGAGGGGCTGCGCTCGAAAAGGTCGATCGTGTCACGTCCCATGATGGCTTCGGCCTGGCTGTGATCGTCTTCCAGCTCTTGTTCATGGGCCGACACCCCTTTGCAGGTCGGTTCACCGGGCAAGGCGAGATGCCCATCGAGGCCGCGATCAAGGATGGACGGTTCGCCTACAGCCTGACGCGCCGTACCGAGACTCGATTGGAGCCGCCGCCCTTCGCGCCAACTCTCGCCGACGTCACGCCGGAAGTGGCCGACCTCTTCGAACGCGCCTTCACCGCCAAGCCGGCGTCCTTCATGGATCGACCGGGCGCGGTCGAGTGGCTCGGCGCCTTGAGCCGGTTCGAAGCCACACTGGTCGTCTGCAGGTCGAACAGCGCCCATCATCACCCAAAGGCATGCCCAACCTGCCCCTGGTGCCGTCTCGAAGCGGGCACCGGAGCCACGCTATTCCTGTCCTCCGAGACGATCCAGCGTGTCGCGGCTCGTGGCAACTTCGACCTCGACGCGGCGATGGCGGCCATCGAACGTGTGCTCGGTCCGGGCGCTGCGCCGGATCCAAGTGCCTCCATGCCAATTACGGCCGGCTTGACACCGTCACCCGGCGCCGTAAGGGCGCGGGCGGCCCGACGCGACCGCCGGACATGGGCCTCCCTCATCGGCGTCGCTTCGATTCTGCTGATGCTCAACGGCATTCCGGCGGCGTTCTTCGGTCTCTTGGTGGCCGGCGCCCTTGCGATTGGCGGGGGCAATCCGCTCGAGCCGCTCGTCGCCGCGAAGGTGTCCGCTGAGCGAGTCTGGCAGTCCGCGCTACGCGACTGGCAGCACGAGGTTGGCCCATCGCGATTCGACAACAAGAAGGCCGAACTCATTAAGCTCGCGGCAGAACATCGAGCCCTCATCGCCCACGAGCGGCACCGACTCGCAGTGCTCGAACAAGAGCGCCCTACGCGACAGTTGACCCAGTTCCTCGAGCGGCACCTCATCGCCAAGGCCGAGATCGACGGCATCAAGCAAGGCCGCAAGGCGACGCTCGCTTCCTACGGCATCGAGACCGCCGCCGATGTGACCCAACACCAAGTGCGGACCGTGCCCGGGTTCGGTCGTGTGCTCACCCAGAAACTCATGGACTGGCGCAACTCGATGGAGCGCGGCTTCGTCTTCGATCCTGCCATCCGCACCGATCCTAAGGCGATCCAGCAAGTCAAGGACGAGATCGCCACGCGTCGAGCGGAGCTCAACGCGGCGCTAGAGCGTGGTCCTTTCGAACTCGAGCAGCTTCGGACACAGACGCTCGCCGCCCGTGCGCATCCGACCGCGAGGTTGACCGAGGCCCACCGTGCCCTCCGGCAGGCCGAAGTCGACCTTGCGTGACGCGTGGATCCGTGGAGGCAGAAGTCCACGCTCATTCCAGGGCGCCAGCGGCGCAATAGCCCCCGTATCCGGAAGCGGCCACCGGGACGCTCGGCGACGCATCCACGTCCCTACGGGCCCCGGTGGCTCAGCACTCTCTTCGGCCGCAGAGCGCGCGACCTGGATCGGTCCCCGGTTCTCGTCGTGCGACATCTGCCGCGCTGGGGCGAGAGCTGGGGCGAGTACGACCCGGAACCCGATGTTGTTGTTCGTGTTGCCGGGATCGTTGTTGTTCCGGTTCGCGGACCGGCAATTGTTGGAGTTGTTGTTCCAGCTGCCGCCGCGGTTGACCCGGTTCGGGCCGCATGGGGGCCGACCCAGTCTGGAGTTCACCGGATCGAAGTCCGCATGTCAAACGTCAACGTCTGCGAACTCCTCGATCCAGCGTTGGCGGAGGCCGCGGCCGCAGACATGGTGAGTGCGCGCCAAGAGCGCGGTCGCACGAATGGCGAAGGCGCTGTCGGGGACGACACCAGCGGCGTGCGCGTCGACGAGGCCACGCAGCTTGCGACGAAGGCGCCGCTTGGTCTTCCCGAGCAGCAGGACGTGCGTAGGCAGGATCCGAGCCCCGAGGAACCCGATGCCCGCCGAGGTTCGGTCCAGGGACCCCGAGTCGCGCAGGTCGAGCCGCAGCTCCTCGCGGAGGAGCTCCGCGATCCGCGTCCGGGCCTCGACGAGGCGCTCCCGCGTATCGCCGAACAGGACGAAGTCATCCATGTAGCGCACGTAACCCGGCGCCCGAAGCTCCTCCTTGGCGCAGTGGTCGAGCCGCGCGAGGTAGAAGTTCGCCAGGTGCTGGCTCGTCAGGCTGCCGATCGGCAGGCCCTTGCCCGGCGCGGTGCAGTAAGACTCGAAGAGTGAGTCGAAGAGGCGCAGCAGCGGCACGTCCTTCAATCGTCGGCCCAGGAGCCGCCGCAGCGCGGCGTGGTCGATCGAGTCGAAGAACTTGCGCACATCGAGCTGTAGGAACCAGCCGTGCCGGCGAGAGAACGACTGAGCCCGCAGGACGGCCCGGTGCAAACCCTTGCCACGGCGGCAGGCGTAGGAGTCGAAGATCGCCACGCGCTCGAGCGCTGGTTCGACGATCTGCATCACGGCGTGGTGCAGGACGCGGTCGCGGAAGGCTGGGGCTGCGATGCGCCGCGGCTTGGGGTCGCGCACCATGAACATCCTGTACCCGTGCCAGGTGACGCGCTCGTCTTCCAGCTCGCGGCGCAAAGCGGACAGGTTCTGGTCCAGGTCCGCGGCGAAGCGCCTGACGGCGTGTCGGCCGCGCTTGGCGCGGGCGGCCCGTTGGAAGGCCCGGACGAGGTTCTCGTGCTGTCCGATCCTCGGGTAGAGCCCGGCGGCGCGGCGCATCCGTCACTCGCGGAAGAGCGCCTCCGCGGTCCGCATAGCCGCAGAGTCACGGAGAGCGTCGGCGGACGTCCGGTCGCTCGCGGGTGCGTGGGTATCGGGGTGTGCTGCGCGCGGACGCCGTCCCGGGGCCGCACCTGGGTCGCCAACGGGCGTGGGATTCTGGCTGGGGACGTCCGTTGCGGACCCTGACGGTCCCAGCGTCTCGACTTCGGTCTCGACGGGTTGCGCGCGGGGCGCTGCGTCGTTGCCGGCGACCTGGGCCGTAGCAGCCCCAGCCCGTACCTCGTCCTCGGCCAGGGGCGTGCGCGACATCAGCTCGAGCAGCAGATCGCCGTACTTCTTGACCTTGGCCTCGCCGATGCCCTCGATCGAGGCCAGGGCGTCCTTCGTGCGCGGCACGTTGGTCGCCAGCTCCGCGAGCTGGGCGTTGGTGAACAGGGTGTAGACGGGGACCCCTTCGCTGTCCGCGACCTCCTTGCGCAGGACACGCAGTTTGCTGAACCGCGCGAACTGGGGCGCCGTCAGCAGCTCGCGGTAGTCGATCCTCGACTTCTCGGCGCTGTCCTTCGATCCGGACCGCGCCGCGGGGCCTTCGGCCCCGCGGCGTGGCAGGTACTCGACACACACCGACCAGTACTGGCGGCCCCCGGCGGCGACCGCCGCCTTCTCGATGCTCAACACCTTCTGCGAGCGCAAGAACGTGTTGAGCTGCTCCGTCGCTTCGGGGTCGCCCTCCATGGGGATCGAGAACACTTGGATCTGCATCGGATCTTCAGATGGGGGTCGAAGCCGCTTGCACTGACTCTCGCCCGCCTGCGGTCGACGGCATCTCCGGCCTCGCTCCGCTCGCGCCTCCGTGCCGTCGACCGCTGGCGGGCTCTCTCCTTACTGGCTCAAGGGACGAGAACTGGGGCGAGGCCGACCCGGAACCCGATGTCGTAGTTCGTGCTGCCGGGACCGCCGCTGCCCCGGATCGCGGACCGGCAATAGAAGGAGCTGTAGGCCCAGCCGCCGCCGCGGAGGACCCGGTACGGGCCGCCAGTGACAAAGGGGTCTGTCACCGCCGCCGACGAATAGGGCGCGTACGAGTCCAAGCACCACTCCCACACGTTCCCGTGCATGTCGTACAAGCCGAACGCGTTCGGCGCGTAGCTGCCGACCGGCACGGTGCTACTGCCGCAGCTGTAGTTCGAGTGGTACGAATACCCGAACCGCGCCTGGTTGCAGAACAGGGCCGGACCGTAGTGGAACTCCGTCGTCGTCCCCGCGCGGCACGCGTACTCCCACTCCGCTTCCGTAGGCAGACGGTACTCGTAGCCCGCGGGTAGGTTCCCGGCTTGTTGCGCCGTCAGCGCGGCGCAGTACGCTCGCGCTTGGTGCCAAGACACTTCCTCGACCGGTCGCGTGGCACCCGGGAAAAACGCAGGGTTCGACCCCATCAACGCCTGGTACTCCGCCTGCGTCACCTCGTGCTGGCCCATCCAGATGCAGTTGTTGAGCGTCACCTGGTGAACGGGTCCGACGGGACCGTGGTAGGGCGCGCCGCTCGCCGCGTTCGACCCCATCTGGAACGTCCCCGCCGGGATCGGCACCATCCCTGGCGGCGTTGCGAATCCGCTGGGACACTCGACCTTCCAGATCGCCGCCCCCACGGCCAGTTCGCCACCCACGTTGCCTTGGACGACAACGAGCATTTTTCGGTCCGTACGGGCCCGAACGTCGGGGCTCGGGTTCTGCATCGGGTCAACCAGCATCAAGATCGCACCCAGGGCGTCGAAGGGGATGACCATCGCGACTGCCGGCCCGAGCGCACCCTGGAGCGAATGGACAGGCGCGCCCGGGAGGGGCAGCACCTTGCCGCTCACGGTCTCGTAGTAGACGCGGGCCGTGGCGCCGCTCGCGACCGTCAGGTCCAGGCCCGTGGCGCCCGGGACCGCCGAGATGTTGGTGAGCTCGAGGCGCCCCTCGCCCGGCATGGACATCGTATCGATGTCGAGCTCCAGCGCGAGCCGGAAGAAGTGGTTCAGCGCTTGCGCGCTCTCCGCCACTGCCCGGGGGATCAACGTGTTCGCATGGTTGCGGACAACGACATCGCCCGGAGCTGAGAGCGTGTACCGGCCGTAGTCCAACTCGCTCCCAGAAAGTATGACGCCCAAGCCGGGCACAAGGTCAAGGACACCCGAGCGCTCTCGAGCCATGCGGGTCGGTGGGAGCGTGTTATGGAGCGACGGCAACGCGTAGAGGTATGTCTGAGAGAACGGCCAGATCCCCTCGACGCCCGTGAAGGTCTGAGTGCGGTTCGGGAACGAATAGTCAGGGAAGGCCTGGTTGTGCCAGATCGTGCCGTCGCTGAAAAACTCCCGATTCGTTCGGCGCGCGGACTCGCGTACGTAGTCAACGATGCGTGGGCGGTACGGTCCCAGCGAGGAGTTGCGCACCGCCGTTGCAACCGTGGGGTCGAGCCCGAGCGCTCCAAGTGACACCGCGTCGCCGGCCCAGAGCTCGAGCTCGCTGAAGCCATCTGGCAGCAGGGCGTGGTTGGAGTGCGAGTCGTTCCGCGTGTGGGACGGCTGATGGGCGTCCTGGATCAGGTGCAGGACTTGGCCGAGGGAGCGCAGCAGGTCGACCCGATGCGCTATGCGGTCCTCTGGCTCTTCCTCGATCAGCGCGGCGATGTAGTGCGCGCGGGCCATTTCCCAGTTGAAGAGGTTGCCGGCGTGCATCGTCGCCCACACGTCCGAGGGCTCACCGCTGACCGCACCCAGAGCCACGTTCAGGCCCTGGAAGTTCACGCCATCGAGGAAGTGGTTCAGGAACCGATAGGACGATGGGCTCCAGAGGCTGGAGGCGTCCTCCGTCGCGCAGCCGGCTGCGACTACGTCGAAGGCCGTCGGGTTCGCCAGCGCGAACTCGTAGACCCGGGCCAGGTCCTCGTTCAGTGCAACGAGACGAGGCCCCACGAGGGGTTCGTTGTTCCACTCGAGCAGCTCGACTGCCGTTGCGAGGCCGGTGGATCGCTCCACGGCCCAGTACCCGATCAACCGGTGGGTCCCCACCTCGTAGAGGATGTGAGGGACGGCGACAGCAAAAAGGCAGGCGACGAAGTTCATGGTCAGTGTCTCCGGTCGTTGGAATAAGTGTCAGAGGCCAAGGAGGAGCCAACGGCCGGTCAACCCGTCCCGGCGCAGCTCGAGTTGCACCGGTTGGACCTGGGGCGTCCCCGCGTCGACGAGGCCCCCGACGAAGGCCAATCGATCGGATCGGGAGCGCTCTTGGAACGTGCCGACGCGCCCAGCGAGGGCACGGTAGGCGGGCCCCCCCTGAGCGTGCGCGAGGACCGTCGTCAGCGTGGCGCGGACCTCTGGTGCGACGAGCGAGAACGCTAATGCGTCGTTCAACTGATGGATGGCATCGAAATACGCGGTCAGGACTTCGACCGGGCTCGCACCGGCAGGCTCAGGAATGGCAACTCGCTGGAGGCGCGTTGCCCCGGCGACTGCCACGAGCAAGCGACTATCCAGCGCGTGCGCCAACGCGAGCGGCACGGCCGGGGTGACGTCGAAGCTCGAGCGAGGGGCGCCGTCGCGATCACACCGGAGCACCGCCCGGCGGACGGGATCAGCGACCAGGACTCCGAGTTCGACGTCGACGGATCCTCGGGCGAGGGTCCCGGCCCCGACCCCAGCCTCCGCAGGACGGTACGCCAGGAGCGCGCCGGTTCCATCGAATACGGCGATGTCGCCATCGACGCCGTCGACGACCGTGACGTGCCCCAGGACGTCGCCGACCACGGTGACGGGGCGCGCGATGTCCGCAAGCGTGGCGAGTTCGCCCTGGAGCTGCCCGGTGTCGCTGAACCGCTGGAGGCGCGCGTTGCCCGCGTCCGCCACCCAGATTTGGAGCCCGTTCACCGTGATGAGGCACTGCACATCGAGCGGCTCGTTGAATTGGGAAGGCTGGGTGCCCTGCGCCCCGACGACCCCCGCCGTCCCGAAGCCCGGGTCGGGCTGATAGGTTGCGGCGCGGGCGTACTTCTGCAGATCGTGGCGCGCTCGGTCCACCGCGTAGAGGTCGCCGTCCGCGTCGACGTCGATGGCCACGAGGTCCTGTGCGTGCATCAGGGTGTGGGCCCCGACGAGGACGCCCATCTCGTCGAACACGTGCACCCTCGAGTCGGCCGTCAGCACGAGCACCTCGCGGTTCACTCGGTCGACCGCGATATCGCGCGCATCCAAGCCGAACTCGAACCCGCCGAGGTCGTCCACGACGGAAGGCGGTCCCGCCACCGTGACTTGCGCCGTCGACTCGGTGGAGTCGTGGTAGAGCCCGGTGGAGAAGCGGACGACGCAGCGGGGCGCGAAATACCCCTGCGAGGTGTAGGACCAGTTCTGAGGTCCGCTGACGCCGATCGGCGCGTCGAGCTGGCCGTCGCCGTCCGCGTCGATCCAGCCCTCGATCGCCGGCCCGAGGCCATCGAAGGTCAGTGAGAGCTCGACTTGCGCCGGCAGCGTGTACAGGGTCGTGGGTGTCGCCGTCACGCGTACACCGGCCACACCGGGCACTTGCCGGGTGACTCGGACGACTTTGGTCTGGAGCGCCCCACCCGCCCGTCGACCACGCACGAGGAGGTCGTTCGTCCCAGGCTCGAGCGGAACGCCGATGGCGAACGAGTCACCGGCGAAGGGCTTCGCGTCGATCTGCGTCGCACCCGGGACCGCGAAGGGAGAGCTGAACAGGTGCGAGCGAACCCACAGCTCGTCCCAGTTGTTACCCTCGATCCGGACGGTGATCGTCGAGGTGCCCACGGTGGAGCCGTGCGGGGGAGACAGGACGACGAGCGCGTTCGGGTCGGCCTCGAACAGCACCGCGAGGCCGTTGCTGAAGTTGGAGGTCGTCGCGCCGCCGACGGAGTCGCGGTACCAGCACTGGAAGTTCCACGTCTCTCCCGGTTGCACCATCACCGCACCGGTCGGTTGAGGCATCGCCAGCAAGTTCGCAGTCACGTTCACGGTGCCCGTTGCGCCCGAGTTGGCGATGACACCACCGACGAGGCGACCGATCGGGTTACCGAGGCAGAGGTTGCCCGCGCTCCCACCCGGGTTCTGGACGAACCCCTGGGCCTGGCTGCACAGGAAGAACGCGGCCGCGTTGGGTGGTAACCCCGCACTCGCCAGGACCAAGTTGTTCCAGGTGACGTAGGTGCTGCCGGAGCCCGAGATCGTCGCGGCGGAACCTGTCGAGTTCGGCGCTGGCGTGCAGTAGTTGGTCCCGACTTGCGCGGAAGCGGTCCCGACGAAGGCGACCGCCATGATCGCTGCACGTGTCCACGCCGAGGCGATCACAAGGTTCGATGGGGCGACAAGCGAGTCGAGCCGATCGGTACGGGCGAGCGGTCCGAATGCCATAAGGGTGCGAGGGCAGGTCACCATACTTGTGTACCCGTTCACGGGGGGTGGGGCGATCGACCTCATGGTACGGGGGGGCGCTGGGTGCGTCAATGGGTCAGTGGCCATCTATGATGCCGACGTAAGTTACTGACCCACGGCGCCTTGCGTCATTTTCGCGTCAGGGATCCATGCGTGTGCGACGTGAGAGATTGGATCGGCACACGTTCAATCACGGGGCCCGGCACTTGGACCAGGGACCGTTTCGAGGTTGCGTCGAGTCGCCGATCGACTGCGGATCGGACCTCACGGGCCCGCCAGGGGGCATTGCACCCTCGTGAACAGGTACATACTTGTTACGGTACTTGCCCCCCCCGAGAGCTGCAAGGCCGCTCATTGCGGGCCGGCTTCCTGACCCGTCGCGGGCCTCCCCACGCTCAGGATCCGTGGCCTGGCCCCGCGCAGGGCCGGGCCTGGGCCGCCCAGATCCGTCAGTAGCGATAACTCTGCATCGGCGCCGGGATGCGACCGCCGCGGCGCCAGAGCACCTCGCACGAGAACTTCCCGGGGTCCTTCGCAATGGCCGTGCCGAGCAGGCCGCCACATTCGTGTTTCTTCCCCGGTCTGCGGCCCGGGATTGGGATAACGCGCACCGCAGTCGCCTTGCCGTTGACCATCGCGCCCGCCATCTCGTCGGCGATCAGCCCCGTGAACGTTGCCGCGCTCGGATCTCCCGGCACCGCGACCGTGTCGAGGCCTACACCACGGCATGATGCTGCGGGGGTTTGTCGTCGACGCGGAGACAGGGGCGCCGCTGGCCGCTGCTCGTGTGCGGCGCTTTATACGGAGCGACGAACGCTACGCCGTCGACGAAGAGTATGTCACGCGTACGGATGCCGCGGGGAGCTTCCGACTGGAGCGTGTCCCGTTCGGCACGATGTTCTTGGTCGTCGACGAGACCGAGCGCCCGCTGACCATCGACGGCCCGTTCGACGTCTCGCCGCCCAGCTCGACGCTCGAGCGGACGATCTCCGTCACGTCGGGTGGCCGGATCGTCGGGCGTTTCCTCGACGGCGCGGGCCAGCCCCTCGCGCAGCAACGGGTCACGCTCTACGCGTTGGAGACGCCCGTCGACGAGCGCCCCATCCACCGCGCCGAGACGGACTCCGACGGAGCCTTCCAGTTCGAGCACCTCGTCCCCGGGCTGCATCACCTCTATGGATCCGTGACCGGAGCCGGCGCGTCACTCTCCGTCGGAGCCGGCATGTTGCGCCTCGTCGAGGTCAAGGATGGCCGCACCGTCGAGGCTGACCTTCGGCCCGCGGGCCGCGCGACACTCACCGGTACGGTCGAGTTCAACGGTGTCCTGCCCGACACGCTCCGAGTCGAGCTGCGCCCGCATCAACCGTCCGGTCAACGGGCGTCGAGCGGATCGTATGCCGGAGTCCGGGACGGCAAGTTCAGCGCGCCCTTCCTCGAATCGGGCGATTGGC
>Ga0163154_10008818_pt1 | contig 11648 bp, 9 predicted proteins | sample OliLakLV19MP9P1_FD_148649 | JGI IMG/M metagenome (GOLD analysis project Ga0163154, IMG submission 148649) | Freshwater microbial mat bacterial communities from Lake Vanda, McMurdo Dry Valleys, Antarctica - Oligotrophic Lake LV.19.MP9.P1 | ecosystem: Environmental > Aquatic > Freshwater > Lake >...
CCTAAACCCCTAAACCCCTAAACCCCTAAACCCCTAAACGTCTCCACGGCCCAACAACAAAAAAGCCGCTCATTGCTGAACGGCTTTGTATGAAAATTGTTGGTTGTTTATTTTTTTGCAGATGCCAAAGCAGGCTTCACTTCAACTTTATCACTACTGATAATTTCTGCTTCTCCCAATGGCTTGTCTTTTGCAAAATCAACCAGTATTGGTGCCGCAACAAAGATAGAAGAGTAAGTACCGGTAACAACACCAATCAACATGGCGAATGCAAAACCTCTTGTAACCTCACCACCAAAGATGAATAGAATCAGGATGGTTAAGAACACCGTTAGTGATGTCATGATCGTTCTGCTCAATGTATCATTAATAGCCCTGTTGATGATGATTCCTTTTTCACTTGCCTTACTTCCTTTACTGTATTCCCTGATACGGTCAAATACAATTACAGTATCGTTCATACTAAAACCAATAACGGTAAGTACAGCAGCAATAAAGTGTTGATCAATTTCCAGCGGAAATGGTACAATGTTTTTAAAGAAAGAGAATACAGCTAACGTAATAAATACGTCATGCAATAAAGCCACAATCGTACCAAATGAATACCTCCAATCCCTGAAGCGGATGAGGATGTAAATGAAGATGAAAAAAATTGCAAAGATGGTTGCCTTGATGGCGCCTTTCTTTAAATCAGCTGAAATGGTTGGTTGCACCGTTTGTGAACTCTGAATATTATTTCTTGCAAAATCTTCGTAAGTAACATTTGGCAGCACTTTTTTTAAACCTTCGTACAATTTCTGTTGCACTTTTGCATCGGCATTATCTATCCCAATAAGGTAAGAAGTAGTGATGTTTAGGTGCTTATTGTCGCCTACAGTTTTAATTACCGGAAAATCGCCCTCAAACGATTTTTTAAGATCGTCCTGTACATCTGAATTTTTTACAGCCTGGTCAAACTTAACTGTATAACTGCGGCCTCCTTTAAATTCAACCCCTTCGTGAAATCCATTAAAATACGATCCAATACCTAATAGTGCCACTACAATTGAAATACCGTAAGCCACTTTTCTGTATTCAATGAATTTAAAATTAGCATGTTTAAAAACACGTTTAGAAATAGGCGTGAAATAGTTAAAGTGACGATTTTTATTAGTCCAGAAATCGGTAATTAACCTTGATACAAGAATACCGCAAAATAAACTTAAAGAAATACCCAACATTTGTGTAGTTGCAAAACCTAATACCGGTCCTAAACCGAATACAAACAGTATTGCCGCTGTTAAAAATGTAGTAACGTGTGCATCTATTACCGGCGCCAGTGAGCGCTTGTAGCCGTCGTTTACTGCAGCCTGGTATGATTTACCTTTGGTGAGTTCTTCTTTGATTCTTTCAAATATAATTACGTTGGTATCCACGGCTAAACCTACCGTTAAAACCAAACCTGCAATACCTGCAGCAGTCAACGTAAAGCCCATGGCAATTAACACTCCTACTGTAAATAAGATGTTTAGGATTAAAGAGATATTAGCAACCCAACCACCGGTATTGTAATAAACCAACATCAGCGCAAATATTACCAAAAAGGAAATACCAAATGCCATTATACCGCCATTTACTGCCTCTTTACCCAACGTAGGTCCAACTACCTGTTCAGCTACAATTTTTGCCGGCGCATTCGTTTTACCTGATTTTAAAATATTGGCTAAATCCTGTGCTTGTTCAATAGTGAAACTACCGCTGATTTCGGAGCTACCACCTTCAATTGGACCGTTTACATTTGGCGCTGAATAAACCATATCATCCAAAGCAATAGCAATTGGTCTGTCGGTATTATCCGTTGTCATTTTAGCCCAGATTTTTGAACCAAGCGTAGTCATTTGCATTTTGATGGATGGACGTCCTTTATCATCATAACCCTGACTTGATTCTTCTACACCTTCACCTTCTAATTTTGCCTTATCTGTACCAGGTAAAGTTTTAATTGCATATAAAGGATAATAACGTTGGCCGGTTTTCTCAACTTTTTCTTCTACACCCAACAGGAATTTTACATTTGCAGGGAAACTATTTTTAACCACATCCAGGTTCATATAACTGTTGAATGTACCGGTATCTTTCAGCATAATACTACCGATGGCAGCAGAGAAAAATTGTTTACCATTTTTATCCTGTTGAGGACTGATAGGGTTGATTGTCTGTAAGAATACATTTTTGTTGGCAGATAATTTAGTGGTATCAGATCCGGCCATGTAAGCAGTTACTGCTTTATCAGCACTTTCTAAAGCAGTGGATAATTCACCAATATTATATACTTCCCAAAATTGAAGATTGGCACTTGCCTGTAAATATTTTCTTACTCTTTCTTTATCTGTAACACCAGCCAGCTCAACATTGATGATGCCTTTGTTTTCATCAAGGTTAATATTGGGTTGGGCAACACCAAACTTATCAATCCGCTTTAATAAAATTTTGTAAGTTTCATTAATAGCACCTTTAGCAACAATTCTTATTTGATCAATAGCTTTGTCATCGCTGTCAGTTACTTTTATCTGTTTGCCTGCACCACCAAATAAAGAGGCCAAAGTAACACCTGGATTTTGTTGTGTAAATGCATTACGGAACAAACCAATGTAATCTGCATTATTGTTAACTTTTTGTGCATTGGCCGTTTGAATGGCTTTCAGCAAAGCGGGATCTTTTGGGTTGTTACTCATGGACTTAAGTAAACCTTCGAGGCTCACATCCATAGTTACGCTCATACCACCTTGCAAATCGAGACCAAGGTTGAGTTCATTTTCTTTACATTTTTGGTATGAGCTACCAATTATTGGGTAAATACTTTTATCCCTTGTGCTGTCAAGGATGTGCTGCATCCTGCCTTTTACCATCAGCTCGTACTGTTCACCCTTGGTATTTATACCAGGATTTTGAGATTTTACAATCCTTTCTGCCTGGGTTTTTACCTTACCCTCGTAGTTGCGTACAACGAACGTGTACGATATTTCCCAAAGTGATATTAGAATTAACGCAATGGCAAAAAACCAAACTAAACCTTTCAGTTTCATAATCAGTAGCTTATTTTATAAAATTTTTTTAGAAGTTGGCAAAGATAGGGAAAAACACATTCAAGATATAGGTGCCTTTTATTTAGGTTTTTCGGGTGTTTCAAGGCTACATTTGTGTATGGTACACCATAAAATACATCCACTTGTAATAGTTGCACTTATAACCGTTTTATTTAGCTGTATGGCTACAAAACCATTGCCCAAATCAGTTGTTCGTCCCCCTGTACCAACACCAGTTGTTGTAACGGATACAATTGTAAAAGCTGCAATACAGTTGCCCGCAGATAACAGTAAAACTGATTCATTAATGGAAAACCTTTTAAAGCAATACCCACAATATTTCGATTCCATTATTGCTAACCGTAAAGCATTAAATGTTCAGATAGTTTATACACAAATAGACAGGGGTGCCAATGGTATCCCGGTATTAAAAAATCATTACTTTAATGTTGACTCGTCCAATTATTTCTATCCGGCGTCAACTGTTAAGTTTCCCATAAGCTTGTTGGCCTTGCAGCGCCTGAACGAATTAAAAGCATCCGTAGCTACAGTTGATAAAAATACCACCATGATTACCGGGCAGGCATACAGCGGACAAACTGCTGTTATCAATGATCCTACAACCATTGACGGCAAGCCCAACATTGCACATTATATCAAAAAGATATTGATAGTAAGCGATAATGACGCCTTCAACAGGTTGTATGAATTTTTAGGTCCGCAATATATTAACGGGCAATTGCATCAAAAAGGTTACCCCGAAATACAAATAAACCATCGGTTACAAATTGCATTATCAGAAGATGAAAACAGGCATACCAATCCTGTTCAATTTTTAAGTCCATTTAATCAGGTGATTTACGAAGAACCAATGAAGTTTTATACTGCGCCCTATCCTGCAAGAAAAGATTCAATTGGCAAAGGCTATTTAAGTGCTGGTAAAATAGTAGATAAACCCATGGATTTTTCTACAAAAAACAGGTTGGTGCTGGAAGATCTACATGCTATTTTAGTTAGTCTTGTTTTTCCGGAAAAAGTGATTGCCACACAGCGATTTAATTTAACGGAAGATGACAGGCGTTTTGTATTGAAGTACATGAGCCAGTTACCTACGGAAAGTACCTATCCACCTTATAGTGATGATACTGCTAATTATTACCCGGCTTATTGTAAGTTTTTATTAATGGGTTCGCAAAAAGGTGAATTGCCTAAAAATATACGCATATTCAATAAAGTGGGTGATGCTTATGGCCAATTAATAGATGTTGCCTACATCGTTGATTTTGATAAAAAAGTTGAATTCTTTTTATCTGCTGCTATTTATTGCAACAGCGATGGTATTTTAAATGATGACAAATACGATTACGAAACTGTTGGCTTTCCATTTATGAAAAATATTGGGCAGGTAATTTATGAGCATGAATTAAAGAGAGAGAAAAAAATATTGCCTGATTTGGAGTCGCTGAAATTTGAGTATGATAAAAAATAAGCAACTTCTTTAATGCGTTTTAATTTTCAATTTGCTACGATAGTAACGGTATAAAAAAAGATGTGATTTTTACAACCACATCTTTTTTATCTAAACTTTAACCTGCTGTTATTTTAACAGGTTTTGTTTAATAAAGCCAATACTTTTTCTGATACTTTCATCGGATGGCATTGCAAAGTTTTCCTGCTCTACATAAAAATATTCCATGCCGGAAAGTTTTGCTTTGGCAAAAAATGGTTTAAAATCAATTGAGCCGGAGCCAATCTCTGTATTGAGTTTTGGTTCCACCTTATCCTTGTCTTTAACATGCCACATTTTAAAACGACCCGGATTTTTTTCGAATAAATCAACCGGGTTAAGGCCTGCAGTTACTACCCAAAATAAATCCAATTCAAAGTTCACCAAGGCAGGGTCAGTTTCCTTCAGGAAAATATCGTAACCGCATACCCCGTTTTCAAATTTTGTAAATTCAAAATCATGGTTGTGATAAGCCATTTTAATATTGTTTTGCTTACAAAGGAGGGCTATTTTATTTATTTTTTCTGCAATTACTTTATAATCATCCAGTGATTTCCTTATTTCGGCTGGCAGGTAAGGAATTACAACGTATTTGTTTCCTATAGCTAAAGCGGCATCAATGGTTTGCTGACCCTCTTTTTCAAACAATTTAAAATCATAATGTGCACTCGGTGAAATCATTTTGTTGGCTTTCAGCATGCCGGCTATTTCCTTAGCACTTTTTTTAAAGAACGCATCTTTTGTGTTGAAACCATAAAACTCAACACTATTGTAACCGGCAGCTGCCATCTTTTTTAAAACAGCTTCAATGCCCGCTGTAGGTATTTCTTCCCTTAAAGAATACAATTGCAAACCAATTGTTTTCTTATTATGGGCATTTGCCAATAAGTCTGCACCAATAATGGCGCCAGTTGCAGTAATGCCTGCACTCATTAAAAATTGTCTTCTGTTAATCATGATTAAAATTATTTAAATTAGTACTTACGAGAATTTAATTGATGGTTTTTGGAGATTTTAATTTAGCAATCACATTAAAGAGCTAAAAGTAATTTTTTTCTGCTGATAAAAAACCAGTTGAGAAAAAAAGGTCGCATTTAAAATTGACATACATCTGCCGGCTACTTTGTTTTGCCGTTTAGGCGTGCAGATTTTTTTCTCTGCTACATCAATGGCGGAACGCCTAAACGACTATATGCAATTTTTTTGCATATAAATAGAGGTCGATAATTTGAATGCACACAAAAAAAACTTTGCCACAATGCTTTTACGAAACAGAAGTAATCATTTTAGTATCATCATTGGATAAAATTCAGTCAATAAAGCCATTCTGTTACCTGCTTTAAAAAAAACCTTCCGGTAAAGGAATCTTATTCGTAAACTTGTCAAAATTTTCTCTCTATAAATTGCTTAATTAAAACATTGTTACAGTATGAAAAGAAAACTACGGATGGGCATGATCGGTGGTGGCAAGGATGCCTTCATTGGTGCCATACACAGGCTGGCATTTAATATGGATGGTTTGGTAGAAATGGTTTGTGGCGCCTTAAGTATCAATCCTGCAATTGCAAAGGAATCCGGTGAGGCCTTGTTTTTATCCCCGGAAAGAACGTATCTCAATTATGAAGAGATGCTGGAGAAAGAAAGCCAGCTACCTGCAGACATGCGAATGGATTTTGTTACGATTGTAACACCCAACTTTGCCCATTTTGCACCGGCAAAAATGGCGTTGCAAAAGGGTTTTAATGTGGTGATAGAAAAACCTATCACCTTTAACCTGGCCGAAGCCATTGAATTAAAAGAAATAGTTGAACAAACCGGTTTAATGCTTTGCTTAACCCATACCTATTCAGGCTATCCAATGGTAAAGCAGGCTAAAGCAATGGTCAACGATGGAGTACTTGGTAAAATAAGAAAAGTGTGGGTAGAATATCCGCAAGGCTGGTTGAGCAAATTAAGTGAAAGAGAAGGCAATGCACAGGCAGCCTGGCGCACAGATCCCAGCAAGAGTGGTAAAGCCGGTTGTATTGGAGATATTGGTACACACGCAGCACATTTAGCTGAATACATCACTGGATTAAAAATTACACATCTCTGTGCCGATTTAAATATAATGGTGCCCGGCAGGGCATTAGACGATGATGGTAACGTATTGCTTAAGTTTGACAATGGCGCAGCAGGAGTTTTAATGGCATCGCAGGTGGCAGCAGGTGAAGAGAACGCTTTAAAGATAAGAGTGTATGGCGAAAAAGGTGGGTTGGAATGGGCACAGCACGAGCCAAATACTTTATTGGTAAAATGGCTGGATGCACCTGCGCAAATATTAAGAGCAGGCGCTAACTACGGCGATCGTTTGTCGAGCTATGCCGTGGCTAACTGCCGTACACCGGGTGGCCATCCCGAGGGATACCTGGAGGCTTTTGCAAACATTTACCGCAATTTTGCAGTAACGCTTGGTGCAAAAATTGATGGGACAACGGCTCCAAAAGAAGCTGCGGATTTTCCCGGAGTAGAAGATGGAATCAGGGGCATGGCGTTTATTGACACAGTGGTAGCTTCAGCACAAAGTGAGGTTAAGTGGACGGAGTTTGCCCCCATCCCCTAAAAGGGGGTATTGCAGCAGTCTTTGATTTATAGCGTTTCTATTTAATCAGGCGGTTTGCTTTTTGTATTTATTAAACCATTTAATACAGGTGTTTACGATTTTAAAAAGATATTGTAAACAGAATCGCAGATAAAGTTTTAAAACATTTCTTATAAAAGTGGTTATTTTTCACCTGTTAAAAGTGGAAAATATCAAAATAATATTTGCTGATTCAACTGAATAAAACGTAATAGCCACGCTCAAAAAAATTAACTTACAAAAACAGACTCCTAACCCCCCTTTAGGGGATGGGGGGATCAATTAAATTTTATGCAAACAATAAAAGGTCCGGGTATTTTTTTAGCACAATTTGCGGGTGATGAATCGCCTTATAATTCCTTTGCATCCATTTGTAAATGGGCTGCAGCAAAGGGTTTTACAGGGGTGCAGGTTCCATCCTGGGATAGCCGTTTTATTAACCTGCAACAGGCAGCGGAAAGCAAAACCTATGCAGAGGAGCTGGTAGGGATTGCCAAAGATGCAGGTGTTGCTATCACTGAATTGTCAACACATTTACAAGGGCAACTGGTGGCTGTAAATCCGGCGTATGATGCGTTGTTCGATGGCTTTGCGCCCGAGGAATTGCGTGGCAACCCAAAAGCAAAAACCGAATGGGCGGTTCAGCAATTAAAATATGCTGCAAAAGCATCGCAAAATATGGGCCTTATGGCACATCCCACCTTTAGCGGGGCATTGTTGTGGCACTTGGTATATCCATGGCCGCAACGACCTGCCGGATTGATTGAAGCCGGGTTTACAGAACTGGCCAGTCGTTGGTTGCCCATCTTAAATTATTTTGATGAATGCGGTGTGGATGTTTGTTACGAAATACACCCGGGTGAAGATTTGCATGATGGTGCATCTTATGAAATGTTTTTAGAAAAAGTGAACAATCACCCCCGTGCCTGTTTATTGTATGATCCATCTCACTTTGTGTTGCAGCACCTGGATTATCTTGCCTATATTGATATTTATCATGAACGCATAAAAGCGTTTCATGTAAAAGATGCAGAATTAAATCCAACGGGCAGACAAGGTGTGTATGGCGGTTACCAAAGCTGGGTAAACAGGGCTGGCCGTTTTCGTTCGCTGGGCGATGGGCAGGTTGACTTTAAAACAATATTCAGTAAATTGGCGCAGTACGATTATAAAGGATGGGCAGTATTAGAGTGGGAATGTGCTATTAAAAATTCAGAAGATGGGGCTGCTGAAGGTGCGCCATTTATTAAAAACCATATCATAAACGTTACCAAAAAAGCATTTGACGATTTCGCTCAATCTAAAAGCGACGATACATTTAATAGAAATTTATTAGGCATATAATTTTTTTAAAATAAAACCAACTTTACAATTATGAAAAAAACACTGATTACTTTATTTGTTGTAACCAGCCTTTTGTACGCATGCGGCGGCGGTGCCGGAAGTGAGCCGTCTGCTAAAAAAGATGTAACTCAAAATCCCACTTACATTGCCGGGCTTGACCTCGTTTCTAAATCGGGTTGCCTAACCTGTCACAAAGCCAATGAGGCAAGTACAGGTCCGTCTTACAAAAGCATCGCCAATAAGTACCCGAACAATGTAGAAACCTACGAAAACTTATCACTTAAAATTATTAAAGGCGGCTATGGTGTTTGGGGACAGATTCCTATGATTCCTCATCCTGATTTAACGCAGGAAACTGCAACTAAAATGGTGAAATATATCCTGCTGTTAAAAGACTAAAAATACATATGAAAAAAGTACTAACGGTTGCCGCCACATTCCTTTGTTTGGCAGGCCATGCTCAACAAAATCCCAATACCCTTTCTGCCAATGAAAAAAAAGAAGGCTGGAAATTATTATTTGATGGCAACAGCACTAAAGGATGGCATAATTTTAATACAAAAGCAGCAGGCGAAGCCTGGAAGGTTAGTGAGGGGAATTTATACTTCGATGTTGATTCAAAAACCGGCAGGGGAGATTTGACGACTGATAAAGCTTATTCAAATTTCGATTTAAAATTGGAATGGAAAATTTCAAAAAATGGTAATAGCGGAATCATTTTTTATTCGCAGGAAGGGGAGCAGTATAAAAACTCCTATCTCACAGGTCCAGAAATGCAGGTACTGGATAATGATGGCCATCCGGATGGAAAAATAATCAAACACCGGGCCGGTGACCTATATGATTTAATAAAGAGCAATAAAGAAACGGCAAAGCCGGTAGGTGAATGGAATGAAGTAGAAATTATTTGTAACAACGGTAATCTTAGTCTTATTTTAAATGGTGAAAAAACAGTTTCAACTATTTTGTGGGATGATAATTGGAAACAACTGATTGCCGGTAGTAAATTTAAAGCCATGCCCGACTTCGGTAAATTTAAATCAGGTAAAATTGTATTGCAGGATCATGGGGATGCTGTTTACTTCCGCAATATTAAAATAAAGGTATTGTAACTTATGTTACCTATTTCCTGGTTACCTGCTGTTACTTTTAAAGTCTAAAATTCAATTATGAAAAAACTTATTCAGGCAGCCTTATTGGTTGCCTTTATTTTCTCTGTATTTAATGTTAAAGCTCAGGAAAAAAAGATAACTAAGGGCTATTACCAGATAACCGTTTATAACTTTACAAACAGCGAGCAGCAAAGCCTTATTGACAACTACCTGCAAATGGCCTACCTGCCTGCATTGCACAATTTAATGATAAAGGATGTAGGTGTATTTACGCCCATCAGCAATGATACGTCCATCAACAAAATATTGTATGTTATTATTCCGCTCCCATCTTTTGAAGCCGCTGCCACCTTAACCCAAAAAGTAAACAGCGATGCTGATTATTTATCAAACAGTAAGGCTTACCTCGATGTTGCTCACACAAATCCAGCCTACACAAGGATAGAAAATATTTTGCTGGAAAAATTTGCAATGGCACCGTTTTTTGTGCTCCCCAAATTAACAGGAAAAAGGGCTGACCGAATTTTTGAATTACGCAGCTATGAGAGTGCATCGGAGAAAATTTACCAAAATAAGGTTTACATGTTTAACGAAGGCAAAGAGATTGACATTTTTACAAAACTCAATTTCAATGCTGTTTTTTACGCCAATGTAATTGCCGGTAGCCGCATGCCCAACCTTATGTATATGACTAGTTTTGAAAACATGGCAGACAGGGATGAGCACTGGAAAAAATTCTCAGCAAGTGATGACTGGAAAAAACTTTCTGGTATGCCCATGTATCAAAACAATGTTTCTAAAGCTGATATAATTATTATGAAATCAACACCCTATTCTGATTATTGATAAGTTAGGATGATTGAAAAAATTCTATTTTTTTTTACTGATTTTAAAATGAATCTAATTATGAAATTTATAACACTGCTAAAATCTGCCTTCTTTCTATTATCGGCATTGATCGTTTTTTCCTTTTTAATCCCTAAAAAACAGCCTGCTGTTCTGGTGTTTTCCAAAACAAACGGGTACAGGCATTCAAGTATTCCTGCTGGAATTGCGGCAATTAGGGCCTTGGGCGCAACCAATAATTTTACTGTAGATGCCACGGAAGATTCACTCGCTTTTACAGATGAAAATCTGTCTAAATACAAAGTGGTTATTTTTTTGAATACAACCCTTAATGTATTGGGCGAAGCACAGGAAAAAGCATTTGAAAAATTCATTCAGAAAGGATGCGGATTTGTAGGCGTACATGCCGCTGCTGATTGCGAATATGATTGGCCCTGGTATGTAAAAATGGTAGGCGCCAGTTTTCTTTCTCACCCGGAACAACAGGTAGCAAAACTGCTTGTTAAAGATAAATCACACGGCTCAACCAAACATCTGCCTGATGTATGGGAAAGAAAAGATGAATGGTATAATTTTAAAAGTATCAACCCGGATGTAAAGGTGTTAATTACCATTGATGAAAATTCTTACAAAGGCGGAAAAAATGGCGATAATCATCCCATGGCCTGGTATCATAGTTATGATGGTGGCAGGGCTTTTTATACAGAGATGGGGCACACGGACGAGTCTTTTAGTGAGCCACTATATTTACAGCATTTACTGGGTGGCATTCAATATGCCTTAAAGAGGTGACGATAAAATATTTTCCAATTTAGTCCCCCGGGAAAAAATTCGGAGGTTTTTTTAAATATTCAAAACTAAATCAATTGTCTTTTTGTATTGATTTACTTTATTAAAACCCGAAGTTTATTACTCTCAATGGTTAATTTACAAATCGTTTAATCATTGTGCTTATTTGTTTGGATAAAAAGAAATCAAATACTTTTCTACAAAACTATTTACTGATATTTATAAAAAAAAATTGTCTTATGGGAGATACACTCCAAATTAAAAAATCAGCTAAGCAATACGACGTAGTAATAGTAGGTTCCGGCGCAGGCGGTGGCATGGCTGCCTATGTGCTTGCAAATGCAGGCTTAAAAGTTTGCCTGCTG
>Ga0163154_10008820_pt1 | contig 11647 bp, 11 predicted proteins | sample OliLakLV19MP9P1_FD_148649 | JGI IMG/M metagenome (GOLD analysis project Ga0163154, IMG submission 148649) | Freshwater microbial mat bacterial communities from Lake Vanda, McMurdo Dry Valleys, Antarctica - Oligotrophic Lake LV.19.MP9.P1 | ecosystem: Environmental > Aquatic > Freshwater > Lake >...
TGCCAATGCCACGGGCCTGACGATCGAGGTGTGCCACTATCCACCAGGGACGAGTAAGTGGAACAAGATCGAGCACAGCCTGTTCTGTCACATCACTCGCAACTGGAGAGGCGTTCCGCTCGAAACAGCCGAGATCGTGGTCAACCTGATCGCTGCCACACGCACCACGACCGGCCTCGAGGTTCATGCGTGGCTGGATGAGAAAGACTATCCTCTCAAGATCAAAGTGACGGATGCCGAGCTCGAGGCAGTCAACATTCACCGGAACAAGTTCCATGGTGAATGGAACTATGAAATCCGACCGCTACAATGAATGCCCGTTTCGACCGACCTATTGTTCCGCGACTCCTAAGCCATCAACTCCGCGTTCTCGGTTGAACGCTTCCATGAACCAAGTTCGAATTGCCGTTTCTTGCGTCCTTGCCTTAATGACAAACGCCAAAGCCTGTTCGACGGTTTTATCCAACTGCTCTGTCACTTTCGATTTGTCGGCTTCCGCTGCGCTCGCTCGTTCCAGTAGAAGGTTTAGGCTTCGTTGAACGCCGATCCAATCTGTATTGCGAAGTTCTTTATCGATCGCGCGCAAACTTTCTACTCGACTTCCCATTTCGTCATTCTCTTTTACAATCCGCGATAAAAGTTCCGCATGCTTATCTTGAAGTTCATTGCAGAGGATTTCGCCCAGCTCTTCACAAGCATGATTTGCGGTCTCTGCCCAGTTCATCAACTCCCCCGAGACAACAGGAGTTTCAAGTGTCGTCTCGAAGTTTTTGAGCGATTCTAGAAATGGGCTCTGGCTGCTTGCGGTCGATGCTATCGACTCGCCAGATCCTGTAGATTGAGAGTTCGCTTGCTGGTGCTCAATGACTTCAATAGCCATTTTTGCTAAGCCCGGGCTTCCCGCTTGATCGACGAGGCTTTGAGCTTCTCGCTGCACCTGCCCGCACACGTGCTCGTGTTCGTTCCAATCTGCCGCTTGGGTGGTTGATTGCGCCTGGGAAGGACTGGATTCGTTATTGCTTGGCGATGGTCTCATCGACATTTTGACTCTCTAGTTCGAAGATGCTGGAACATTTCGTAGAACTCCGCTGGTTTGCTCCGGTAGAACATAAGAAGGATAGCCCGGTCAACGGCACTTCGGTAATCGCTGGATGACTGACGGGCATCGGCGCAGCGTAGCCGAATCGGCCTAAGGCTGTCTTGTGGCGCGACGGCCGGCCTTCACTTCCCGTGAAAACAGCCGTGCGAGCACGGTTTTTCACGCTGGGCGTAGGCCGTCCCCGCTTTGCCCCGTTGCGGGCGCGTCAGAGTGAGTGGATGTCGATCACTGGCAGTTCGTCGGACGAGGTCTGGACGACATCGCGGTTGTCGAGGGAGATCCGTACGGATCGTGGGCGCGGTCGGCGCTGACAGGCTTTGGACGGCTCAGCAGGTGGTTCGTCGCCATAGCTGGTGGGAATTCTCCGATAGATCTCTCATCATTACAGGTGGCTCGCGCGGAACTGCTGCTTTAGGTCTTCGCAGAGCGTTATGAACACCGCAGCCTGGCGTTGACCAACAACCTGGCGTTCAGCGACTTCCGCCAGATCCTCCAAGGCGAACGCATGACAGCGGCTCTGCTGGACCGCCTGACGCACCATTGCGAACTCTTTGAGACGCACAGTGAAAGCTTTCGCTTCCGTGAGTCGATGAAAGACAACAACAAGGCTTGCAAACAGATTGGACTGCCGACGCCCTTCCGCCCCACAGCCAAGTGCGGAGTCTCAAACCGCAGAGTGCCTAAGTACCACGCAGTTCCCCATGGTCATAGCGTTCCCCGGGCGGGTCCGTTTTTTGCGCCGAAGTGAGTCCGATTTGTATGACGATCTCCAAGGCGGACTCTCCGGCACATGCGAAGACAGCGATGGCAACACCAGTCAAAGGCAAGGTTGACCCTCCCTACTGAGCCAGGAATGTAAGGAGGTCTTGTGCAAGTTGCTCTTTATGGCTTGCAAAGAGTCCATGCGGTGCGCCGTCGTACTCCTTCAACTGTGCTGTTGCGATGCCCTTCGCCGCTGGTCGGCCGCTGGCATCGATCGGCACGGTTACATCGTCGGTTCCATGAATGACCAATGTCGGCACCGTGAACGCGGCAAGATCATCCCGAAAGTCGGTTGTGGCAAATGACTTAACGCAAGCGAGTGTGGATTGCAAACTTGCCTGCATCGCGACGGATCGAGTCCACTGAAGGAACTCGTCGCTGACCGGCCTAGAAAGCATTCCGACGCCGAAAAAGGCTTTAAAGAAATCAGCCAAGAACTTCGGGCGATCCGTCAATATCGCTGCGCTCATTTGATCAAACACCGATTGGTCTACACCGCCAGGGTTATCGTCCGTCTTCAACATGTATGGCACAACAGACGAGACCAGTACGCATTGTTTGACGCCGCGGGCAGCATGACGCGACATGTACCGCGCCACTTCACCGCCACCCATCGAGAATCCAACAAGCGTTGCGTCTTCATCTGCAGCGGTTGCCCTCATCACGTCGCTCAAATCGTCTGACAGCGAATCGTAGTCGTAGTCGCCAAATGGCTGGTCCGACCGACCGAAGCCACGACGATCGTACGCGATGACCTTGTATCCGGCATCGGCAATTTTCATTGCGTGATAATCCCAACTATCGGCCGACAAAGGCCAACCGTGGATCAAAACCACGGGCCGACCGCTGCCCCAATTTTTGACGTACAAGCGATGTCCATTTCGCGTGGCGATCATTGTCATGATGCTTCTCCTTGAATGTGTACCAGTGATTTACCGAGGTTGTCACCTTCAAACAAACCGATAAACGCATTGGGAGCGTTTTCGAGTCCTTCTGTGATGGTTTCTTCCCAGACGATTTTGTTGCTGCGGATGAGCGCCGACACATCGCGAACGAACTCGTCGTGATCGGCCATGTGATCGCGAACGATGAAGCCTTGCATTCGCAACCGTTTACCGATGACCTTAAATAAGTTTCGCGGTGCGGAGGGTGGTTCGATGGCGTTGTAGGTCGAGATCATGCCGCAGCAAACGATGCAACCAAAGTCATTCATGTGGTCGATCGCGGCTTCCAAATGGTCGCCACCGACGTTGTCAAAGTAGATGTCAATGCCATCCGGCGCGAGCTTGCCGAGTTCATCCGACAGGTTGTCGGTTGTCTTGTAGTTGATGACGGCGTCGATGCCAGCCTTGTCACGCAGCCACTGGATCTTCTCAGATTTTCCGGCACTGCCCACAACCTTGCAAGCGTTCGCTTTGGCGATTTGAGCGACCATCGAACCAACCGCGCCGGACGCCGCCGACACAAACACCGTATTGCCGGGGGACAGATTCGCGATGCGTTTTAGTCCCACCCAAGCGGTCATACCCGTCATGCCGAGTGCTCCTAAATACGATTGAATCGGAGCCACGTCGGGATCGAGCTTCTGCACGCCCTCACCGTTGGACTTCCAGTATTCTCGCCAACCGAGGTTACCGAGGACCTGGTCACCTTTGGAAAAACGATCGTTTCGTGATTCGACGACTTTACCGATGCAGCCACCTTCGAGCGGTTCGCCGATCTGAAACGGAGACACGTAACTATCGCCCTCCTTCATTCGACCCCGCATATACGGATCAACGGACATCCATTGGTTTCGAACGAGAATCTCGCCATCGGCGATCGGTGAAAGCACCACCGTGTTTGCGGTGAAGTTGCTTTTGCCTGGTTTGCCCTCGGGTCGCGAGACCAGTTCGATCTGCTTGCTTTTGATCACTTGCGATATGGTCGTAGTCATTTCGATTCTTTTGGTCCGAGGTGGATCAGTTTTTTGTTGACGAACTCGAGGATTCCCAAATGGGAAAGCTCTCGCCCGTAACCCGAATTCTTGATGCCGCCGAACGGTAACTCGGCTTGCGATTTTGTCGGCTGGTTGACGAACATCATTCCTGTTTCGATCTGCTCGGCAACGCGGCGACCTCGCTCGATGTCCTTCGTGTAGACACTTCCACCGAGTCCATAGGATGAATCGTTTGCCAGCTTGATGGCGGCTTCTTCGTCCTTGACGACATAGACCGTGGCCACCGGGCCAAATAATTCCTCGTCATAGGAGGGCATTTCGGGTGTCACGCCGATCAAAATGGTGGGATTGAAATACGCGCCCTCGCGATCCGGACGATCTCCGCCAAGAAGCACCGTTGCTCCGGCGTCGATGGTCGCCTTCACCTGGCCTTGCAATTTGACGGCGGCCCCTTCGGTAGACAGCGGTGAGAGCGTGGTGTCCTCGTCCATGGGGTCGCCCATCTTCAGGTTCGACATTGCTTCTTTGAACTGTTCCAGAAAATCATCAGCGACCGCTTCGACGACGATGAATCGCTTCGCAGCCACACAAGACTGGCCGGCGTTGACCATCCGGCCTTTCACCGCTGACTCGACGGTCTTTTTCAGGTCGGCGTCTTCCAAAACGATGAACGGATCGTTGCCGCCCAATTCCAGGACCGAGCGTTTCAAGTTCTTACCTGCTGAAGCAGCCACCGCCGCACCGGCTTTCTCACTACCGGTCAACGAAACGCCTTGAACGCGAGAGTCCGAAATGATCGCGTCGACAAACTCGCTGGGGATGAACAGGTTGGTGTAGACGCCATCAGGTAACCCACACTCATCGAACAAATCCTCGATCGCCTGAGCACATTGCGGAACGTTGCTGGCATGTTTCACCATCACTGTATTTCCCGCCATGATGTTGGGGGCTGCGAACCGCGTGACTTGATAAAATGGAAAGTTCCATGGCATGACACCCATCAAAACGCCTAGCGGCTCGAAATGGATGTAGGCGATGGCGTCAACGTTATCCATCGGCTGATCGGCTAAAAATGATTCGGCACCGCTTGCGTAAAACTCGGCGATCTCGGCACAGTACTCGATCTCTTTTTGACTCTCTGAGATTCGCTTGCCCATGTCGATCGTGATGAGCCGAGCGAATTCATCACATCGCTCACGAAGCTGGGACGCGAAAGTGAGAATGACACGCTTACGTTGCTCAAAGCTCGTCTTTCTCCAGGATCGATAGGCCTCATCGGCACGAGCAACTCGATCGAGTGTTTCATCCTTCGTCAACGGTTCAAACGTTTCGATCGTTCGGTTGGTGGCTGGGTTAATGCTGCTGATAGTCATGAGTCGCTTTTCGGTTGGTAGGTTTCATTTAAAAGGACGACCTTGCCTCGATCGACGCCGGTTTCAACGCGGCGGTGGGCGGCAGCCACTTCGGACATGGGAAAGCGGCTGTCGATGGTGACGTTCAATTTGCCTATCTCGTACAAATCAATCAGTTCACGCAGGTCGTCCGCGTTGGGTTTCGCCAGCATCACTGTCCCGGACTTGGACAACGGCCAGGTCAATACGGTCATCAATATGCCTTTCACGTCCGGTTCGGTGGAAACGTAGCGCCCACCGCTCTTCATTACGGCCCGGGCATCGAAATAGCTGGCCTTGCCAGCGGCGTCGAAAACCAGGTCCCAACGCTCCTGCGATTCGGTAAAATCGGTTTTTTCGTAATCGTAAAAATGATCGGCCCCAAGCGACAAACAGAAATTACGGTTGTCACTGCTGGCTACCGCGTCGACATGGCAGTTGTGCGCCTTGGCGATTTGCACCGCGAACATCCCAACGCCACCGCTGGCACCGTTGACGAGCACGCGGTCACCGGGCTTCATCTTGCCGTGATCGCGAAGAGACTGAAGCGCGGTCGTTCCGGCCAACGGCATTGCGGCGGCGATGTCCGTCGGCAGGGCGTCTGGCAGCTTCGCAACCGATTCAATGCTACACACCGCGTAATCTGCACAGGCTCCGCCGCGAGCTGAATCGAGAAACGCCATCACGCGATCGCCGATTCGAAACGGTGCATCGCTGCCGCAGTCCGCAACGACGCCGGCCACGTCGTAGCCTGGCACACGTGGGAAGCCGCCCGGCAACAAACCCTTCATCTCACCGCTGCGGAGTCGATAATCGATCGGGTTGACGCTGGACGCCCAAACTTCGATCAACACCTGATCACGTTGGCGAGTGGGAAAGTCAACGCTGCCGACGTGCAATACATTGCTGTCACCATAGTCGTCGTAAACCATGGCGTGCATCATTCCGGATTTACGCCCAACGGTAGATTGAGTTTCAGTATCGGTTGTCATGGCAACTCCAGGCTTGTGGTTTCATGCGGTCCTGTTTCTTTGAAAAGTCCGTCTCTTCATAAACCGACGCATCAGGGAAAGGCTCCGACAAACTTTTCCCTCGCTTACGCTTCGGGTCATGACTGGCAACAAAGTGCTGCTGCGTCGTCAGGTCCGCCTGGACCGAATTGCTTCAACCAACTCCGATTTCCTCATCTTGCTGCGACCGCCGATCTTTAGATCCGACGCGATGTTGTGAAGCTCTCGGACGGTCCGATCTTCGAGCGGCGTATTCGGATTGCCGGTCCCTTGCGTCGTCTTGTTGGGAGTTCGCCCTTCTTCGCGACGCTGTTTGTTCACTGTCCGAGCGGCCACTTCTTTGGCAGTGTCTTCGGACTTGCCCTGTTCGAGCACGCTTTCTTCTACGTGCGCGTACTGACGTTCGTCTTTGTCCGTCCACTTAGCCATTAGACGTTCTGTTCCGCGTGCTTTCCTTCAGCAATCTCTTCGATCGCCTTCTCGCAGAATGCTGGCAAATCGTCGGGACAACGACTGGGTAAAAATCCCTGGTCGCACACACATTCTTCGTCGAGCCAGGTCGCACCGGCATTGATCAGGTCCGTCTTCAAACTCGGCCATGAAGTCATTCGACGACCTTCCACTGCACCGGCTTCTATCAATGTCCATGGACCATGGCAGATCGCCGCAACCGGCTTGTGCTGCTTGAAAAAGTCACCAACGAAATCGACCGCTTCATCGTTGACGCGGAGGGCGTCTGGGTTAAGGATAGCCCGGTCAACGGCACTTCGGCAATCGCTGGATGACTGACGGGCATCGGCACAGCGTAGCCGAATCGGTCTGAGGCTGTCTTGTGGCGCGAAGGCCGGTCTTCGATTGCTGTGAAAACAGCCGTGCGAGTACCGTTTTTCACGCTCGGCGCAGGCCGTCCCCGCTTTGCCTCGTTGGATGCGGTCAGAGTGAGTGGATGTCGATGACTGGCAGCTCGTCAGGCGAGGCTTGCACGACGTCACGGTCGAAAGTGGGCCTGGACGAGCTCATTTCACTCGGTGGGCGGGCCTCTGGCTGGAGACACCGGAGGCGGCTCGATCGACTCGCCCAGATGCGCGAGGGGCTTGCAATAGGCACGCACTTTGGGGACTGAAAGGGAAATCCGCACGCAAAGCGTCTATCGAAAACCCGCTGTGTTCCCACGCGAGCATGTCGGCCGCGGCATCCGCGTCGAGCAGCCCCGCTCGCCGGAACCACCGGATGAGCCGCTTTCGCGCTCGCGCGGTGAGGGTGTCGAGGTCGCCTGCGCTGATGGGCCGTGCCGGGAGAAAGGTGACGCCTGGCTCAGCCTGTTCATCCGTCGCGGTCCGGGAGAACACGCCGTCGGTCATGCACACGTGCAGATAGACATGCCGGTTGAGTGCCGAGCCTTTCTCGGTGCAGGAAGGAAACGGCGCCGATGCGGAGTGCGGCGCCAGCGGCCATGTCCGGTGCCGATGCCACGCCTGTCGCCTCGCGCACGAGCCGTTCCACCTCGCGAATAAAGATCTTCGTGAGGGCGGCCACGGCCTCGGGTCGCTCGGTGAGGAACCAGCGCAGCCGCCAAGGGTGAGCGCAGCCGCTTCGGCACGGAGATCACCCATTGACGGACGGGAACTGGTGGGATGACATGATCGACCAGATGCGCCGCGGTCTAAGCCATGCGTCGGCCGTTGCACGAGGGGCAGACGCCGCGTCCCTTGCACGCTTTTTGTAGTCGCCCAGCGACGGGCCACGAGAAAATCACGCCCGCAGGTGCTGCACCAAGGCCCGAGCAAACCGGAAACTCAGGATGCCGCAGCGGAGGTACGCCACGAGGAAAAGTCTTCCACGTGGGCCGCGACAGGCCGTTCCCCGAGGCTCCGCTCGCAAAGCCACAGCAAACCGCGAGGCGCGACTACCGCCGCACGATGCGGCAGATGCCGACCATGGCAAACCTTGGCTTTGCCATCGGTCGGCCAAGTGGCCAAAGGCCATGGATGGCTTTGGCCACGGACAGTCAGAGCGGCGTCTGCTCCGGGCGGCGGCGGGTGTAGTGCTCCGGCCGCCGGTGCGGCGTAGAGGGCCGCGCCAGAGATGAAAAGGATGCCGGCTGGTGGCAGATGGCGACCACGGATGCTTCTCGCGTTCCCGTGGGGGCCGCACCGGGGCCAGGCCTGGGCGAGGCCACTTTTGACGTGGCCGTGGCCGGGGGGCAGACAGTACAGTACCCCCATTCCCCCCGGGTTGCCGCCTGGGGCTCGCCACGGAGGGTGACACAAGTGGCCGATATTGTCTTCGCTTTCGACCCCGCAATCGACCGTCCGCTCGCCGTGCCCAACTCCGCTCACGCGGCCGTGACGGCGATCATCGGACGGGCCGCTGCCGAATCGTTTTCCGAAGCCGTGGCGGTGGCCCGACGTGGCGAGGCATCGGTGCTCGTCGTCTGCGGCCGTTGGCTCGACCCGCTGCGGGCAAGCCCAGCCCAGGCAGCGATGGTGCGATCGGCCGTCCGCGATCTTGCCGCCGTGGGCTGCCGCACCGTCTTCATGACCAGCGATGCCACGACATGCCACGACATGGCCCGCATGCTCGGTGAGCCTCAGGGGCTCTTCTTCGCAACGCCGGCCGCGCCCCTCACGCTCGATATCCATGGCATCGCGGTGGAGTTTGTCGCCGTGGAGAATGCATCGGGCATTGCAACGATCCCGCTCGATCCACCCCCGCGCTCCGGCGCCCACCGCCGCGTCGTGCTCGGCTGGGACACGACCATCCCCACTTCCGCAGCCGACGACAGCGGATGGCCGGGCGACCACGACCCCGCATCGGCGTTTGTTCACGCGGCCGCGGCATCGCCTGCGTGGACGCTGCCAGGAGCCTTTTGGATCTGGGCATCCCGTCGGCGGCCTGCCCTTCCGTCGGGCATCTGTCACCTGCCTCCGCTTCAGCCCCGGTCGCCGCATGAGCGCGTCGAAGGCGGCTGCTGCACGCTCACCCTTGTTGACCGCGCGGCTGCGGTCGACGACCACACGGTGCCCGCCGATTGGCGCGCGAGCTGGCGCGACATTCCCACGCAGCGGGTCGGCTGGCGGACAGTGAAGGTCGAGTCGTCGGCCGGTGGTGACGAGGAGCTAGCGACGGCACTCTGGCAGGCGATCGAACAGGTCGCGCCCGGCGAGCAAGCCCCGCTCGAGCTCGTGCGGTGCATCGTGGAGTGTGGAACGAGCGTGAGCCACCGTGTCCGCGTCGGCGAAGTCGCAGCTGAAACGCTGGCGCGACTGCGCGACCTCTTCGACCCCAAGGCGTTTCGTGCCTGGTGCGTCGAGGTGATGGCCGACCCCGGCGAGTCACTCGCCCCACTTGGCCACGCCCGCTCGGGCGGCCGTCCTGGCACGACGACATCGTTTACGTCGGCGCTTGCCGACATTGTGCAGGTGATGGAGCTCGACCCTGCCGCCCCGATCAGCCCCACCGCGGCCCGCCAGGCGGGCTGGGAGGCTCTCGAGCTCATCGAGTCCACCTGACGCCCACGACCCGAATCTTCTGAAGAGAGTTGCCAGTATGTTCATCGAACGCATTGACGCCGAGCGATTTGGCGCCCTGAATCGGGTCGTCGTGGATCGGCTCGGTCCCGGGTTGCAGGTGCTCCACGGCACCAACGAGACCGGAAAAACCACGCTTCTCGAGTTCGTCCGCGCGATCTTCTTCGGCTTGGAGGGGCAGTTCCGTCGCGGCGTGCTCGATCCCTCCCTGCCCTGCGCGGGCCGGCTCCTCGTGCGTGTGCCGCCAGAGCAGACACTCCTGGCCATCGAGCGACGGCATGAAGGCCCGCATCTCGTAGGGCTCACGCAGGAGACGTATGCCGACGGAGTGATCGGCCTCGGCGGTGACCACGGTGACCTCATCTCGATCACGGATATTGACCCCCGGCACACGAGCGACGGGCCACGTCACCGCACCTATCTTCAGGACATCGTTGGGGACATCGACGAGACGACGTTTACGAACGTCATGGCCTTCGGCCTCGACGAGCTCCACGAACTGCGAACGCTCGAGCCCGAGGGCTGCGGCAGCCGTCTCTACGAGCTGGCAAGCGGCCTCGATCGCTCGAAGGTGGCGCGTGTGCTGGACCAGTTGCGTGCTGCTACCGCCCGGCTCGACTCGACCTCGTCCGACGTATCGCCGCTCACCGCGCTCAAGGCGCGAAGGGCTGACCTCCTCGCCAGACTCGCCGCCACCGGTGCCCCAGCCCTCGTCGCGGGGGGGCTCTGGAGTGAGCTGGCTCACCTCGATGCGGAGATCGCTGCCATCGCCGGCCGCATCGAGCGGGGCGAGCGGGCCGAGAGCGTAGTGCGTGGTGTGATCGCGCTCGAGCCGATCTATCGCGCCTGGAAAGAGACCGCCGAGCAGCTTGCCCTGCTCGAGAGCACGCCGCTTGTCCACGCCGATCGAGACGCCTGGCGGTATGCCGCCCGCAGGCTGCGTCGCGCGGAGAAACTCGCGAAGAGCCGCAAGAAGATCCGGGTGAAAATCGCTCGTCAGCTTCGCGACCTTCCAAGTGAATCGGTCGTCTGGTCGAAGCGCGGGTCGGTCGCGACGCTTGTGGAAGAGGAGCCGCGGCTCGAGCGGCTTGCCGCCGATGTGGCGAGGGCCGAGAGCCATGCCCGCCTGGCAGCGCGACGGTTCGGTGAGCAGGTGGGCATCGCAGGGCTATCGCGGCTCGTGCCGGTGACATTGCCGGCCGAGTTTGATGCCGATGCCTTGCCCGATGTGCTTCTCCCCGAGGGGTTTGCCCTGTCATTTGGCCCGCTGCGAAGCCGGGCCAAATCGTGGAGCCGTGCCTCCCGCAGTCTCGCTACCGCGAAGAAGAATCTCGCGGCGGCGAAGCGGACCCTCACGGACGCCAAGAACGGTATCGAAGGCGCTGGCCGCAGCCTCGCCGGATCATCGGTTCAAGAAGCCATCGACAAGGCCGGCGAGAGAGCCGCCTCGCTCCGCAAGCGAATCACCGCCGGCGAACAGCTTGGCGAGCTCGATCAATCGGTGGCCCGCCTTCGCCGGGATGTGACCGAAAGCATGGAAGCCCAGCTTGTTCCTGTGCCGTGGCTTGTCGCCCTCGGCGTCTTGTTCGTGGCCGGGACGGGCATGCTGCTCTCGGGGTCGCTTCTGCCGAAGGAGGTCACGGGCACTCTCGCCTACGCGATCGCCGCGCTCGGCGCGGCCGGCGCGGGCGTTGCCTCGATCACCACATGGTCACTCGACCACAATGCCACGGCGAGTCTCGAGGCCGCGCGGCGCCAGTATGAGATGGCACAGAAGCAGCGCGACGACCTGGCGGGCCAGATCGCAGCGCTCGACGTGCGACTGGGTGGCGACGCTGCCTCCGGCCTCGACCGGCGGCTGGCTGTCGCGCAGGCCGAGGTCGATCGGCTCGAGGAACTGGCAAGCCGTGCAAGCT
>Ga0163154_10008821_pt1 | contig 11647 bp, 10 predicted proteins | sample OliLakLV19MP9P1_FD_148649 | JGI IMG/M metagenome (GOLD analysis project Ga0163154, IMG submission 148649) | Freshwater microbial mat bacterial communities from Lake Vanda, McMurdo Dry Valleys, Antarctica - Oligotrophic Lake LV.19.MP9.P1 | ecosystem: Environmental > Aquatic > Freshwater > Lake >...
CCCCCTGTCAGCGGGTCGCCGTCGCCCCCGATGATATCGACGGTTTGGTGACGTTGGCACAAGACAACGCTGTCGCTTTGACCGTCGTCGGTCCCGAAGACCCGCTCGTCAACGGGATCGTGGATCGCTTCACCGCCGCTGACTTGACGATCTTCGGTCCGACGGCGGGGGCGGCACAGCTAGAAGCGTCGAAGGCGTTCTCCAAAGCGTTTATGGAGCGGCATGGTATCCCGACGGCGGCGTATGGTGCCTTCACCGATTTGGACGAGGCGCGAGCGTTCGTCGCCTCGTTCGGGCGTCCGCTGGTGGTCAAAGCGGATGGCTTAGCGGAAGGCAAAGGCGTGATTATGTGTGAGACCGTCGCCGATGCCGACGCCGCTCTGCTCCAAATGATGCAAGATCGGGCATTCGGCGCGGCGGGCGATCAGGTCGTGATCGAGGAACGGCTCACCGGTGTGGAAGCGTCGGTACTGGCGTTTTGCGACGGCGAAAGGTTCGCCCTGATGCCGATTGCCCGCGATCACAAACGGGCGCTGGACGGCGATCAGGGGTTAAATACGGGGGGTATGGGTGCAGTCTGCCCCGTCCCCGATGTTGATGCCGCGCTCATTCGCATGATCGAAGAAACAGTGGTGCGCCCGACGTTGGACGGGATGCACGCCGAAGGCTTGCCCTATAAAGGAGTGTTGTACGCCGGCTTGATGCTGACCCCCGACGGCTTGCGGGTGCTAGAATTCAATTGTCGGTTTGGCGACCCCGAAACCGAGGCGATCATGCCCTTGTTTGACGGTGATCTGGCAGCGGTGTTGATGGCGTGCGCGCACGGGCAGCTAGACCCGGCGGCGGTGCGTTGGCAAGCGGGGGCGTGCGCCTCCGTGATCGTGGCGTCGGGCGGGTATCCGCTGGCATATGCCAAAGGGCTACCGATCAGCGGCTTGGCAATCGAACAGCCACAAACGGCGATCTTTCACGCGGGCACCACCGAACAGGACGGACACGTAGTGACGGCACGCGGGCGGGTGTTGGCGGTCAGTGGCTGGGGGCATGACCTCGACACGGCATTGGCGCGTGCTTATGCCCGTATCGAGACGATTCACTTTGAGGATATGTTTTATCGGCACGATATCGGGCGTACTGTGGGGAGTAGCTAATGATGAGTTACAAGGGGGCAGGGGTGAATATCGCCGCCGGCGCGCGTACCGTCGAGCTGATGAAAGATGCGGTGCGGGCGACCTACACCCCACAGGTCTTGGCGGGCATCGGGGCGTTCGGGGGCTTGTACGATGCGGGAGCGCTCAAGCAGATGGCTGCTCCGGTTTTGGTGGCGAGTACCGACGGCGTGGGCACCAAAACCAAAGTAGCAGCACGCATGGGGCGATGGGATACCATCGGGCGAGATCTCGTCCATCATTGTGTCAATGATATTTTGGTGCAGGGGGCGCGTCCGTTGTTTTTCTTGGATTATGTCGCCTCTAGCACCCTTGACCCGGCACAAATTGCGGCGGTCGTCATCGGCGCGGCGGGGGCATGTCGCGATCTGGGGTGTGCGTTGCTGGGTGGCGAAACGGCGGAAATGCCGGGCGTGTATCAGCCGGGTGAGATCGATCTGGTGGGCACGATCATCGGCGTGATTCCAGATCGCGCGGCGATGATCGATGGTTCTACCATTCAAGCAGGGGATAGCATCTTGGCGCTGCCCTCCAGTGGGCTGCACACCAATGGCTATTCCTTAGCGCGCCAAGTCCTTAATGTGCTGGATTGGGAAGCGACCCACGCCGATTTAGGCATGAGCATTGGCGATGCGCTGTTGGCGGTGCATCGTTGTTATCTGGCAGAGGTCGAAGCGTTGCGCGCTGCCGGCATCCCGATCAAGGGGTTGGCGCACATCACGGGCGGCGGCGTGGTCGATAATCTGCCGCGTATTTTGCCCGCTGGCTTGGGGGCAGTCATTGGGCGCGGCTCATGGCAAGAACCGCCGATCTTCGGACTCATCGCGACGCTGGGTGCCATTGACCCCGATGAGTTGTTCCATGTCTTCAATATGGGCTTGGGGATGTTGGTCGTGGTCGCGCCGGAACAAGCCGCCACCGCCCAAGGGGTGATCGCAGAACTGCGCCTCGTCGGGACCATCACAGTGTCCGATGTGGTCACGGTCATCTGATGAAAAAGATCGCCGTGTTCATCAGCGGCAATGGCGGCAACCTGCAAGCGCTGATCGACGCGACTCGGCGGGGGGCGCTCCCCGTCGAGATCGCGCTTGTGGTCAGCAACCGCAAAGACGCCTATGGGTTGGTGCGCGCGCAAGCGGCGGGCATCCCGACGCTGTATTTTCCGCTAAAGCCCTACACCGACTCCGGCAGATCGCGCGCAGCTTATGATGCCGACCTTGCCGCACAGGTGATCCCTTACGGCATGGATCTGATCGTATTGGCGGGCTGGATGCACATCTTCACGCCTGCCTTCATGACGCCCATCAAAACGCGGGCGATCAATCTGCATCCGGCGCTGCCCGGTCAATTTCCCGGCGCGCACGCCATCCAAGATCAGTTTGAGGCGTACACGCGCGGCGAGATCACCGAAGGCGGGTGCATGGTGCATGACGTGATCGCTGAACTCGACGCCGGTCCGGTCGTCGGGCAAACGATGGTGCCGTTCTTGCCGGACGACACGCTAGAGGCATTTTCGGCACGCTTGCACGCGGCAGAGCATCGGCTGTTGGTGGCGTGCGTGGGGCAGGTGGTAGGAGTCTAGCAGGTCGCATCACCCAAAATTGTCTATATAATGGGGCGCATCATTTCCACCTAGACCTTCAAAGGAATGATTATGTCGATGGATAACAATAGTGGCGGGTGCCTCTCCCCATTGTTGACGCTCCTCATCGCAGTATTCGGTGGGATCGCGTTTCTGTTCACCACTGGGCAACCGATCACCGGCGGCACCATGATAGAATCCACGCTGGCTATGCCCACTTACACCATCGTCCTTGCCCCTCAGCAAGGCACCCCCTCCGCCGCGCAAGGGCAGCAAATGACGGCAGTCCTCGATCAACGCTTAGCCGAGTTCACTCGGGTGGGGCTGGTCGCTCGTGTTCAACAAAACACCCTCGACGCCTCCACCAGTGCATGGACGATCACGCTCAGCACGCCCCCCACGACTGATATCAATGCCCTGCTGGGGCACCTGATCATGCCGGGGGTGGTCGAACTGGTCGATCTATCGTCGTTGTCGTCGGCAGATGCGACCGCACTCCTTCAGCAACAGATCGGCACCACCTACCCGACGCTGCTTTCGGATGCCGATTTTCTGGCGGCGGCAGTGACGCCCGATGGGGCGGAACGACTGGCGGCGTTTAACGCGCAAAACGGCTTCGTAGCCGTCGGCTTGGTGCTGGACGGGGTGGTCTTGTCGGTGCCCTTCCTTCTAGGGCTAGAGCAGCCCATCCCCTCTATGATCCTCAGTGGCTTCACGGATGCCCTCCAACTTCAAAATCTCACCTCCGCCATCAACAGCGATTCTTTGCCGTTCCCGTTGGTGATCGTCAGCATGTCGTAAGCGCTGGAAGTTCGCGTCCCAAACCATCCGAATCTGCCCTACAATAAAGGCGCAAGTTTAGGCACCACACGATTTGCGCCTTTTTTGGTTGCACTACTTTTCGTCTATCCTCATGAGGCACAACCCACATGGCAAAACAATCGAATTACGAGACCGAAGTCAAGCTGTATGTGCATGACCTGAATGCCGTCGCCCGCCAACTGGAAGCGGTCGGCGCAGTGTTGACCGCCCCGCGCGTGCTGGAGACCAACGTCCGCTATGACAATGCCGCTGGTGGCTTTAACGAATCGGGCACCGTGCTGCGCCTCCGCCAAGACTCGCGCGCTCGTTTGACCTACAAAGATGGCGAGCGCGTCGCGGGTGAATTTGGCTCCACCCGTTTTGAAGCCGAAGTCGAAGTCAGCGATTTTGAGACTATGGAGATCATTCTCAGTTGTTTGGGCTACTATCCGGCGTGGCGTTATGAAAAATTCCGCACCACTTACGAACTCGACGATTGCGAGATCGTATTGGACGAGCTGCCGTTCGGGGATTTTATCGAGATCGAAGGCGAAGACGCCGCTATCGGGCAGATGATCGCTAAGTTGGAACTGGGCTATGCGCCCCGTTTCACCTCCAGCTATTCGACGCTGTTTAAAACGGTGCGTTCTCGGCTCGATTTGCCTTTTGACGATCTGACATTCATCAATTTTGAAGGGCTGGAAGTGCCGTTCTCGGCACTGCAAACACGCTAACGGGCTTAGGGTGCGCCCGTGCCTTTCCTCATACGCCGAAGTCCGGTACTGGTGATACACTATAAGAAAAAGGCGCTCTGGGCGCGGCACCATAGCGCTCATGGGGTTGCCCCTCATTTTTAAGGTGTAGGACTTTTGGAGAACATAATGGCTCAATCACCCGCTGCCGAACCCCAGTTTCAGACCTCGTCTGGCATTCCGCTCAAAGCGGTCTATACCCCCGAAAACGCCCCCAGCGCTTACGAAGAGGCATTGGGCGCGCCGGGGGAGTTCCCCTTCACACGCGGTATTCACCCGACGATGTATCGCGGGCGCTTGTGGACGATGCGCCAATATGCCGGCTATGCCAGCGCTGATGAGTCGAATGCCCGTTATCGCTTTTTGCTGGCACAAGGGCAAAGTGGCTTATCCGTTGCCTTTGACTTGCCCACCCAAATTGGCTACGACGCCGATGACCCGATGGCGCTGGGCGAGGTCGGCAAGGTCGGCGTCAGCATCAGCACGCTGGACGATATGGCGCGCTTGTTCGACCAAATCCCCCTCGATAAAGTCTCCACCAGCATGACCATCAACGCCCCGGCGACGGTCTTGTTGGCGATGTATATCGCTGTCGGCAAGCGGCAGGGCATCCCCCCCAAGCAGTTGCGCGGCACTGTGCAAAACGATATCCTCAAGGAATACATCGCGCGCGGCACCTACATCTTCCCGCCCCAACCGTCCATGCGCTTGATCACCGACCTGTTCGCCTATTGTCAAACCGAAGTCCCGCTTTGGAACACGATCAGCATCAGCGGCTATCACATCCGCGAGGCGGGCAGCACCGCTGTGCAAGAAGTCGCCTTCACGCTTGCCAACGGTATTGCCTATGTCGAGGCAGCGCTGGCGGCGGGCTTGGCGGTCGATGATTTCGCGCCGCAACTGTCGTTCTTCTTCAATGCCCACAATCAATTTTTGGAAGAAGTCGCCAAGTATCGGGCGGCGCGCCGCTTGTGGAGCCACATCATGCGCGACCGTTTCCATGCCCACAGCGAAAAAAGCCAACAGTTGCGTTTCCATACCCAAACGGGCGGCAGCACTTTGACGGCGCAACAGCCCGAAAACAACATCGTGCGCGTGGCGCTGCAAGCGTTGGCGGCGGTCATGGGCGGCACCCAATCGCTGCACACCAACAGCATGGATGAGGCGTTGGCATTGCCCACCCAAGCCGCCGTGCAGATCGCGCTGCGCACGCAACAGATCATCGCCCACGAGACGGGCATCACCGGCACCGTCGATCCATTCGCGGGCAGCTATGCCGTCGAGTCGCTGACGGACGCCATCGAAGCGGGGGCACGCGCCTACATCGACCAGATTGATGCGCTCGGCGGGGCACAGGCGGCGATTGAAGCCGGCTTCATCCAGCTAGAGATTCAACAGGCGGCATATGACTATCAACGCGCGGTCGAGACGGGCGAACAGGTGATCGTGGGCGTCAACAAATATACACTGAAGGATGAAGTGCAACCCGACTTGCTGCGCGTCGATCCGGCAGTCGAACAGGCGCAGCGGGATCGCTTGGCGGCATTGCGGGTACGGCGTGACAATGACCGCGTGAACATGCTGCGGGATCGGCTGGATAGCGCCGCCCGCACCAGTGAAAACCTGATGCCGCTGTTCATCGAATGCGTGGAAAATGACCTGACGCTCGGCGAGATTTGCGGCACGTTGCGCGGCGTGTTTGGGGAATACCGCCCCGAAGTCACGATTTAAGGATGTGAAGCCGGCGAAAGAAAAATAGATGAATGACACAACAGCACCTCAAGATAAGCACAGCCTCGCCAGTACGGGCAGCGCCCAGAGTATTTCGAGTACGGGCAGCGCCCAGAGTATCGCCAGCACCGGCAGTCTGTTGAGCCTCGCCAGCGTCGGTAGCATCTTGTCGATTGCCAGCGTGGGCAGCATCCTCAGTATCGGCAGTACGGGCAGTATTTTGAGCATCGGCAGCACAGGGAGCGTCTTGTCGGTGTTCAGTACCTTTAGCATCGGCGGGGTATTCAGCATTTTTAAGGTATTCGGGCGGCAGTTTTTCGTCATCCGCTACTTGCGGCGTAAATGGCTTGGGAGTGAGAGCACGAGGGAGGGATGATGCCATTGTTGAGCGAGCATAACCTGTATCCGGGCGTCAATGCGCACCTGAATAGCTTTTTGCAAATTACGCGCGGGGCATGGCGCAGTTTTCACTCGGAGCAAATCGTCGATCTAGGGCGTTTGATCCGCCGCAACCTGCCCAGTGGGTATGTGGCGGCGATGGATCAATCCTTGCAGATCACGGCTTTTGATGATGATCTGGGCATTGGGCAAGAAAAACAACTCGTCCCGGATGTCACCATTTACGAGAAAGCGCCCGTTGCTTCAACCACGGCGAGCGCTAAGCCGACAACCGCCCATCCCTCGGTGTTAAGCTTATCCTTGACTCAGATCATCGATTTGCCCGATGACGAAGATGGGTTGTCCGGCGTCACCATTTATCAAGCTGGGGAGGGGACTGGTCTAGGCAGACCGATCACGCGCTTTGAACTCTTGTCAGCCGCAAACAAACCAGGCGGATCGGGCTATGCCCACTATGAGGCGAAACGCGCCGAAGCGCTCAAAGCCGGATTGCGCCTGGTCGAAATTGATTATTTGCACCATCGCGCCTCGGTGATTCCGGTTTTGCCGCGTTATGGGGGGCAGAGTCAAGGTGCCTATCCCTATATGATCACGATTCACGACCCCCGCCCGACCCCAGCACAAGGTACAGCGTCGGTCTATGGTATTGGCGTCGATCAAGCGATCCCAACGTTGAATGTGCCGTTGGCAGGTGCCGATCATGTCGCCGTCGATTTTGGGGCGGCATACAACACGACCTTTGAAAATTCTCCCTTCGTGAGTGTCGCGGTCGATTATGCGGTCGATCCGCCCGCCTTCGACAAGTTCACCCCCAACGATCAGGCGAAAATTCGGACGCTTTTGGGGCGCATCCGGGTAGCGTTTGCGCAATGAAAGGAGGCGTGCTATGCCCTTGTTGAGCGATCATAACCTGTATCCGGGCGTCAATGCGCACCTGAATAGCTTTTTGCAACAGCCGGGCGGTGGGTGGGAAAGTTTCCACGTCCGCCACATCAATGACCTGCAAGCCCATCTCGATCAGGTCTTGCCGCGTGGTTACTATGCCCTGTCGGAAAAATCGCTCCAAATCAGCACCTATGGCGCGGATGCCGATGCACGCTTTCAAACCCACTCAGATATCGCGATCTATTGCCTGCCGACCCCTGATCCCTCGTCCGCAGGGGGCACCCTAGCACCTACTTTAAGCCTACCCATGCGCGAAGTGTTGATCGATCTGCAAGACGAGGCGCTTATGAGCGTGGTGATTTACCAAGTGCGCGAGGGGCGTTTTCCGGGGACACCCATCACCCGCATTGAGTTGCTCTCGCCCGCCAACAAACCGAGGGGCAGCGATTATCGCCCCTATCTGGCACGGCGGCTTAGTGGCTTGCGCGCCGGAATCGCGCTCGTCGAGATCGATTTTCTGCATCAGCAACGCGCCCTGTTGCCAACCTTGCCCAGTTATCCTCAAGCCGACGCCGGATCAGCGCCGTATAGCGTACTGATCAGTGATCCCCGCCCCGAACTGATGCAGGGCAAGGTGGATGCTTATGCCATTGCGGTGGATGCGCCCTTGCCCGTTCTGGCGTTGCCGCTGGCGGATGCGGAGACCGTCTCGCTAGACATGGGTGCCGTCTATGCGCAAACGTTCACATCGGTGCGGGTGTTCAGCCAACTGGTCGATTACGCCCTCGATCCGCCCGCCTTTGATAAATTCACTCCCGACGATCAGGCGAAAATTCAGGCGATCCTCCAGCGCATTCGTGCAGAGTCACCACCATGAACGGTTTTTGTGCGCCACAGTGTTATAATCCCCCGTGATGAATTCTCAAACGACTTCCCAGACGACGACTTCCCCACGCCGGCGTGTCCGACGCTCCTTGACAGTGTTATCTCTGGTATTGGCGTTGGTTCAGGCAGGGGCGGCTGCCCATGCTGTGAACGTGCCGCCCTTCGCTAGTCTGTTGGCAGGAGTCGAATTCTTCGGCGGGGCGGTGTGGGCAGGGGCATTCGCCATCGCCAGCTATCGCTTGATCCGGCAAAAACCGAACGCAATCCGCGCGGCGGGTTGGCTGGTGGTCGGCTTTTTTGGATACACGGCGGCGCGGCTGACGTGGTTCGCGCGCGCTGATTATGACCGCGCCCGTTTACCCATCGTATGGGCGGCAGTGATCATTTTGACGATCTTATTTTGGATACTCGATTTGCGCCCGGCGTTATCACGTCGGGGGCGTCACATGGAGAAAAATGAATGAGCATCAACAACCACAGCGAAAAAATCGAGCGGTTACGCCAACTGCGCGAACAGAGTCATTCCGGCGGCGGCGTTGATCGTATCAAGCGGCAGCACGACGCCGGGCGCAACACCGCGTATGAACGGCTAGAACTGCTGCTTGATCCGGGCAGTTTTCACGAATTGGACGCCTTCGTCAAACATCGGTCGCGCGAATTCGGGCTGGAACAACAAGAGTTCCCCGGCGATAGCGTGGTCACGGGCTGGGGCACCATCAACGGGCGCTTGGTCTATGTCTACTCGCAAGACTTCACCGTCTTGGGCGGCAGCCTTAGCGAAGTCCATGCCGAAAAAATTTGCAAGATCATGGACGCCGCCATGAAGGTGGGCGCACCCTTGATCGGCTTGAACGACAGCGGCGGCGCGCGCATCCAAGAAGGCGTGATCAGTTTGGGTGGCTATGCCGATATTTTCTTGCGCAACACCCTTGCCAGCGGCGTCATCCCCCAGATCAGTGTGATTATGGGACCGTGCGCGGGCGGCGCAGTGTACAGCCCGGCGCTGACCGATTTTGTGTTCATGGTGCAAAACACCAGCTACATGTATATCACTGGTCCCGATGTCGTCAAACAAGTGACTCACGAAGTCGTCACCCACGAAGAATTGGGCGGGGCGTCGGTTCATGCCGCCAAGAGTGGCGTCTGTCATGTCGTAGGCGCGAACGAAACCCAAACGTTGCTGCTGGTGCGCGAGATGTTCGGCTATATCCCCCAGAACAATATGGAAGACGCGCCCTTCTTGCCGACCCAAGATGATCCCTTGCGCGCCGACCCCGAACTGGACAATATCATCCCCGACAATCCCAACAAACCCTATGACATCAAAGATGTGATCAACAAAGTTGTGGATGACGGCATCTTCTACGAAATTCATCAGGATTACGCGCAGAATATCGTCGTCGGCTATGCCCGTTTGGGCGGTCACAGCGTGGGCATCGTCGCCAATCAACCGATGGTCTTGGCGGGCGTGCTGGATATCGCCGCCAGCGAAAAGGCGGCACGCTTCATCCGTTTTTGCGATTGCTTCAATTTACCGATCATCACTCTTGTCGATGTCCCCGGCTATCTACCCGGCACCGCCCAAGAACATAACGGCATCATCACCTCCGGCGCGAAACTCGTCTATGCCTATTGCGAAGCCACTGTGCCCAAGCTGACCGTCACCACGCGCAAGAGTTACGGCGGCGCGTATTGCGTGATGAGCAGCAAGCATATTCGCGGCGACCTCAATTTGGCATGGCCCACCGCCGAAATCGCGGTCATGGGTCCCGAAGGCGCGGTCGAGATCATCTACCGTCGCCAATTGCAAGAATCGGACGATCCGGTCGCGCTCAAAAAACAACTTGCCGATGAGTATCGTACTCGCCTCGCTAACCCGTATATCGCGGCGGAACGCGGCTTTATCGATGATGTCATTGAACCGCGCGAAACCCGCGCCCGCCTCATCAACGCGCTGTCCGTGTTCCAAAACAAGCGCGACCATAACCCGCCGAAGAAGCACGGCAACATGCCCATGTAGGGCGGATCCCGAAAGACGAGGACAGACGATGGTTGCTGAAACACAAAGAAAAGACATCCGTAAAATTTTGATCGCCAATCGTGGCGAGATCGCCGTCCGGGTGATCCGCGCCTGCCGTGATTTGGGGATTCGCACGGTCGCCGTCTATTCCGACGCCGACCGCACTGCGCTGCACGTCCGCTATGCCGACGAAGCCGTCTACATCGGACCCCCGCCCCCGCGCGAAAGTTATCTTTTGGGCGACCGCATCATTGATGTTGCCCGCCAAACTGGGGCGGACGCCATCCACCCCGGCTATGGCTTTTTGAGCGAACGCGAATGGTTTGCAGGGTCGGTCACCGAGGCTGGACTCATCTTCATTGGCCCCCCCGCCAGCGCTATCGCCACGATGGGCGATAAGCAAACCGCGCGCGAGACCGTCAAAAAAGCGGGCGTGCCCGTCGTGCCCGGCACCGACCCCGACTTGACCGATGATGAATTGTACGCAGCGGCTGCCAGCTTTGGCTTCCCGGTCATGGTCAAGGCAGCGGCGGGCGGCGGTGGCAAAGGGATGCGCGCGGTACACAATGCCGACGACCTGCCCGAAGCACTGAACCTTGCCCGCCGTGAAGCCGAATCCGCGTTTGGTGACGGGCGCGTCTATATCGAAAAACTGATCGTCGGTGCCCGCCACATCGAATTTCAAGTTTTGGCGGATACGCACGGCAACACCATCCACTTGGGCGAGCGGGAATGTTCGATCCAGCGGCGGCACCAAAAATTGCTGGAAGAAGCGCCTAGCCCGTTTATGGACCCCGATCTACGCCGACGCATGGGCGACATGGCGGTGGCGGCGGCGAAGGCGGTTGGGTATGTCAACGCTGGGACGATTGAATGTTTGGTCGATAAAGACAAAAACTTCTATTTCTTGGAGATGAACACCCGCCTTCAGGTCGAACACCCCGTAACGGAGTTGGTCACGGGCGTCGATCTCGTCAAGGAACAGATCCGCATCGCGCGGGGGCGGCGTATGGGCTTGACGGAAAGCGTGCTGGAACCCAAAGGGTGGGCGATGGAATGCCGCATCAATGCCGAAGACCCTTATAACAACTTTTTGCCCTCGGTCGGCATGATCAGCACCATGATCGCGCCGTCTGGTCCCGGCGTGCGCGTCGATAGTGGCGTGTACGCGGGCTATGCCATCACCCCCTACTATGACAGTATGATCGCCAAGCTGATTTGTTGGGGGGATGATCGCGGGGAAGCGATGTTGCGGATGCGGCGCGCGCTCGAAGAATTCACGATCATGGGCGTGAAGCACAATGTCCCCTTCCACCAGAATTTGTTGAACAGTTTCAGCTTCATCGCGGGCAAGTTCGACAATAAATTCGTGGAAGAACGGTTCAGCATGACGACCTTTGAAGAAAACCCGTCCGAAGAAGAA
>Ga0163154_10008822_pt1 | contig 11646 bp, 11 predicted proteins | sample OliLakLV19MP9P1_FD_148649 | JGI IMG/M metagenome (GOLD analysis project Ga0163154, IMG submission 148649) | Freshwater microbial mat bacterial communities from Lake Vanda, McMurdo Dry Valleys, Antarctica - Oligotrophic Lake LV.19.MP9.P1 | ecosystem: Environmental > Aquatic > Freshwater > Lake >...
CCCCGGCGGCCGCGGGAGTGCTCATCGCGGCCGCCGGGGACGTCGCGACGCTCGTGACCGCCTACCGGCTGAATGTGCAAAAATCCTACACGCACCCCTATGCCATCCTCACCGGCGACGGCCCGCTCCACCGTTACCTTCTTGATCTGCTCTGCGTGAACCCGGCCGTCACGCTGCTGGCTCTGGGCGGACTTTGGGAGTTCCGAGCCGATCCGCAGCGCCCGCGCGGTTACCTGGTCCGCTTCCTGGCGCTCTCCTGGATCGCGATGTCCTCGGTCCGCTACGCGATGAATCTCCGCTATGGACTGGTTTGGGATTTGCCGCTCTGCCTGCTGGCAGCACTGCTTGTGGAGCGATGGGTCCGGACGCTGGTCTCCTCCGAACGCCGCCGCGCGTGGATGCTTGCCGCGGTCACCACAGCGGTCGCCGCGAGCAGCCTCTCGGCGTACGCGACCCTGTTCGCGGGACGTCACATCTACGATCCTGTGCCGGAAGCGCTGACCCGCGCGTGGCGCATTTTGAAATCCTAGCTTCGGGCGCTTCCCACCCGGAGGCGGCCCGTGCTAGTGTCCGACCCCAATGGAATCCCAGCCCATCGGCGTCATCGGTGCGGGTCCGGCGGGCATGACCGCCGCGTATCTGCTTGCCCGTGAGGGACGCCAGGTGGAGTTGTTCGAGGCGTCGGGCGGCGTGGGCGGCATGGCGCGCACCCTCGAACTCTGGGGGCAGAAAGTGGATCTGGGGCCGCATCGCTTTTTCAGCAGCGACCGACGGGTGAACGAACTCTGGCTCTCCGTGGCGGGCCGCGATTACTCCATGGTGAGGCGGCTCACGCGCATTCTTTACGGCGGCCGTTACTTCCATTATCCGCTCCGCCCGGTGGACGCCCTTCTCAAGTTGGGCCCCGTCGAGGCCGTCCGATGCGTGGCGAGCTATGGCGCCCAGAAACTGCGTCCCGCGGGGGCCGGTGCGCGAGGGTCTTTCGAGGAGTGGGTGACGGACCGGTTCGGGCGGCGGCTCTTCGAGATCTTTTTCAAGACCTACAGCGAGAAGCTCTGGGGGATCTCGTGCGCCGATCTCGACGCCGATTTTGCGGCGCAGCGCATCAAGAAGTTTTCGCTGGGTGAGGCGATCAAAACAGCACTGCGGCCGGGCACCGGCGGCCACCGCACGCTGGTCGACGAGTTCGCCTACCCGCACGGCGGGACGGGGGCGATCTACGAGCGAATGGCCGCGCGCTTTGTGGCGGCCGGCGGCCGGCTGCGGCTGCGCGCCCCGGTCCGGCGCGTCGTTGCCGAGGGTGGGCGGGCCACGTCCATCGAACTGGAGGACGGCTCCGTCCAGACGTTCGCGCATGTGATCTCCAGCATGCCGCTGACGTTGCTGGTCAATGCGCTGCCGGAAGCCCCCGAGGCGGTGCGCGCCGCCGCCGGGCGCCTGCGATTTCGCAACACGATCCTTGTTTATCTGCGCGTCTCCGGGAGTCATCTGTTTCCCGACAACTGGCTCTACGTCCACTCGCCCGAGCTCCGGACCGGCCGCATCACCAATTTTCGCAACTGGGTGCCTCAACTCCACGCAGAGCACACCGAAACCATCCTGGCCTTGGAATACTGGTGTTACGATGACGACCCGCTCTGGACAGAGACGGAAGAGCGACTCGTCGAGCTGGCCAGCGGTGAAATCCAGTCCACCGGCCTGGTGCGCGGCTCGCCCGTCACCGACGGAAAAGTGGTGCGCATCCCGCGTTGCTACCCGGTGTATGACCGCGGATACCGCACGCATCTGAAGCCGGTGGAGGATTATCTGCGCGGCGTGGAGGGGCTGAGCGTCATCGGTCGTTACGGGGCCTTCAAATACAACAACCAGGACCACAGCATCCTGATGGGCATCCTCGCCGCCGAGAATGTCGCCCGCGGCGCCACCCACGATCTCTGGGACATCAATACCGACTACGAAAGCTACCAGGAATCCGCGCATATCACCGCGACCGGGCTGAGCGCGACCCACTGACGCCGCGCCCCACCCCGAGCCACGCATGAAACTCCTGAGTATCGTCACCGCCTGCTACAACGAGAGCGAAAACATCGAGCCGCTCATCGCGCGGGTGCGCGAGGTGCTGGCCTCGCTGCCGCAGTACGACTACGAGATCATCGCCATCGACAACGCATCAACCGACGGCACCCAGGACATTCTCCGTCGGCTCGCCGCCGACGACACGCGGCTCAAGGTCATCCTCAACGCGCGCAATTTCGGCTATATCCGCTCCCCCTACCACGGATTCCTACAAGCCTCGGGCGACGCCGTGATCTGCATGGTTTCTGATTTCCAGGATCCACCGGACATGATCCCCCGGCTGGTCGAGCAGTGGGAGCGCGGCTACAAGGCGGTGGTCGGCGTGAAGAACCGGAGCGAGGAATCGAAGGTGATCTTCTTTCTCCGGACCTGCTACTATCGCCTCCTGCAGCGACTGGCGGAGATCGAGACGATCGAAAACTTCACCGGGTTCGGTCTCTACGACCGGGCGATCGTGGCCTACTGCCGCGAGCTCAAGGATCCCTACCCCTACTTTCGCGGCATCATCTCCGAGATCGGGTTGCCAACGACAAAAATCCTGTTCGTGCAACCGGCTCGCCGGCGCGGACTCACAAAGGGAAACTTTTACAAGCTCTACGACGTCGCCATGCTCGGGGTGACCAACCACACCAAGGTGCCGCTGCGCTGCGCCACCATGACCGGTTTCGTCCTCGCCTTCCTCAGTCTGCTCGCCGGCTTCGTGTATCTGGTTTACAAGCTGCTGTTTTGGGACTGGTTCACGGTCGGCACCGCACCGGTCGTGATCGGGCTCTTCTTTTTCTCGTCGGTGCAGTTGCTGTTCATCGGCATCCTCGGGGAGTATGTCGGGGCCATCCAGACTCAGATCCTCAAACGCCCGCTGGTTGTGGAAAGGGAGCGGATCAACTTCTGAAGCGGATCGCCCCGGGGCGCGCGGCCGCCGTCGCCCCGTTCCCGCTCGACACCCGCCGCGCTGCCACCCAAGAATTGGTGGCAGGCCGCACCACCCCGCTCCGAATGGAATCGCTACAAAGCATCAAGAACGCCCACGCCGCGGGGAGCCTGGCCAAAGCCGCCTTCGTGGAGGCGATCTACCGCCGGCACGCCGGCCTGTTCGAATACCCCGGCGCCCTCGCCACCACCAACATCGCCGAGTTCCGCCTCCGCGACGACGGGGTGGTGGCTTTCTTCCGCGACCCGCCAATCGCGATGTACTGCCCCGCCGGCGACCCGCGCAGCGCCCCGCTGGAAGCGTTCAATTTCGGGGACTACGAGCGGGCCGAGTTCCGGATGGTGCGGCGCCTCATTGAGGCCCTCGGCGGCGCGTCGACGGCATTCTTTGACATCGGCGCCAACGCGGGATTTTACAGCCTCGCCCTCGCCCGCGATTTCCCAGGGATCCGGGGCCGCGCGTTCGAGCCGATCCCGGCGACCTTCGCCCTGCTCGGCCGGAACCTGGAGCTCAACGGCGCCGCAGGGGTGGTGGCCGAGAACCTCGGGCTCTCCGACCGCACCGGCGAGGCCGTGTTTCACGCGTACCCGAACCTGTCCGGCGCCTCCGCCATGGCGCGCAACGTCGAGTCGGCGGAGTCGGCCGAGATCCGGTGCCCGGTGCAAACACTCGACGACTACTGCGACGCGACCGGCGCGGACGCCACGTTCGTCAAATGCGACGTCGAAGGCGGGGAACTGCGTGTCCTGCGCGGGGCGCAACGGTGGCTTGCACGCTCGCGGCCGGTGATCTTCGCGGAGATGCTCCGCAAGTGGTCGGCGAACTACGGGTATCACCCCAATGACATCATCGACTTGCTTGCCAATCTCGGCTACGCCTGCTTCGTGACCCGAGGCGAACGGCTCGACCGCTGCGAAGCGGTCACCCCCGACACCGCCGACACCAATTTCTTTTTTCTTCACGGGGACCGGCACGCCGCCTTCCTGGGCGGGTTCGTCGGGTAAGAGCCGTCCCCCGACCATGCACCCCGTCGTCCTCGAAGACCTCGACGCCATCGCGGCCGCGCCACTGGATTGGGAACGCCTTGCCGGCAAAACGATCCTGATTACGGGCGCGGCGGGATTCCTGCCAGCCTGCATGGTGGAAACGCTGCTCCGGCTGAACGCGACCCGCGGCCTCGGCTGCACCGTGGTGGGACTGGTGCGCAACCCCGACCGAGCCCGGCGCCGCTTCGTCCGATACTCGGACCGGGCCGATTTCCAATTGCTGGAAGGCGACGTCTGCGATCCGCCCGACCTCCCGGCTCGATGCGACTTCGTGATCCACGCAGCCAGCCAGGCCAGCCCGAAATGCTTCGGGACGGACCCCGTGGGCACGATGGCGGCCAATGTTCTCGGCACCTATCACCTGCTCCAATGCGCCCGTTCGTGGCAGAGTGAGAACTTCCTCCTGTTCAGCAGCGGGGAGGTTTACGGGCGGGTCGCCCCCGGCTGCGTGCCGACCCCGGAAGACGGCTACGGCTTCATAGAAATCGGCGATCCCCGCTCCTGCTACGCAGAGGGCAAGCGCGCCGCCGAAACGCTCGGCGCGAGTTTCCACCACCAGTTCGGCGTCCCCTTCAACGTGGTGCGCCCCTTCCACACCTACGGGCCCGGCATGGCGCTCGACGACGGGCGGGTGTTCGCGGATTTCGTCCGCGACGTGGTGCATGGAAGCGATCTCATCATGCACAGCGATGGCAGCGCCGTGCGGGCTTTTTGCTATGTGGCGGACGCGGTCGCCGGCTTTTTCACGGTGCTCCTGCGAGGCGCTCCGGGAGCGGCCTACAACGTGGGCAATCCGGAGGGAGCCCTAAGCATCGCCGAGTTGGCTGCGCTGCTGGCCGGGCTCGATCCCGGACGCGGACTGAGGGTAGTCCGGGCTCCGCGTGAAACGCCCGGCTACCTGGAGAGCCCGATCCCGGCGAACATCCCCGACATCGCGAAGCTGCGCCGGCTCGGGTGGGCGCCGCGCCATTCGCCCGAGGAGGGATTCCGCCGCACGCTTCGCACGTTCCTCGAGCCCGAACCCGCTGCGCCCGCCTGACCCTTTCCCCCATCATCCCCATGTCCCACAAAGTGCTTATCCTCTGCGGCGGGCGAGGCATCATCGACCCGGCGACGCGCCAGCGCATCCCCAAGGCGATGATCCAGATCGGCGGCCACCCGCTGCTCTGGCATGTGATGCAATCCTTTGCCAACGCGGGCCACAGCGATTTCCTGCTGGCATTGGGCGAAGGCGGCGACGAGATCCGGCGCCATTTCCTGCACCAGCATGTTGCCGACCGCGATGTCGAGTTCAACGGTGCCTCCGGCGAAATCCGCTACCTCACCCGCAGCACCGCGGAGCACTGGACGGTGAAGTGCATCGACACCGGCATCAACGCCCAGACCGGAAGCCGCATCGCACGCTGTCGTCGCTATCTCGAGGGCGAGGCGTTTTTCACCACCTACAGCGACTGCCTCTGCAACGTCGACCTGCAGGCCCTCGCGAACGCCCACCGCGCGGATCCGCACCGGGTGCTCACCGTCACCGGCGTGCGGCCGCCAAGCAGGTTCGGGACGTTCACCGTCCGCGGATCCGCCGTCGACGGATACTCGGCCGAGTCCAGGCTCGCGGGCGTGGGGGGATTTCTGAACGGGGGCTTCATGCTTGTCGAACCGGCCCTGTTCGGGCACCTCGACGTGTTCAGCGAATGCAGCCTGGAGCGGGAGGTGTTCACGGATCTCGCCGCCGCACGGAAGGTCGGCGTCTTCGCCCATCACGGCTACTGGCAGGCCGTCGACACCGAACGCGACATCGAAACCGTGAGCGCTCTCTACCTCGCCAACCAACGCCCGTGGCTGCATCCGGATAGCCCGGCGCCCGACGGCCCGCCCCCTCCGGTCACACCATGAAACATGCCCTCATCGTCATCGAGAACGGGGTCGAAGACACCGAATTCGCCTACCCCTACTACCGCCTCCAGGAAGCTGGATTCCGGGTGGCGGTCGCCACTCGCGGCGCGAAGGCCTGCGCGGGCAAATGGGGGCTGCCCATCCCGGCAACCGTCGATTCCGATGCTCTCGATCCCGGTAGCTACGATTTGCTGGTCGTCCCCGGGGGCTACGAATCACCCGACCGTGTCCGGCAAATCCCGCGCGTTCTGGAAGTGGTGCGAGCGTTCGACGCGTCGGGCCGCGTGATCGCCAGCGTCTGCCACGGCCCGTGGGTGCTGGCGTCGGCGGGGATCGTGCGCGGACGCCGCCTGACCTGCTATCCCGGATGCAAGGATGACCTGATCAACGCCGGAGCCCTGTACGAAGCCGCCCCGACGATCACCGACCGGAACCTCGTCACTGCCCCCCATTTCCGCAACAACGCCGAATGGATGCGCGCGACACTGGACGCCTACGCGGAACTCAACCCCGCCTGCTGAACCCCACCCGTGGTCAAACGCCTTTTCCCCAGCAATTCCGACTTCGACAACCTCTCCGTCCTTCGGACCGAGGTCGGCGAGGAGGCGGCCGGGGCGAACTTCTCCGACGTGGTCGTCCGAAAGCCATGGGGCTACGAGTATCTCTGGTTCCAAAACGCCGACGTGGCGGTCTGGATGCTGCATCTCGCCGCGGCGAGCGCCACCTCGCTCCACTGCCACGTCCGCAAGCGAACGTCGCTCATCCCCGTCGCCGGCACGGTGCTGTGCACGACGCTCGAGGGCCAATCCCGGCTCCGCTCGGGTGACGCGCTGGTGCTCGAGCCGTGCGTCTTTCACAGCACGCGGGCACTGTCGCCGGAGGGGGCGTTTGTCATGGAGATCGAGACCCCTCCACTCAAGGGGGATCTGGTGCGCCTGCGCGACGCCTTCGGCCGCGTGGGAATGGGCTACGAGGGAAGCAGTCAGTATTCCTCCGAACTCAACCGGTTTGATTACCATCCCTGGTCGCGCATCGGCGCGGCCGGGGACGGAGCGGGCTACAAGGAGGTCCACCTGCGGTATTCCGTGCTCCGATGCGCGGACGATCTGAGGGCCCGCCTGATGCCCGACGCGGTGGTGGTCCCTTTCCTCGGCAGGCTGCAGTTCGGCCGCGAACTGATCGCCGACATCGGCGAGGCGATCGCGTCCCGCTCGCTCGACCCGGAGGCTTGTCCCGCCGCGATTCCCCCGGTCGAGATTCTGCAGATCGCCCGGACCCAACCCGCCCCTTAGATGAAAGCCTCCGACCACATCGCCGCCCGGCTCGCCTCCCTCGGTGTGCGTGATATTTTCGCCATTTCCGGGGCGGGCAACGTCAACCTGCTCGACGCGATCGCCCGCCACCCGGTCTTGCGTTATTACTGCCCCCACCACGAACAGGCGGGCGTCATGGCCGCCATTGCGTATTCGCGGCTCAGCCCGCATCCCGGGATGATGCTGACCACCGGGGGGCCCGGGGCGGCCAACGCCATCACCGGAGTGCTGGACGCCTGGGCGGATTCGATCCCCTGCCTCGTCATCTCGGGCCAGGAAAAGGCGATCCACACGCGTTCTCCGCGGGGCCTGCGCATGTGGGGGGTCCAGGGATTCGATATCATCGGGGCTGTGAAGGGGATCACCAAGTATGCGGCGCTCGTCGATGATCCAGCCTCGATCGATCTCCACCTCGGACGGGCGATCCATCTCGCAACCACCGGACGCCCGGGGCCCGTGTGGCTCGACGTCCCGATGGACGTCCAGTCGGCCACGATCGATCCGGAATCGCTCGTTCCCTTCGTGCCGGAATCCGGCGGCCCGCCAGCTCCGGACCTCGACACGATCGTCGCCCGCCTGCGGGCTGCGCGGCGTCCGGTGCTGCTGCTCGGGAATGGCATCCGGCTGGCCGGCGCCGCCGATCTCGTACCGCGATTGCTCGACCGGGTGCCGGTGCCGGTGATCACCTCGTGGAACGGGGCGGATCTCCTGGCCACCGACCACCCGCTCTGCTTCGGGCACGCGGGCGTCTACGGCCAGCGCTGCGCAAACTTCGTGATCCAGAACTGCGATTTCCTGCTCTCCGTCGGATCGCGCCTCGCCATCCCTCAGGTCGGTTACCACGCTGCGGATTACGCCCGCCGGGCCTACCGGGTGATGGTCGACATCGATCCTGCCGAGCTGGCGAAATTCGCCGGCGTGTTCGAGCAGCTCGTGGCAGCCGATGCCGGCCGGTTTCTCGCGGCGCTGCTCGATGGTCTCCCCGCGCCGACGCCCCGACCGGACGCGTGGTTGACGCAGTGCGGTGAGTGGCGCACCCGCTATCCGCTCGTCGATCCTTCGATGCACGAGCAGCCGCCCGGAGGACCGGTCAATTCGTACCATTTCATCGACCGGCTCTCGGCCCATCTCGGGCCGGACGACGTGGTCGTGACCGACATGGGCGCGGCCCTCACCAGCACGCACCAGGCGATCCGGCTCAAACCGGGCCAGCGCCTGGTGACCTCGACGGGTCTCGGGGAAATGGGATTCGGGCTGCCGGGCGCGATCGGCGCCGCCGTTGCCTGCCCGGGAAAAAGGATCATCCTGATCGTGGGAGACGGGTCGCTGATGATGAACCTCCAGGAACTCCAGACGCTCGTGCATCACCGGCTGCCGGTGAAGCTTTTCCTCTACTGCAACGACGCGTATCTCACGATCAAACACACGCAGACCGCGCTGTTCGAAGGACGCCTCGCCGGCTCCGGTGCCGACTCCGGGGTGAGCTGTCCCGATTTCGTGGCCGTGGCGGGCGCTTTCGGGATCCGCACCACCCGACTGGCGAACTGGAGCGGCGTTGATACCGCCATCCATGCCACACTCGCGGGGCGGGAGCCTGCGCTGTGCGAGATCGCCATGGACCCGATGCAGCCGCTCGTCCCGAAACTCTCGTTCTCCCAACGGGCCGACGGCACCCTGTTTTCGCCGCCGCTCGAAGATCTCGCTCCCGCGCTCCCGCGTGAGCAGCTTGCCCGCGAGATGTCGGCCTCCGCTCCACCCATCCCCTCCCCCGCCCCATGAAAACCGCAGACTGGCTGCAGCCCGGCAAACCGTTGATCGGCCCGTTCATCCGCATCCCGCGGGCGGAGGTGGTCGAGATCCTCGCGCTGGCGGGATGCGATTACGCGGTCGTGGATCTCGAGCACGGACCGATCGGGCACCACGAGATTTATCCGCTCATCCTCGCCGCCGAGCGCCGGGGGATGCCGCTGCTGGCGCGGTTGCCGGGCCTCGACGAGGCGCACGCCAAGTGGTTGCTCGACCAGGGCATCGCGGGGCTCCAGATCCCGCACATTCAGACGGCCGACGACGCGCGGCGTGCGGTCGCCATGAGCAAGTTCGCCCCCATGGGGGCACGCGGCCTCTGCCGGTTCACGCGGGCGGCCGAGTATTCCAACCTCCCGAAGGAAGCCTACCTCGCCGGCGCCAACTCCAGCAGCGCGCTGGTGCTGCAGATCGAGGGGCGGGAAGGGGCGGACAACATCGAAGCCATCTGTGCGGTGCCGGGCATCGATGTCATCTTCGTCGGCCCGTACGATCTCAGCCAGTCGATGGGGTTGATCGGCCAGATCTGGCACGCGGAAGTCGTCGCCAGGGTCTCGTCGATCGTGGCGACCTGCGCCCGGGCCGGCATCCGGACGGGCGTATTCACGGACACGCCGGAAGGGGTCGCTCATTGGGCCCGACTCGGTGTCACCTACATCACCTACCGCATCGAAGCTGAACTTTTTCTGACCGCGATGAAAGCGGCGCTCGCGGAGGCGCGCGGAGGATTGGCCCGATGACGGCGCCCGCCGGCGACCCGGCCCTGGTGGCGGCGGGGGCGCTCCGGGCCTGGACGGCACATGCGCTGGAGCGCGCCGGAGTTGCGGCCACCGATGCGGGGCGGGTTGCGGACTGCCTGGTGCAGACCAGCCTTTGGGGGATCGATTCGCACGGCGTGTCGCGTCTCCCCCACTATCTCGATCGCATCGAACTGGGCTCCATCAACCCGCGAGCCCGCCCCGTTTTCACAAGGAGCGGCCCGGGCACCGGAAGCGTGGACGGCGATCACGCGCTCGGATTCGTCGCGGTGTCGCTGGCCATGGACCACGCGATCATGCTGGCGCGAGAGGCCGGGGTGGGCGTGGTGGGGGTCAGCAATTCCAGCCACTGCGGCGCGATCGGTCTCTACACCCGCAAAGCGACCGCGGCGGGCATGGTCGGAATCGGATTCACCCACTCCGATTCCTTCGTGACCCCGCACGGTGGCGATCATGCCTTCTTCGGAACCAACCCCATCTCGATCGCCGTTCCCACCGGCGATCCGGCACGGCCACTCTGCGTCGACATGGCGACCAGTATTGTGCCCTGGAACATCATCATGAACGCGCGTATGGCGGGACAACCCGTGGCGCCCGGGCTGGGCGTGGACGCCGCGGGCGCCGAATCGACCGACCCGGAGCAGATCGTGGCGGTCCGGCCCGCGGCCGGCCACAAGGGCTACGCGCTTGCCTTCGCCATCGACATGCTGTGCGGACCGCTCAATGGGATGAATTACGGACCGCACCTCACCCGGATGTACGCCGAACTCGATCAACCCCGCCGCCTCGGGTCTCTGATGATCGCGCTCGATCCCGCGCGCTTTGCGGGCGCGGCCACACTCGCCCCTGCGGTCGCCGCAGCGATCCGCGAGGTGAAAGCCCAGCGCGAGGGCATCCTCGCGCCCGGCGATCCCGAATATCGAAGCGCCGAGGCGCGTGGGCGCGATGGCATTCCAATGGATGCCCCGCTCCGGGCGGAACTGCGGCATTGGGCCGCCAAGCTTGGGGTCGAACCTCCCCCGTTCATCGATGCGGATTAAGGCGGTCCTCTGGGATTTTGACGGCGTGATCGCCGCCACCCCGCCACTGAATTTCGAGGCTTGGCGGCAGGTCTTCGCCGAGGCGGGTGTCCGGATTTCCGCGCAAACCTACTATCGTCTGGAAGGGCTTGGCCCGCTCCGGGTCTCGGAAGCCCTCTGCGTGCTCCACCATCTCCCCGCAGGCGATGCCCCGCGACTGGCCGGCGCAAAGGAGCAGCGCATGCGGGCGATCCCCCAAGCCCCGTTGTATCCGGAAATCCCGGGGCTTCTGGAGGGCCTCCGCCATCGCGGTGTCGCGTCGGCCCTGGTGACCGGTGCTTCCCGCGAAAGGATCGAGCATTCGCTGCCCGCCCTCGTACGGGACCACATGCAGACCATTGTCACAAGTTCCGAGGTGACCCACACCAAACCCCATCCGGAGCCGTATCTCACGGCACTCGCCGCCCTCGCCGCCGATCCGGGAACGGCGGTCGTCGTCGAAAATGCCCCGCTCGGCATCGCGTCCGCACAGGCCGCAGGGCTCCGCTGCGTCGCCGTCACCACCACGCTCCCGGCATCGGAACTCGCCGGGGCGAAGCCGGTGTTCCGCGATCATCGTGAACTGTCCGACTGGCTGCTCGCGGGCGCCACGGCGGAAGCGGGCGGGGATTGAACTGCTGCGTCATCCCTGCGTGGGGAGATTTCCAGCGCGAACACCGAGAAATCTTCCCACGCGGAACCCCGGAAGTGCCGTAACAGCCGCATCCGATGGGCATCGCCCACGGGGATGGATTCGGCCGGCACCGAGGT
>Ga0163154_10008826_pt1 | contig 11642 bp, 12 predicted proteins | sample OliLakLV19MP9P1_FD_148649 | JGI IMG/M metagenome (GOLD analysis project Ga0163154, IMG submission 148649) | Freshwater microbial mat bacterial communities from Lake Vanda, McMurdo Dry Valleys, Antarctica - Oligotrophic Lake LV.19.MP9.P1 | ecosystem: Environmental > Aquatic > Freshwater > Lake >...
GGTCGTCCAGCCGGCGCGGGAGGCCTCGCCGCGATAGGCGCTCTCGATCAGAGCATGCAGGGCCGGGATGTCGGCGGCAACGGCATCGCGCAGGACGAGCTCAGTCATGCCTCAAGCCTGGTCGCCACCGCCTCGCCGATCGCCAGCGAACTGGTCAGACCGGGGCTCTCGATGCCGAACAGGGCGACCAGGCCGTTGATCCCGTGATCCTCGCGGCCGCGCAGCTGGAAGTCCGGCTGGGGCTCGCCCGGTCCATGCAGCTTGGGGCGGATGCCGGCATAGTCGGGCGTCAGGGCCGCGTCGGGCAGCCCGGGCCAGAAGCGGCGGATATAGCCGGCGAAAGCCTCCGCCCTCGCCGGGTCGACGCTGTAGTCTTCGGTGGCGACGTACTCGAGATCCGGCCCGAACACGGCCTGGCCGCCCAGATCCTTGCGATAGTGGGTGCCAAGGGCACCGGCGATGGGCGGCGGGTAGATCAGACGGTCGAACGGGGCCTTGCCCGTCAGCCGGAAATAGACACCCTTGCCGAAATGTCCGGCCGGGATGTGGTCGGCGGGGAAGCCGTCGATCCGCGCCGCCACCGCCTGGGCCTGCAGCCCCGGGGCGGTCACCAGCAGGCGCGCGGTCACGGTCGTGGTACTCTCGCCACCGGCGGTGATGCTGAATCCGCCCCCGGGCAGCGGCTCCGCGCGTTCGAAGGGTGTCGAGACCACGACCGTGCCGCCCGCGTCCTCGATCTCGCCCTGCAGGGACAGCATGTAGTCGTGGCTGGCAAAGATCCCGCTCTCGGGCGACAGGATCGCGGCATGGGCATTCAGGGCTGGCTCCAGCGCCCGCGCCTGGGCACCGCCGAGATGCTGCAGTCCCTCCACGCCGTTGGTCGTCGCCTGCTGGAAGAGGGTCTCGATCAGGGTGACCTCGTCGGGCTGGGTCGCCACGACCAGCTTGCCGCATTTGCGATAATCGACCTTGTGGCTGTCGAGATAGTCATACAAAGACCGCCGGCCCTCGACGCAGAACCGCGCCTTCAGCGACCCGGTCGGATAGTAGAGCCCGCCGTGGATGACCTCGGAATTGCGCGAGGACACGCCCTGGCCGATATGGTCCAGCGCCTCCAGCACAAGGACGCCCAGTCCCCGGTTCGACAGCGCCCGCCCGCAGGCCAGCCCCACCGCGCCCGCCCCGACCACGACCGCATCGAAATCGAATGCGCTCATCAGACCCTGCTGTAGCGCCGCGCAGCCTCGGCCTCGAAACTACCGATCAGCAGCGACACGGCGCGATCGAAATTGGCCTGCAGCGCGGCGTTGAGCAGCGGCGATCGGAAGGCGAAGTCGATCATGAACTCCAGCCGGGTGCCTCCGGGGTCTTCGTGGAAGGTCCAGCGGTTCTTCAGATGCCGGACAGGGCCGCGCAACAGCCCGACCTCGACCAGCGGGGCGTTCCGGTCATGGCGGACCCAGGTCGAGAACCGCTCCTTCAGGAACGAGAAACCCACCTGGGCCTCGGCATCCAGAAGGTCGACGCCGGGGCTTTCCTCGCGCCGGTTCCAGACCCGCATCGAGGTGACCCATTTCACGAAGCGCGGATAGGACTCCACGTCCGCGACCAGTTCGGCGAGCTGGGCGGGGGCATAGGGCAGGATGCGGGTAACCCGGTGAACGGCCAAGCGGGCGTCAGCGTCCGGTTCGGGAGAGGCGTGCGGCCTTCAGCCGGGCGAAGTCGTCCCCTGCATGGTGCGACGACCGGGTCAGTGGACTGGCCGACACCATCAGGAAGCCCTTGGCGCGGGCGATGGCCTCAAAGGCCTTGAACTCCTCGGGCGTCACGAACCGGTCGATGGCGGCATGCTTGCGGGTCGGCTGCAGATATTGACCGATGGTGATGAAGTCGACGCCGGCCGAACGCATGTCGTCCATCACCTGCATAACCTCCTCCTTCGTCTCGCCAAGGCCGACCATGACGCCCGACTTGGTGAACTGATTGGGATCGCGCTCCTTGACCTGCTGGAGCAGGCGCAGGGAATGGAAGTACCGCGCACCGGGCCGGATCTTCAGATAGAGCCGCGGCACGGTTTCGAGGTTGTGATTGAAGACGTCGGGGCGGGCGTCGATCATCACCTCGGCCGCGCCGTCCTTTCTCAGGAAATCGGGCGTCAGGATTTCGATGGTCGCGGTCGGGGCCTGGAGGCGGATCTGGCGCACCACCTCGGCGAAATGGGCGGCCCCGCCGTCGGCGACATCATCCCGGTCGACCGAGGTGATCACGACATGGTTCAGTCCCAGCTGCGCCACGGCCAGCCCGACCTTGGCCGGCTCCTCCGGGTCAAGGGCCTGTGGCAGGCCCGTCTTGACGTTGCAGAAGGCGCAGGCCCGGGTGCAGGTGTCGCCCATGATCATCAGGGTGGCGTGCTTCTGGCTCCAGCATTCGCCTATATTGGGACAGGCGGCCTCTTCGCAGACCGTGACCAGCCCCTTGGAGCGGACGATCTCCCGGGTCGCATTGTACTGGCCCGATCCCGGGGCCTTGACCCGCAGCCAGTCGGGCTTGCGCAGCACCGCCGTCTCGGGCCGGTTCTGCTTCTCGGGGTGACGCAGCGCGGCGGGCGTTCGCGTCAAGGTATCGATGAGGGTAACCATCGAGGCGGGGCAGGCTCCAGGGGCAGGAGCCGGTATGTCGTCCTTCCGCCCGCGGATGGCAAGTCGTTGCCAGAGTCGCGGCCGGATCACGTGACGTAACGCGTCTTTTCATCGGGGGTCGGCTTGACTAGTTTGTGCCCTTGCAACGAGGGGGCGGCGCAATGCCCCCCGGAGGAGACGCTTAGTGTTCAGGCCCGGCCTCGACCCATCGGCGGGAGACGAATCCCTGTTCGACGCCCTGATCGCAGCGCGCGCCCGTTACGGCGACAAGGAAATCCTCGAGGATCAGGACCGCAAGCCCCTGACCTATACGGGTCTGATCCGAGCCGCGCTCGTGCTGGGACGAAAGATCGCGGCGATGACGGTGCCGGCCGAACGCGTGGGCATTCTGCTGCCCGCCTCCATGGGGGTGGTGGTGACCTTCTTCGGCCTGCACGCCTTCGGGCGGGTGCCGGTCATGCTCAATTTCACCTCGGGCGAACTGAACCTCAAGGCCGCAATCAAGGCGGCGGGGGTCAAGCGCATCCTGTGCGCCCGCCGGTTCGTCGAGCAGGCCAAGCTGGACGGGCTGATGGATGAACTGTCCAGGGTCGCCGAAATCGTCTGGCTTGATGACGTTCGCGCCAGCATCGGCCTGCAGGACAAGCTGTTCGGGTTGATGGCGGGCCTGATGCCCAGCCGCTTCCGCACCCTGACCCTGGCTGACGATCCGGGTGTCGTGCTGTTCACCTCGGGCAGTTTTGGTGCTCCCAAGGGCGTGCTCCTGAGCCAGAAGAACCTGGTGGCCAATGCCCGGCAGGTGGCGACCCATATCCCGCTGGATCCGGACTGGGTGATGTTCAATCCCCTGCCGACGTTTCACTGTTTCGGCCTGACCGGGGGCGTGATCCTGCCGATTCTGAACGGCCTCAAGACCTTCCAGTACCCCTCCCCCCTGCACGGCAAGCAGATCGTCGCCCTGCTGGCAGAGGTCAACACCGCGATCCTGTTCGCCACCGACACCTTCCTGAACCAGTGGGCCCGGGTCGCGGGTCCGGACGACTTCCGCACCGTCCGCTTCGTCGTCGCCGGTGCCGAGCGGGTGCGCGACGAGACCCATCACCTGTTCAACACCAAATTCGGCGGCGTGAAGCTGCTGGAAGGCTACGGGGCCACCGAGGCCGCGCCCGTGGTCGCGGTGAACCATCCCGATCGCAACCGCCCCGGTACGGTCGGGCAGCTGATGCCCGGCATGGAGGCTCGGCTGGAGTCCGTGGAAGGAATCCGGGAGGGCAAACGGCTTTATGTTCGCGGCCCGAACGTCATGGCCGGCTATATGACTCCCGAGGATCCGACCCGGATCGAGCCGCTGGACGGCGGCTGGCACGACACCGGCGATATCGTGGATCTGGACGACGAGGGCTATATCTCGATCCTCGGCCGGGTGAAGCGGTTCGCCAAGATCGGCGGCGAGATGGTGTCGTTGAGCGCCGTCGAGGGTCTGGTCAGCGCGGTCTGGCCCGAAAACCGGCATGCGGTGATCTCGGTCGCCGACAGCCGCAAGGGCGAGAAGCTGGTGCTGGTCACCGAACGCGGCGACGCCGAGGTCGGCCGCATCGCCGAATGGGCCCGCGAGCACGGCGCGCCGGAGCTCGCCGTGCCCAAGAAGATTGTCAAGGTCAGCATCTTGCCGGTGCTGGGCACGGGCAAGACGGACTATGTGGCGATCCAGTCCCTGGTCGATCTGGCCGAGGCGGCCTGAGCCGGCCCTGCGTCAGGCCGTCAGCTTCTTCGCCAGGGCCGCGATATACTGCCCCTGATAACGCGCCCCCGCCAGTTCGTTGGCACTGGGCTGACGCGATCCATCGCCGCCGGTTATCGTCGTCGCGCCGTAAGGCGAGCCGCCGGAGATCTCGTCCAGGGTCATCTGGCCGGCAAAGGCATAAGGCAGTCCTGCGACCACCATCCCATGGTGAAGCAGTGTCTGGATCAGGCCGATCAGGGTCGTTTCGTTGCCGCCGTGCTGGGTTGCCGACGAGGTAAAGGCCCCGCCGATCTTGCCGACCAGCTTGCCCTGGAACCACACGCCGCCGGTCTGGTCCCAGAAGTTGCGCATCTGGCTCGCCGCCGTGCCGAACCGGGTGCCCGCCCCCACGATGATCGCATCGTAATGCTCGAGGTCGCCCGGGGTGGCGATCGGGGCCCTCTGGTCCAGCTTGTAGTGCGACTGGATGGCCAGCTCCTCGGGCACGGTTTCCTGGACCCGCTTGATGTCAACCTCAACGCCCTCGACCGATTGTGCGCCCTCGGCGACGGCTTCTGCCATCTGTTCGATATGGCCGTAGGTCGAGTGATAGAGAACCAGCACCTTGGTCATGAAACGCTCCTGTTCCGTGTCATGCAGTTCTGTAACTGCACTGGTGACGAAAAAGAGGCAGGTGCGGTTTTGGCAAGGCCCTCAGTTGGAAATCGACGATCTGATCGGGCATAGCCCCGCATAGTGGCCCGCATCGTCGGGGACACTCTGTCCGCGTGACGCCCGGAACCGGTGTTCAACCGCCATCGCCTGCTGCTCGATATTCAGACCGGTCCAGTCACAGCGCGTCGCCGGATAGCGGTAGGCCTCTGGTCCGTCCCCCGCCTTCAGCTTTCCGGTCAGCAGGTTGATCCCCCCGCGCGCCTGCCAGACGTGGACCATCTCGTGGATCAGCACGGCCTGGAGCGACACCGGTGCCACGCTGAAATCCACGGGCAGCCCTGTCCGCGGCCAGACCACCCAGTCCCGGCCAAACCAGCGCCCGGGCACGAAGGCCCGGTCGAGCGGCCAGGGCCCTGCCGCCAGCAACACGTCATCCAGCCGCAGGGCCCGTCCGAACTCGCGACCGATCAGCCGGCGTTCACCGTGAGTCAGGCCCCGGATCAAGGCGCGCCGGAGCCCGCCGACACCCCGATCCACTCCCAGTGCCAGGGCTCGTACAGATAGGGCACGAAGCCGAAGCGCCCTGCATTGCGAACCAGCCAGCGATAGGTTGGCCCCCCGGCCATGTGCTGACGGCTGGCCGGATGGGTGGAATCGACCCCCATGCCCAGCAACTGCCCGACGTAAAGGTCTACCGCTGTGCCGGTCCGATGCGGCGAACAGACAGCGCGCCGCAGGCCGTCGCAGTTGCGTTCGGCGGCGCAGCGGGCCGCGTCGGCCTCGGGGTCACGAAAGCCGGAGAAGATCTGCAGCAGCTCAGGATCCGCATTGACCTCGGGAACCTCTGCGCGGGCGGCCGCAACCATCCGGCGATAGGCCTCCAGCACATCGCGGCGCAGCAGGCGGGTCAGGCGGTCGGCGTGTTCCTCCGGCGCTTCAAGGTAGCCCAGGTCCCGAAGCGGGGGCGGGTCGGGGCATTCGTCCCGCACCCGGGCCATGACAAAGGGCCGCCGCTCCTGCAGCAGTCCCTTCAGTACCTCGAATGTCGCCTGGTCGAAGAGGCCGGTCGCGGCCAGCTCATGGCGCGCCTGGAAGGTTGCGAGGGCCGCAGCGAAGTCCGGCGTGTTCGGGGCGCAGTCCGTACCGATCTCTTTCTGAAGCAGCGGGACATAGGTGACCCAGCCCCATTCGGAGGCTCCGAACGGTGCCCATTCCAGCGAATACTCAGAGATCGCATTGGCAAAGGCCGGGCCGGCCCACGGGTCTTTCTGGACCGCGCACGGCGACTGGGCGGCCGCGCGTCCGGGCAGGGCGAGGCCCAGTATCGACGCGACAACCAGACCGAGAATCCCCATCCGCATCGCAGCAGCAAGCCTCACGGTTGCGGCGCAAGCAAGGCCCCTCTTCCACCACGCTTAAAACTGGCAAGGTGAAGTTCCCGCCGACTCGCCCCGGCACCGCTGGAAGCCCCCATGCCGGATGCTGCCGCCCACAGCCCTTCGCCCGCGCCCGCGCGCCGCTCGAACGCCGTGCTGGCGGCCTTTTCGGCCGCCTGCCTGCCCTATGCCGCGCTGGGCCTGCCGGTCTATGTGACCCTGCCCGAGTTCTACGCCAGCCATGTCGGCGTCGACCTGGCCCTGGTCAGTCTGGTGTTCCTGATCATCCGCATGGCCGACATCGTCATCGATCCGGCCTTGGGCATGGTCATAGACCGGACGCAGAGTCGCTTTGGTCGCTACCGCCTTTGGATGGGGCTGGCGGCGCCGGTGCTGATGCTGGCGGTGGGCATGCTGTTCATGGCAAGGCCGGGGGCCGGACCGGCCTATCTGACCCTGTGGCTGGTGGTGCTGTCGCTGGGCTTTTCGGTCAGCTTGCTGTCCCAGGTCAGCTGGGCCTCGGCCCTGTCCTCGGACTATAACCAGCGGTCGCGCATCTACGGCTGGTGGCAGACCGCCAACATCATCGGCGTGCTGGCGGTGCTGATGGTTCCGGTTCTCGTCCAGAATCTGGGTCTCGGGGACTATGCCCGGGCGGTGCAGTGGCAAGGCTGGTTCATCATCATCACCCTCCCCGTCGCCCTGGCCGTGACCTTCGCCTTCACGCCCGAGCCGCCGCCCGGTCCGACGGCCTCGGCCGGGACCCGCTTTGGCTATCTGGCCCTGTTCCGCCGGCCGGTGATCCAGCGCCTGTTGGGCGCGGACCTGGCCCTGGGCGTCGCACGCGGTGTGGTCGGGGCCCTGTTCTTCTATTTCTTCGAGGCCGCCCGCGGCTTCGAGCGCGCCGAGACCTCGATCCTGCTGCTGGTCTATTTCGTCTTCGGCCTGATCGGCGCCCCGGTGTGGAGCTGGCTGGCGGTGCGGCTGGGAAAACATCGGGCGCTGATCTGGGCCTGTCTGTATTTCGCCGTCACCCTGGTCTTCGCCGCCTTCCTGGCCCCGGCCCTGGTCGGGCCGGCGCAGTCCGGGCTGGAGGCCCTGACCGGCGCTCCGGCCCCCTATGCCGACCTGTTGATGGCCGCTGTGATGGTCGCCCTGGTCGGTCTGGCCTTCGCCTCGGGCGACCTGCTGTTGCGGGCGATGATGGCCGACGTCAGCGATCAGGTGCGGCTGGATGACGGCGCCGACCGCACCGGCCTGCTGTTCTCGATCCTGACCGCCACCTCCAAACTGGGCTATGCCGTCTCGGTCCTGACCTTCGCGGGCCTGCAGATGGCCGGGTTCGATCCGGGCCTCGGCGGCGAAAATTCGGGGCCGGCCCTGATCTGGCTGCAGATCATGTTCGCCGGGCTGCCGGCCCTGTGCCTGTTGCTGGCGGCCCTGGCCCTGCACCGCTATCCGCTGGATCAGGAGCGGCATGCCGAAATCCGCGCCGCCCTGGACGCTCGCGGCGCGGCTCCGCAGGCGGGATCATGACCAATGCCCTGCAACGCCCCGTCGACCGGCTGAAGGACATCATGGTCCGACTGCGGAACCCTGACGGCGGCTGTCCGTGGGACATTGAACAGACGTTTGCGACCATCGCGCCCTATACGGTCGAGGAGGCCTATGAGGTCGCCGACGCCATCGACCGCGGCGACATGACCGAGCTCAAGGGCGAGCTGGGCGACCTGCTGTTCCAGGTCATCTTCCACGCCCGCATGGCCGAGGAGCAGGGCCTGTTCGCCTTTGACGACGTGGCCGACGCCATGTCGGACAAGCTGATCCGGCGCCATCCTCATGTGTTCGGCGAAGAAGACGCCCGGACCAGCGGCCCGGCCCAGAAACTGCGCTGGGAGGACATCAAGGCGGCCGAGCGGGCGGGCAAGAGCCAGCATGGCGTGCTGGACGATGTCCCCGTGGGCCTGCCCGCCCTGCACCGCGCCGCCAAGCTGACCAAGCGCGCCGCCCGCGTGGGCTTCGACTGGCCCACGACCGACGAGGTGTTCGCCAAGCTGGATGAGGAGGTGGCCGAACTGAAGGTCGAGATCGCCGCCGGGGACCTCGACAAGGCCCGCGAGGAGATGGGCGATATCCTGTTCGTGGTCGCCAACCTGGCCCGGAAACTGGGGGTCGAGCCGGAGGATGCGCTGCGGGGGGCCAACGCCAAATTCGTGCGGCGGTTCGGGTTCATCGAGGCGGAACTGGCGAAGCAGGGCCGCACGCCGGACCAGTCCGATCTGGCCGAGATGGATGGCCTGTGGAACGCGGCCAAGGTGGCGGAACGACGCTGATCCCTCTCCCGGTGGGAGAGGGCTTGAGCCTCCGGGAGCGTAGCGATCGGTCAGGCGAAAGGGTGAGGGTCGGCTGTATCGGGCGTCCCTGCGGCGGCTTCGCCGAAGGTCAGACCCGACCCTCATCCGTCCGCTTCGCGGCCACCTTCTCCCACCGGGAGAACAAAGTCGCTGGGCGGATTGGACTCTGAAAAAACCGGGTGCAGAGAGTCCAATTCCTTCGGTTTGAGGTCAAGATTTTCGGACACAACATTCCAATCATTGACATTCGTATCCTCCGCCGCGACCAGCACCAGACGCCCGGGACGGGACTCCAGCCGGGGCGGGGCGATGTCGGGAAGGTCGGCCATGACCTGCGAACGGGCGCGGTCGGCAAGCTTGTCGTAGACGCGCATCCAGGTCGAGGCCTCGGACGCGCGGCCCATGCCCAGCGCGCGGCGGATGTTCAGAAACGCCTCGTCGGCCAGATCGGCGAAGCTGACATTGTCGTCGGGATGATATTCGCCGGCCTCCGGAGGCACGTCGCAGGCCGGCTGATCCATCCGCCGCCAGCCCCCGACCCGCGCATGCAGCCGAAACGAACTGAGCGACATGCCATAGCGCTGGCAGATGCTCGTCGCCGTCACGCCCGCGAGATACTCGCGCCGGGCATGGTCCCAATAGGTGCCGCCGAGGCCGTCGAGGTCAGCGAGATTGAGTTGGGTGTCGGAGGTCATGCGGGCAGTCTGGCATGCGGCTACGTCAGAAGCGGACGTGGGAGGCGGAAAGCTGGGGTAAAGGTCGTCTTCCCCAAACCGCTCAGCAGACGACCATTCTCTAAGACAGAATGGGATGGATAGCTGGGCTGGTCTCGTCCACGAATCTGCGCAAGTGTCTTGCAATGCCGACCGAACCAAGGATTGTTCAGGTGCCCGAGCAGATCGTCGATCTGGCAACTTGGGATCTGGAGGACAATCCTTTTGGGCTTCAGGGTAACCGGCCGAAGCGGATATTCGTTTGTCCTCCCAATCCGCCTCATCCTTTTTTGATTGGGGGCCACAGATACCTATTTAAGGAGCCTTCCGGCTGGCGCGCCCAACAGATTTGGAGCGAGGTGATCGCCTATGAGCTCTCGCGCAGTATGGGCCTCGCTGTTCCACCGGCATTCCTCGCCCTTGGGCCGGGAAACGGCAGCCCGGGCGTCCTTATCGAGTTCTTCTATGACCACCCCGGCGACCCGCCGCGTCGTTACGTTGACGCGATTGAGGTTTTGCAAGGGTCTGGTGCCAAGACGGATTTTAGACGCGGAAGTTTGCTCCACAATATCAGCCTGTCAAGATCGCTTGGAATTGCCGGCTGGCGAGAGTGGTGGGAGCAGACGATCGCGTTTGATGCGCTAATCGGGAACGTGGATCGTCACTCTCGGAACTGGGGCGTAATGGTCAGCCCTGGTGCCGCAGGCCCAACTTACGGCCTATCTCCAGCCTTCGATAACGGGTCCAGCCTAGGGTATCAGTTCCGCGACGATCAACTAGCGGCACAGACGCTGCCGAAGGCAATGGCGGCCTTCCTGCGGAAAGGCACCCATCACTGTGGATGGCTCCCGGGCGACAATGCCAGTGCCCAGCACGTCGCCCTTTGCGTGGAGATGAAACGTCGGCTGAAGGGTGGCGTTGGAAACGGCATGGACGCCGCGATGGATTTGTCGGAGCATCGAATCGGAGCAGTCGCGCAGTGGTGCACCAGCTTTAGCTTCCCGGTCGCTTTTAGCGAGGACCGTGCCGCCTTTGTTGTCGCGCAGATTCTGGCACGGCGAGACGCGCTTCGAGCCGCACTCAGGGAGGAGTCGTGAAAATTTGGATCGAACGCCCTATTGAGCCCCGCGTCCTAGTGCTCGCGTGGCAAGCACCTGATGGCGTGAATGATCGTCGTCGCTGGCAAATTGGCGAGTTGTCGTGGGCCGGCGAAAGCCTGCAGTTCAGATATCTTTCTGAGTCCGAACTGCAGGATCGAAACTTTGGTCGTTCGCTGGAATCTCTCAGGGCTGCAGGTTGCGTCGGCTATCCCGCCTTTAAGTTTGAGCCGGGCAGGACATTTATGGAGGACGTTAGCGAAACCTTCGAACGTCGCATGCCTCCCAAATCTCGCGCCGATTTCGGGCAGTACCTCCAATACTTCGGCGTCGGGCCGCATACGTCAGTCAGCACAACTGAGCTGCTGGGCATCACCGAAGGGCGGCTCCCGAGCGATGGATTTTCGCTGATCGACCCGCTCGACATCGATATGGTGATGGGTCAGGTCACATTCGAAATCGCGGGATATCGGCACGAAGCACCAGAAGTGATCCCTGAACAGGGAGCGCAACTGACCTTGACCCCAGAACCCGAGAACGAATGGGATTCGCTCGCTGTAGCCGTCTATATCGGCAGCACGAAGATTGGTTTCGTAAACAGCATTCAGGCACCCGTTGTCGGGGCATGGATCACGACCCGAGCCCTAGACTGCCGACTGCTTCGGTTCAATGGTCGCTCTGGCTCACCTCGAGCGTACGCCTTGCTGAATGTTGCTCCGCGCGGCGAGCAACTCGCGGCCTAAAACCGTCGCTTGGACAGTACAGCCGTACCGATGACGTCGACACTTGAAGGGCGCGCTTCCCTACAGTGACGCCGACCCAATCGATGTCCGCCAAGGTTGAATATTATCCTGCTCCTCGATCCAAGGAGCAGACGTTCTTGAGCCCAGCCGAAGCCAAACGGCCCTCCCTCGCCTGAAACTGCCACACGAACCGCCCCATCCCCTGCGGGTCCAGCCGCACCGTCAACAGCATCTGTCCCTGATCGTCGGTGTCGCGCGCCGTCACCCGGCCGTGTTCGTATGCCCAGGCGAGGGCCTCGCCCTGAGGGTTGCAGCGCCAGTG
>Ga0163154_10008834_pt1 | contig 11631 bp, 8 predicted proteins | sample OliLakLV19MP9P1_FD_148649 | JGI IMG/M metagenome (GOLD analysis project Ga0163154, IMG submission 148649) | Freshwater microbial mat bacterial communities from Lake Vanda, McMurdo Dry Valleys, Antarctica - Oligotrophic Lake LV.19.MP9.P1 | ecosystem: Environmental > Aquatic > Freshwater > Lake >...
GCCCTTGCCTTTTATAAAGAGACGATTCGCCTTGATCCGACGAACACGGGCGCGTATCTTTTAGCAGGGACATTGTGCCGCGAATTGGGCGACAACTTGCAAGCCCTGCGCTATCTCAAACAGGCGACGGAATTAGAACCCGGCTATGCGGAGGCTTACTTACAGATGGTTTATGCGGCGGCAGACGTGGGCGATATGCGGACAGCACGCGAGGCGTTTGGCGAACTGCGCTGGCTCGATGAAAGCTGGAGCGCGGAACTTTTCACGCGCTACCCCAGTTTGCTTGTTGAATAAAGTTGACTAAAAAAGAGCAAAAGCGTTCAGTGGTCGTTGTGGCGCGGGCGGTCAAAAACGGGCGGTTCCAACCGTTCGCGAATATCGTTGAGGCGACTCTCAATCACGAGACGCTGATCTTCGGAAAGGCGTTTTGCGGTCAAGAGATTTTCGAGGGTGTTGGATTCTTCTTGAAGGCGGTATCTCTTCGCCCGATGATGCTGCAAAAAGGAACGTCAGAGTTTAGTAGTCAGTTCAGGTAATTTTTGGTATTTGCCTAAGGGTTCGTAAATTTTTAACTTCCCGCACCTTGTGACAGCGTGGTATTGGGAGTGAAGGAGATTATATATTTACGAACCCTAAGCAATGTTCTTGGCGTAAACCGAGACAATGAGCCGCTTTGGATTTGCTAATCTTTAGGCGAACTGACTAATAGGCACAACGATACTGAAAATCTCGGCGTAGAAGCGAACGGTAAGCGGTGTGGTTTTGATAGCGGCGTACAGCAATGCTGCGGTGAAATATCATGAGAAAGCTCACAGATCAGGCAGTGCCTCAATTTCGGCTCGAAGTTGAATCAACTCCGCTTCAATTTTATCCAATTGTCTCATCCGAATATCATCTTTGAGAGTCAAGCGATCAATCTCGTTAATGACATCCCTCACCTCTTGCAAACGACAGGCTTCTTCTGCCGAAAGTGTACGATCTATTTTTTTTCGATAAGGTCTGCATATTCCGCTTCGATTGCAGAGGGATATCGGCGATAAGAGGGAACCGAATTGTCTGCGATTGTCACTTCTGCACGCTGACCTTCGGACAGTTCCAGGCTAATGATTTCAATGCGGTTTCCGGGTAAAGCAGTTGTGCTGATTTTGATGGCTGTCTGCATGGCTTGCCTCCTCTTGTCTATTCTACCCCGAAGCCGCAAAATAGGAAAAGGCAGACGGAATATACTCCGTCTGCCCGCTATTTGTTGTTATTGAGTTGTCACGCTATTCAGTTGGGTTCACGCTATTCAGTTTTTCACTCGATTACGTTTGCGTTACATCCTGCGCCGTTATGAAATTTTACGCTATTCGGTTTTGACTCTATTCAGTTAGTTAGAGCCGCTGGATTGTCGGCGTATTAGTCCGGTTTCTTCAGCGGATTGTCGGGCGGTTTTCGCGGGGAGCCAAGTGCATCATCGAACCGCCTCCCCGTGTCTCTTCTCTATACGTTGTTGCTGTATAGGAAAAGTTTCGGCTTACGTGTGAATTCTTCCACACTTTGCCGGGTTCTTCACACAACCATTTTACCAGTCTTGGATATACAGACGCCGCGCACTCATTTCGTGTTCCCTTTGTGTGCAGGTACAATGAAAACAAGGAATTCGCAACTCCTCAAATTTGTCTCAGAAATACGAGGGCAGAATGAGCAAGCCGCTGTTTTATTACTCCGACAGACTGATGGGCTACGATTTGGGCGAGAACCATCCGCTCAAGCCGCGCCGCCTGATGCTGACCGTCGAACTTCTCCAAAGTTATGGACTGTTCGAGACCCATCTCGAACGCGCTGTGCCGGAACTCGCCGATCCCGACGAAGTGGCGCAAACCCACAGCCGTGATTATTTGGAAGCCCTTTTCCGATTGAACGACGGTGAAGCGTTTCCGGGCGTGCGAAAGTTCGGGTTCGGGACAGGCGACAATCCGATTTTTCGCGGCATCTATGAGTCGTCTCTGCTCTATACGGGCGCGTCCATTCAAGCAGCACAGGCGATCATCGAAGGCGCGGGCGGTGGTCAGGTTGCGTTCAATATCGCGGGTGGTCTGCATCACGCCCATTACGCCAAAGCGGCGGGGTTTTGTGTGCTGAATGACTGCGCGTGCGCGGCGCGGCGACTGCGAACAAAATTTGCGCGGGTCGCCTATATTGATATTGATGTGCATCATGGCGACGGCGTGCAGGAGTTGTTTTACGATGATCCGAGCGTGCTGACGATTTCACTCCATGAAAGCGGGCAAACGCTTTTTCCGGGAACGGGCTTTGTGGAAGAGACCGGCACGGGCGAAGGCAAAGGCTACAGTGTCAATGTCCCACACGCGCCGTATGCCACCGATGCGGTTTGGATTCGGGCATGGCGAGAAGCGGCATTACCGATCCTCAAAGCGTTCGATCCCGAAGCGATTGTCCTGCAAATGGGCAGTGATCCGCACGTTCTCGATCCGCTCGCCCATATGTGCCTGACCGCTCAGGGCTGGCTGACCGCCATTCAAGATGTCAAAGCATTAGGGAAACCGATTGTCGCTGTCGGAGGCGGAGGCTACAATCTCACAACGGTTCCGCGAATGTGGACGCTCGCCGTCGCCGAACTTGCGGGCGCAAATCTGCCCGATGATGTTCCCGAATCCTACATTTCTTACGCCGAAATCCCGACGCTGACCGATCACGTCGAAATCGAACTCGATGCGTCCACCCTCGCACAAGCCGAACGCTTCGCCGACAAAACTATCACCTCTGTCAAAAAGCTGCTGTTCCCGTATCATGGGTTGCTGGGTCGTTAGGTGATTGGGTCGTTGGGTACAAAAACGTACCCGACTCAAAAACAGGCGTCCTACGGACGCAAATCCCCAATGGCAACGTGACCGCTCTCAATAGGGATCACCTAATGACCTAACGACCCAATCACCAAATCACCCATTAGACCTCTTGCAAGAGTACAGCAGAATAAATTCTTCGTGCAGGTCTCGTTCCGCCATGCCGTGCTTCGCACTCTCAAGGAGCCAGGGAATTTCGTCCGTAGGACGTCTGTTTTTGAGTCGGGTACGTTTTTGTACCCGAACCCCAATCACCCACCAACCCAATCACCCAATCGTCAGGGCATTGCGGACGGGACGAGCGTTCTCGATGATCCATGCTTCATCAAAGGCGACGTGGGCGATATGGGTGCGGCGATAAGTATAAACAAGATGAAGAAAACCATCACGCGCTTGAATCAGCGCGGGATATGAAAATTCAGCGTTTTCCCTCTCCACATCGTAGCGAATAGGAAATGTCGCGCCTTCGTCTTCGGAGAGTGCAATCGTCAGCGGGGAGCGGGTTGCGGGGGCATCGTTGAAGGCAAGGGCAAGGCGTCCGCTGGCGAGGCGCGTCAGGTCGATGCGTGCATTAGGATTGTAAAGGTCGGTGCGATTCGGCTCCGACCATGTGCGCCCTTTATCCGAAGAGCAGGACTGCCAGATCGTGCCATCAGACGATTCACAAGTGCGAAGGAACATCAGCAAAGTTCCGTTGGCGAGCGGCGCAATTGTCGGCTGAATGACGCCTGCCTCGGTGGTGATAAGGTTGGAACTCTCCCAAGTTCGTCCACAATCGGAGGAGATCATCACAAAAGCAGAACCGCTCTCTTCATAAAGGGGAAGCAAAATCGTGCCGTCGGCAAGATGGGTTGGCTTACAGCCTGTCATCCAGCCCCAATCGCGCTGAAGATACATCGGCGGTTTCCAGCCAACGCTGTTATAATGCGAATACTTAATCTGGCAGGTATCCCAGCGATCCCCGAACATGGTAACATAGTAAAGCCATAACTTTTGTTCGGAATCGACATCGAGGACTGGGTTGCCTTCGGAGAAACCGGGGGTCTCGGCGAAAACACCACGCGGTTCCCATTCCTCGGCATTGGAGGCAAGCGTCGCGCCGTAAATGGCGACATCGCGGGCTTTTTCATAGGCTCCGGCACAGTAAGCGCACATCAGCGAATCGTCCGGCAATTGGACAACTGTGGCGGCATGGCACTCAGGCAATCGAACGGTGGGACGATGCACGAAACGCTTCCAGTTCAGCATTGGACAGTGTTTTCCTCTCATGGGTTTCGTGGTAACATTGTGTCGGCACAACCGACACCGTACAATTACGTGATCAGGACTGTGTTTCCCTCCTTTTGTTCTAAGTATTTTCAACATTTTCGATTAAATTTTCGTAGATTGACGCGGACGCCCTAAAATGCTATGATGAGGAAGAAAAAATAAGGCAAAAATGAGGAGATGGAAGATGAAGCGACCTGGGACAATTTTCACTTTGGGGCTGTTTTTGGCAATGGCGGTTGCTGTGCCATACGCGCAAACACCAAATCCCAAGCTCCAAAATGCGACAAAAAACGACGGCATTGACGCCGCGCATCCGCCCGTTTATACTGTATCACCGGTGGTGATCGCCCTCGCCTATTCCCCTGATGGAAATATGCTGGCGGTTTCGGGCTATCGGGAAGTTCTGCTTCACAAATCGGACGGTTCTGGCATTGTGGCGCGGCTTGTCGGCAAATCTAAGCGGCTCGAAACCTTGACTTTTTCACCAGACGGCAAACTTCTTGCGGCAATCGGCGGCTCACCGGCACAGTTCGGCGAAGTGCAGTTTTGGGACACCACGAAAAATACCCAAGTCAACGCGGTGGAGATCAGTCCCGATACTCTCTATGGTGCAGGATTCTCGCCGGACGGCAAATTTCTGTCCTGTGGGAGTACCGACAATGCGGTACGTATCGTCTCCGTTCCTGACGGCAAAGTCAAAACCAAGTTCGACAATCATAGCGACTGGACGCTGGCAACCGTGTGGGCGAGCGACAACAAGCACTTACTCTCAACGGGGCGCGATAGGGCAATCAAACTCATTGTTGCGGAGAACGGTTCGTTCGTGGATGACATCAACACCCATACCAGTCCCTTTCGGGCAATGACGCGACACCCAAAAGGCGATCAGGTTTTGGTGGCGGGAGACGACGGCACGCCGCGCCTCTATCAAGCGTTTCGGTCATCGGTGCGAACGATGAATCAAGAGGATCACAATCTGCTTCGTGCTTACGAGAAACAGCCGGGGCAGATCAACGCACTCGCATTCAACAATGATGGCACAATGTTCGCTGCAGGGGGAGAAGGCGGAATCGCAGCAATCTATATGACTGACAACGGTGGGGTGGCGGCTCCCGATAAGCCGATCATTGGGGGGAAATCGCTGGCGATATTAAAAGGCGGCAAAGGAACGGTTCACGCCGTCGCGTTTCATCCGAGCGGCAAGCAGGTCGCAGTCGGCGGTTTCGATGGCAAAGTTCGCCTCTATGAAGTGCCTTCGGGCAAATTGCTGAAAGAGTTTGTGCCGGTTCCTCTCAAAATGGGTCGTTAGGTGATTGGGTCATTAGATGATCCGACGAATAATCCCTTGACAGGTAGCCATCGGGTAGAGTGAGACATGAACCTCAAAGCCCTGATGACCTTTCCCGAAGATAAAGTCCGTGCGCTCGTCGGACCCGACTCAAAAACAGCCGTCCTGCGGACGAAATTCCCCTGCCCTTCGAGTGCGAAGCACGGCACGGCGGAACGCCCTCCGTCTGAAGAATTTATTCTGCTGGACTCTTGCTATTGTTTGTGTAAGAGAAGCAAACGGCTTATACGAGGAATTTTTCAGGAAAACAGAGAACAAAATGGCTCAGTCTCAACTTCATTCTCAGGCATTCGATCCCGTTCAGGTGGAAGTTTGGCGGCATCTTCTCGCGTCGGTTGCCGAGGAGATGGGCGCGACCCTTGAACGTACCGCCTATTCGCCCAACATCAAGGATCGGCTCGATCATTCCTGCGCTCTGTTCGATGCGGACGGGCGACTGCTGGCACAGGCGGCACATATTCCCGTTCACTTGGGCGCGATGCCGCTCATGATGCAAGCCCTGCGCGATACCATTGCATGGAAATCCGGCGCGATGTGGCTGTGCAACGACCCGCGCTATGGCGGCACACATCTGCCCGATTTGACCTTGATTGCGCCGGTGTATCTCAACATCGGGCGGCGCAATCGGCTGGTTGGGTTTGTCGCGGGACGCGCTCATCATGCCGATGTGGGCGGAATGGCTCCCGGCTCGCTTCCACTGTCACGCGAGGCGTTTCAGGAAGGGCTGATTCTGCCTCCCATGCCTTTGGTGCAGAACGGCAAGGTCAGCGAGGAGATTTTGCGGCTGGTGTGTGCCAATTCGCGCACTCCTGCCGAGAGGCGCGGCGATCTCTCGGCACAAATTGCTGCCAACGAGACGGGCATTCGTCGCTTTCAGGAGTTGATCACGCGCTACGGCTTGGCGACGTTTCAAGCCCGCACGCAGGAGAATATCGCCTATGCCGCCGAAGCAGTACGACGAACCCTCGCCGCATTGCCACCCGGAACTTACCACGCCGAGGACGTTCTCGACGATGACGGCATGGGCGCGACAGATATTCGGATCGCCGTTGCAGTGACCATCGAAGAGGCGGGGCGCATTGTGTTCGATTTCGCGGGCAGTGCTACGCAGATGCAAGGCTCGCTCAATGCAACGGAGGCGATTACGCGATCCGCGTGTTACTACATCGTGCGCTGTCTCGTTCAATCGGAAATTCCTACGAATGAAGGCTGTTTCGCTCCGGTAGAAGTGATCGCGCCGCCCGGAACGGTGGTCAATGCCCGGTTTCCGGCGGCAGTTGCGGGCGGAAATGTGGAAACGTCACAGCGGATCACCGACGTTCTGCTCCAAGCGTTAGGACAAGCGATTCCCGAACGCATTCCAGCACTGAGTCAGGGGACAATGAACAATTTGACAATTGGAGGCTATGACGCCGAGCGTGACAAGCCCTTCGCCTATTACGAGACGATTGCGGGCGGTGCAGGAGCCTCACCGGAAGGCGCAGGGGCTTCTGCGGTGCATACTCATATGACGAACACGCGCAATACCCCCGTCGAAGTACTGGAATCGCATTATCCCTTGCGGGTTTTGTCCAATAGAGTGGCGGATGGAACGGGTGGTGCAGGAGTGTTCGCGGGCGGCAGTGGCATTGAGCGCAAAATCCAACTGCTTGCCCCGTGTCGTGTTTCCCTGTTGACGGAACGACGCATTCATCCGCCGGCAGGAGCAAACGGCGGCGCAAACGGCTCCTGCGGCGAAAACCGTTTGGAAACTTCAGAAGGACAAATCCACCTCCTGCCCGGCAAATGGAGCGGAGATGTCGAAGCCGAGAGCGTTCTGACGCTGCGGACGCCCGGAGGAGGCGGTTGGGGACACTGAAAAAAACTTTTTTTGCGGCGTTTAGTGATCTGCGTCACATTTTCGAAAAAAGAATGAACCTTTCTCCTACTCTTCTCCATCTATAAGAGTGTGCAACGTGCAGAAACCGTTTGCACAAGAAATTTAACACAAACTTAATGAAACGAAGCAACCTAGTATTCGTCTCTTAGGATATAATGATGTTGGAGATTCGTACAGACAAAGGTTTGTATAAATTTCTGTGCCAGCAATGGCATAATCTCATTTTGGGAGCGTCCGCAATTGTGCTGTAACGATGATGTTGCGGAACCAACACAATCGCATCTGTTACGCTCCAAAGTTGTGCGTTCCGATTAGAGAACGTGAGTCTATTTATAGACCCTCCCATGGGGTCGTATTCGTACGACCCCAAATTTTTCGCTCTTATCATCACATTTCTTCAATAGACAGCCCTTCCGCACCGATGCGGAGGGGCTTTTTCTTTTCAAGAGACCTCTTATCGGGTACAAGAACATACCCGGCTAAAAAACAGGCGTTCTACGGACGAAATTCCCATTTTTTGAGTGCGAAGGACGCGATACGGGGGAGAGATTGTGCCGTCCGAAGGACAGTTAGCCGCAGACTGTGCAGACTATGCTTAAAACCCCCGGTCTCATCGCAGCAACGAGATTTGGACAGCAACAATTCATTCTGCCATATCCGGTATCTCCTCGCAAATCTCAAGAATGTTTGCATCTTTGGCTGGGATGGTTCTATGCACAACGCCACCGAGATTGGCGGCGCAATCGGCTTACTTGTCGCTCTTATCCAACAAGCGTTCACCGTCAGCACGCTTCCGATAAAAAACCCTGCACAAGAAAGTTTTTTCTCTTGACGCCTCATACTCTTACGCGGTCAAGGCAAATATCACTCATTTTTGTCAAACAACACAATATATTTTGGCTCCGTTCTTACAGTTTGCTCTATCAACTTCTACAGACAGAACAATAATCTTGCAGTTTGCTTTATCAATCTCTACACATAAGACTTCAATCTCAAATTTTGCTCCTCCGATTGTGCCGTATTATCTAAAAAACTCAACTTGGAAGACTGAACAAATACTTTTTTTGGCAAAAATGTGCACAAACGACGCTATTTTGCTAAATTGAGCGTTTCAGGAGCGAGATAGTTTGCTGTCAGGCGATAATTGATGCGACGTTTTGACAACTTTGAGACTTCGCGTATACGTATGGTATGCCAATCGGTGTTCTGTGCGAGAATTTTGAGCGAGCCATTTCGTATATCGCTGCGCTTGAAGACTCGGCTGTAAACATTGGGACTGCTGCCGGAAGTTACGGCAACTTGAAACGCGGCATTGGCATTCTGTCCTTTTGTCTCGAAAGAAAGAGCGAGCAATACGGTGCTTAATACTTTGGGATAGATACGCCCAACAGTGTTCCAGACGCCCGATTCGGCGGGCTTGATGTCTAAATCACTAGAACCAAAGAACTCTTGATTAACTCGTTTCGACTTATAAGGAAGATTGCCGCCCAATCCGACGGGCGCGTAGCATACATAACTGTCACCGTCTCTGTTCGCGGGGATCGTGATTGCCACACCGCCCGTTATGTCAGTCGTAACGGAGGGCGCGTTCCCTGTATAGTCAACGAGACGAATTCCTTTGCCGAATTGAGTCTGTACGCGTACAGTTTGAGGTGTCTTTTGGTCGGACAATCCTACCAACAGCCCTGTTGCTCCTACGCGCTCAAAAACGTAAACAGCGTCATCAGACCACAAAACTTTCGTCGCGCCCGCCGCCAGTCTCCGATTGATATAAATCAGGGGATCGAGACGTTTTTTCAGTTTATAGCAGCCCGCATCTTCCATATAATCGCGGTAAAAGATGCTGGGATAACCTTCGGATGTTAAAATGTAGGCATAGGCAAGCATTTTGCCGCGCACAATGGCACTATCGCGATCCGTGTCGTGGTTTTCGACAAAAGTTACGGTGCGTTTAGGATCAACACCCAACAATCCGGCGCGAACAAGACGCTTCATATCGAAATCGCCGCCTTTATCGCACATCTCTTTGAGTAAACCGCGCAAGGGGAAGTCAAAAGCGGCGGCGCGGTTCTTCAAATCGTTTTGGACGTAGGGGCGAAGGAGATCTAAGTTCCCGTCATAGAATTCGACAACAGCAAATTTGTTCTTCATGGCTCCATAATTGAGGAAATCAAGGAGCCAATCGGACGAAATGCCTTTGACATAGTCGAGGCGGTAACCTTGTGCGTCGAGTGATCGGGTGATCCAGTCGCCCGCGTTCATCATACCGCGCCCCGCGTAACCGTTGACGCCGTTTACGTGAGCCACATCGCGCCCAAATGTGTATTCCATGTTGCCGAGAGGAACCTTCGGGTCTTGCGGAACCGTTGGATGGAAGTCATTGGCACTCTTTGGGAAGCGTCCGCCGTCTGGATTGCCATAGGCATCGGTATAGCGGAAGTTGAAATTGCCGTCGTCGCCGTTGCGGTGGTTCTGAACGAGATCGAGATACACGTCCAAGCCGTTTGCACGGAGTATTCCGACACATCGCTGGAGCATATCGCGAGTTCCATAGCGTGTCGGGATAGTTTTTTTCTGGTTCTTTGAGCCGAGATCGTAGTCGTCGAAGGGATCATAGCCTACACTGTAACCGCCAGAGTTCGCCTTGAGAGCCGGAGGTATCCATATAGCAGTAAAACCGGCTTGTCGCAGAGATTTTGCCTTCATTGCGAGAACATTCCACCACCACGGAGCGTTTGGTTGCCCCGCCGCAGGAGAAGGCACGTCCCAATAGAATCCTTGAAGCATCACTTGTGAGTGTGAGACCTTCGGCGCAGAAAACAGGGCAGTAAAGGCGTATAATAAGAGACACAACTTTGATCGCGAGAGAGTAAAAAATGACATTGAGTCCTGACCTTTTGAGAAGTGAAGTCGCATTTGAGCGCGAGTGGCTGTTGACGAATGGAATTGGCGGCTATGCGTCGGGGACGCTTGGGACTGCCAATACGCGGCGGTATCATGGGCTGCTTGTGGCGGCTTTACAGGCTCCTTTGGGGCGTGCGGTGCTGCTTAGTAAACTCGAAGAGACGTTGCAATACGACGGCGGCAGCGAATATGCTCTGTCCGCCAACTTTTATCCTTTGACTATACACCCCGAAGGGCATAAACTTCTCAGCGATTGGCAGGGCGGAAATATTTGTCGGTGGACTTGGACGCTCGATACCGGCGACACACTCAGCAAGACCGCTGCGATGGTTCAGGGCAGTAACGCCACGCAGATTGTGTACCGATATGAGGGCAGCGACGCCCCGATTTTATCGCTTGTGCCTTTGCTCGCGGGAAAAGATTATCACGCCGAATTGCATGAAAACCCGAACGCGCCTGAGATTGAGTATAACGCAGAAACCGCGACATTGACGGCAAAATTTGCTCCCATAGCGGGCGTCACAACAGAGCCGACGGAACTCTATCTTGCCTTCACGGACGAGACGGGAGAGCCGATTGCGGGTTTGATATATAAACCGATAGCGGCATGGTATCGGCGGTTCGAGCATCCTCGCGAACGGGAGCGCGGACAGGATTACGAAGAAGATTTGTTTGCGCCCGGAACAATAAATATCCCCATCGCGAAGTTCGGAACGGTCATCGTCACGGCGGGAGTCGGCACGCGCAAAATATATCCTGTTATCGCAGAGATTGAAACCCCGTCCGACTTTACGGAAGCGTTGAAGTTTGCCGCCACAGCGTTTCTCATAGACACCGGAACATCGGGCAGACAAACTATTATGGCAGGCTATCCTTGGTTTTCCGATTGGGGACGCGATACCATGATCGCCCTGCCCGGTTTGTGCCTCACCACAAAGAATTTTCCCCTCGCCGAAAGTATTTTGTTGTCCTACGCAAAATTTGTTTCCGAAGGCATGATCCCGAACCGCTTCCCGGACGAGGGCGAAACTCCCGATTACAATACAGTAGACGCGACGCTCTGGTTTTTCAACGCGGCATACGAAACGATCCGCCAAACCAACGGCACAAAACTGCAAGCGCAACTGTACCCTGTACTGGCGGGCATCGTGAAGCACCATCTCGACGGCACGCGCTACGGAATTCACGCCGATAAGGAGGACGGGCTGTTGTATGCGGGTGAATCGGGTGTGCAGCTGACTTGGATGGACGCGAAAATTGGTGATTATGTCGTTACGCCGCGCACTGGCAAGCCTGTAGAGATCAACGCATTATGGCACAATGCTCTGCATATTATGGCGTGGCTTGCCGGGCGTCTGCAACTCCTCAACGATGCAAAATTGTAC
>Ga0163154_10008835_pt1 | contig 11631 bp, 11 predicted proteins | sample OliLakLV19MP9P1_FD_148649 | JGI IMG/M metagenome (GOLD analysis project Ga0163154, IMG submission 148649) | Freshwater microbial mat bacterial communities from Lake Vanda, McMurdo Dry Valleys, Antarctica - Oligotrophic Lake LV.19.MP9.P1 | ecosystem: Environmental > Aquatic > Freshwater > Lake >...
GAAATTCGGGCTCAACTAGCAAGAGCCAGAAGTATGGGTTTTGAACCTACTCATCTTGACTCACACATGGGAACCCTATTCGCGTCAACAGAATTTTTGCAACGCTATATAAAAGTCGGGATCGAAAATAAAATACCGGTCATGTTTCCGGGTGGGCATAATACTATGATTGCAGCTAGTAGTGCTGCCCCGCCTGAAATGCTTCAGCAAATGCAACAAACCGGGCAACTGATTTGGGATGCCGGCTTACCCGTGCTGGATGATTTACATAATGTTAGTTACGGTTTTAAATATGATAAAGCGAAACATGCTAAAGATGCAGCCTTACAAAAATTCGCCACAGAAAATTATATTAAAACAATTAAGGAATTAAAGCCGGGCCTAACCATGGTTATCATGCATTGCACCGCACCTTCAGAAGTATTTTCACACATCAGCGATTCAGGGTTGGTTCGTAAAGGCGACTTGCTAGCGATGACTGATCCAGCTTTCAAAAAATTCCTACAAAGTGAAGGCATTATACTTACTACCTGGCGCGAGGTTTACGAACGCAGAAGTAAGTTAAAATGAATCTTGGACTTTAATGTTTAGTGAAGCGATTTGGAGATCATCGAAATCAAGGAACTTATTACACTATCGTGCATACCCGCAGCAACCCGAAACTTAAAACCATTTTATCATCATGGTCTGGCACACCAGTAGATGAGAAGGGTCGCTTCATGAATCATGAGTATCCATTTATCCAATCATTTGGTCAGGTGATTAAATGGATGACCCAAAAAAATCCACATAAAGAAATCAAGAAGAAAGACTCCTGGAGAATACCAGTAATCAAGGATGATTCTTTTCTTACTTCAAATCAGGATTGCATTGTATTGCTTGGGCACGCGAGTTTTTTTATCAGAATCTCAGGAAAGCAATTGTTGATTGATCCGGTTATTGGAACAATACCTGCGAACAAACGATTTTCAGAATTTCCAATCGCACCCAGCAAGCTTATTAATATTGATTATGTGTTGGTATCGCATGCTCACTTTGATCATTGTGATACCGCCAGTTTAAAACTGATTCAAAAACAAAATCTTCGAGCTAAATTTTTAACAGGTTTAGGAATGAAATCCTTGTTTCTAAGTTGGGGTAATACAAATGAAGTTCAGGAAGCGGGCTGGTACCAACATTACAATCTCAGTAAAGAGTTAGAAATTATTTTTTTACCTAGCCGTCATTGGTCTAATCGGTCGTTAAGTGATATTAATCTACGACTGTGGGGTGCTTATTTAATAAAGAGTAAAGACAAGACAATTTATTTTGCGGGCGACTCTGGTTATGGAAGTCACTTTAAAGAAGTTGGGGAGTTGTTTCCTAACATTGATGTGGCGTTGATTGGCACCGGTGCCTATTCACCCCGTTGGTTTATGGCACCTAATCATCAGGACCCTGAGCAGGCAGTGATTGCATTCAATGATACAAAAGCAAAGATGATGATTCCTTTTCATTACGGTACTTTCGATGTATCGGATGAGCCACTATCAGAACCGGAACAGGTTTTAGGAAAGCTTGAAGCGGAAAATAAATTCAATAATAGACTGCGGATATTAAAAATTGGTGAAGCGTTTCATCTTTAATTTTAAATTGATACTATGAAAACATCTTTTCTTGGACTACGAACTTGTATTTATAAAGTGACTGATTCAAAAGCGGCTACTGATTGGTACACAAAGGCATTTGAAACCGAACCTTATTTTAATGAACCCTTTTATGTAGGTTTTAACATTGCCGGATATGAATTAGGTTTAATCCCCGATGAAAATCCTACAACAGTAAAAGGAGATAGCGTGCATACGTATTGGGGTGTGGAGGATGTTGAAAAAGAATACAAGAGATTTATTGCGTTAGGTGCTACTCATTTTGAAGAACCACACAATGTAGGTGGCGAACTTGTAGTGGGTGCAGTCAAAGATCCTTGGGATAACGTGGTGGGAATGATCTATAATCCTGAATTTAAATTACTTAGTTTAAATGTATAAAATAGAAAGATTATTATTTGATGGAATTTAATCCCTCACCCAACGGAACTTATCAGTTAGCACCATGCGCATGCCCTCTCCCCGGGGAGAGGGAACGGAGGACTTCGTCAACTGATGTCTTTGGATGGGTGAGTGATTAATGAAACTGATTTACTATTTGTCAACGCAGGATTAACCTAAGTCGAATCTTTTTTAGATATTCAAACAAATATTTCGATTATGAAAAATCAATTCATATTATTTCTCATTATCATGCTCGGTTCTGTTTCAATGCAAGCACAAGATCAATATATATTCCCTTATGGTGGCGGGCAGAACAAAGCTTTCATAAAACAAATAATAAAACTTACAGGCAAAACGAAACCCAAGATCTGCTATTTGCCAACAGCGTCAGGTGATAGCCAACAAAGTATTATTACTTGGTACGATTTGGTTCACGACTTATCGGTTGAGCCTTATGTCCAAAAAGTATGGATCAGTTCATACAACCAGAAAGAATCGTTTGAGGAGGTTTTGTTAAGTATGGATGCCATTGTAGTAGGGGGTGGCAACACCTTAAATATGATGGCCATTTGGAAGGCACAAGGAATTGATATAGTGCTAAAGAAAGCTCTGGAAAAAGGAATTGTATTGGCAGGTGGAAGTGCGGGTTCGTTGTGTTGGTTTGATAATGGAACAACCGACTCGCGACCAAAGGAGTTGACCGTTGTTGACGGATTAGGTTTTTTACCGTTCAGTCACTCGCCTCATTACCACAGCGAAGAATACCGCAGGCCTTTGTATCATAAAAATATTGAAAATGGAATTTTTAAGGCCGGCTACGCGATGGATGATTACGCGGGCGTGATTTTTAAAAATGGCAAACCGTTTAAAGCGGTGTCTACAGATCCTACAAAATACAATTGCTATTTTGTTTCCGTGAAAGATGGGAAAGTGGTGGAGGAGAAGTTAGCCGCTGAAATGATCGAATAGGAATTGAACAATGTTAAAGCGGCTTAAACGTTCAAGCATCGTCTCCCGCCTCGGGGACGATGCTATCTTTAATGTGCAGAAGTAAGTTTGATTTCGTTCTGGTTGAGTCTGCTTGATTGCATTACATAAAGTTCATTTTGTTATGCGTATCGTCCCCAAGGCGGGAGACGATAGACGATACTTGACATTAGAATTCATTTTAGTTTTGCAATGCGTATCGTTCCCGAGGCGGAGACGATCTTCGCTAGAAACGTTTTGATATGAGTGACACAACATACAAATCCGACCATTTGCGTTCGATTCTGAACGACTCTCAAAACATAAACTTTGAAACAGAGTAAAATCCACGATTTTAATCTTGGCATAATTATTATTCCTACATTTAGAGAATAATATTTATGAAATGAAAAATTATCAGCTAGGCGAGTTTGAAGAAATCGTAATCCTTACGGTGGGTATATTAAATAACACAGCCTACAGTGTAGCCATTAAAGATGAAATTGAATCGCGCTTAGCGCGAACGGTGAGCATGGGTGCGTTGCATACCGCACTAAAAAGGCTTGAAGACAAAGGCTATTTGAAATCCTTTTCTGGTGAAGCTACCGAAGAAAGAGCCGGCCGACCCAAACGTTATTTTGAAATTACTGCGTTAGGGAAGAAGGCCATGCAATATGCAAAATCAACACGAGATGAACTTTGGCAGGCTATTCCGAAAACTATATTACAAGTCGTTCCTCGATAGTCGTTGCTCGATATTCGCTACTGATTTACGAAAAACTAATAACCAAGAACTAACAACGATTTAAATGAAACAAAATCTTCCACCCAAACTCTTCCTCCGCTTCTTCCGCTGGTATTGCCACCCGAAGATGCAGGACTACATTGAAGGAGATTTGATGGAGGTATATGAAAAACGATTGAAAGAAGGTGGAAAGCGAAAAGCAGATGTAAAATTTATTGTTGATGTCCTGCTTCTTTTCAGGCCAAGCATTATAAGACCTATGGAAGGATATAAAAATTTAAACACGTACGGTATGTATAAAAGTTATTTTAAAATTGGATGGAGAAATTTGATTAAGGATAAAACTTACTCTGCAATAAGTATTCTCGGTTTATCCGTAAGTACTGCATTAGGTATTTTGATTTTTCAATATTCAATTCATGAACTGCGGTTTGATAATTTTATAGAGAATGCTGACCAAATTTATAGGATTACAGCCTCTACTTATAAGGATAATCTGAAAGTAAATGAAAGTGCTGAAACTCCTCACTTTACAGTTTCAGTCCTAAGTGAAAAATTACCTGAAGTTGCTCAGGCAGCTCGTTTAATGTCTACCCGATATTGGTTTGATTGCACGCTGAAGTATAATGATCTTCTCTTTAATGAACACAATCTCTACTATGCTGATCCTTCACTATTATCTATGTTTTCGCTCAAATGGGAAAAAGGAAATAATGCCGCACTTAAAAAACCTTTTACAGCAGTTCTAACAAGTTCAACGGCTAGCCGATATTTCGGTACGGACGATCCAATAGGAAAAGTCTTGCACTTGAAAGGTAGCTTCGAGGAAAATGATTATACAGTAACGGGTGTGGTATCTGATCTGCCATCAGCTACTCATCTGGACTTTACAATATTACTTTCCCTTAGTTCGCTGGAAAGCAATCAGTATTTTCAAAATTTTACTACTTATACTTATATAGAGGTTGAACCCAAGACACAACAAGCATCAATTCAAGAAAAAATTAATGATTTCGTATCCAATCATGCCACTGAACTTAATCTTGATAAATCAAAAGTTCAAATTTCTGCGCAACCCATCAAGGACATTCATCTTCACTCCGCTCTTAGCGAGGAGATAAAACCTGGCGGCAATGCGGTAACGATTTATTTTCTTATGTCGATAGCAGGACTCATTTTATTTATAGCGTGGATTAATCATATAAATTTGATAACAGCGAGATCGGCTATCAAAATACGCGAAGTAGGAATTCGAAAGATTTCAGGCGCAAGCCGATTTCAACTTATATCTCAATTGTTAGTTGAAACATTAATTATTAACGGCCTGAGTATATTGATTACAATCATACTTGTGTCAATTTTAGCAACTCCGTTTTATCGAATAACCGGATTGCCTTATTCTTTTAATGAATTATCACTTATTGAAACTTCAGTATTTGGCCTTTCAATTTTTTTCTTGTTCTTAAGCGGAATAGTGGTTGCAGGATTGTACCCTGCATGGACTATATCTTCTTTCAGCCCTGCACTGATTGTGAAGGGCAAGTTTGTAAAAAATCGTCAGGGATTTTCACTTCGCGAAGCATTGATAGTTTTTCAATTTACTTGCGCTATTGGATTGACATCGGCAGTACTTGTCTTCAATAAACAGTTTCAATATTTACAGCGTCAGAATCTTGGTGTTGACGTTAAGCAAACCCTTATCGTTAAGGCACCCACAGTAATAGAATCTTCTTTTTCAGCTCAGCTTGCCAGCTTTAAAACGCATTTGCAGGGTCAGTCTATTGTTAACTCAATATCAAGTTCGAGCGCTATTCCAGGTGAAGTTATTGGTTGGACTGGTGACGTATCCATAGATACTGTCAAGGATTATCCAAGTTGGAATTTTTTAATTAACATAGTTGACGTTGATTTTATTGAGTCATACAGATTGCATCTTATTGCTGGAAGAGATTTTATTGAAGCAGATTACCCTTCCGGTCAGTTTGGTAGCAAGATAGAACCTATTATTTTAAACGTCAAAGGCTTGAAGACGCTGGGTTACAACTCCGCTGATGAAGCCATTGATACTTTTATTTTTTGGGGAGACAATAAGTGTCGAATTGTAGGTATCATTGATGACTTTCATCAGCAGTCCCTTAAGAGTGAAATAAATCCGATTCTCTTCTCAGCAGGAGGTGGCTCTAGCCTTTCTGTAAAACTCAGTAGTTCAGTTAATCAAGAAAATCTTCAATCGGCAATTTTATTTATTCAGGAGGCCTGGAAAAAATTCTTTCCAGGAAATCCGTTTGATTTTTTCTTTCTGGATAACTACTATAATGCGCAGTATGCGAATGACAAAAATGTTATTAATCTATTTTATTTTTATTGTGGCTTGGCTATTCTAATATCTTGTCTCGGGTTATTTGGCCTTGCCACATTAACAGTACAACAAAGAACCAAAGAGATTGGTATTCGTAAAGTTCTGGGTGCATCAGTTTCTGGAATTTTAGTGCTTTTGACTAAAGATTTTATAAAGCTTATAGTTTTTGCAAGCATTGTCTCTACTGTTGTTTCATACATGGCCTTGAATCAATGGTTGGAAGGATTTGCTTACCGAATCGATTTGGGTTGGGAATTATTTGTCGTCTCTGGAATTGTTATAATGTGTATTGGCATTTTGACAATAGGTTATAAAAGTGGGCAAGCTGCTACAGCTAATCCGGTAAATAGTCTCCGCTCAGAATAATCAATGAAACACAACCCTCCCAAATTATTCCTCGGCTTCTTCCGCTGGTATTGCCACCCGAAGATGCAGGATTATATAGAAGGCGATTTAGTGGAAGTGTATGAAGCAAGGAGAGCTAAGAGTGGAAAGTTGAAAGCGTATCTCCGCTTTATGGTAGATGTACTTTTATTATTTAGACCAGGTATTGTCAGGCCAGCAGAAGGATATAAAAAACTAAACAGATACGGTATGTATAAAAGTTTTTTCAAAATCGGATGGCGAAATCTGCTTCGCGGTAAAACATTTTCAATTATTAATGTAGGTGGGTTGGCGATGGGCATGGCCGTTTCTGCACCTATATGAATGAGAATTCATTCACTAATTTATTAAATACCAACCCAAGGCATGCTGCTCTAATAAAGGCGAGTTGTGTCAATAATATAGAACTTTAAAGAAAAAAAATGTCATCACCTGTTACACGGGGCACCGCTCTCGCAACTCGCAATAATCTTTTATTCATACGAGTGTAGTAAAAAACTGTGTCGAATGTACCAGGCTATCAGAATACATATTCCGTTAATAGAAAATAATAGCATTACTATAGTTTCAAGAACTTCAAGCATCGTCACCCATTTTGGTAGCGATGTTTTTTTGCATCCCTATATTTTCTAATATGCTTCGATGTGGGAGACGATACTTTACACGAGATGTCCTTGTTTCTATTTATCAATTGGATTTCTTTTTACTCATAAATAATTGAATTCCGTTTTCAAATGTTGGAATAGCGGTACCCATTTGTTCCAAGTTTTTATATTTCTCTGTCTGAGTTTTGATTGCTCTGTCAGTCAGCTTTTTTGCAATGGTTTTGAAATCGTTCGATGGTTTCGCTTAGGTTGAATTTTTGCTCAAATAGTTTTGCGTCTATAATTTTTTGTGCATTGGCAGTTTGATCTGCCGTTGCTCACAAAAGCGAGGTAACTGTGCATAAAAGCCAATTGAGATTTCAACTATCGGCTCCTGTTTCGGGGACGATGCGTGTTTGTGGCACAATTGCAATAATCTTTTGGGTGGGGGACTTTAAAATGAGTTAACTCGATTTTTCATTTTCTTGAAATTAGCATTTCACCCACTATTCGAGATAATAAGGTTTTTTTTCTGACAATGGGACAGCGCACCCGCCAGATCCGCAACAACCTGTGTTGGTTAGTGCTTGAAATAGGAAAAATGCAGCTATCATTCCGGCAAGTGGATCATGACTCAGTATTGCCTGATATGCAATGAATGCACCCAACGCTAAACGAAGCCAACGCATGAAATTCCACTTGGTGAAAACTTGTGTTTTATAATTTAATAACGTGTTCATGAGTTTTAATTAGTTTGTTGGTTTATTAACCTTTGGCAGGGTTAATGTTCTTCAGCCCTGTAACAATCAATAGCCTGATTAATAATATCCAAGGCACTCCATGCAGAGCTGTGTCAAACCAATCCATTGGTTGCATACCCGCAGCACCACCCAAAATCCATTTTAGTTTGCCCCAAATGTGTGGCTCCGGAAAGAACGGTGCTAAACCAAGCGTAACGCAAGCCATTCCTACTAAGCGCCAGTCATTCCAAAATTTCATACTTAGATGTTAATTAATTGAGCGGTTGCAAACCTACACGAATAGAATAGGTATCTGTGTGATGTAGGTTACATAAGGAGTAAAAGAAATGAGTTTGGTTTTTTGACTGTGGACTGCATTGCCACAGACTGCGGTAAATACTTACCTCAATTAGATAAATTACTCATCACTCTCCCAGGCTTTTAGGCGATTGGATAGGCCAACAATTTGCTCCTGCATGCTCGTTATCCGTTGTAACAGATGATTGATGGTTTCAATTCCCTCTAGGTTTATATCCAGTTCAAAGTACAACCGAACTATTTTTTCTAAGCGATCAAGTTCGGATAGCGGAAGAAATACATTCTCTTCAATAACCACGGTCTCAATTAGGCCATGTTGCTCTAGCGAATGAATGAAAGACAACTCTATCTTATGATGAACGCAAAATTCAGTGGCTAGTATCATGTCGTCAGGTTGCATAATTCATTATTTAAGTTGCGACAATTCAGTAAATAAGGCGCGTTGCTTTTCGGTAAGATTGGTAGGTAACGCTACCTGATAGGTAACGTATAAGTCTCCGAACTTACCTTCTTGCTTATAAATTGGAAAACCTTTTCCTTTCAATCTCACTTTTGTTCCGGATTGTGCCTCCGCACTTACTTTCATTTTTACTTTTCCGTTCAACGTATCAATTGTAGTCTCGCCACCCAACAGAGCCGTATATAAATCAAGCGATGCGGTAGTATGCAAATCATTACCGGTACGTTTGAACTGCGGGTTATCAGCAATTTGAAATGTAATAAATAAGTCACCGGCAGGTCCACCATTCGTGCCCGGTGCACCATACCCTTTCAATTTAATTATCTGGCCGTTCTCAATTCCGGCAGGAATGGTGATACGAATATTCTTACCATTTACGGTAAGTGTTTGTTGATGCGTTACCATCGCATTGATAAGTGGTAGCTGTAACTCAGCATGCAAATCTTGCCCACGAAATTTCGTTTGACTTTGGCGAGCGGAGCCGCCAAACATAGATTCAAAGAAGCTGGAGAAATCGCCTTCACCTGAAAAGCCTTGTCCGCCACCAAAGTTCTGCCCTGTATTAAACCCTTGCCGGGATTGATTTTGCTTTGCTTGCTCAAAATGTTCGGCATGTTGCCAATCCTTTCCATATTGATCATACTTCTTCCGCTTTTCAGGATCGCTCAATACTTCGTTAGCTTCATTTATCTGTTGGAATTTTTTGTGCGCTTCTTTGTCGTTTGGATTAAGATCGGGGTGAAACTTCCGGGCAAGCTTGCGATATGCTTTTTTTACCGCTTTTTTTACCTGATCTGCGGAAGCGCTTTTATCAATTTCCAGAATCTTATAGTAGTCAATAAATTCCATAGGCAAAGGTGGTTCTTATTTGCTTAGCAGCGAACCTGCGCAAAAGTATACCGGTATCACCATTTAATAAGTAATCTAGATCACTTGTTGGTATGATTAAAAGCCATGCCGAATTTGTTGTCTTTTTGTGATACTTCAAAAAAGCTTCAGGTGGCTCATATTGAGCCATTAGGTGGTCTCTACAGGTCCCCTTCCGACAGGGAACCCGTGTCAAAAGTTTAGGTTGTGATGTTATGATGTTAGTCTCACCGGGAATCCCCGCCCGAACGATCCGGATGATTCCGCATCGGACAGATTTTCTTAGTTCGGATCGGGCGGGCATTGAACTATGAAATCTTAATTAATCTTTGATTTTAAAAATCTTCGCCCCGCTGCACTTTTAAAATACTTTTCTCTTGCAATAGCCTCTCCTCGGGTTTCAAAAGTTTCAAAGTAAGCCAGTTCGAAAGGAATGTATTTCCTGATTGATTCGGTCATTCCAGAATTGGGCTGCTTCAATCTTTCTTTAAGATTTTGACAGTGACCTTTATATAAATAATTAGTACTGATGCTTCGGACAACGTAAGCAAAAAACATGTAGACCTGAGATCCCACACATCGAACCTTTTGATTCAAGATTTGATTAAGTTTCAGACCGTTAGAAGTATTCAATTATAGGCGTCTCTAATATTCCCACTATGATTTTATCGCGCCATTCACCTTTAGGAAAATATTAGAATAAACGTAAAGCTGATTGGTCTGAAAATGTCACCCGAAAAGAATTTGATGGTGTTAGATTATGTTTGAAGTATTAGTGGCGCACTAATATAGTCAACAATTTTTGTCATAAGTAACAGAAGATGCCGTGATATTTTTTAAGTTTATCTGAAACTAGTTTGAAGAGGTTAAGCAAGCCCAACAGAGTTCGGTTCAACGAATACGGAATACAATTATTTTCTTTAAAGTTGGAAATGGATTGACTTGTGTTAATACTTCAATGTAAACCTGGCGAGCTTACACTCCTATAAAACTGTTGCGATCCATTATGTAGCTTAAGTCTAAAAAGAAGGATTATTCCTGCCTGTTAATCGATTCGAAGACACTGGATCGCACACCTTTAATCGCATTAAATGATGTCGCAATGATACCGACACTCATAATAACCAACATAGGGATCAAGAAATCATTCGAGGTTATAGGTGTTTTATTACTGAAGGTCGTTAACCATCTACTCATCGCAACATAGCTGATCGGCACCGATATAAATATTCCAATTGCAATAGACACTAATTCCATTTTACATGCAAGCATAAAAATTGAGAAACTAGAGGCACCAACAACTCTCCTAATCGCGAATTGTTTCAACTGACGCATCACGCTTAATGCAGTAGCCCCATATAGCCCCATCACTGAAATAAGGGTCAAGCTTATCGCAAATGAAAGCAATAGCCTGTGCAAAATCGTCTCATTTGCTAGCTGCGATTTCAGATTGTCATCAAGTAGAGATTTACTCAACCCGATATGAGAAAATATCTCGTCACTTACTGCATCAATTTCACGATTGATTTCTGGAGAAAAATGGCTTCCTAATTTGGCAATCACCTTAAAAGGTGGTTGTGGTCTCAAAAAAATAATAAGCGGTTGGATCGGACTATTCAGCCCCTTTAAAAAGAAATTTTCAACCACTCCAACCACACGAATCTTTAAATCGGGATCAATATATTTATAATTCACCGTCTCTGTCAATGGCTGAGTCCACCCTTGGGATCGCACCATTGCTTCATTTACTATTGCAACGGCACCATGCTCGTTATCCTCCAAATTAAACCTCCGGCCTTCAAGTAGCTTCAAATCAAAAAGTTGGATAAAGTTTGACTCAACATTTATGCATTCAATTATTTTGGTCGTCTGCCCTTCTTTGGTCGTCAGTTCGAAAATTTCTACACTCACGTTCCCTCCAGGAACAGAATGACCATCAACAACACTAGTTTCAATGATTGATGGAAGCACTTTGAGTTTTGAGCTAAATGCCTTCACTTGATTTAATTCAAAGTGAGTTGGAATGTCAATCACAACGATACCTTTTACATCGTATCCAGGGTCTTTCCCCAAGAGCAATTCCACCTGATTCCTTACAATCAAAGAGCAAATCAGCAAACATGAACAGCATGCAATCTGTATAACGGTGATTGCTCGTACTAAATAGCTCCTTGACTG
>Ga0163154_10008836_pt1 | contig 11631 bp, 7 predicted proteins | sample OliLakLV19MP9P1_FD_148649 | JGI IMG/M metagenome (GOLD analysis project Ga0163154, IMG submission 148649) | Freshwater microbial mat bacterial communities from Lake Vanda, McMurdo Dry Valleys, Antarctica - Oligotrophic Lake LV.19.MP9.P1 | ecosystem: Environmental > Aquatic > Freshwater > Lake >...
GAAAGTGATTGGTATACTTCAACGTATGATAACAAGGTGAAGAAAACCATCGGCAAACAAAATGCCGACCTTCAAATCACCAACCTGAACAACAACGCACAACCATTCTATGTGTTGGTAGGTAAAGATGAACGTGTGCTTGTGTCACCTTATGGTTATAATTTAAATGCTGAGCGCTTTGCTAAGTTTTTAGATAGCGGAAAACAAAAGTATAAGGAGTTATATCCTTAATTTTGAGTACGCTTTTACTTTTCTAACCTCCCAAGTCTATACTCCAAAGCAATTTGTAACAACCTATTACGCACAGTAAGCGTGCCCGTGTCTGGTTGCAAGTCCGCATTGTAGTAGTAAACTTGATAGACCCGGGTTATCCCATATAGGTACTCAATTCCTGCGTCTAATTTTTTTGAGATTTTTACATTTACTCCGCCAATAATTCCAAAATCAAATTTATTAGAGAGGAATCCATATTGCTTGTCTTTCGATTGCAAAAACATACGGGCATTGCCTCCCGATTTTATTCCTATTCGTTTTGTAACATTATAACTCAGCAATAATGGCACTTCTATAAACAAGTATTTATTCCTTGTTGCCTGTTCCAAAAATTCAAATGGGGTAAGTGTATTCTGAATCTTGCCATTCATTTTTATCCCTAAGGCCGGCCTGGCTTCAACCTCAAATAAATGATTGAGAGGTTTACTCATTCTAACTCCAAGTCGATATTCCGGGGTTGGATAGCGGGTTCTTGATTTAAGCACATTGGTTGCAAAGAAAGAACGGCCGCCACCTAAAAAGATAGCGGCCTGAATGCTTTTAGATTCTAAAGCTTGTGCGTAAGAAAAGGCAGGAAGAATGTGAAGCAGTATAGAGGAAAGAAAGAATGTGAAACGGGAAAGTTTCATTATTGAAATTGACAATCATAAAATTACAGATAAATTATTTTCTTCTGCCGATTTATAAAATGATTCTATCATCAACATAGTATCAACGATTTTCTATTAAAAGATTAGTTCACTTAACAAGTTTGCTAAGTCGATAGTCAAGTGTTATTTGCGCTATCCTATTTCGAACAACAAGAACGCCATTTTGAGGTTGAACTTGGCTGTTATAATATCCTATCTGAAGAACTTTAGTTAAACCAAAAGTGTATTCCGCTCCCAATCTAATTCTTTTTGAAACTTTAAGTGATGCCCCAGTAAGAATGCCAAAGTCCAACTTTCCTTCAAGAAATCCATAGGGGATGTTGTTGCCAGACTTAAACAATCTTGTTGATATTCCTGATTTTAGTTTAACCAGCCTGCCAAGGCTGTAGTCCATAGCTATCGGTAACTCCAGAAACTTATAAGTAATACTGGAACTCTCTTGTAAAAAATCATCAGGGCTTGACGTGCCTTTTCTATTTCCGCCAAACTTTACTCCATAGGCGGGTCTAATTTCAAGTTCTATTTTATCATTTATTTTATGGCTTAGTTTAATTCCACCACGAATTTCTGGAGTTGTGTACCGAGTTTGTGAAGTTTGGACATTGGTAGAAAAATAAGAATTACCGCCTGCGACAAATAGAGATGCACATAGCTTCTTGTTTGCTTGTTGGCCTAAGGAACATTGAGAGATGAAAAGAACCGGTAATAAATTAGCAACATATCTAATTATGCGGAATTCAAGATTCATAGTGCAGACAGTATTTTAATTTACTGGCAGTCAATTATTGCCCAACCATCTACTCCAACTCCTTGACTTTTTCCTTCAGCATGAAGAGTGGTGAAAGGAAAGGCAGATACTGTTTCATTAAAAGTCCAATCCCCAACAGACTAAGTCCATTTGTAGCCATTTCCTGCTGCTTGATAAACATACGGTAAGGTAAATGAATATGTAACAATTTGCGAAACGGTAGGTGAGAAAACTGAGAAGTTTTACTCAAGAGGAACTTGCCTATGAATCCGGGTTAAGCCTTTCTCAAATTGCCCGAATAGAAACTGGTAAAATAAACCCTACCGTTTGCACACTTATTACCATCGCCAAAACCTTAAAGATAAAGGCCTCCGATCTGATGGATTTTTAATCGAATAGATTCTTGCTTCAGTTTGAAGGTGAAGCTCCAAAAATCTATTGGGAGACACTATAATTTATTACCTTTAACTTCAACGGGTTCTAAAGCCTGATTTTTTAAACTAACTTTGTAGGTTTTTTAGTCACTATTTTTTGAGCAATGAAATTTTCAACTTCTACCAAAGTAATCTGGGGTGTTCCACTACTGTTAGTTATTGCAGGTGTTTCATTCTTTTGGATTGATTCTAAGACTTCCTTCTTTTCAAACCAAGGCGATTACGCTTTAGAAAGTGATTCATTGCACCGTGTTGAGCGGGAAATTTTATTGCCGGTATTTTTACACGGCATGGTAATAAATAACCTCCACGTGGTTGAAGATGAAGTAAAGCGCAATCAACGGTTTACAGATTTGCTAAGCGGCTATGCTGTTTCACCAAGCATTATGCAGCAGTTGAATTTGTTGCCCCGCTCTGTTTATGATTTTAGAAAAATAGCAGCACATAAAAAATATACCCTATTGATTGAACAAGACTCTATGAAATCAGTGCGGGCGCTTGTTTATGAGCCTAATCCGGTCGACTATGTAGTCTTCCATTTAAAAGACTCTTTGCTTGTAGAGACTTGCCAGCGCAGGGTTGACACGTTAGAACGGCAGATTAGCGGACGTATAGAGTCTACGCTTTCACATACTATCGAAGCTCTAAATATTTCACATGATCTTACCAACAAGTTTGTAGATATTTTTGCCTGGCAGTTAGATTTTCAACGTTTGCAAAAAGGTGATCAATTCAAATTAATTTACGAAGAGAATTTGGTTGATGAGGTATCCATTGGCATTGGCCGCATACTGGGTGTTTACTTCGAGCATTCGGGTAATGGGTACTATGCATTTCCATTCGATCAGGGTGATGGAGAAGACTATTTTGATGAGCATGGAAATAGCTTGCGAAAAGCCTTGTTAAAATATCCCATCGAGTTTACCCGCATCAGTTCGCGGTATTCTAAAAGTCGTTTTCATCCAGTGGTAAAAGTTTTCAGACCACACCTAGGTACCGACTTCGCTGCGCCTACCGGTACTCCTATCCGATCGGTTGGCGATGGAATCATTGAAGAGGCTCAATACAAAACCAATAATGGCAATTATGTGAAAGTACGCCACAATGGAACGTACACGACAGGGTACCTACACATGTCAAAAATTGCTAGCGGCATAACTGCCGGCACACGGGTGCGGCAAGGCCAAACCATTGGCTATGTAGGCAGCACCGGCCTTGCGACTGGCCCGCATTTGTGTTATCGATTTTGGAAAAATGGCGTTCAGGTTGATGCGCTTCAAGTTGAATTGCCCCCATCCATGCCGGTGAAAACTGAAGCTTTCCCAGCTTTTGAAAATGTAAAAGGTGCAATTATTAAGCAACTACAACTCATTCCGTTTCCCTCTTCTAATTTGGAAATGGATGTAGCTAGACTTTAGAGTACGAGCAAACTTCTATTTAGGCGGAAAATGTAAAACATTAAAAAAACATCTATTCCCTCTCTTGTGGAGAGGGCTAGGGAAAGGTGTTTTTTTATTCGCACAATTTTCGTGTTACCTTTTTGGTTATAGAGTAACTTACAGCCACACTTACCGTATGGTTAAATGAATTAATGTCTAGGTTGCTATTAACATTAGTATTTTCATTTTTGGCGCTAGTCAGCTTTTCGCAAAAGGTGGCGCTGGTGCTAAGTGGCGGTGCCGCTAAAGGGATTGCTCATATTGGTGTGTTAAAGGCACTTGAGGAAAATGAAATCCCAGTTGACTATATAGTTGGCACTTCGATGGGTGGCATCATTGGCGGCTGCTATGCCGCGGGCCTGAGTCCGAACCAAATTGAAGAAATTATTTTATCAAAAGAATTTTTAAATTGGATAAATGGTCAGATTGAAGAGGGTGACAACTATTATTTTTCACGCAACGATGACGATGCCTCCTTCCTTCGGTTAAATCTTTCTCTGGATTCAACATTCTCCTTTCTTCTAAACACCAACATTGCAAATGATCTTTCACTCAATTTTGCATTAGCCGAAAAAATGGCTCAACCCGCTGCTATCGCTCATAACAATTTTGACAGTTTGTTTATTCCTTTGCGGGTAGTTGCCGCAGATATATTTACTCAAAATGAAATGATTCTTTCAAAAGGGGTTTTGAGTGACGCTTTGCGGGCAACTCAAACGGTTCCATTCTTTTATACGCCTATCCGCGTTGATGGAAAATATCTCTTTGACGGTGGTGTGTATAACAACTTTCCTGTGGATGTTGCGCAGAAAGAATTCAATCCGGATGTAGTAATTGGATCAAATGTTTCATCGAAAATATATCAAGAATATCCGTATAGCGAAGATGACAAGCTAATATCGCGCTCACTGCTTTACATGTTGCTGGATAAATCCGATCCTTCCGATATTCCCGACAGTGGAATTTACATTCAACCGAATCTTTCAGGATACACAACCTTTAATTTTGGCAAAGCAAAAGCGCTGATTGATAGCGGGTACATTCAAACCATGCGTCAGATGGATGAGATAAAATCAAAAGTTTCTGCGCGAAAAACATGCGAAGCTGTTGCGGAAGCCCGAAATAAATTCAACAATAAAAGTGCCCCATTTTTAATTGAAGAAATTGAATTTGATGGTTTTACACAAAATCAACAAAAATATATCAATCGTTTTTTCAGAACAGGAAAGCGCGTTCTCTCATTCAATGAAGTTAAATCCGGGTTCTACCGACTTGGTTCTGAAGGTTATTTTAACAACCTCTATCCTGGTTTTACTTTTAATGCTGAACGTCAAAATTTTAATTTCAAGCTAACCAGAAGGCCACAGAACAATTTTCAGGTTGATTTTGGCGGAGTGATTGCCACTCGAAACATCAGCAGTATTTATTTGGGCTTAAATTACTATTATTTCAATCGAACACTCACACATGCAAACATCAACTTTACGGCAGGTAGTTTTTATAAGTCTGCCCAATTGAAAGCGCGAATTGATATGCCAAGGCTCTCTCGTTTTTACTTGGAGCCTGAGGCTACTTTCAATAACTGGGATTTCTTTCAAGGCAAGGATCTAATTGTTAAGAATGTAGATCCAACTGTACTTGGTCGCATCGACCGTAAGGGTGGAGTCAATCTAGGTTTTCCTATTGCACATAATTATAAACTCATGGTAGAGGGTTCCTATGTTAATAACCGTGATCAGTATATAAACTCAGCCGTATTAGTTTCCACTGACACGTTAGACATCCTTCGGCTGAGAGGAAGCCGGGTTGGTGTTAGCTTCTCTACTAACACACTCAACCGAAAACAATACGCTTCGGCTGGTAAATTCTTTTCATTTAGGGTTGATTGGTTTGGACTTAATGAAATCCTTGAGCCGGGTAATACATCTGTTATTGTAGAGGGTGCCAAAGAATATCATACTTGGTTACGCGCAAAAGTTTCATTGGAACAATATTTTAAACGTGGAATTTATAGTTCTGGATATCTCTTCGAAGGAGTTTTCTCCAATCAACCAGTTTTCATGAACTATGGCGGCACAATTATTAATGCTCCGGCTTTTAATCCAATTCAGGATAGTAAGACTTTACTATTAGAAAATTTCCGTGCATTTAATTACGTGGCCGGTGGCTGGCGCAACGTGTTTTCAGTTCGAAAAAGTCTTGATTTTCGCCTAGAAGGTTATCTTTTTAAACCTTTTGAATCAATCGTGCAAGCTCAAAATCAAGAGGCTTCACTTAGTAGCGACCTAACAAAAATTCACTTTGCCGCCACTGCCGGGCTTGTATTGCATTCAACCGTTGGCCCCATAAGTTTAAATGTCAACTATTATGACGACAAACAGAACAAACTCGGGGTGCTGCTTCATGTAGGGTTTCTGCTGTTTAATAAGACTTCGATGGAGTAATTTGCTCACTAATTGCCCTAAAGCCCATTTGGCTAGGAATAAGATTGCTGGGGTTTGATGTAATTATTTTCCGCTTTTTCAATTTTTAACTATGTTTATCCTTTAATACAGTTGCGTAGCTATCCCAGTGTATTTTAATACTATGAGAAAAACCTTAGTCCTTCTCTGCTTTGCTTTGGCAGGGATTCAATTCTCGAATGGCCAGTCTGTTCAATGGGCTTCAAAAGTTATCGATTTCTCATCAGAGCTAACTCCCATTCAATACTCTGCACAGCAGGCACTGGGGCAGCCAAACGTATTGCCGGCTGGGGGTCAAAACCCCGGAGCTTGGACACCTGATAAGCCGAAAAGAGCCGAGTTTATCAAACTTGGTTATGCTACGCCAATGCAAATTCAACAAATAGCTATTGCTGAATCGTATAACCCAGGAGCTCTTTATAAGGTTTTTGTGTACGATGAGGCGGGCCGAGAATATCTGGTAAACACCTTTAACCCAATGGCTGTGCCCTTACAAGGCCGAATGCTCAACGTTTTTCTGGATAAAACCACTTATAAAGTTAGCGCAGTAAAAATCGAGTTTGATGGCAGCGCCTTGCCTGACTATTTCTCGTTAGATGCAGTGGCTATTTCCGATTCTAATATTCCTATAATAGCTAATATCGATTTGCCTGAGCTTCTAAGCAAAGGTTTGGTGGTTGAACGTCTGGATACAAATGTGAACAGCGATTTTAGTGAGTATAATCCGCTACTATCGCCTGATGGTAAAACACTTTATTTTAGTAGAAAAAATCACCCTGAAAATGTTGGCGGTATAAGCGATAAAGAAGACATCTGGTATTCTGAATTAGGTGCCGATGGCAAGTGGAGTCTTGCTAAAAACATAGGTCCACAATTCAATAACAATCAACCGAACTTTGTCAATACCGTGTCGGCTACTCCTGACGGAAAAGCTGTTGTGCTCCTTTTAGGTAATAAATATTTGGACAAAGGCAAGATGTTAGCGGGTGTGTCAATTAGTTCCAATGTAGGTGGCAAATGGAGTGACCCAAAGGCCTTGGAAATTGAAGACGATTATAACTACAACGAAAAAGCAAATTACTTTCTAGCCAATACGCGCAAATCATTGCTAATGTCGGTAGAGCGCGAGGACACACAAGGTAGCCGAGACTTGTATGTAAGCTTTGAAAAAGATGATGGAAAATGGACAAAGCCGCTTAATTTAGGTAAAAGTGTAAACTCAGTAGGCGAAGAGACTGCACCCTTTTTAGCTTCTGATGATAAAACTTTATACTTCTCTTCCAACGGATTTAGTGGCTATGGTGGCAGCGATGTGTTTATGACAAAGCGACTAGATGAAACCTGGACCAACTGGTCGCCCGTTGAAAACCTAGGACCGGATATTAATACAAAATTAGACGACCTATTCTTCAACATTCCTTCTACCAGTGAGTATGCCTATTACTCGCGTGGCGTAACCGTTGATAACTCCGACATCTTTCGGGTAAAGATGCCCATGTTTATGACTCCTGATCCAATTGTAATTGTAAGAGGCAAGCTTGTTGACTCAAAAACCGGACAACCAATTGGCGCAAAGATTATTTATGAAAGACTTTCTGATGGAAAAGAAGTAGGGTCTACTTATTCTGATCCGGTAACCGGTGAGTATGAAATTCACCTTCCCGGAGGGCAGCAGTACGGTGTGCGCGCTGAAGCAAAAGATCATATTTCAGAAAATCAAAACCTTGATTTGCGAAACTTTACAAAAGATGGCACTTTAGTTACCAAGAATATTACCCTTGATCCTATAGGCGTAGCACTTGTAGAAGAGAATACAAAAATTAATCTGAATAATATCTTCTTCGACTTCGATAAATCCATTCTGAAGCAGGAATCCTTCCCAGAACTTAATCGCATTGTTACCTTGATGAAAGATAAGGCTACTATGCAGGTAGAAATTTCCGGACACACAGATCCTACTGGACCCGAAGCTTATAACCTTGGTTTGTCTGAACGCAGAGCGAAAGCTGTTTCAAAATATTTGGTTGAAAAAGGTATTGATTTAGATAGAATTAAAACCACCTACTTTGGCGAAACTCAATTGTTAGATCCAAGCAATACGCGTGAAGCCAATCGTAAAAACCGAAGAGTAGAATTCAAAATCTTAAAAATGTAAGGATGAAAACTATTTGTCTTCTTTTCCTAATTACATGCAGTTTATACGTTGCAGCTCAAAATGCCGATACATTAATATATGCACAGGGAAAGATTACTAATGGGGTGACAAAGGAACCCGTTGCTGCGCGTATCTCTTACCAAAGTCTTCCTTATGGAAGTAAGGTGGGTTTCCTTTCGGGAAGTTCATTCTCATTTCCTCTTTTCGACAATGAAAAATATTCTATCACCGTTGAGGCAGCCGGTTTTGCTCCTTCAAAGTATCAACTGGATCCTGGAGATGCTAATAGCGAAAGAAGGGTTATACAAGATATAGAATTAAGCATACCATCTGGAGCCGCTAACAATGCCGAAACTACTCATACTGTGGGTAAAGTAATGCGGCTTAACGATTTGAATTTTGATGCCGGTAAAGTCAAAATTGCATCCACTTCATTCGAAGAATTGGATGAGGTTGTTTTGATGTTAAAAAATAATCCTCGCATGGTTATTCAGTTAGAAGGCCACACCGACACTCGTGGAAATGCAAGTGCAAATGTGAAACTTTCGCAAGAACGGGTTGATGCAGTGAAAGCCTATCTGGTTTCCAAAGGTTCTAATAAGAAAAAAATTAAAGCTAAAGCTTTCGGGGGCACCTCTCCATTTAGTCTGGAAGACACCGAAGAAGCACACGCGCTAAACCGAAGAGTAGAGCTAAGGGTGCTGCAGAATTAACGCGAAGCAATTACTGAATTTGTGCTTATGTATCGTGCAAATGGTTTAATCAAATCCATTTTCGCCTCCTCGCTCAGGTCACTTTCCACAACTGATTTTATAAGCAGCACAGCTAACTCAGCTGTTCGTGGCGATTCATAAATCTTACTTGCCTGTTTAAGTTTTTCGGCACATTCAGCAAAATGCTTTTTGTTAAATGCAATCACTGCCTGATTGAAGTAGAGTAAGCCTGGCAACTGATTTGGCTCCACAATTTGATATAAATTCACATTGTATTGGTAATAAATCTTGCCAACCTCTGATTGTGCAACAAGATCATTTGAACGGTAGCGCGAAATTCGGTTGTTTATTTCTCTTGTATTTGTTACCACTCCCGCAAACCGATCGGTTGATTCAAGCAATACTGTTCCATTCTTTGTTTCAACTGAAATAAAAATGTGATAATTCGTTTCAATGATTTTATAATCAAAATTAAACTCATCCAGAACAAGACTTAAAAAACTGGTTGCACTTAAGCAGTCGTAATTTCCCTTTTCAAAAATTTCAGCGAACTGGGTGTACGGCTTATAGTTCTTAAAAATTTTGCGGTGCGATTCCTTAAAAAGGAATTTTAAGAAGTCCTCGTCAGAGTGTTTTGATTTTTTATTATGGAGCGATGCGATGAACCCATCAAGTCGATTTGTCAATTCTTGAGAATTGGCAGCAGGGTAACTTTCCAACAATCCAGACAGCAACGCAGCGTCCTGCCCAACTCCCGCAAGCGGAAGAATTCCCAGTAAAACGAGTACTAGAATGGCTCTAAACATTACCTAATTGTTATCTGATAGAGATTAAAGTTAACAATTACGTAACATTAGTCAATAGTGGGTAACACAAACTTAACATTGGGAGTAGATGATAATCTCTCTCTACATTCTAAAATGTTTGAAATTAGCTCAAAATGGCAATTTTTGGGTTATTATTAGAACGTATAGCTTTTGCTGCAGCAAAAAGAAATGCTCTATCTATTGGTAAAAAGAAGTAAGGGTTATGGAAAACACCTAAAAAATGGAAAATTATCTTGATTTAGTAATACAAAATCTAGTTTAAATCTTTCATTTAAAGATTACCTATTTCACGAATGCATCCAACAAAAGATTTCAAAGTTTAACCTTACAGATGCGATCTGTGGCTCTAACACGATTAAAACTTATGCAATGTTAAGTTGTGTGATTTAATATTTTGATGGTAGTGGATTTGCTACTTTTGTTAAAGATTATAAATAAAGACATTATATGAAGATTGTTAAGAAAGTACTGATAGGAGTTGGCGTATTTCTGATTGTTCTTGTTGCTGCCGCTTTTATTATTCCAGTAGTATTCAAAGACGATATTAAAGCAGCGATCGATAAAGAACTCGCCAAGAGCATTAATGCGGATGTAATCTTTGATGCAAATAATTTTAACCTCACGCTGTTTAGCAATTTTCCCAACGTTACTGTTGAGTTTAAGGATCTAGGTGTTTTTAATCGAGCTCCATTTGAAGGAACTCCGCTTTTTGTTGTGGAAAAATTGGATGTTGAGCTAAACCTAAAAGACATTTTGTTTGGCGATCAGTTAAGACTAAAAGGTATTACTCTGGTTAGGCCGCAGATTACCATAAAGGTTTTGAAAGATGGAAAAGCTAATTACGATATCACATATCCTTCTACAGAAGAAGCACCCACAATGCAAGAAGAATCAGGTTCATTTTCGTTTGGTATTGATCATTGGCAAATAGTGGGCGGGCAATTAATCTATGATGATCAGTCGCTTCCATTTTATACTTCGTTAATAGGATTAAATCATTCCGGTAGTGGCGATTTCAATGAGAAGGAATTTGATTTGAAGACGAGCTCCAGGGTTGACTCCCTTACCGTTGCTTATGATGGAGTTGAGTATTTAACAAACAAACAAGCGGTTATTGATGCGACTATAGGAATAAGTGAAGAATATACCCGATTTACATTTAAGGATAACACTACAAAAATCAATGACTTTGCTATGAGCATGGCTGGTTGGTTTAAGATGAATGAAAAAGATTATGGCATGGATATTCAGTTCAGCAGTCCTGAAAATTCATTCAAAAGTTTATTATCATTAGTACCAGGCCTTTATACGCAAGACTTTGGGAACATTGAAACTAAAGGTGATTTATCCTTTGCGGGATTTGTAAAAGGAACCATGAGCGATAGTCAAATGCCTGCTTTTAACATGGCCTTAAAAGTTAGTGAAGCCATGTTTAAATATCCTGACCTGCCAACAGCAATCTCAAATATTAACATGGATTTGTTGGTTGATAACAAAACAGGAGTTATTGAAAACACCGTTGTCCATCTGAAAAAGCTTCACTTGGATTTTGGTGCAAATCCTGTTGATGCAAGATTGCTAATCGAAAACTTAAAAGATTACCGCATGGATGGTAATGTAAAAGCGTCTCTCAATCTGGCCGAGCTGAACAAAATGTTCCCGATGGAAGGGTTAGATATGAAGGGTGCTTTTGCAATCAATGCAAACGCCAAAGGTGTTTATGATAGCATTAAAAAAATAATGCCTGCTATTAATGCTACTATGTCATTATCCAATGGTTATGTAAAGTCATCCGAATTTCCTTTACCCCTTGAAGATTTACGTTTCAGTTCTTCCGTTCAAAATACAAGTGGAAAAATGGCCGAGACTCTTATTACTGTTAAGGATTTTGGAATGTTGATGGACGGGGAAAAGTTTACTGCCGATCTTA
>Ga0163154_10008838_pt1 | contig 11629 bp, 4 predicted proteins | sample OliLakLV19MP9P1_FD_148649 | JGI IMG/M metagenome (GOLD analysis project Ga0163154, IMG submission 148649) | Freshwater microbial mat bacterial communities from Lake Vanda, McMurdo Dry Valleys, Antarctica - Oligotrophic Lake LV.19.MP9.P1 | ecosystem: Environmental > Aquatic > Freshwater > Lake >...
GGGAAGGTCTGGGGGTGCGTAAAAGCTGCGCAGCACGTCGGGATACACATCCAGCACCCCCCGACTGAACCATAGCACGTGTCCGCCCAGGCCCGATTCCCGGGCGAACCGGATGCTTTGGAGCAGATCGGCGGATGGCATGTCGGGGCCCTCGCCAACGACGCGGATGCCGGCAATCAGGTCGCTCCGGCGTTTGCCGACTTGTGCGAAGCCTTCCTGGATGCTGGCCCGGGTGCGGGGAAAATCGAGGCGGTAGTTCTGCACGACAAACTCGTCCCAGCGTTCCGCCCCCTCGAACTGCGTCCAGGCTGGCCAGTCACAGCAGTAATGGTCGTAGCTCCAGGGAAACGGCGCGGGACTGACCGAGATCCGCAGATCGGGACGCTCTTTTCGAAGCTCCCTCGCATAGCGCCGCGCGAAGTCCGTGATTTTCTCGGCTCGCCACCGCACGAATGCCGGCTCGCGAGGGTCTGCCGGGAGCGGTTGCCCGGTTTCTTTCCGATAGAGATCGCGGGTAAAGTCATCGTAACCCATCTCCACGGGCATGGCGATCCGGTCGTCGAGCTGGACCCCATCGACCGGATAAAGCCGGACCACTTCACGGGACAGATCGATGAGCAGTTGTTGCGGCACGGGGTGGAGTGGATTCATCCAAACGAACTGATTCTGCCTTCCGACGATGGATCCCTCCCGGGTGCGGGTGATCCAGCCCTCGGCTTCTCCGCGGATCACCAGCGGGTTGCGGGTGCCAGAGGACGCCGCCATGAAACCGTATTCCAACCAGGCGATGGCGTTCAGTCCGTTCCGGTGCGCTTCCGTCACGGTCTCCTTCAACAGATCCCGCTGCAGCCGCGCCGGGGCTCCATTGACCTTGAGCGACACGCCCGTCAGGCGGCGTGCGACCTCGCTCGGCCACTCGGTATAGCCATTCTTCCAACATTCAATGTAGACCGTGTTGAGTCCGATCTCGCGCAGCCTCGCCATGGTGGCCGCCGTGGCCTCGGGCGTGGCGAGCGCAGTGTTCGCCGTGGTGGTGACCCATGTCCCGCGAATCTCCGCGTCCGCCCCGGGAACAGGGGTCGCCATGAGACATCCGCACAGCGGGATGCACCCCCACCATGGCAGGTGTTTGCCGGTGCGCGGACGCGAAGGAGGCGCGCCCCGGTCGGGCGGTCCTGGATTGGAGGGATTCAATCCTCCGACTCTGGATTCAACGCCCGGTCGGATGCAACACGATCTGAGCTCGGCGCGGAGCGGGCTGGGTTGCGTGCCGGTCCGGCCCGTCAGGTTAAGATACGGAAAACCCATGGGCATTCGAAGGGATTCGAGCGTTGCCTTGGCGCACCATGCGCCTCTACGCTGCACGCTTGTGACCTCGTCGAACGAGAATTCCGCTTTGCCTGAAACACCCTCCGAGCCGGGAAGCGGCGCGGCGTTTCCCGTCGTCGGGGTGGGGGCTTCCGCGGGCGGGTTGGAGGCGCTGCAGCAATTGCTCCGCGCTCTGCCTCGGGATACGGGGATGGGCTTCGTGATCGTTCAGCATCTCGCACCGGATCACGCCAGCAGCCTGGTGGAAATTCTCTCGCGGGCGACGAAGATGCCGGTGTGCGAGGTGCGCGACGAACCGGAGGTCGCGCCGGACCAGGTGTATGTCATCCCGCCTGGACGCGACATGACCATCGCGGGAGGAAAGTTGCGGCTGTTGCCACAGGTGCGCGAGGCGCGGCATCGCGGGATTGATCACTTTTTCCGGTCTCTCGCGGAGGATAGCGGGCATCAGGCCATTGGGGTGGTGCTCTCGGGCAGTGCGACCGATGGCACGCTCGGGTTGGAGGTCATCAAGGCCGAGGGCGGCGTTACGTTTGCCCAGGATGAAAGCGCCCAGCATGACTCGATGCCGAGGAGCGCGGTGGCCTCGGGGTGCGTGGATTTTGTATTGTCGCCGGAGGGGATTGCCCACGAGATCGCACGCATCGCACGGCACCCTTACGTCGCTCCAACCGCGGAGCAAGGCGGTGGCGAGGAGGGGGCGGGCCACGGGCGGATCGCGGAGATCGTGCGACGGGCGACCGGTGTGGATTTCACCCACTACAAGGCGAACACGATGCAGCGGCGCATCCAGCGACGGATGATGGTGCATAAAATCGCGACGCCCGCGGAATACGAGGAACTGCTGCGCGCCACACCGGGCGAAATCGAGGCGCTCTATCTGGACGTGCTCATCGGCGTCACCAGCTTCTTCCGCAATCCCGAGGCGTTCGAGACGCTGGCCACGAAGGTGTTCCCAAAACTGCTCGCCGACCGCACACGCCATGACCCGGTGCGCATCTGGACCCTCGGCTGCTCGACGGGCGAGGAGGCGTATTCGCTGGCGATGCTTTTCGTCGAGTGCGCGGAGGCGGCGAAAAGCAGAGCGCAGCTCCAGCTCTTCGCCAGCGACCTGAATGCCTCGGGCATCGAGAAGGCGCGCGTGGGCCGCTACCCGCCCAGCATCTCGCAGGATGTGTCGCCGGAGCGGCTGAGGAAGTTTTTCGTGGAGGAAGACGGCCATTACCGGGTGAACAAAAGCATCCGCGAGTGCATCGTCTTTTCGCGGCACAATGTGCTCGCCGACCCGCCGTTCTCGCGGGTGGATTTCATCTCGTGCCGGAACCTGCTCATTTATCTCGAACCGGTGCTTCAGGAGCAGGTCATGCCGCTGCTGCACTATTCGCTGAAGCCCGGCGGCCATCTCTGGCTGGGCAGCGCAGAGTCGCCGGGAACCTCGCGCGAACTTTTCGAGATCGAGGATCTGCGGCAGAAAATCTTCACCCGCCGGCCCGGCCCCACACCGCCCGGCCCGCACTTCCGGGGCGCGGGCAGCACCGCCACTTTTCCTGTGGCCACACCGGGTCCTCGCGAGACGCCGCAAACGATGCTGCACCGCGATGCCGAGCGCTTGCTGCTGGCGAAATATGCGCCGCCCGGTGTGGTCGTGAACGCGCGACTGGAGGTGGTGCACTTCCGCGGCGAGACTGGCGCGTTTCTCGCGCCCGCGCCGGGGCTGGCGAACCACGAGCTTTTGAAAATGCTGCGCGAAGGCTTGCTGGTGCCAGTCCGCTCCGCGCTCGCCCGCGCGGAGCGTGAAGGCCACGCGGTCCGCGAGGAGGGCGTGCGGGTGAAAAGCGACGGCGGCCTCCGCGAACTGGCGATCGAAGTGATCCCCCTGAATGCCGGGCCGGGGCGCGAGGCGGGGTTCGTGATTCTTTTTGACGAGGGCACCACCCCGCGAGCGGAGGAGCCGGGTGGAGCGGGACAGACTGCCGGAGGCAGCCCGAAGGGAAAGACCGGCAGGCCGAAACCAACACGTCAGCCGAAATCCGCCAGCCAGAACGACGAACACGAGATCGCCCGCCTGACGTCGGAACTCGCGGCCACGCGCGCCTATGTCCAGTCGGTCATCGAGCAGCAGGACGCTGCGAACGAAGAGTTGCAGAGCGCGAATGAAGAAGCGCAATCGTCCAACGAGGAGATGCAAAGCGTCAATGAAGAGCTCCAAACCTCTAAGGAGGAAATCGAGTCGAGCAGTGAAGAGCTGGCAACGGTCAACGACGAACTCAACAACCGGAACGCCGAACTCAACGGCCTCAACAACGACCTCAACAACGTCCTCGCCAGCAGCCATCTTTCCATCGTCATTGTCACGCGCGATTTGCGCATCCGGCGCTTTACGCCTGTGGCGGAAAAGACGCTCCAGCTCACCGGGAGCGATCTGGGCCGTCCGCTCGGCGACATCAAGCTGAGCATCGCAATCCCCGAACTGGGCCCGCTGCTGCAGGAAGTCATCGACAGCATCAGCCCGCGCGAGCGCGACGTGCAGGATGCGGAGGGGCGTTGGTTTTCCCTGCGAGCCCGCCCTTACCTCACCCACGAAAGCAAAATCGACGGTGCGGTCGTGACCCTCGTGGATGTGGACATGCTGCGGCGTGCCCGCGATTTCTCCGAGAACATCGTCGCCAGCGTGCCCGTGCCGCTCGCGGTGCTCGATGCCGGGCTGCGCGTGAAGATGGCGAGCCTCTCCTTTTACGAGCACTTCCAAGTCGAGCCGGAGGCCACCGTGGGCCGGCTGATTTATGACCTCGGCAACCGCCAGTGGGACATCCCCGCCCTGCGGACGCTGCTCGAGGAACTGCTGCCGCGCGATCAGATCATCGAGAGTTACGAAGCGCGTCACACCTTCGAGGCGCTCGGCCCTCGCATCATGCTGCTCAATGCCCGCCGCCTCGAACACGCGTCGGGCGACGAGCCACTCATCATTCTTTCCATCGAAGACATCACCGAGCGCGCGGCGGTGGAGGAGGCGCGCGCGCGACTCGCCGCCATCGTCGAATCCTCCGACGACGCCATCGTCGGCAAAAACCTCGACAGCATGATCACGAGCTGGAACCGGGGGGCGCAACGACTCTTCGGCTACAGCCCGGAGGAAATCGTGGGCCAGCCAGTGACCGTGCTCATTCCGCCGGAGCGCCAACACGAGGAAGCGCACATCCTCGCCCACATCCGTCGCGGCGAGGGAGTCGTGCATTTTGAAACCGTGCGCCGTCGCAAAGACGGCACTCTTTTCGATGTGTCGCTGACAGCCTCTCCTGTCATGGACGGAGAGGGAAAGATCATCGGGGCCTCCAAAATCGTGCGCGACATTACCACGCGGAAGCAGGCCGAGGCGGCGCTGAGCGAAAGCGAGGAGCGATTCCGCACGATGGCCAATGCCATGTCGCACCTGGCGTGGACGGCGCACGCGGACGGGCACATTTTTTGGTATAACCAGCGCTGGTATGATTACACCGGCACCACGCCGGAAGCCATGGAAGGCTGGGGCTGGCAAAGCGTCCACGACCCGGCGGAGCTGCCCGGGGTTCTGGAAAAGTGGAAAGCCGCCATCGCCAGTGGCCAGCCGTTTGAGATGACCTTCTCCCTGCGCGGGGCGGACGGCATTTACCGGCTCTTTCTAACGCGCAGCATCCCACTCAAGGACGCGGCGGGCGCGGTGATGCAGTGGTTCGGGACGAACACGGACGTCGATGAACTCAAACGCGTCGAGGGCGCCCTGCGCTTGAATGAGCAGCGCTTCCGCACGGCGGTGAGCATCGGCAACAGCCTCATTTGGACGAACAATGCCGAGGGACGCATGGAGGGCGATCAGCCTGGCTGGGAGAATTTCACCGGCCAAACGCGGGAGGAATACCAGGGTTACGGCTGGGCCAGGGCGGTGCATCCCGAAGACGCGCAGCCGACGATCGATGCCTGGGAGCAGGCGGTGGCGGAGAAAAGGAGGTTCGTCTTCGAGCACCGCATCCGCCGAGCCGATGGGGAATGGCGCCTGTGCTCCATTCGTGCCGTGCCGGTGCTCGGCGACGAGGGAAAGATTATCGAATGGCTGGGAGTGCATACGGACATTACCGAGCGCAGGCGGATCGAGGAAGCACTGCGGGCCAGCGAGCAGCGGGCAACGAGAATCATCCAAAGCATCGCGGATGGTTTCATCACCATGGATCTGGAGTGGCGCATCACCTATCTGAGCCCGCGCGGCGCTGAGATTCTCGCTCCCCTGCAAAAGACGACCGCCAATGTATTGGGCCAAGTGTTTTGGCAGGAGTTCCCCGACACTGTTGGCACGATCTTCGAGGTGAATTTCCAGCACGCAATGCGGGACAAAATTTCGGTGCAATTTGAGTCGCCCTTCCTGCCGCTGGAACGCTGGTTCGACGTGCGCGCCTATCCTTCGCAGTCCGGCTTGTCGGTTTACTTCCTCGATGTCACCGAGCGCAAACAGGCCGACGAAGCGGTGCGCGCGAGCGAAGAGTTCAAGCGCAGCATTATCGTCAGCAGCCCCGACTGCATCAAAGTCCTGGATCTTCAGGGCCGCCTGCTGTCGCTGGAAGCCGGGCACGATCTCCTCGGCGTCACTGATTTCACCGCGCTGGCCGGCACCTCCTGGATCGACCTCTGGCTGGATCCCAGGGACCGCGCGGCGGCGGTCGGGGCCGTCGCAGCAGCGGTGGCGGGTGGAACGGGAAAATTCGTCGGCTTTTTCCGCAACCTGCGCGGAGAGGATAAATGGTGGGAGGTGACGGTCACCCCGATCCGTGGTCCCGACGGCCAGACCATCCGCTTGCTGGGAGTATCGCGCGATGTGACGGAGCGGCACGCGTTGGAGGATGCATTGGTCGCCCGCGCCGATCAATTGGCCCAGGCCGACCGGAGCAAGGACGAATTTCTTGCCATGCTCGCCCACGAACTGCGCAACCCTCTCGCCCCACTGCGCACCGCGGCGGCACTTTTGAAGACGGACAACGCGAGCGACGACGACCGCGCGCAGGCCCAGCGGATCATCAGCCGCCAGATCGAAAACATGGGCCTCATGCTCGATGACCTGCTTGATGTTTCCCGCATCACCGAAGGCAAAATTGAGCTGCGCAGAAAGCCGGTTCCGCTTGAAGGTATTCTCACTGCCGCCGTGAGCCTGGTGCGCGGCACCTGCTCGGCCCACAAGCAGGATCTCTCTCTGTCGCTGCCCGATGAACCCGTGTATCTCAATGCCGATGCGACCCGGCTGGAGCAGGTTTTTGGCAATCTGCTGGGTAATGCCTGCAAATACAGCGGCGATGGCTGCCACATCTCCCTCAGCGCCGAGCGCGTTCCTGATTCCGAACCGCCGGAAGTGGCCGTCACGGTGCGGGACGATGGCGCGGGCATCGAGCCGGAATTGCTGCCGCACATTTTCGACCTCTTCGTGCAGGCCAGTCGCACGCTGGATCGGTCGCACGGCGGCCTGGGCATCGGACTCACGCTGGTGCACCGGCTGGTGAAACTGCATGGCGGCAGCGTCGAGGCGCATAGCGAAGGCCACGGGCACGGCGCAGAATTTGTCGTCCACCTGCCCATCCTCACCGAAGCCCCACCGCCCGAACCACTCCCCGCAGCGCCCTCGGCCCGGTCCTCGCGCGGCCCCACCCGCCGCATCCTCATCGTCGATGACAACACCGACGCCGCACGGAGCCTGGCCACCCTCCAGCAGCGTCGCGGGCACGAAACGCGCACCGCTTTCAACGGCCCGGATGCGGTCTCCACCGCGGCCGAGTTTCTGCCCGATGTCGTGCTGCTCGACATCGGCCTGCCCGGCATGGACGGCTTTGAAGTCGCGCGAAGAATCCGTGCCCATCCTGCACTGGCCGGCGCGCTCATCATCGCGATGAGCGGCTACGGTCGGGACGAGGACCGCGCCGAAGCGAAACGCGCGGGCTTCGACGAATACCTGGTGAAACCCGCGGACCTCGACACCCTTCACGACTTGCTGCAGAACGGCCGTCACTCGTGAGCGTCCAGCGGGAGGCTGCAAACGTCGGAGCACGTTCGTGCCGCCGACATCGCCGTGAAGAACCAAAGCTTTAGCGATGCCGTGATGACGAAAAAGCACCTCATCAAAGTCGATGGCCGCGAACTGAGCATCTCGAATGTCGACAAGGTCTATTTTCCCGAGAACGGCTATACCAAAGGTCAGGTCATCGCCTTCTACTCCGACATCGCGGCGGCGATTCTGCCGTATCTGCGTGATCGGCCGCTGACTTTGAAGCGTTACCCGGAAGGTGTGGGCGGCGAACATTTCTATGAAAAGAATGCGCCCGCGCACACGCCTTCGTGGGTGAAACAGTTCGCGGTGCCGCGCAGCGAAGGGGGCTCGGACATCAACTATATCCTTTGCAATGACCGGGCCACGCTGGTGTGGGCGACGAACCTCGGGGACATCGAGAAGCATGTGTTGCTCGCAGAGGCGCCGAACCTGAGCCGTCCGACTTCGGTGGTCTTCGACCTCGATCCTGGCGAGCCTGCGGGCCTGCTCGACTGTGGCGAGATCTCTCTGCATTTGAAGAAGGTTTTCGAGGCTTTAAAGCTCGAATGTTTCGTCAAAGTTTCGGGCTCGAAAGGTCTTCATCTCACGGTGCCGCTGAACACGGACGTAACCTACGAGATGACACAGTCTTTCGCCAAAGCCATCGCAGAGCTTGCGGTCCAACAGATGCCGGATCGAGTCGTGTCCGAAATGGCGAAGCCATTAAGGCGCGGCAAGGTGCTGATCGACTGGAGCCAGAACTCCGACTTCAAAACCACCGTCAGCGTCTATGCGATGCGGGCGAAGCGTGGCGAGCCGTTCATCTCCATGCCCGTGACATGGGCGGAACTGGCGCGGGCGGTGAAACGCGGCGATGAGAAGCCGCTTTTCTTCACGCCGGATGCCGCGGTGAAGCGGATCAAACGTCTCGGCGATTTGTTCACGCCGGCTCTGAAAATGAAACAGAAATTGCCGGCCGCTTTCATGAAGGCGCTCGCGTCGGGTCCGCCGCCGAAACTTTCGTCGTGGCCGCGCAATCGCAGCAAGTCCGGGCAGGATCACGACCAGAGTTTGAGAGAATACGCGGCGAAGCGAGACCACACACAGACTTCCGAACCCGCAGCACGCCCGGTGACAAAGCGGGCAACGGGGAAGGGGGTGCATCGCTTTGTCATTCAGAAACATGAGGCGAGTCACCTGCACTATGACTGGCGGTTGGAGATGCGGGGCGTGCTGCGGTCGTGGGCGGTCCCGAAAGGCCCGCCGATGAAGCTTCGGGAGGCACGCCTTGCCATGCACGTCGAAGATCATCCGCTCGAATACGCGGATTTTGAGGGGACAATCCCGGCTGGCAACTACGGCGCGGGGACGGTGATGGTCTGGGATCAGGGCGAATATGAAGACCTTACAGGCAATCCCGCCGCCGCCTTTCACCAGGGCAAGATGCACGTCATGATGCGCGGGAAGAAGCTGAAGGGAGAATGGATTTTGGTGAAGGACCGGCGCGAAGAAGGGAGCAACAAATGGCTGCTCATCAAAGCGGGCAAACCGATGACGCTTTCGGCCAAGGCGAACGATACCTCAGCGATCAGCGGGCGTTCGATGCTGCAGATCGCGGCCGACAACGACGCGCAATGGCAGGGCAACACGCCCGCGAAAAAGCACGTCAAACGTGGTCCAACGAGCCACCGCATCGTTCAGCCTGCCTTCGTCGAGCCGATGCAGTGTAAGGCGGTGAGGGAACTGCCCGAGGGGGGGGACTGGACGTTCGAGGTTAAATTCGATGGCTATCGCTGCATCGCTTTGAAGACCGGCGGGAAGGCAACGCTCTATTCGCGCACGGAGAAGAAGCTGAACGACCGCTTTCCGACGCTCGCCACGGCGCTTGCGGAATTACCGGGCGATTTTGCCGTGGATGGCGAGATCGTGGCCTTGGACGCCAGGGGCCGACCGTCTTTTCAGCTTCTTCAAAACAGCGGTTCCGCGCGACCTGCCATTTTCTTTTACGTTTTCGACCTGCTCCACCGCGACGGTCAGGATTTGCGCCGCGCACCCATCGAGCAGCGTCGGGAGAAGCTGGGCGAACTGCTCGCAACGCCGACCGACCCGCTTCGTCTGTCGCCGCTACTGCCAGCGCCCGCAGGTGAGATCCTCGAAGCGGTTGAAAAACTCGGACTTGAAGGCGTGGTCGGCAAACGCCGCAACTCAATCTACGAACCAGGGGAGCGAACCGGCGCTTGGATTAAGCGACGGACCAATCGGGTGCAGGAATTTGTCATTGGTGGCTATGTGCCGGGCCCACGTGGCTTCGACATGCTGATCGTTGGCCTCTACGAAAAGAAGCGGTTGCTTTACGTCGCGAAGTTGAAAGATGGCTTCGTCCCGCGAACTCGCAACGATATTTTCCGCGCTCTCAAAAAGCTGGGCACCGAAGATTGCCCCTTCGCCAATCTGCCCGAGGGAAAGGCTTCCCGATGGGGCGAAACACTCACAGCCGAAAAGATGAAAGACTGTCGTTGGGTGAAGCCGGAATTGGTTTGCCAGGTCGCCTTTGTCGAATGGACCGACGCCGGCAAACTTCGCCATGGCTCCTTTGTGGCAATGCGCGACGACAAGAAGCCGGGCACGGTCGTGCGGGAAACCTGAGCAAAGGGCGTGGTTACCGGTTACTCGCGGGCAATTTAGGCGGCCGTTTTGCGCTTCGCAGGTTTCTTCTTGGCCGCGGGTTTGCTCTTCGATTGCTGGAGGCTCGCTTGCAGGACCGAAACAAGGTCGATGACATTCGTCGCTCGGCGCTTTTTGGGAGTGGCGGGAGCCGTCTTGTCGGGATGCTCGATCTTGTCTTCAATGATTTTCTCCAATGCCTCATGGTATTCGTCATTGTACTGCTCCGGCTCCCAATCCGTGGTCATGCTGGCGATGAGCTGCTTGGCCATCTGCATTTCCGCTTTGCCAAGCGCTTTCTCGGCGGGCTCGTTGAACTCGGACACGTCGATCAACTCCTTGGGAAAGTGCATCAACTCCAGCATCAAACCCTTCTCCTGGGGCTTCACCGCTGCGAGATGTTGGCGCGTGCGGATCACCACTTTCGCGATGGCGATTTTGCCTGTGTCGATGAGGGCATCGCGAAGAAGGACGTAGGCTTTATCGCCGCCCTTCGACGCCTCAAGGAAGTAGGGCTTGTAGAAGAGCAAGGGATCCACGTCGTCGATACTGACGAAATTAATGATGTCCACCGTCTGCGTAGCCTCGACATCCACGCGGGCAAAATCCTCGTCCTTGATGATGACGAATTTCCCCTTTTCATACTCGTAGCCTTTCACGATTTGATCCCACGGCACTTCCTTCCAGTCGGCCTCGGCCACACGTTTGTAGTTCACCGGGCTTTGATCGCTGGCCCGGAGTTGTCGGAATTTCAATTCCTCGCGGCGTGTTGCTGGGAACAGCGATACAGGGATCGTCACAAGACCGAAGGTGATGGCGCCTTTCCAGAGAGCTCTCATATTGTGAAATTCGCTTAGCGCCCCTCGGTTGGTCGCTTCAAATTTTAATCGTTCACGATCCGCTTGAGCAGATTGAAGGCAGCCACGGCCTTGCCTTCCTCCAGGACGGCCATCGCGTGCCGGACCTGCTTCTTGAGGTCCGCGATGTCGTCCTCTTCGCCATCGATCTCCTCGACCGGCGGCTTAAACACGACCACCTTCCGCGCGGCAGGCGGCTCAGTTTTCTCCGGGCGCACGGTGGGGACGGACTTTGCTTTACGCATTTTGGGCGGTCGCGGTGTCGCTGCGCGTTTGCTTCTGGGCACGTCAGGCGAGCTGAGCAGGTCATACTTGATGCCCACCACATCGCGATCGGCGAAGCTGCGCAGCGACTTTGGGAAGACGAGAAATTGCCGGTTCGAACCCGGATGGAAACCCACTTCGCCGCGATCCGTTTTGGTTCCAACTGTTTGCTGGGCGACCGTCATCACGCGTTGCGCCTTCACCGCAGCTTGGAGCGTCCGATCCTTCGTTGGGTCCATCAAAACCAGATACGTTTCGGGTGCGCCGGACTTTTCAACGACTTTGGAAAAACGGATGGTTTTCACGTTCAAGTATCGCACCCGCTGGACTTCCCGGATTCAAATTCATGTGGGTATTTGAAAATTGACGTCCCTTTCGACAGAGCACAGCCCCATGAGCGCCGCGGATCTCTGACGCCCTCCACGACTTGCTGCCGAACGGCAGTCGCTCGTGATCAGGCGACCGCCGCCAGGAT
>Ga0163154_10008839_pt1 | contig 11629 bp, 24 predicted proteins | sample OliLakLV19MP9P1_FD_148649 | JGI IMG/M metagenome (GOLD analysis project Ga0163154, IMG submission 148649) | Freshwater microbial mat bacterial communities from Lake Vanda, McMurdo Dry Valleys, Antarctica - Oligotrophic Lake LV.19.MP9.P1 | ecosystem: Environmental > Aquatic > Freshwater > Lake >...
ACTTCGGCTAGGACTGCTCCTCTGTTGCCGCCGATTATTTTGTGGATTTCGTTGGCTGTTTTGTCTGGGTTTCGGGTGAGGATGGAGGCGATTTTCTCTGGAGTAGTCGTGGAGTTGTAGATGTCCCAGTCGTGGACGTGGTACTGGTTTGGTACTGGTTGGGTACTGGTTTCGTGGTCGAGGAGTCCTGCGTCGACGCATTGTTTGAGGAAGGTTGGGGTGACCCATCGGAGGACGTCGGTGATGCCGTTTGGGACGTGGCCGCCGTTGTTTTGGCGTGCGACGTAGCAGAGCAGTTCGAGCCATGTCCAGCGGTCTTTGCGGGGGAGGGCGAGCACTTTTCGGTGTTCGGGCATTCCGTCGTCGACGCGGAGCCATGCCATTACTTGTGGTCGCCTCCCGCGGGAGCGGAGTGGGTGTCGTGCTCTTCATGGCGGGAGGCGATCCACAAGTCTTTGAGGAAGATCTTGACGGCGATCCGTTTGCCGTCTTCGTGTTGGTGTTTGAGTGACCAGGGGGAGCCGGGTGCGGCGGGTTTGCCGGCGGGGCCGCAGCGGACGCACACGGTGTCGTGAACACGGTTTGCGGTGGCTTGGCGGCGGTTGTCGTAGACGGCTCGGTAGGGCGAGTTGCGGTTTTTGACGAACGCTTCGCTGATGAGCCAGCACATCTTTTTTGCGTGGGGGTTGCCCATCGCGAACGCTTCTTGTTGAGTCATGCCTTTGCGTCGTTTGCGGGCGGGGTCGCCGACGCCGCAGTAGGCCCACAGTTTCGCGACGTTGGGTCGGTCGCCGGGGTCGCCGATGTCGGCGATGAGTCTGGCGATGCTTTTTTCTCCGACGCCTTGTATGCTTTTTGCCCAGGGTGCTAGTGGGTGTTTGCGCCACATGCGGACGAGCTCGAGTTGTGCTTCGTGTTCGACGGCTCGCAGTTGTTTCGCGATGATGTCGAGGTGGGGGATGCTTCCTCCGTATTCGCGTTCGAGGGCGGCGACGCGGTTGCCGTTCATGATGCGGACGCGTTCGAGGTCGTCGAGGAGGTTGCCGAGCGTTTTGATTGATGCGAGTAGTTCCGGCGAAGGCGTAGGGGGTGTGGTCTCCGTTAGGGGGATGGCCTTCGCCGAAATGGTGTCCCGCCCCGAGGATCGATTGGGTGTCGGTGGCAGGCTGGGGGCGGGAACATAGGTCAGAGCAGCCGACTCGCGTTTGGGCTTCGTCTTTCCTCTGGGCTGCTCTGATGGGGTTGCCCGCGACGGATCCCGTTTGGGTTTCGGCTCTTGTCTGGTCGCGGGCAAAGAGGTTTCCTCCGGCGGATGTGCGTTGGGTATCGTCTGATCTCTGGCCGGAGGAAAGGTGATGGAGGCCGACCGCGCGAGACGGCTGGGTTTCGGGTCTTTGATGGCGGTCATGCGGCCTCCAACTCGTCCTGGCCGGGAAGCGGCGGCAACGACGCCTTCAACCGACCCAACGTCTTCGCGCCCTCAGCACGCATCAGCGAGGCAGCCTCACGGAACCAAGCCGCCTGCGAACCGATCGACCACGAAAGCCGCTCCAGGTACGCGGCCCGCGCATCAACATCGTCGACGGTCATGTCCGCCGCGCGCGTCCATCCCTGCTCCGGCACCCACACCGACCGCAACTTCAACTCAGCCGTCGCGAGGACGTCGCCAGGACGAAGAGCCAACTGCGACGACCGCCGCTGCGAACCAAGACGATGACGTGCAAGCTCCGACAGGAACTGCTCACGGTACGCGAACATCTGCTCCGCCAGCCACCCGTTTGTATCGCGCTCCTCGAGCTTGCGGGCGATCACGAGCGGATCCTTCTCGCCGAGCTCTATGAGTTGCAGTATCGCTTCTTCGAGGTTCATGCCTGTCCTTTCAGTAGGGGAGCAGTTGGTCTGCTCGGAGTTGTGAGCTGAGTAGGCACGATCGGGGTTGTTTGCCTGCGAGTCCTCCGTGGTCTCGGTCTGCGGCCCACCTGCACATGGTGGGTTTGGTTGCGCCGCACGACTTGCAGGTGGGTGGGAGCGTTGTGGCTGGGTCGAATAGCGTGTCGGTTTCGTCTCCGGGGTCGCGGTCGATCAGCGGCGGTCTCATGCGGCGTCTCCTGACCAGACGGCGGCGCGGTGTTCGCACGCGAAGACGTCAGCGCAGTACCAAGCCTTGTCGTCGCGATGCCAGAAGACGTCGCAGGCGTGGCGCTCACGGTGGCAGTATTTGCACTGGCGGTAGGCGCGGCGAAGACCTCGGAACGGACGTACGACCTCGCTGCCGTCCGCACGCTGTATCAGGACGTTGCGTGGCCCTCTGCCCTTCCAGCCAACGATGACCGTGACCGGCTGCCCTCGCTCTAGGTAGACGGTTCCGATCATGCCGCTTCCCCTCCTGACCACGCGACGGAGCCTTGCGCGCGCGCCCCAGCGATGTTGGCTTCCAACTCAACATGCCCCACTTGGGTGCCCCACTTCGGTCGCGGCTTGTAGACGTGCCGGCGGTGTGCTTCTTTGATGCCGTGCGCCTGCAAACGATGGTCGACGTGTGCGTTCCGGCCTTCGAGGATGGTGCCGTGGTGTTGCCAGTCGCACCGGGTGCAACGCGTGATGCTGGTTTGTGCGAGTGCGATGGTGGCGAGGTCTGGCACGGGGGCGAACGGACGTGGGGTCATGCTGCGGCCTCTTCCCTTTTGCGTTCGCGATGAGCGGCGTTTACCACGGCCTCCGCTCCGATCGTGAACAGCGCCGATGCAGTCTCCTTCGTTGGCACGGTGAGAGCCATGGCGGCTACCTCCATGTGGTCTTTGATCAGCCGCGCGGTTTCGTCGTCGCTGTAGAACGTGACGCGGATCTCCTGCTCGCGGTAGCTCATGCGACGATGATCCCGTTGCCACCGCACGCGAGGCAGCGTTCGCGCCCCGTCGACGTTGATAGCCCGAGCTGGTTGTAGAAGCCTTGTGGCACGCTCCCGACTCCGTGGCAGACCGGACATTTGTGCGGGCGCTTCGGAGCCGCCTGTGTATGGCCTGTGTCGGAGCCGTGTGGCATCGCTTCCCTCTGGAAGGCCCTCCTCAGATCGGCGGCATAGACCCTCCTCAGATCGGCGGTACTGAGCGGAACCTTTCTCATGCTGCGGCCTCGATGGTGATCGCGGCCCTCGTGGCAAGCGCAACACAGTAGGCGTCACACGCGTCCTGCGGCCAGTCCATGAGCCGGTACTTCACGCCGCTGGTTCCGTAGTCGACGGCTCGTGCGTGCTGGGCAACCATCTCCTTGCTTGCGGCCCCGGACATTCCCGCGGCTTTCCGCCATTGCGACGGCATCCACTTCGTCACCTTCAACGCCGGCGGCAGACACGCCAACACGCCACCCTGGATCCGCATCGCATGGCTCGCGGTGAACCCGGCAGGCTCCTCAATGCCGATCTCCGTTACCTCGTCCCAGAAGGCGCTCGTACGCGCTGGCATGGCGTCCCTAACGCGCCGCGCACGATCAAACGACGTCGGGCCTTCCAGAGGGAACCGATGCCACACAGGCGCTCCAGGGCCTTCCAGGGGCACGGTGACGACATCGATGGCGTGCGTGGACAAGTCGATGCCTGCAACAAGACTCATTCGGCTGCCTCGCTGAGTAGTCGTATCGCGAGCGCGGCCTGCATTGGCACGACGGCGTTGCCGAGCATCCGTAGCCGATGGGTTCGCGCGACTCCGTCTGTCCAGCCTGCGGGGAATCCCATCATCCATTCGACGAAGGCGGGCATCAGTCGTCCTCGATCGTCAGTTGGTCGGGGGGCTGGCTGTTCGCTGATTCGTTCCCACCGTCGGATTGCGGGTTCGTAGGCTCCCCAAGCGGGTTGCCCATCGTGTCCTCCGTCCTGCCTTGTGTTATCCAGATCGCGTCGGTCAGAGTCGTTCCGTCGTGGTGCTTTGAGTCTGTTTTCCTGCCGCTCGTCCTGTTCCGAGCTCCGAACGAATCCGTTCCTACCGGCGTCGGCAGCAGCGCCTCGATGAACGCTAGGTGTGTCGGCGTCACCCGATTCGACCCGTCCAAACGGTTCTTCCGCCACAAGTGGGCTTCCGGCGTCCCACCCGGCTCCTGCGAACACGGCGTCGGTAGCAGCGCCTTCACCTGGAGTCGCAAACCCGTTTCCCCCTGCCGCTCCGAACCCTTCGTCGTCCTGCCACCCATCACGTCCGACGGCATCGGAGTCGCGAGCAACGAAGAACAACCTGGCTCGCTGATGAGGGGCACCAACATCTGAAGCTCGTACAACTCCCCATCGCACATGCATCCCCAAGCCGGCAAGATCGGCAAGGACTCCGTGGAATCCAAGTCGAAGGTGGCCTGCGACGTTTTCACCGATGACGACGCGGGGTCGTAGAAGGCGAACGAATCGCGCGAACTCAGGCCACAAATGCCGCGGGTCGGATTCGCCTCCGCGTTTGCCTGCGACGGAGAACGGCTGGCACGGATAGCCACCGTGCAACACGTCAACTCGTCCGACAGTTGCGTCGAGTTCCCGCACGTCGGACAGGACCGGGACACCGGGCCAATGTTGTTCGAGGATGGTGGCGCAGTGTTTGTCGGCTTCGCAAAACCAGGCGGGGGTTCCGCCAACGGCAAGGTCGAGGCCACCGACGCCGCTGAAGAGGCTGCCCACTCGCGTAGTCCCTGTTGCGCTTTTGTTCCCGACGGGCGTGTTTCGACTTTCGCTGCGCCGTGCGCGTCGCTCGTGTTGGGGGTCGGGAGCAGTCGCATTCACGCTGCCCTCTTGACAAACCCTGCGCGGTAATGTACGTTACCGTTATGAACATCAACCGGAAGGAAGAAATGACTCGCACTATCCTGGTCCATCTGAACGTAACCGTCCCCGTCAGCAGCACCAATGGCCCCGATGAGGTCGCCGACATGATCCTCGCCGCCATTGAAGTCGGATCGGACAGCGACGACTTCCGCGCCGTAATGGGCGAGAGCTTCTTCGTCGGTGACCTCGCGACCGGCAACGACGCCCCGCTGGTCTGCACTCTCGCGGAGGAAGTGTAGATGCCTCAATCCTTGTCCCGTGTGAAGCGCGCCGCTGGTCGGCGCGTTTCCGCGTCCGCAGCGTTCAAGCAAGCCATCATCGACGCCCACGCCGAAGGGCATTCCCTCCGTGCCATCGGACTGGCGGCGGGCATCACGCACGTCCGCGTACTCAAGATCCTCAGAGGCGAATAGGTGGCCCCCACGACGGGGGCCACCGCGAGCGAGTGAAGTCGTCAGGGGCATCCCCTCCATGGCCCGAAGCCCGAGCCGTCGTACAAGCGTTTCGCCGCAATCAGGTGCGACCTGGGATTCCACATGCGAGCACGGAACGCAGCCATCGACTCGCCGCGCCACCGATGCACACCGTTCAACTGAAGCAGCCCGTATGAGCCGCCGTTCACGTCGCGATAGTTCGCAGCTCGAGGGTTGCCTCCCGACTCGCGCCGCATGATCCGAACCATGCAACGGCCTTGCCATCCTGCCCCGAACGTCTTGTAGACGAGGGCTTCCATCTGCCCTGCCTGCGTTCGGGTCGTGCCGTAGAAGTCCGCCATCGCGCTCGCGGACGTGAACGCTGCCGCAATCAGTGCGGCCAGAACGGTTGCCATCAGCAACTTCACCCGTTACCTCCGTGCTCGGGAACATGGTCACACCGGCACCTGCACCGGCTCTGCGCTTTCCGCCGAAGCGGAAACGTCGAAATCGAACTCGGCTTGGTCGCGATGGGCCGTCTCAGCGACCGCCAGGTTCTTCACGGCCTGCCGAAAATAGGAGGGCTTCAACTCGACGCCAATCCCACGCCTGCCGGCGCGCACCGCCGCATACGTTTCCGAGCCGACACCCATGAACGGCGTCAACACCGTTTCGCCCGGATTGCTCCACAACGTCAGGGCGCGGTCGATCACGTCGAGTTGCAACGGATGAACGTGCTTCTCGTCCTCCTGATCGCGCGCGGGCCGAAATGGGAGCACGTTGTCGAGGCGCACGTCATCCCAGAACGCGGACGCGTACTGCCGCCAAATCCAATGTGAAAAACGGTTTTCGATCTGCTTGCCTTTCCAACCTCGGTAGCCGAGCACGTCTGTCGGCGGCAGCCTCGAGCCGGCGTACTCCGTCAAGCCTTCGGGGTGTTCGATCGGCACGGGGTTCGCTCCGTTACGTCGAAACACGAGCAGGTAGTCGGCCGACGCCACGGTGCAACGAGACGAGTCCTGCACGATCTGCTGGTGCGCCAACGCCTTCGTCATCGTGCGGTTCCGTACCGTGAGTGGCTCTTTCCATACGTGGTAGCGGGCCACGTATCCCCACCCGAGGCGCTCGTGCAGTCGGATGATGTCGCCGGGGAAATCCCGAAGGGTGTCGTTACCTGTGTTGCCTGTTGGTACGTCCATGCAATGGACGGCCGTCATGCGCCCGGGCATCGTGACGCGATGGAGCTCTGACACGACGAGGCCGTAGTGCTCGAGGAACTCGGGGTAGTCGCGTGCGTTAGACAGGTCACGGTCTGATGAGCTGTAGTGGTAGAGCCCGGCGAACGGCGGCGAGTAGACGGACAGATTTACTGATCCGTCAGGCAGGGTAGGCATCACCTCGAGGCAGTCGCCCTGGTAGATGGCGTACTTGTCGGTGATGACCTGTTCGGCTACAGCCACGTTGGGATCTCCGTTTCCTTGTCGAATCGGTGGGTGTTGGCGTCGATCTGTAATGCGTCGTTCATGTGGGAGACGAGCGCCGTGAACATGCGGTCTGCCTGTCCTGCTTTGCGTTGCAGGTTCTCTTTGATGCCTGCTTCGCCGGCGGTCGCGACGATGTCGACGACGACGGGCCGGGTTTGTCCGAACCGCCAGCAGCGGCGGACGCCCTGGTAGTACTGCTCGTACGAGTGGGATGGAAAGAACGTGATGTGAGCGCAATTCTGGAGGTTCAAGCCCCACGCGCCGATCTTCGGTTTCGTGACGAGGACGCGCAGGTCGCCGTCCTGGAAGGCGCGTAGTTTCGCTTCCTTGTCGTCGTCTGTGTCGGAGCCTTTCACCTGTTCCGCGTCGGGGATCAATCTGGATAGGAGGTCGCCTTCGTCGTTCAGGTGGCACCACACGAGCGCCTGCTCGCCATGCTCGACGAGCTCGGCTACGCGTTCGCACCGTTCTCCGATTGTGCGCCGGCGTTCTTCGCGTTCCTCGAAGAAGTTGGTTGCCGCCATGTCGAACAGGCGATCCTCTCGGGGTGCGTTCGCTTCCACTTGATGTTCGTTCTCGATCAGGTCTGGGAGCACGAAGCGGTCGTCGGAGTAGCCGAAGTCGGACGGTCGGCGCATCGCCCGTGCCCACGACGAAACCCACTTCCAGAACGGCTCCTCGGCGTGACCCTTGAAGCGGAACTTGCCAGCCTCTCGGCCACCCTGTCCGCGCCACTTGATCGCAGTCTGCGAAGTGTTCTGGTCGTTCTTGAAAAAGCGGTTGAGCACGTCGACATACCCGAGTTCGCCCAAAGCCTCCGACGACGTACCCAGCTCGATGTAGTCGTTCGGCGCAGCCGTCGCCGTACACAGAAGACGGTAGGGCAGCAGCCGCATGAACTCCGTGATCTCCGCGCGCCGAACACCGTCGAAGTTCTTCAAGATGCTCGATTCGTCACACACCATGCCGCCGAAATCAGACGGGCGGAAACGCTCGAGCCGCTCGTAGTTCGTCACTACGACCCGAGTGCCAGTCAGCGAACCGTCCGACGACCGGGCGGCGTCGATACCGAACTTGTCGGCCTCCCTCACGATCTGATGAGAGACCGCCAACGGCGCCGCGATCAACACGGGCTTACCCGAATGCCGTGCGACGTTCTCGGCCCACACGAGTTGCATCGGCGTCTTGCCCAAACCGCAGTCAGCGAAGATCGCTGCCTTGCCACGCTGCACAGCCCACTCGACGAGGTCGGACTGGAAGTCGAACAGGAAGTCGGGCATCCACACGGGGGCGAAGCCTTCGTTCTTGCCGTGCTGCGCTTTCCGTTGAAGGAACTCGGCGTACGTGTCGACAGTGACGCTCACGCCACCCACCGCCAGTCGCGCTGAAGCTGCCACCCGGCAAGGTTCCAACCAGCCCGATACCCGATTCGCCATGTGGGCCACGCCAGAACCGCCAGCAACACGACGGGAGCGAGCAACGTCGAGGCGAGAACGAACACCCATGCGAGAAGGTAGGCGCGAGCCATCAGGCGCACCCTACTACGGTTGTCGCGGCTACGCTCATCCCGTGTCCTTCGTGTCGGCAGCGAGCGTCCAGACATGTCCGTCTTCCGGCCCGAACCACTCACCACGCACGACCAGCCCACGGCGACTCAAGGCGTCGAGCGTGCGCCACGGAGCGTGCAGCCCCTCCCACGCAAGTGCCGACTCGGATGCCTCGCCCTCCCTGCGGAGGTAGGCGAGCGCGACTGTCTGATCTCGTGACAAGTCGCTCATCTCGTGTCCTTGTCGCGTAGCGCCGCGAGGGCAGCGCGGGCGTCGTCATGCTCGGGACAACCGCGATGACATCCGCCGTTCAGGTCGATGTGTTCAACGAGGTTCGCCAGCGCCTTCTCGGTTTGTTCGGAGGCTGCCTGGACGCGGTCGAGAGCGGCGAGGGCGGCTGACTCCCACACGTCCACGTAATCAGCCTGAGCGGTGAGGTCAACAATCGAGCGGAGGTTAGCCCGTATCGTGTCGAAGTCGGAGGTCATGGCTTGGATACTCCCCGCCCGATGCCGCGTTGGAGAAGCCACGACGCCCAGCACCAGCCCGTGACGATCCATATCCGTACGATCAGTGTCTCGGGCGGGTTCTTCTTCTTGTTGGGTGTAAATGCCTCGATTGGATGTCGTATGTACCACTTCATGTTCCCTCCTTCGTGTCGGGGGAAGCGAAGAAGAGGGTAGCGATGTGGTCTGCGGCGATCTGTCGCATCGAGTCCAGGTCGGGTCGCTCTCTCATGCGACGAATGACTCTTTCGGCCTCAGACCATCTTTCGGTCAGCACGGCCCCCCGTGCTTCCGCAGCCTCGGCACGCACGCGCAGCCCGGAACGCTCGATGACTCCTCGGTTCCAGTCGTTCGCTTCGTCTCGCTCGCGTTCGGCTTGTTCGGCGCGCACTGTGGCGAGACTGCGCTCACCATTGGCTTCGGCCAACTCGGCCTCCAACTCGTCAGCTTCCTGCTGCATCGCCCGGTTGTCCGCCTCAGCAGCCTCGGTGGCTTCTTCGGTTTCGATCAGTAACGTCAGGGCGGCTTCGCGTGTTCGCTTCGCTTCGTCCCGCTCTCGTTCTGCTCGCTCTAGCTTGCGGGCTGTTTCGGTCAGGTCGGTCAGACCGTTGCGGATCAAGTCGCTCCGATCCCGTTCTGCGCGCTCGGCACGCTCCCGTTCCTGGTCTGCACGTCGGGATGCGTCCGCGAAATAATCCGTCAGCGCACGCTCCTTCATCTGCGCATCCTTCAAGGCGCGCTCTGCAAGCTCGGCACGCTGCTCCGCTTTCTCCCATTGTTCGCGCCACTCGTCCGCGCCCTCGGACTGCTCCGCAAGTTGCCCGGGCAAATCCGATTCCATCAGCGCATGGCAGCGTTCACACCGCTCAAACATCCGAACCTGCCGTCCGCCTGTTTCGTCGAGGCACGCGCACACCTCGTCAGCGGCAAGGATCTTCTCCGCTTGTTCGGCTGCCGCCTGGACACGGGCGAGAGCGGCGAGGGCTTCTTCGGCGCGCTCGTTGACAGACCAGTCTGGTATCGGGCCGAGACGAACGAGCGCCTCCCGGATCGTGTCGAAGTCAGCGGTCATACTTGCTCCGCCTTGTCTTTCACCGCATGAGACACGTTCGCGTCGAAGAACTCTTGGGCGTCCACGATTGCGTCGTCGGGAATCAGGCCGGGGCCGTCAAGACTGTTCTCGATCCACTCCATCGCGGCCTCAGCGCCGCCGCCGTGCTTCCACTCGATCCACGCGGCCTGCATCACGGTCATGTTGTCGTGAATCATCCACCCGAAGTCGAGTAACGCCCGCTCCTTCATCCGTGCGTCCTTCGCGGTGGCGACCAGGTCGGAAAGGGCAGCGTCGGCGTCGTCGTACTCTTCCGGGCTTGTGTCTCCACAACCGCGCAGATTCAGCACGCGAGCAACCCTTTTGTTGAGGACGTCGATGCGGCTCATGTTCCCTCCTTCGGGTCGTGGGAAGAGAGGGCAGCGCGAGCGGCTTCCTCGGCACCTCTGGCTAGTTGCTCGCCGTCCTCGCCGCCGTAGTGTTTCTCGCAACGGCCTACAAACGGGACACCCTTCGCGGAGATCCGCAGGATGGTGTCTCCCTTGCTCGGGTGGCGTTCGCAACCGGGGAAGGAACAGGTCATGCTCACGGTGAACCCTCTATGAGTGCGGCTGCTTTCTCGCACCAGTCGAACCATGACCATCCTTCGATTCGCGGGAGCAGTGATTCACCAACGTACTCTCGTGTCAGTCGGAATGCTTCGATCCCCTCGGCCAGCGCCCCTTCCAGTTCGGCCACCCGTGCCTCGGTGAGATCGAGTTGCTGGTGGGCAAGTACCTTCGAGGCTGCGTGAAAATGAGCCACCTGTTTGAATGTCTCCACATCGACTTGCAGGCGCACTACTAAGCGTTCTGCGGCCTTGGCACGGGACTTGTAGTCCTCCCGCACTGTGTCGGCCAGAATGTCGATTTTGCTCATGCTGAGGTCTCCCAGGGTGCGGGTGTTCGCGGTGATGGCTGACGGGGTTTGTGGGGCGTCTCGATTATCTGTGCGGTCGCGAGCCAGCGGCCTACGGACTCCACTGTGTCGATGTCACGGCGGAGGTCGTCTGGTACGTCCTCGCCTGCCACGAACCCTCTGAGTTCGCGCGCCACCCTGACCAGCGTAAGCCCGTGCTGGATGTTGCGCTCTTGGGGGGAGGTGCCGCACGTGTAGACGGGGGCGCTCATGCTGCTCCCTCCTTCTGGTCGGGGGAAGCGGATGCGGTGTCGCTCGGTGCGTTCTTCCACCGTGCGACGGCCTCGAACACCGCTTGGTCTTGCGGCACGATGATCGACGGGTCACGCAGCACACGCTCAAGGTCGAGCGGTAACTCCGGGCCGGGGGAAGCGTAGGCAGCGCGAGCGGCTTCTGCGGCACTTCGAGCTAGTTGCTCGCCGTCCTCGCTGCCGTAGTGTTTCTCGCAACGGCCTACAAACGGGACACCCTTCGCGGAGATCCGCAGGATGGTGTCTCCCTTGCTCGGGTGGCGCTCGCAACCGGGGAAGGAACAGGCCATGCTCACGGTGAACCCTCCCATGAGTGCGGCTGCTTTCTCGCACCAATCGAACCATGACCATCCTTCGATTCGCGGGAGCAGTGATTCACCAACGTACTCTCGTGTCAGTCGGAATGCTTCGATCCCCTCGGCCAGCGCCCCTTCCAGTTCGGCCACCCGTGCGCGAGCCTTCCGGGCATCGAGGTCAGAAGCACCGGCGTCATCGAGGTACTGGGCGCACATGTCGCAGCCATCCGCATCTTCCTTCGCGATGGCAACCAGGTCATCGAGATCCTCGACGGCCACCACGTTCAGCGACGTGTCACCGAGTGTCGAGCAACGCAGGGCCTCGC
>Ga0163154_10008844_pt1 | contig 11623 bp, 7 predicted proteins | sample OliLakLV19MP9P1_FD_148649 | JGI IMG/M metagenome (GOLD analysis project Ga0163154, IMG submission 148649) | Freshwater microbial mat bacterial communities from Lake Vanda, McMurdo Dry Valleys, Antarctica - Oligotrophic Lake LV.19.MP9.P1 | ecosystem: Environmental > Aquatic > Freshwater > Lake >...
ACCCAGCGCTGGTGGTCCTTCTTGCGCCCGAGGCGGGCGGAAAGGCGTACGAGAGCGCGTTGGGTCAGCTCGCCGCCGAGGCCCTTCTCCTCGAGGCGCAGGTAATCGATGTACGCCTCACCGGGTTTGTTCACCAGCTCGTAGGCGACCGCCGAGAGGAAGTGCCCGAGGCCGCCGGCCCCGTACTCCGTGTCGTAGAGCTGCTCCTCGGCCACCAGCAACTCGTCGACGCGGCGCGCCTCGACGAGCACGCTCTCGGCCTTGCCCAGCGCCAGGTACACGAGCCCGAGGCAAGCGTGCGCCATGACTCGCTCGTAGCCCTCGCCGACGTAGCTCTGTTGCGTATCGTTGAGGGCCCATGCCATGAGGCTCTCGCCGACGGACTCGACCCCGAGGGCGGCGCGCTCCTCGATGTCCTTGACGGCGTCGAGGGCCTCGTGGAAGCGCTGGCGCGCGGCCTCGAAGTCCCCGCGCGCCAGGGCGGCCGAACCGCCCTCCGCGCCGCGCAGGAAGCCCGAGCCGATCCTGTCCGGATCCGTGAACCCCGCCTCGGCGCTGGCAAAGTCGCCCGCCTCGAACTGCCGGAGCGGCGCCTCGACCTTGTCGTTGTACGTCGCGCACGCCACGAGCCCTGCGAGGGGCAGGGCGCAGACGACGCTGGGACGGACCGAGAACAGCACGGCGGATGAGGAGTTCGCGTGGGGCCGTGGGGGGCCTCCTGGGTACGCGCGAGTCGCGCCCATCTTCAGGTATCGACCCAGGGAACGCGCGATTCGAGGCGGGCTATCTTTCACGGCATGCCATGCCCCCGCCGGCACCCTGCCGCCCTGCTCCTCTGCCTCGGGGCGTCGGCCCCGTCGGCGTTCGCCCTGATCGGTCCCACCCAGGCGCCCGCGCGGGACGCCTCCGTCCCAGCCCAAGACCGCCTGATCCGCAGGCCGTTGTCGGGCGTGGAGGCCCCCAGGTGGACCGCCTCGTCCCCGGACGCGTGGCTGCTATCGACCCCCGGGCGGGTGCCGGTGTTGGAGCTCACGGGCGAGCCCGACTCGTACGCGCCCCGCGTGCGCTCGCCGCGCCGGATCGCGCTCCTCGATGGGCAGTCGTTCGGTGACTTCGACCTCTCGGTCGAGGCCCAGCAGACGAGCCACGAGTACGGGCACCGGGACCTCGTCGTCGTCTTCGGCTTCGAGGGGCCCGAGCGCTTCTATTACGTGCACTTCGCCACGACGCCCGACGAGAGCGCGTGCAACGTGTTCCTCGTCGACCGCGCGGCGCGGCGGCGGCTCGCGGACATCCCCGCGCGCGGCGTCGATTGGGGCGCGGCGCTCGGGGCGGGCAGCGAGCCGCCCTGGCGCACGCTGCGCGTCGAGCGCCAGGGCGAGGTCGTCCGCGCGTGGTTCGAGGGCGAGCTCGTGTGCGAGGCGCACGACGCGACACTGGGCGCGGGCCTCGTCGGGCTGGGCTCGTTCGACGATCGCGGCCGGTTTCGCAGGCTCGAGATCTCCGGCACGGAGGGCCCGCCGATGCGCTCGCCCTTCGACGCGGTTGCGGTGCTCCAACCGCTCGCCGATCCTGCCCACGAAGGCGAGGTCTGGCCCCAGGGCGCGGGGCCGCGCGGCAACTGGGCCACCAACGGCCCGACACCTCCGCTGCGCTTCAGCGTGCGCACGGGCGAGAACGTGCTCTGGCGGACGCCTCTGCCCGCGGCGGGCCAGGGCGGGCTCGCCGTGCACGGCGAACGCCTGTACGTCGCGACGATGGCGCCGTGGGACCCGGAGCACCCGCTCTCCGCGGAGGACGCGGCGCGCTACCGCCACGCGACCGAGGGCCGCTCGGTCGTCAGCAAGGACATCGATGCGCACTGCCTGGACGCGCGCACCGGCGAGCGCCTCTGGACGCGGCGCATCGCGGGCGCAGTGCCGGCGATCCACGCCTACCCGTTCTCGGACGCGACGAGCGCGTCGCCCGTGACCGACGGTGAGCACGTGTGGTTCACGAACGCCGCGGGGCGCGTCGTGTGCTTCGACGGGGACGGGACGCTCGTGTGGGAGCGCGCCTTCACGCCGACCTTCGACGGCCCGTTCAACAAGCAGTTCGAGCCGTTCCTCGTGCGCGCTGGGCGCCGCCAGGTAATGGTGCACATGGAGCCGTTCGCGGCACCGGGCGCCAGTGACCCGCTGGTCGGCCGCTGGCACCACTTGGTCGGCCTCGACGCGGCGACGGGCGAGCTCTTGTGGCGCAGCGCCGATGCGCTGACCCACTACAACTCGCCGACGCTCGTCGCGACCGACGACGGCCTCTGCGCGCTCATCGCGCGCGGCGGGCCGCACGACGTGCCCGAGCGGCCATTGGGCGTGTCGCTCGTGCACGTGAATGGGAACAACGCGGGCCAGAGCGTTTGGCGTTACGAGGACCCGCGTCCGAACCACGAGGCGTCGCTGCACGTCATGGCCCACGACGAGCGCTGCGCGTACTGGGTGTTGCGTGACCCCGCGAGCACGATCGTCGCGTTGGACATCGTCACGGGCAAGGAGGTCGCGACGCTGTCGCTGACGCGCGACGTCATCCGGACCAGCTTCGACGAAGCCCGCGGGAGCTGGGTCCGCGAGGTCGACATCGACCTCGAGCGCGGCGTGTTCCCCGCGCGCTACTCCGTGCACGCCGCGACTGGCGCCGTCTATTTTCAGTGTTATCACACCGCCTTCGGCCAGCCGACGCTCGCGCCTGCGCACTCGTTCGCGCGCGCCGACGTCTCGAGTGGCACGGTCGAATACCTCGAGGTGCCCACCGACGTCACGCGCGACGAGCGCGGCGCGGAGCGCCTCCTCTGGCGCACGCCGCGGGCCGCGCGTGCATTGGACTACCGCGGCATGGAAGTTACGGGTGACGAACGCTCGCGCTGGGACGGCTGGGATTGGGTGTTCAATGGCGCGCCGACACGCGTGGGCGATAGGCTCTATGCCACGCTCGCCAGCGGCGTGGTCTACGTGCTCGACACGCGCACGGAGCGCTTCGACGGCGCAGCATTGTTGGCGGTGAACGACCTCGGAGAACCTGGTGTGGTGTGGAGCGCGAACTCGCTTTCCTACGCCGCTGGACGCCTGTATCACCGCACCGCGGCCGAGGTGATCTGCATCGGATACCCACAGAGTCCACGCTGAGTCTCGCGGTCGAATTGAACGCATTGAATCGCACTGGAATGCGGCGCGATTGTGAGGACCGGATGCCGCTCAGCCCCGTGCTGATGTACAGCTCGGCCGGCGGCACGCTGCTGGGCCTCGAGTTCGACCAGATCACCGTCTACTCGAATGGCCTCGTGCTGCTCGCCGGCGCCCAGAGTTTCTCGAACACGATGAGTGCGCGCATGGCCGCGGTCTCACCGCTCGAGGTCCTGGAGCTCGGTCGCGAGCTCGCGCGGCTCGGCGCTGCGGCGCTCTGCGACCAGACCTACGACGTGACCGACGTCCCGCTGAAGACGATCTCCCTCGCCTCGGGCATGGGCACCAACGTGACACTCCACAGCTTCAGCTACTGGCTGCCGACGGATCAACACGGCATGATCGAGGCGGCCTTGCAGCATTGGCTCCTTGACAATCGCCTCATCGAGTCGGCGCTGGAGTGATCGACCCAGAATATCGACCCAGAATATCGACCCAGAATCCCGCGAAGACCGACCCCAGGATGACCAGTTGTCTACTGGGATGATCGTCAACACGACATGACACGTCGCCAGCGCCCGCAGACCGGGCGCTGGCGACGTCGAGTGTCATACGACGGTCCCGAAGAGCGCCCCGATCGAGGCGGTGACGACCATCGCCAGCGCGCCCCAGAACATCACGCGGGCTGCGCCCTTCAAAGTCGGCGCGCCGCCCGTATGGGCGCCGAGCGCGCCCAGCGCAGCGAGCAACACGAGCGTCGAGACCGCGACGATCGCGATCTGTGTGCGGCCCGCACCGAAGGTGGCGCTCACCAGAGGACACGCCGCGCCGACCGCAAAGGTCGACGCTGACGTCAGCGCCGCTTGCACCGGGCGCGCCGTCGTGAACTCCGAGATGCCGAGCTCCTCCCGTGCGTGAGCGGCGAGCGCGTCGTGGGCTGTCAGCGCGACCGCCACCTGATGCGCCAAGCCAATCTCGAGGCCGCGCACGACGAACATCTGGGTCAGCTCCTCGAGCTCGTGCTCGGGCTGCTCTGCCAGCTCGCTGGTCTCACGTGCGATGTCGGCGGCCTCGGTGTCGGACTGGGAGCTGACCGAGACGTACTCGCCCGCCGCCATCGACATCGCGCCCGCGACGAGCCCCGCGACGCCGGCGATCAGCACGTCGCTGCGGTCGGCGTTCGACGCCGCCACCCCGATGACGAGGCTCGCCGTCGAGACGATGCCGTCATTGGCGCCGAGCACCGCCGCTCGAAGCCAGCCGATGCGATGGGCGCGGTGGATTTCCAAATGGACCATGGTGACCTCGACGGGTCGCTGGAGTGAGCCGGCCCTGCCCGAGAGCATACGCGCGCTCGCGCGGTGGATCGGTCGAGTTCAGTCGATCCGCTGCGACCCGTTCGCAAGAGTCCGACGCGCCGACCACTTGCGGCGCACGAGCTTGCTCACTTCGCTGACCCACAGCACGCCGCTGGCCAGCGCGATGCAGACGCCCCAGTCCTGCGCCGACATCGGCTCCGTGCCGAAGGCCTCGTTCAGGAAGGGTGTGTGCACGACTGCGACCTGCAACACCGCGGACATGCCGACAGCGCCCAATAGCCAACGGTTCGAGCAGAGGCCGACAAACGCAGACACGTCGCCAGAGCGCGCGTTGAAGGCGTTGAAGAGCTGCGCGAGCACCAGCACGGTGAAGCCCGCAGTGCGGGCTCGAGTCAGATCGCCCTCACCTTCGATGAACCCGCCGGGCAGATAGAGATCGAATGTCAAAAGCGTCAGCGCCGCCATGACGATGCCGACCTCTGCCACGCTCCGCCAGATCCGGGCGTCGATCACGCGCTGTGTGTGTGCGCGAGGCTTGCGCTGCATGACGTCGTCCGACGTCGGGTCGACCCCCATCGCCAGAGCGGGCCCCGAGTCGGTGACCAGGTTGATCCACAGGATCTGCGTCGCTAGAAGCGGCAGCACGATCGCTTCTCCGGCCGCTGACCCGGCCTCGACGAGCCCGATCCACCGCGCGCACAGAACGCCGAGAAACACCGTAAGCACCTCGCCGAGGTTCGACGAGAGCAGATAACGCAAGAACTTTCGGATGTTGTCGAGGATCCCGCGGCCCTCGCGCACCGCCGCGACGATCGTCGCGAAGTTGTCGTCGGCGAGGACCATCTTGGCCGCATCTTTCGCGACTTCGGTGCCCGCCTGCCCCATGGCGACGCCGATGTCGGCGGCCTTCAGTGCAGGCGCGTCGTTGACGCCGTCGCCCGTCATCGCCACGACATTCTCCGCGGCTTGCAACGCACGCACGATGCGCAGCTTGTGCTTCGGCGACACACGCGCGAAGACCTTGATATCGGAGACACGCGCCGCGAACGCCGCGTCGTCCAGCGCGTCCAGGGCCACCCCATCGAGCACTGGTGCCTCGGACACCGCCCCGTCGGGCGCGGCGCTGGGCGGCACGATGCCCAGGTCGAGCGCGATACGCAGCGCCGTACGCGGGTGGTCACCGGTGATCATGAGCACGCGGATCCCGGCGCGGTGCGCTGCCTCGATCGCCGCGGCGACCTCCTCGCGCGGCGGGTCCAACATGCCGACGGCGCCGAGGTACTCCAACCCTGTCTCCAACGTGTGCTCGGATCCCGGCGGCGGCACGCTCGTGTCGGGCTCCAACGTGCGACGCGCCACGGCGAGCGCACGCAGCGCGCGCTCCGTCAGGGCGCCGATGTCCGCCAACACACGCGCGCGCAGCGCCGCATCGAGGCCGACCGTCTCACCGCCGATCCGCGCGTGGGTGCAGCGCTCCAGCAACACCTCCGGCGCGCCCTTCGTGAAGAGAAGCCGTCGGTCGCCTCGCTCGTGGTCGACCACCAGCGTCGACATCAACTTGCGCTGCGAGGTGAACGGGAGCTCACTGATGCGTTCAAAGCGCGCCTTGCGCCGTTCGACGACATCACCGGGCCCCAGCTTACGCTCCGCCACCAGGAACGCGGCCTCGGTCGGGTCGCCCTCGATCTCCCACTCGCCACCCGCGCTCTGGCGCAGATGGGCATCGTTCGCCAAGCACCCCGCGTTCAGGAGCGCATGCTGCTCTGCGCGCAGCAGCCCCTCCGGCAGCGTCGTGTCGCCTTGCTGTACGTCCCCGACGGGAGCGTAGCCGACACCGGTGACTTCGCTGCAGCCCGACGGGGTCGTCACGCTCACGATCGTCATCTCGCCGCGCGTCAGCGTGCCGGTCTTGTCGGTCGCGATCACCGACGCCGAGCCCAACGTCTCGATCGACGCGAGCTGCTTGACGATCGCATTGCGGTGCGACATGCGCCGCACGCCCATCGCAAGCACCACTGAGAGGATCGCCAAGAGGCCCTCGGGCACCGCGGCGACCGCCAGCGACACGCCGAGCAGCAGGACGGTGACGACATCGGTCGCGCTCTCGACGTCCGAAGTCAGGAGGATCGTCGCGATCACAACGAGCGCCATGCCCATGGCCGCGATGCCGAGCGCCCGCCCGATGTGTGCGATCTCGCGTTGGAGCGGCGTCGCCGCCTCCGGTGTGGCCTCCAACAGCGCGGCGATCGCGCCCATCTCGGACCGTGCCCCGGTCGCCGTCACGACCGCGCGCCCCGTGCCTTGCGCGACAGCCGTGCCCTTGTACACCATGTTCAGGTGATCCCCGAGCGGCTTGGGCTCCGCGAGCCGCGCGGCGTCCTTCAGCACCGCCTCGCTCTCGCCGGTCAACGAGGCTTCCAACACACGCAACGACGCAGCGTGCGCCAGGCGCGCGTCCGCGCCTACGGCGTCACCCTCGGCCAGCACCAGGAGGTCACCCTCGACCAGCTCCGCGTTGGGTATGCGGCGGACCTCCCCGTCGCGCAGCACCGTCGAAGTGACGCGCGTGAGGCGCGCGAGGGCCGCGACGGCGCTCGCCGCCTTGGACTCCTGGAGGTAGCCCAGCGTCGCGTTGACCAGGACGACGCCAACGATGACGAGCGAGTCGAGCGGCCACCCGTGGCGGCCTTCCAGCATCCAGGCCGCCAGCGCCACCGCCGCCGCGGCGAGCAACAGGTAGACGAGCGTGTTCTGGAGCTGCGCGACCACACGCCTCCAAGCTGGGATGGGCGGCGCGGCGCGCAGCTCGTTCGGGCCGTCGGCGGCGAGGCGTTGCGCGGCCTCCGGCGCGGAGAGGCCTCGCTCGAGATCGGCATGCAGCGCGCGCGCGACGTCAACTATGTCCCGTAGCGACGGATGGTCCAACGAGTCGATGGGGTGTGCACACATGCGACCGGTTCACTGCAGGAGCGTCGTGACGACGAACCTTGCGATCGCTTCATAGACCTCAGCGGTCGGGTGCGGATCGTTCAGGATCGTCGGGATGCGCGCACCTTTGGCGAGGCCTGGCACCATGGCGTCGACGCGGTGCAACGGCACACCGGCAGCGCTCAAGCGCGTCATCGACTCCCACCAGCGCGGCGTGCCCTCCCACGCGAGCACATGGAACGCCGCGCCAGGGAAGCGTTCCAGGACCTCTTGCCGGAGGCGTCGAACGATGGCCTCGTAGAGCGCCGAGTCCTCGGGGCCCTCGCCGGTGGGCTCGTGCACGTAGCGCTGCGCGAGCAGCGACTTCCGTGCGGTCTGCTTCAGCCAAGCCCTTGACCAGAACGGCGGCGGCGGGCGCTCGTCGAAGCGCCCCGCGCGCCGCAGCTCGCCGTTCTCCAAGCGATACCACGGCCCGTGCGGGTCCCACCATTTGTACCCAGCGGAACGCGCTTTGTGGTCGGGGATCGCGAGGTACAGCACGAGCTTCGGCGCGCTGACGCACACCTCGTCGACCCAACCGCTCTGCATGACCGCCAGCGCTTGGTGCGGGCCGTAGCCGTGGAAGCCGAAGTTGCGCACCTCGTAGCGTCGGCCGCTGAGTTCGCCAACCCGGTACGGGTACGCGAGCTCGTTCGCGACCCCTTCGCCCAAGGTGAACGAGCACCCGAGGCAGACGACCGCGCCGGCGGCGGGGTGACCCTCGAGCGGCGGCGCGATGCGCTGGCGGCGCTCGTCGTAGTGGTACGAGAAATCGTAGGCGACTGCACCGTCGACGATCCGGCGCGCGGGGACCTCTAGGTTCGGCGTGGGCGCGTAGCCGAGCTCGTCGTGGTCACTCCAGAGCTCGGGGACGTCGTTCGTGCCCTCGAAGCGCGTGGGGCTGGGGGCGCTGCTCTGAATCTGCAGCGTCGTCTCGGCGACGCCGAGGACCAGGGTCGGCGCGAGCGCGCACAGCGCCAACAGCTTGCCCGCGCGTGTCCGTGCGCGGATCGCCCAGGTAAGGAAGTAGAGCGCCCAACCCGAGCCGATCCAGACGAACGGCCACGGCAAGTGCAGCGCACCTGCCGTCAGGGCCACCATCACGACGAAGGTGATCAGCGCGCGCATTCGAACAGACTGTAGGTCGCGAAGAGCGCTTCGTTTCGTCTCACTGCGGCGTGTAGGTGTATTCGACGCCCGCGAACAGCGGGATCCCGAGCTGCCAGTAGATGAGCAGATAGATCGTCCAGAGGACGAGGAAGATCAACGAGTAGGGCAACATCAACGCCGTCAGCGTTCCGATGCCCGTGCCTTTGACGTACTTCTGCGCAAAGACGACCACGAGCGGGAAGTAGGGCATCATCGGCGTGATGATGTTCGTGGTCGAGTCGCCGACTCGGTAAGCGGCTTGTGTCAGCTCGGGCGAGACCCCGAGCTGCATGAGCATCGGCACGAAGATCGGCGCCAACATGGCCCATTTGGCCGATGCGGAGCCGATCAAGAGGTTGACCGACGCGGTCAAGAGGATGATCCCGACGAGCGTGACGGCGTTCGGGGCCGCCATGTCCCTAAGGAAGTTCGCGCCCTTGATCGCGACCAGCAGGCCGATATTCGATTTCGCGAAGGCGTCGATGAAGAGCGCCGCGAAGAAGGCCATGACGAGGTAATACGCCATTGTGCCCATCGCCGTGCTCATGCCCTTGACGACGTCGCGGTGGCTCCTGAACCTGCCCGATACGTAGCCGTGCACGATCCCTGGCGCGAGGAACAGCAGGAAGATCAGCGGGACGATCGCGTCCATCAGCGGCGCATTGACGGTCACACCATTGGCGCCCTTGGCCGGCAGAGTCAGCGACGGATCGGGCCCCGGGCCACGTAGCGGCGATGTCTGCGGCCAGGCCCATAGGGCGACGGCGACGAGCCCGACGAACGCGGTCAGGAGGCCGGCGATCATGCCACGCCGCTCGCTCTCGGTGAGCGGCTCCATCTTCGGCATCTCGCTCGGGTCACCATCGACCGCAGTTGCGCGGAGCCGCGGCTCGACCACGCGGTCCGTGATGAACCAGCCGACCAAGACGATCAGCACGGAGGACGACGCCGTGAAGTAGTAGTTGCACAGCGCGTTGACGTTCCGCCCGGGATCGATGATCTGCGCGCCCATCGTCGTGAGCCCCGCGAGCAGCGGGTCGATCCCCGAGACGAGCACGTTCGCGCTGAACCCGCCGGAGACGCCCGCGAACGCAGCCGCGATGCCCGCCAGTGGGTGTCGCCCCGCGGCGTAGAAGATGACGGCCCCCAGTGGGATCACGAGCACATAACCCGCATCGGCCGCCGTGTGGCTGATGAGCGCCACGAAGATCAGCATCGGCGTCAGGAGCGTCTTCGGCGTGACGCTGAGCATGCCCTTGAGGCACGCGTTTATGAACCCCGAGTATTCGGCGACGCCGACACCGAGCAACGTCACGAGCACGACCCCGAGCGGGTGGAAGCCCGTGAAGGTCTTGACCATCCCGGTCAAGAAAGCGACGAGCGCCTTGCCCGTCAGGAGATTCTGAACCCGGATCGGCGACCCGTCGGGGTTGGCCTCGGACCTGCTGCGTGGGTCGAGCTCCGTGAATTCCACGCCCGCGAGCAACGCGGAGAGCCCCCACACGATGAGGAGGCCGAACACGAAGAGGATCGCTGGATCGGGGAGGCGGTTGCCCCACCGCTCGAGCCCGTCGAGGGCGCGCTGCAGGAAGTTTCGCGGGCCGGGGTTCAAGGCTGCTCGAGTCGCCATGTGCGCGGCCCGCGCGGGGGCCAGTGGTCGGTAGGGGTGAGAGGTGCGGCGGGGCACCGTGCCCGTCGCCAGGGCGGGACCACGGTAACGCGTGGCACGTGATGTGCCCACTCGGAGTTCACTCGAGCTCCGGCGCGCGCCATGGCGGTCGTGCAGGGCGCCGGCTCGACCACACGCGACACGAGGTGGTGCGACTCCGTGGGCAACGTCGCGCTCCCGCGGCCCCATCGGTTACGATGTGCCCCGCGATGGTTGGAGGGCTCCGCGGAGCTCGGTCGCGTCCCTTGGAACAGAAGCGCCCCGCCGACGAACTCTTGCCGCTGCTCTACGACGAGCTCCACCAGCTCGCCCAGATGCACATGGCCCGGCTGCAGCCCGGGCAGACGGTGCAGGCGACCGCGCTCGTCCACGAGGTCTACCTGAAGCTCGTCGGCGAGGCGCGCATCGACTGGGCGACGCCGCGCGACTTCTACATCGCCGCAGCGCGGTCGATGCGGAACCTGCTCGTCGATCGCGCGCGCTCGAAGGGGCGCCTGCGGCACGGCGGCGGCGCGTGGCGCGTCTCCGTCGATGCCGACGAGCTCGGTTGTGACACAGAGTCCGAGGAGCTGCTGCCCCTCGACGATGCGATCTCCGCGCTGGCTAGCCACGACGAGCGCAAGCACGAGGTGGTGTTGTTGCGCTTCTTTGCCGGGCTCGGAATGGCGGAGGTCGCGACGACCATGGGCCTCTCGCTCGCCAGCGTCGAGCGCGACTGGACGTACGCCAAAGCATGGCTGAGGCGCAGGCTGTCGGAGCCCACGGGCTGAGGGTGCAGCGTGCAGGAGCGCGACCGTACGATCGAACGGCTGTTCCACGCGGCGCTCGAACGCGAGCCCGCGACGCGCGCCGCGTTCGTCGCCGCCGAATGCACGGACCCGGAGGTGGCGCGCGAGGTCCTTGCGCTCCTCGGCCACCACGACGACAGCGGCGTCGACCTCGAGGTCCTACCGGCGGCGGCGCAGCTCCAGAGCCTGGTCGACGAGCTCGGCCTTGGGGCGGTGCCCGCCGACATCGGCCCCTACCGTGTCGAGCGCACGCTGGGTCGCGGCGGCTTCGGCATCGTGTACTTGGCCGAGCAGCGCTCACCCGTCCGCCGCAAGGTGGCATTGAAGGTCGTGCGCCGTGGGATGGACACGGAAGACGTCGTGCGGCGTTTCGAGGCCGAGCGCCACGCGCTCGCGCTCCTGGACCACCCCGGCATCGCGAAGGTCTACGACGCGGGGGTCACAGACGACGGACGGCCGTATTTCGCGATGGAGTACGTGCCCGGGACGACGATCGCGGAGTACTGCGACGCGCAGCGGCTCGGGACCGAGGCGCGCCTCGCGCTCTTCGTCGAAGTGTGCGACGCCGTCCCG
>Ga0163154_10008845_pt1 | contig 11622 bp, 17 predicted proteins | sample OliLakLV19MP9P1_FD_148649 | JGI IMG/M metagenome (GOLD analysis project Ga0163154, IMG submission 148649) | Freshwater microbial mat bacterial communities from Lake Vanda, McMurdo Dry Valleys, Antarctica - Oligotrophic Lake LV.19.MP9.P1 | ecosystem: Environmental > Aquatic > Freshwater > Lake >...
GTACTATGCCAATTTGCCAGGGGTGAGGGTGCATCGGCTCAATGTGGCAGTATCCTCCGATGGCGATGTAGTTGAGTGGGCTGATCGCTGCATAGAAGAGTTTCTGCGCCTGCCAGAGAAGGCGCTCTTGATCTGCAATGAAGGCACGCTGATCCGCGAGAAATCTAAGCGGTACGTGGGGGCGATCGCGGGCTTGGTTAGCTCTGGCGATAGCCGCCAGAAGTATTGCTGGGAAGCGGGTCAGTCTGCTCACCTGCTCGACTTGTGCATCAACGGCGCTGCCCGCTCCAGACTCCGGTTGCTTATTGTTGGCTTGAAGGGTGAGGAACAGCAGATATCAGCCGTACTCCGGGCGCAGTGCGTTGACGATACCGCCCGCAATATGAGCGATATCAAAGGACAGTTAATGCGATCTCCCGTTGGCCGCGCCTGGTGCGATGGGATGCGCTGGTTCCCCAAAGAACAACTCAAACAGCGGTGGCAAACAAACGGAACTGCATGGGAAGAGCAGCTTAGAACTGCCATGGTGCAGCATCGCAACATTGGGCATGATTGGCAGTTCAGCCCAGAGCAGAACGATTTGCTGAGCCAGTACTACAATGCCAACAAGCTGCTGGTAGATTGTCTCAACAGCGATTGTTATGTGAGCCGTGAGGTAAGGCAGGAAATTGAGACAGGACTGTTGTTGCCGAGGCGAAGCTGAAGTTTCTCCCTCAATCCGGTGCGCGATCGCTACATGGCCTGTAAAAACAGGAATATTGCCCTGAAAAGCCGATCTATTCCAAGCTTAAACGTGCAAATCTGATGCTTTTAGGTAGCGTTACCTCTTACTGGTTGCGCTGAACTAGTCTGAAGTGACTCTTTCCTTCCAGCAGAGAGTCTGTCACGATTACACTCAGCACTTATTAAAAGCGATCGATGCTCAATTTCCGCAAACAGCCTCACAGCAAGAAACCTGCTCAAAGGAAGCCCTTTACTGAGCCACTGACTAAAGATGAAGAAGCTTTAGTGCAAAAGAAAGCTCATGCTCTTTGGAAAGCACGAAAGGACGACAGCAAAAGTTCACCTCAAGATGACTGGAACGATGCGATCGAAGCATTGAGAAATGAAGGACAATTCCCAGGAAGAAGGATACGCAAAATCATCTACTGGACAGGGTTTGGAGACAAGAAACTCTGGGATATCCTGCAACTGATAATTGTGCCTGCTGTTCTAGCTGGTGGGGCTTTCTATTTTCAAGAAACAGCTAAACAACGAGATCATCAGATCCAAGAAACAGCTAAACAACGAGATCAGCAAATTGCTGACGACAGAGCCAGACAAGAAACGCTGGTTAAGTACATGGGCGAAATGTCAGACTTGCTAACGGACGATCTGCTGAAGGCTAAACCGAACTCAGAAAAATTCATTATTGGACAAGCGAAAACAGTTCTTGCATTGAGATCGTTAGATCCGGCTCGTCAATCTCTAATCATTCAGTTTTTAGATGCATCAGCCCTTAACCAGTTGAGCGAAAAAGGACTTTTATATGAAGCGCGTCTAGATAGCGCCAATTTTCAAAAGACCGACTTGAGGGGTGGAGTTTTTAAGAATGCTGACCTCAGCGATGCCTCCCTTAGCGGTGCTGACCTCCGCGAGGCTTCCCTCCGCGGTGCTGACCTCCGCGATGCCTCCCTCAGCGGTGCTGACCTCTTCTATGCCGACTTCCGTGGTGCTGACCTCCGCGATGCCGACTTCCGTGGTGCAAACCTCCACCGTGCCAGACTCACCGGTGCCGTCTTCTTAGGTACCAACCTCAGCTATACCAACCTCAGCTATACCAACCTCAGCCGTGACAACCTCCACCGTGCCAACCTCAGCAGTGCCAACCTCTTCCATGCCGACCTCAGCCGTGCCAACCTCAGCAGTGCCGACCTCAGCAGTGCCATCCTCAGCAGTGCCGACCTCAGCGGTGCCGACCTCAGCGGTGCCAACCTCAGTAGTGCCATCCTCACCGATGCCAACCTCTACGGTGCTGACCTCAGTAGTGCCATCCTCACCGATGCCAACCTCTACGGTGCTGACCTCAGTGGGGCCTTCTTTTGCGAACTTAATGACGTTCATCCTAGTAGCGTTCTTTCTAGTAACATTCTTCCTGAACAGATCAAGACAGCAAAGAACTGGGAGACAGCCTTCTACACCAAGAAATTTAGGGCACAGCTTGGCCTACCACCCTCTTCCGCAACGGGTAACCCTTGCGATCGCCAATCACCCTAAATACCGCCCACTCCCATTACCAGGCCGAGCGTGTAAATACTTCCCTGTAGTCGCTGGGTTAGAGTGCCCCAAATTAGCCTGCACCAGATGCAACGGTGCCCCCCTATCCATTGAATGACTGGCATGAGCATGGCGCATCCAGTGGGGGCTTACATTCCCCTCTATCCCTGCCTCTTTAGCTGCCGCTCTAACAATGCGAAACACCTGCGATTCATCGATCGCCCCTCCCCATTGGCTGACAAACACAGGAGTATCAGCCTTGCCCTCACCTTGCAGATCTAGCAGCGATATCAGCCAAGAATCTACCCTACTTCCACAGAGAACATAATGCCTGATCCGCTTCTTGCTGCCCCACATCAAGGTATTTAGCTAGATTACCGATATCCGCGTGCTTCGTAATCTGCTGCAAGGTTCGCAACGAATGACCTTGATTGTGCATTTTGGTGAGAAGCGATCGCCTAAAACTATGGGTACTAACACCCTCCAGACCCAGGTAATCACACACCTGCCGCAATCGTTTATCAGCGGCCTGGGTGGTCATGTGTCCGTCAAAGCGACCGGGGAATAGATAGCCTGACCTGGGTAAGTCAGTGGTTTTCAGTACAGCTGCAAGCGGAGGGGCGATCGCCACATCACGAGTTTTCTTAGTTTTAGTAGTGCTAGCGCGATAGACGATCCGCCCCGCCACAATATCATCAGCGTGCAGTTGAACCGCTTCACCTACTCGCGCGGCGGTGTAATAACAAATTTGGAATAGGAGCCGGTGGGGTTGCTCCAGGGCAACAAACAATTCGGTCAGTTGCTCATCGTTCAACACCACCGCCTGACCATTGCGATTTACCTTAGGCATAGAAAAACGAGTTGGTATTCTGTTATTTTACCAACTCACTTATCTATATCTATCAAGTCTTTGGGCGATCGCCTCTCAAAAGTAGCCCCTTTATTGCGAATTACCCCCAGTTATTGCGAATCTATGACGACCTGAAATTCAGCCTAGTCAACGGTCAACAGGGTTAACTGAGTTTGCCAATGGGAGCGATCGCCAACTGTTGAGTATCCAGGCGGAACTGAGTTAGCACAGTTAGCCGGGATAACATGGGCTGCAATTATTCTTCTGTGCCGCAGGCTGTTATTTTTAGGAAAGCGCCCCAAACATCTGTTCTACAAACTTTTCTATGGCTGCTTTATTCAATCCCAAAGACTACGAAACCTTTTTGCTGGACTTGAAGCAACGTATCCGTACGGCTCAAGTTAAGGCAGCGATCGCCGTCAACCGGGAGTTGGTGTTGCTCTACTGGCAGATTGGGCGTGAGATTTTGGCACGGCAGAATCAACAGGGGTGGGGAGCTAAGGTGATTGCCATACTGGCAAAGGATTTACAAAAAGAGTTTCCAGAAATCAAAGGATTCTCGACTCGCAACCTTAACTACATGCGGGCATTTGCAGAAGCTTATCCAGATGAGGCAATTGTGCAGCAGGCTGCTGCACAAATTCCTTGGTTCCATAACTGTGTCTTGCTCGACAAGGTAAAAGACCCGCAGCAGCAGCTGTGGTATGCCCAAAAAACTGTAGAACAGGGCTGGAGCCGTAATGTATTGGTGCTGCAAATTGAAAGTAATTTGTACCAGCGTTAGGGTGGAGCCATCACTAATTTTGATCAGGTGTTGCCACAGGCACAATCAGATTTGATGCAACAGCTTGTGAAAGACCCGTATATGTTTGACTTCCTGACGATGGGAGATGAGCGATCGGAGCGGGCACTAGAAGGGGCACTGATCGACCACATCAGAGATTTTCTATTGGAATTGGGGGTTGGATTTGCTTTCCTAGGTAGGCAGTATCAGATTAAGGTGAGCGGTAAGGAATATCGATTGGATATGCTGTTGTACCACGTTCAACTGCATTGTTACGTTGTGATTGAACTGAAAACGGGTGAGTTTGAGCCAGAGTTCTCTGGCAAGATGAATTTCTATGTGGCGGCTGTTGACAACCTACTGAGAACGGAACGCGATGATCCAACAATCGGGATCATTTTGTGTAAGTCAAAGGATAAAACCACCGTAGAGTATGCCCTTCAGGGAATACAAAAGCCGATTGGGGTCTCTACATTTCGGCTGTCAACTGAGTTACCGGAGCTATTGCAAAAGAATTTGCCAACCGTGGAGCAGTTGGAGATGGAGCTGAATACGGTCACAGTAGAGGACACGGATGCAGATGCAGATTAACCCGCCTCTAATCGTTGCCCTCAATCTGGGTACATTAGCAGCAGTGAGTTAACGCGGTTTGCAGGGACATATGGGCAATGGTCAAAAGCCAATGGTGGGGGCGCGGATTCCCCATAGCTGGAAAGAACAGCTCCAAGGCGTTTGTTTGGAGACGGGGAAGACTGAAAGTGAATTGGTGCAGGAGGCGATCGCCCAATATTTGGGACGAACGGATGTGACCTCTGTGGTGTCGCTGAGTAAACGGGTGGCGGCGCTGGAGCGACAGTATCAGAAGCTGGTGAAGCTGGTTTGAGGCAAAGCAGTAGGGCGATCGCTTCAATTAAGCTGAGCTAACTGGTTTAGAGATCAGGCAGCCTCAATGGATTATCCGAATCCTCAATCTCGTTTAGAGCAGCTTGAGGGCGATCGCCACCAAACTGCCCCAGGTGTTTCACTAGAATTTCGCGCATTTCCTGTCTAACTAATCGAGTTAAGTTGGGGTCAGCGGTCAGCTCTTCACGGAACCCAGATCCACATAGATACGCACGGCCATCTTTATCAAAGGTCAGTTCAAGCGGGGCAGTGTCAATGAAACCGTCCAAGTCTTTCATTAGATGGAAGAAAGTGGCATAAGTTGATGCTGGATCGTATTGATGGCTCATCCGTTCTTACTCTAATATCAATATTGCTAATAACTAAAAGTATAAAAGGCTAAAAGGCTAAAATTAGCTTTTTAATAAAGTGTTTTTTAATTTAATTAGATTTTTGGTACAGTCTAATTGGTTAAAGAGAACCCCACTATGCTAACCATTGCGATCGCCTCTTTGAGTGGAGGGCAGGGAAAGACCACAGCCTCCTTGATGTTGGGTCGTTTGCTGTCGCGCCAGGGTTACCCGACCCTGATGATTGATGCTGACCCGCAGCATAACCTGACGACTTATATGGATCTGGAACTCCAGCCAAACCAACCGACCCTATTGGAGTTCTTGAAAAAGTCCGTTTCTGCCGAAGATAGCATCTATCCCACCGAGGGAAACGACAACCTGTTCTTGATTCCTGCCGACGACCAGCTCGATACGGTGCAAGACTATCTCTCAAATAGTGGGGTTGGGGCTACTCTGTTGAAACGTCGCCTTGAACCTGTCGCCAATGCGTTTAAGGTTTGCCTAATTGACGCCCCACCACAGCGATCGCAAATCTGCCTGACCGTTTTGGGGGCAGCGGACGCGCTGATTATCCCTGCCGAAGCATCCGTGAAAGGGTATGGCTCTTTGGTAAGAACCCTGGATCTGCTGCGCACTTTACAGGATGTGGGTGCCACTGATGCTGCCGTGATGGGGATATTGCCCTTCCGCGATCGCTGGATTGGCAACACCCAAACTCAAGAGAGTCGCGCTGCCGTCGATGGAATGCGCGATGAAGTGGGTGATGCGCTCATTCTGCCGTCGATTCGAGAATCTGAACGCTACAAACAAGCCATCAATCGCCGCTCTACCCTGAGTGACATGGGGTATGGCGAATTGGAATATCCCTTTGAAGTACTGATTGACAAAATTAGTAAGCTGACAAAGGACAAGAAAGTAAAAAGCTAATTTTATTATTTTAGCCTTTTGCTTTTAATCAAAAAACGATTCTAGCTTTAGCTGATTGTCCTATTTCCATAACTGCCATGTCCGACAGTGTTTTAGACCGCATTCGCCAAAACCGCCAACGAGCTGCTGTCCCAACTAGAGACGACACCCTGATCACCAATGTTCACCAGGCAGAAGCGCCCCCACAATCTGATGTAGTTGAACCTGTGGCAGTACTAACATCTCCTGTTGTTGCCAATACTGGTGATGCACTGAAGGAGTTAAAGGCAGACCTAGCCAAGATTCCAGAAACCAATCGGCATTCTGCAATCGTGCTAGAGAAGCAGCTTGACCAGGCGCTGACCCGATACTGCAAAGAGAACCGGATCACTATTGAAGTGTTCCTGGAAGCGGCCTGGATGCACGCCGCATCTAACCCCGAAATGATGGCAGAGATTTTGACAGATGCTAAACGCCGATATGGCGATCGCAAGCGAGCAGGTAAGTTACGCCGTCTGATTACCATGCTGGAGGGGCAAGCCTAACCAACGATTTTCCAAATACTGTCTGGAAAATCCCTTCTCTGGTTCCATCTTTCACACTGAGGGGCGATCGCCCTATCTTCTCATGAAGCCCATCTCTGGTTATGGGCTTGCCGAGAGAGGGGCGATCGCCCTTTTACCAGCAGCTTCAACAACTTCACGATCGCCCCTTTTTATTACGAGGCGATCGCCAAAAACTAGAGTTTCTGGCGATCTCTCTGAGGGGTTTATTTTTCGTCTGGATTCTCTCTCCCAATCCTCAGATGCCCCCCATTGGGATGAATTTGGATATCAATTAGTCCATCGTACCGGGTTAAAACAGCGGTGCGCACAAGGTCAGTAGCCTGCATACCCACCAGAGATAGGGCAATGATGGCAGCCAATTGATCTCTTTTCATAGAAAACACTCCTTAGTTGAATTTTTCGTGTGTGAGAAGGAAATTAACCTCAATCGTATGCCTCAATCGTTCCTATGTTTTTAGAGAAGGCAAATGCAAAGGAGATCAAAGGCACACCACATATCCTCTGGCTTTTGAAGTTCGTACAGAATAGCCCACGAATTCGAGAACTGCCATTTTTGAGAGCTGCCATTGAAGGGAACAAAAAACAATGCCCAAGTTCATCACTTCTGCACTTATTCGATAATGCGATCGCCTTTAATCCCAAGCTCCATCCCGTCAGGCTCAAACCACACGCCATTTGAACAGGGCGATCGCCAAAAAAAGACCCCAGGTGGGGGTCTAGAGTGTGTTTGTGTGATGGTTGTCTAGTTAATTTGGATCAATCCACGTTCCGCCAAGCGTTTAGCAACCTGCATGACTGCCATTACAGACATCTTGGCCTTGAGCGAGACAGCACGCAGAGAGACTGAACCATCGGTCTTGATTGCTTCTAAAAGCCTAGCATCAGTTCGATTGCGGGCGATCGGGTGATCGACAATTATCGTGAGCGTCGTCGGTTTAGTGATCGTCATCTTCAATTCCCCGGCTTGTATCGTTCATCATACTCATAGCCTTGAGCGTCTGTCGTCGTGCGGTTGGTATTGAACCTCACGCCGTCATTATAATCAGCAAGCTCATGGGCAGGTTCATTGACTTCATCTCCACGCCGCATAGCGGTTTCTTGTTGCTCTATCGCTTCCGGCTTAGAAACATTTTCGTATCCAACCCCTGATTCTGCATCAGAGAATGAACCTTGCTCTTCCGGTCTAGCTGGACGCGCCCACCAGTTGCTATTACTCATTCTAGTGGCCTCCTGCGCGATGCTTAACAGGAGTGTCAGTCCCCTGGTTATCTTCTTCAGTGTGGTAAAGGTTGAACCGTTGATCGGCCCCATAAGAATCGTCAGGGTCAGCCGGAGCATCACAAACAATTGCCTGATCGCCGCGATCGCCTGCGGCTGCAATCTGAACCTCCTTTTCAAACCCGCTCACATTTTGGTAGGTCTGTTGGGATTCAAGGTCAGAGAAACTGCCTTGCTCATCATGGTCTGCGGCAGTAACCCAAAGTTTCTTCGTCATAATCAAAAAAGCTCCTAAGTTTTGCTGGGAGTAGGCATTTAGGGGAGGCTTGCAAATCTGCCCCTAAATGCCGTTATTGAAATACATCGTAATCCTGGCGCATGATGTAACCATTGTGGACGTAATACAGAACCGCATTGCCCTGGTCATCCCAGGCCATCGGTGCCCTATTCCATCCGTTGGGCAACTCGCCGCTAAATGCGTCGGTCGTCCGTACGGGCTGCTGGTAAAATCCATACTCATCTACATCACCACCCAGATAGTTAACCCAGTAAAACCCTTCACGGGTGATAGGGTTCAACTGGTTTTCATAGATGTAGCGTTCGTACCACCCTTGGGCAGGAATGGCGATCGCCAACGTCAACAGGGCAGCTGTGCGGTTAAGCCATCGTTGGCTAACAAGATTCATAATTGAAGTGCTCCAATGTCGCAATGTGGGGCAGCTAGGCAGGGAAGGGGGGCTTTCCCTGTCTAACCCTCTTCAGAGCGCTCAGGTAGCGCTGGAGTATTCATCGTGTTTCCAGTGAGCTGCGGTAGGTCAGCCGCTCCTAGACCAACCGTGACGCTGGCGTGTAACTCTCCAAACTGTTGCTGCATCTGCACCATCCCGGTCTGCATGGTTTGTAAAGCAGCAGTCCATAACAATCCATTCCAGCGAGTTCCAAGGGCTTGCCCAACGGCGATCGCATTCTGGTCACCAGAGGCCACGACGGCATCCATCCCGGTGAGGATGTCACCTTCAGCAGCATTGTTGGCTTGAGAGAAATTAGCAGCTTCCGAGAAGTTCTGAGAAGTTCCTGCATTTCCTGCATTCCCTGATTCCCGTTCATTTAGGATCTCTTTCACCTCTTCAGGTCTGAAGAAAACAGTCTTGCCGATCTTGTTACCTAGCTTGCGTCCCAATCGACGTTCAGCATTGGCGCGATAGATATTGAGCATCCGTGGGGTCAGCCCGGTGCGGTCGGCTAGGTCTTTGATAGATAGGTCGATCTGCGTGTTTGACATGGCATTTCCATTGGAGAAGTGATTAGGGAAATAGGAGAACTTCTCAGAACTTCCGAGAAGTTCTCCTATTTCTCCTATCTAGTAATGCACTATATCGTATAGTCATGCATAGTGCATTACTTTATAGTGAAACGCATTGAAACAATTTATGAAGGAGTACGATCTATGGCGATGTCTCTAAGTTCTGGAATGGCGACCAAGAAGCCCCAAGTTACTGTCTACGTGCGCGATGAAGTCAACGCAGCGTTAGATCTGGCTGCAATGCAACAACAGCGCTCACGCTCTCAGATGGCGGCAGTTCTTTTGGAGGAAGCTTTACGGGCGCGCGGATACCTGCCTGCTGTAGATACAACGGTAGATTCTGAACCAGAAAAGCAGTAACACCCAAAATAAAACCCCCAGCCGATCGCAGGCTAAGGGCTTTGTCGAACTAATAGGGTGTAGCAGGGCAACAATTACCTCAAGACCGTTGCCAATGGCGAACAGCCTAACAATCTGTTATCACTCGACGAATGCCTCACTTACAAGGAGGTATATGATTGTCCGCACACGGTGGGCAACTCTTTCTAAAACCTTGGATTTTCGTGCTGAGTTGCGTGGTCTTCCAGATTTTGAATGACTCAAACGCCCTAAAAGCAATGGCTTAGAAGGAGTTACGCATCGCATTACTATACCGTTGGATAGAGTTTGTCATGATAAACGGCTATCGTTTGATAACTTTAGCCTCTCATATCTCTCTACCCTTTTTCGTAAACCCGGCTGCTGTTGAATTTCACCTACTTCGGCCAGGTATCCAGACCAGTATCTCCTTCATTTACACTTATGGTGTGAGACCCAAATGGAGATAACAACATAGTAATGGTAGACAAACCAGTCGGAATCACAGTATATGCCCCCTAATCGAGCTTACACACAAGATGATTAATGATTTTCGGAAAAAAAGCAGTGAGACTGAACCTTATATTCTGTGACATAAGTCACAGCCACATCGTTCAAACATAGTATTTGAAACTTAAAAGTTAACTATAGATATTTCATTAATTCAGGTTAATACTATCTACTCCCATTCATTTTTTAACGGGTGTAATAAGAACATGAAAACTTTAAAAAGAAATTACATCATTTCATAAGCGCAACAGAATGATCCGCCGGATGAGGAATATACTAGTAGTAACTGAATAGATAAATCTATTTGAACTTCACAATGTAACATTGGGATTTTTTCTTCTAGCATTCTTCAAAAGTCAAAATTTACAAACATCAATACTATTGAGCATGTTTATTCATTTTGCCAACTTTGAAGATAATTAGGGTGAACTACTTAGAACAGGGAATAGAGAAACAAACAGCAAGTTAATGAGTTTTCGAATCTATGACCACTTTTGATTTTCGAGTAAAGTTTACAATAGGAACGGGTATTGTCCTGACTGTCGCTGGAGTTGCCGTCGTATTCACTTATATAAAGTATGACAACTTACGAAAAGTTTTAGAATTTAGCACTACTGTCGCCGCCACTGTTGCTGGACTCACGGGTGCTTCTTATGCTGCACAGAGTCTAACGCGTGATACTGAGGAAACGGTACAGAGCCTAATTCGTAATGCTGAAGAAACGAAGATTAACAGGACATTATCTTTCATTTCGCGCTGGAATGATTCTAGTTTTGATAAAAAACTAGCTGTTCAATTAATTAGAAATTTGCGTGATAAGCCTCCTAGCAATGTCAAGACATTCGTTATAAGTGAAATAGATCAGAACAATGATCTGAAGTCAGAAGTAACTAATATTCTGAACTTTTTTGAAGAAATGGCACTTTCAATTAACAATAATTTTGTTGATGAAGATATATTACTTAGTTTCTTAAGAGGTATAGTTTTGATGTATGTAGAAACATTTTCCTATTGGATTGATCACAGACGAGATCTTGTTAAGAATGAGAAAATATTCCAATCCGTAACCGAGCTATGCGAACAATGGAAAAATGGACATGGGAAGGCAAAGAGTAGTACATTAGTACCACTCTAAGGGTTTTGAGGAACGGAGGGAAATTTTCCGGAAGATCTCCATAAGAATCGTAAGTAATAGAGGGAAGTTTTCCGGAAGATCTCTATATGCCTTGAATCGTCTTATAGGTAAGACAATATAAAGCGGTGTATCTTTCATACTTAAATACTAAAACATTCTGACTGAAAATCTAAAACCACTAAGGAGGCTAAGAGATGTTTTTGATAGAAGGCGACACAGGGGCTTGACCCATACCACGAAAGTATTCTTCATAGGCAAAGACTCTCAATTCAATTGAATTGAGAGTCTTTGCCTATGAAGAATTTGTGCAATTTCTCAATAACCGCTGGTAAAGACAGGTCGCAGGGATTGTCAAAAGAGGCAAAATCTGGTTTAACAGAGAGATGAATTCAAGGGGAGCATGTCATCCTTTTAGAGAGAATAGTCCATTGAGGTAGGCAGCCCGGTGAGCCAGGACTTGTGGCACATTTTCCGCCTTCCACTGGGCACCAGATATTTGCAC
>Ga0163154_10008850_pt1 | contig 11617 bp, 14 predicted proteins | sample OliLakLV19MP9P1_FD_148649 | JGI IMG/M metagenome (GOLD analysis project Ga0163154, IMG submission 148649) | Freshwater microbial mat bacterial communities from Lake Vanda, McMurdo Dry Valleys, Antarctica - Oligotrophic Lake LV.19.MP9.P1 | ecosystem: Environmental > Aquatic > Freshwater > Lake >...
GTGCTATGTGCTCGGTGCTCAGTTGGCAGAGCTAATCGGGCGAGCAAATTGCTCCTCTCAACTGGAGGGATGAGTTCCCCCTCGTCTGTGACCACGGGGCATTTGATCAAAAAGGGCGATGCGGGTGAGGCGACTGAGTTTGATCCCCAGTCACGTTCTGGAAAAATAAGTTTCACGCAAAGGCCCTAGATTTTTCGTGTGTAGGGAGAGCGGCCCCCACTTGCCCTAGGATCAGGGAGCGCATGCGTCTCCGCGTGCACCAGAGGGCGTCCCCGTCCGATGGAACCATTTTCCTGGGGTCCCGAACGCCGAAGCGGTTATCAATCCCGCTTGATCTTACCTTCTTCTGCCACTTTTACCGGCGAAACGACGAAATACAGCCCCGCTGCCGCCACGATGATCACGGCTGCAAGCATAGGCGGCAGATACGCTTCGGAGGTGATTTCTTTCCCGAGAAATGGGTCGATCGCACGGCGAACCAACATCGCGCCGCACACCAGTAGACCGAGGATCGGTACCAACAGCGGCACTTCAAATCGACCTTTCGGCTCATCCTTTTTTAGCTTTAGGCGAATCAGACTCGCATTCATGATGATAAAGACGCAAAGCAGTAGCAGCACGGTGGATTCGGCCAATGCTTTGACATTTCCGACGGCGATCAGAGCGGTGACGATCAGGAACAGCACACATATCGCCACCACGGGCGTTTGCGTTCGGGCATTAACGATGCCGAGAAATCCGGGCAGCAATCCCTGGCGGCTCATCCCGTACAACAGTCGCGAACCCATCAGATAATTCAGCAGCGCGGTGTTCCCGATGGCGAAAATACTGATGCCGACATACACCACATCGATCCTGCCAAACCACGGCGCGGCCACCTGCGCCACGCGAACCAGTGGTGTCGAGCCCGAATCAGCAAACTCCTGATACGGAATCACGCTGACGGCGGTAATCGCGACCCCCATATAAATCAGCGTGGCGAGGATCATCGCGCCGACCAGCCCGAACGGGACATCTCGCGACGGATTTTTCACCTCTTCGGATACGTTCAAAATGTCTTCAAATCCGATAAATGAAAAGAACGTCAGCACCGCGCCGCTCAGCACCAGCATCAGCACGGTGGAAAAATGTCCCGTGTCGGTGCCGACGGGCATTTCCATGTAATCGACTGATCCCCAGAACCGCATGCCGACCGCGATGATAAACAGCAGGCCTGCCGCCTCGACGAACGTGCAGATCAGGTTCGCCCACATGCTTTCGCGTATCCCTTTGATCAGCACCAGCCCGATCATCAGTACGATCACTACGGAGACTGGTTTGATCCAGATCGAACCCGCCTGGTAGGGCTGATTCGCCAGCAGTGAAAAGCCCTTAAGAAGGTTATCCGCCATCGCCTGCGTGCCGGCCGCCATGCTGGTGAGGCCCGACATGGTGACGGCGATACCGATGATATAGCTTAGAATCGTGATGCCGAAGGCGTGCTGCGTGATATACGCCGCCCCGCCGGCGCGCGGATGGCGCGAGCCGAGGCTGGCATAGGACAGCCCAGTGAGAATCGCTCCCACCATTGCCGCCGCGAACGCCATCCAGACGGCGTTTCCCATCATCAGGGCGGCTTTCCCGACCAGTGCGTAAATGCCCGCCCCTAACATGCTTCCCAGGCCGTAAAAAAGCAACTGCCACTTACCAAGAGTGCGCTTGAGTTCAATCGTGTCAGTCTGAGGGTTTGAGTAGTCGATTTGTGCCATGTTGCTCCAGAGTTATGGTTGACTGAGCTCCGAGTCAATTGAAATCTGTCGACCTTCTTCACCCCCACCGTTCTCTACATTCCTTTAAAAGTTCGGGCTGATTCTGTCGAAGTGGGTCTATTCACGGGTTGAGCTATCGAAGGGGTATCCCTCCATCATTCCTGATGAATCTCAGTACTCGAATCGAAAATAATTGGAATCAGCGGTATAGCTGTGAACATCATTGAGGAGCTTCGGTGGGGCTTTTGCATTGAGCCCGGCTAAGGCCTCATCACATTTTGCCTGTAAAATTATCTCAAATCTCAGCATGCCCCCGATTTTCTCCATTCTAATCGTATATCTCCTGTACACTAGCCATCCAGTGTGCGGGAGTTGCTGTCCCGCGGCCGATAACCGATAGGAAACTGGATCTTCTGGGGTCGGGCCGGGCGGGGTTTAGTAAATTTCACTGAACTGTGGGAACGGACCCTGCCCGCGATTGGGGTTTCAATCAGGTGAGCAGTAAGTTCCAAAAGCAATCGCGGGCAGAGCCCGCTCCCACAAAATCCGTAGCTCTACACCGAAGGCGCCGTCTCAACCTGATGATCGAGATGCGCCATCAGATCTGTCGGCAGATTGAGCTTATGACCCAGAGCCTGCAGGTAGGCGCGCTCTGCAGGATGATCGACATCGATGGCGACACGGGAGATCAAGTAGAGTTCCGTGGCCTGCTCAATGCCCCGTGCAGAAGAAGCGATCGCAGTAATGTCCACCGGCTTGGTGAGGGCATCAAAGACAAACGCCTTGCTCTCGGCATCCAGACCCATTTTTTCAACCTGCTCAAACAAGACTTTCTGTTCCTGCGCATCAATGTGGCCATCGACCTTGGCGGCAGCGATCATGGCCTGGATCATCACGAGCTGGAAGGGCAGCCCATTGGCGGCCGGGGCGGCTTCCGGCAGGAAGCTCTGGTTCATTTGGCCTATGTCGGCCTGAGTGGCAACCGGCGCTGTGGCTGCGGCCTTGCCCTGCTGCCAGTTCTGATAGGCCTTGAATGCCATGGCGCCCGCTGCGGCTGCGCCACCATAGCCCACCACGCCACCCGCCATCTTGCGCATTTTTTTGCTGCCCAGAATCAGGCCGAGAATACCGCCGGCCATGGCACCGCCGCCGAAACCACCCAGGCCCATGCCATCGAGCTTCTGCTTCGCATCGCCGCCTGCCTGGCGTATAGAATCGCCCGCATTGGGGCCAAGAAATTTTTCGAGTAAATTGTTTGGATTGATCATTATGTGTCTAAATTCTCTATACGTTGTTCGAAGTTGTTACAGGCCGGAACTGATAAGAAATTCCTTTTCTGGCGTGCGCACACTTTTGATTCCCGTTCGCGTAGTTATGGAGAAATGTAACGGGAAAGGGCGCCAAATACAAACCTTTTCCGGTTCCCCCTGTCGAAGGCTGTCTTTTGGGAGAATCTGGTTCTTGAAGTGACTTTTGACAGCCGAGACAGGGGGAACCGGAAGCAAAAATCCCACGCCCTTATCGGCAAGCTCCGAAGCAATGCGACCATAGCCATAGCGCCTCCGATGGCGTCGAAAAACGGTTTCAATCAATTCACCAGCATCAACATCGCGGCGACTTGTGTCGCGGTGGGTGCAGCGGCGTGATAAAAACTGCTGCGCGCTTCGCCAAGCACCTCGCAGACTTTACGAATACTGGCTCCCGTTTTCTGGGCGACGGTGAGGATCATCGCGCGGCTCCCGGCTGGGGTCTGGTGCCCAGGATAAAGACAGCCTTTTTTAAAATGTCATTCTCGAGTTTGAGGTTGGCAATTTCGCGTCGGAGCCTGGGCAACCTCGGACACGGGCTTTCCTAATTTCACAAGCTCCACTGTCTGGGCTTTGAACTCTGCTGTGTATTGTTTTTTGATCACGGATTTCATTTTCTCTTATTCTCTTAGGTAGTGAGCTGAAGACCGTGAACGGCAAAATTGATCGCAAAGGTCATATTTGCAATGGGTCTTCCAGTCGTTGATGTTTCAGGAGGGATTCCGACAAGGCCCGGAAGACGCCGGATAGAATCATTTTCGACGATGGTCACAATATCGTCAAAGACGAATGGCCCCTGAAAAGAATTTGCATATGCCGCAAGGCATAGCAGTAGGAGAAGGGAATAAACAATGAGACGGGTTTTCACATCTAAGGATCGCCACATTAATTAAAATTTAATTTAAGGAACATTTTTATTTTGATAAAGGCGTAATAAGATTACGTTTGAGTATGCCAGTCATCATTAAGGGCGATTTTAAAACGCGCACTGTGTTCCTCGATGGAAAACCACTTTATCCGTTCGAGAGTCAAAAAGTCGTTATGCATAATCCCACAGGTTACGGATGGGGTTACCAAGGCTCCGGCCCTTCGCAAATGGCATTAGCCATTTTATTGGCTGTGACTCATCGGGAAGAAGCGCTGAAATATTATCAACACTTTAAGCGTGAGATAATAGCGGATTTACCCGAGGAAGATTTCGAAGTTTCTTTTGACTTCGACAGCTGGCTTGAAGCCCGTCGAAAGGTTGATGAAATCCACCAAAAAGCGCACGAGACACCCCAAATCGGTGGTCAGTGAGACGATTGTAAGGACTCGTCTAAACTGGAATGCTAAGCCTTGTCCACGGGAGGTGCAATGAGCAGCCTAGGAAACAGAGGTTTTGCTTCGCCCATTGAATGCCCAGGTTTGAGTAGGCCCCACTTCGAATGGTCCTTTAACCCAATGGTATCGGGATCCAAGTTTAGCTGAGCAAAAATATTCTTAGAGGTCTCCGGCATCACTGGGCTGAGTAATACCCCTGTAAGACGCACAACTTCGTAAAGATGATAAAGAACAGTATCTAATTTGGTCGCCTTTTCGGGGTCTTTCGCGAGAGCCCAAGGAGCCGACTCTTCCACGTATTTATTAGCCCTTTGTATGAGGAGCCAAATACAAGTTAGACCTTGTTGAAGGGCAAGAGTTTTAAACGATTCATGATAATCATTGATGACCTTCAGCGCAGTCTGTTCGACGTCCTTATCTGTATCATCTAGGTGCGTTGCCGCTGGGACAATGCCTCCTCGGTATTTTTTAAGCATACTCAAGCTACGGTTCATGAGGTTGCCAAGATCATTCGCGAGATCACTGTTATACTTCGAAACAAACCCATCCTCCGTGAATTCACTATCGTATCCGATCGTCATTTCGCGCATGACATAATAGCGGAATGCATCTGCGCCGTATTTGCTGATGTACTCAAGAGGGTCAACAAAGTTCCCCGTGCTCTTACTCATTTTCTCTTTGTTCAGGAGCCACCACCCATGAACAATGAGCCGTTTCGGTAATTCAATTCCCAATACTTTGAGCATGATCGGCCAATAGATTGCATGGGCAGGAATCAGGATGTCTTTCCCTATAATATGATAATCAGCTGGCCATAAATCATTAAAGGTGTCCGTCCCGTACCCCGCGTATGAAATGTAATTAATCAGCGCGTCAAACCAGACGAAGGTGACGTAATCCGTGTCAAATGGGATGGGAATTCCCCACGAAAGGCGGTTTGTTGGCCGTGATATGCAAAGGTCACCAAGAGGATTCTGGAGGAAACCTAAAACTTCTTTTGAACGAAACTCGGGATAAATGAAACCAGGATTTTTTTCGATGTAATCTATGAGCCATTGTTGGTGATGACTCAGTTTGAAATAATAATTTTCCTCCGAAAGCTGAACGACTTCGCCGTATATTTCCGGAAATTTACCGTCAACCATCTCTTTTTCGGTGAGGAATTGTTCAGCGCGGGTCGAGTACCAACCTTCGTGTTTCCCCTTATAAATATGACCTTGATCAAATAATTTCTGTAATATGTCTTGGACGACTTTTTTATGCTTTGGGTCCGTGGTTCGCGCAAAATCATTATTTGTCAGGTTTAATTGGGCACACAGGTTTTTGAAGTTCGCTGTCATTTGATCGCAGAATAGCTGTGGATCAATGTTCTGTTTTTGTGCCGATTGCTGAACCTTTTGACCGTGCTCATCGACCCCTGTCAGAAAATGAACGTCTGCTCCTATCCCACGATGATACCGCGCAATGACGTCAGCCAACACTTTTTCATAGGCGTGGCCTAGATGAGGCATGCCGTTTACATAATCAATTGCAGTGGTGAGATAAATTTTTTTGGGCATAACAGGGTGCTGACCCTAGGCTACTTTATCCTGGGCTGCAAGCTCTTCACCTCATTTAATGGCCTGGAAAACCATCCACTCTAAGGAATTCATTAGGGCCGTAAATTGATCAGTAAAACTTGGAGCTCAGTGAGAGACAGGGCGCCAAGAGACGGAAGATTCGATCGTGTTCTGCGAGAAATAAGATCGATGAGTTGTTCTTTGGTCAGGAAGTCTAGGTCAACCTCGATCTTCGGCCCGTTTTTCTGAGGAGGGGGTGGGGGAAATAACTCCTCAAAAATTTCCTTTTCTGGTTTACCTGATTCCAAAGCGCTTTCGTACTTTTTAGTTTGTTCGGCAGTTAACTTTTTCAGGATAGCGGCATCTTGAGTACGGCGTCGGCTGGACCAATTGATAATTGCATAAAGTGTACTCCCATTTCGTGTAAAACATTTCGACGCATCACTCATAGGTTCAGCATTTGATTTTGTAGTGCGACTAAGATTACTTCTGCGTTTCATCGGTGGATGACTCCTGATTGGCGGGACGCTTGCCCTTTCGGAACTGGGCGGTGTGTGGCAAATCACACTCGTTTAAATGATAGGTGGCAATCATGTCTGCGTACAAGCATTTCAATGCGAGAAAAACTTCCGTTTGGAAGGCCAATTTGTCTTTATGAGCTGGGAATAATGGCGGTCCATAATGAATATAAACATCAGATCTGACGCCCAAGCGCGGAGCGTAAATTTTATCGGACCCAATAATGACCATGGGCACGACTGGGACATCGGCCATGATGGCCAAACTGGCAGCTCCCTCTGGAAAGGGTGCCCCACCTAAAAACGATTCCGCTCCCGATCTTAAACCTTTTTCCGGGTAAATCCCAATCACCCGTCCCGCACGAAGACGTTCGAGTGCCGTTTTGACTGCTTTCCGATCAACGCCGAATCGATTTATGGAAATGGCTCCGTTCGCGAGGAAAAAAGCGCGGGAAAGGGGGTTTACGAACAATTCGCTCATCGTGAGGTATTCCACCGGCCTAGACAACGCGCCCCCCTCAATAAAGGGATCAAAATGACTAATGTGATTTCCAATCAGGACGACACCGCCTTGGCAGGGCAAATGTTCACGGCCCTTAAAATGTAAACGGGCAAACAACCGGATCACGGAAATAATAATTCGTGAAAAAAGGAAGTTGCTGGAATCCGTGCAGGACATGCAAGGCAAACTACCTATAAGAAAAGGCTGTGCACGTCTTTTTTTTCCGCTATTTACTGCGGATTGGAATAAGGAAAGGTCTCTGTCTGTCCTTCGTTTTCTACGGTGAACTCATTTTCATTAATGGAAACTAATTTTACGGAGAACGTCTTCCCGTTATGATCCACCGAAAACCATTCTCCAACGTTGACGACGAGTTTTTTATTAAATGTGACCGTGGCATCCCCTAAAGCTGCGTCTCCCAGTACAGATGAGATTGTGAGCGCTGAAATAGGAATGGGAAATGGCTTTGGAGCTGGAAAGGGCGCGAGCGGAACCGGAGGCGCGTCACCTGCCGACAGACCTTGAGGCGGGTCCAAAACCGGTGTAGGAGTGACTTCTTGCACCACGGGAGCAACAGGTTCCTTTGCGATGTTTTTCGGGGTGATGACCAATTGGTCGTTGATGACATTGACTGATTCAAAGTGACTTAATTTTGCAGTCAACTCGGGTTTGTTATTAATTTCTTTGGCTAGGTTTTCTTGTCGAAGTGATTGCATAAGCCACTCAGCTGCTGGTTGGTCCTTCGTACTGAGTTTTTGGATATAAAAGAGAGCCGCTCCGTTTTTGAGTTCCACACTGAACTCCGCAGACCCGTTGAAATACCTGTCCTGGAGCCCGCCCTTCAGATGTTTTAGAAGGCCCATTTTATCCCATGGGAGTGCTGACAAGGGGACGCTGAGTTGACCGCCTATGATGGAATCCTTTACCGTGACATGAAGAGATTTTTTGACTTCCGGGTTTCCTTGAAGGAGGGCATTGATTTCGGTTTCATTTAAAGTGAGGATTTCAGTCGGTTGCCCTGAGGAAATCGCATTGGAAAAACGTGAGACCCTTTCCTGGAGCGCTTTTTTTTCATCAGGAGAAATATTAACTTCAGAAAAAGAGACAGGTTGGGGAGATGTGAAATCGTTGACGATCTTCTTATAAAGGAAGAAACCGCCAATGCCCGTTCCGACAACAGCGAGGACCACCAAAATAATAACGGTAAGACATCCGTAAAAAAAGCATCCACGTCCTGTTTTTTCAGCCATAGGGGTGAAGTTAATATGAATAAATTAAACTGATAAAACAAGGAGGATTTAGTTCAGGTCATTAAGCACCTCACAAATACGGTTTATTTATAATTTACAACGAGCGGTGAAAAGCCTTGTCGGATAGAAATAACAACATATATTGATGCCCGCTTATGGATGCAACTTTACGCGAAGACAGTGGTGTACAAGTAATTGAGGCAAAAGGTGAGTTAGACTTGGCTCATGCCCCGAAAATACGAATTCTTTTTGACCAAATAGTCAGTAAGAAAGCCAGCCCTGTGCTGGTGAACTTTTCCGGCATTACCTACATAGACAGCTCGGGTGTTGCAACCATCATTGATGCGATGCAACGCACAAAAAAATATAAAGGCACGTTGGCTCTTTGCGGAGTGAATCAGGTTGTCAAAAGTGTTTTAGAAATTGCAAAGGTTTATTCGCTTTTTACTATTTTCCCGGATGAAGCCACAGGCCTAGAAAAACTCAAAAGTTAGATTGTCACCTGTGCCCCCTTTTCAAAATTTCCTCGCAGCTTTTGGTCAGTACACCCAACTGATTATTGACACGGCTTATTGGACGTTTGTGGCGCCCTTCAGGGAAAAGGGGAAAGTATTTAATGGACCGGCCACAGCAGAGCAATTGAACGAAGTCGGTGTTCGATCACTGTTCATCGTCCTTCTACTCATGTTTCTCGTGGGCTTGGTGTTGGCGATGCAAAGTGCTAACGAACTGTCCAAGTTTCAGACGACAAATCTTATTCCGCCGATCGTGTGCGCTTCGATAATGCGTGAGTTGGGTCCTTTAGTGGTGTCTATCATTGTGGTGGGCCGTTCAGGGTCGGCCATTGCCGCAGAGTTGGGCAGTATGAAAATTGCCGAAGAAATCGAAGCACTCAGGACCATGGGCATTAATCCTGTCCGCGTCCTGATCGTTCCACGCTTTATAGGGATGGTAGTCATGGTTCCCATTTTGACAATCTTTGGGATTGTGGTGGGTTGCGCTGGTGGAGCGCTGATTGCATGGCACACGGCGCATATCCCGCCCGATTTGTTTCTGACGATCGCTCTTCCGTATATGTTCTTAGTTGATATCGCGGTGGCTCTCTTAAAAAGTACGGTATTTGGTTTTCTCATCGCGACGATCTGCTGTTATTTCGGGTTCACAGTCGAAGGCGGGGCTGAAGGTGTCGGCCGCGCGACGACTTCCAGTGTTGTGATGTCCATTATCGCTATCATTATTGCGGATCTTATTTTAACGGCCTTTTTCTTCTTCGGTTAAACATGAGTGAGGATTACGAAAATATCGTAGAGGTTAAAGACATGTTCCGGCAGTTCAACGGACGGCCTGTTCTCGACGGTATTTCATTCAATGCTCCCAAGGGGACCATCACGGTCATCATGGGCGGGAGCGGATGCGGCAAATCGACGCTCCTCAGACATATTATTGGTTCCTTAAAACCCGACAGCGGAGAAATTCGAATCATGGGTAAAGATATTACCACCCTTTCAGAGTCTGAAATGAATGGAGTGCGCAAACGTTTTGGGATGCTTTTCCAAGGATCTGCTCTTTTTAATTCAATGACCATTGGGGAGAACGTGGCTATTCCTTTGCTTGAGCATGGAGATCTCGACGCCAATATCGTCGATATCGTGGTGAAAATGAAAATGGAGTTGGTGGGTCTCAGCGGGTTTGAACATTTGAAACCTTCCGAGATCTCCGGTGGTATGAAAAAACGGGTGGCTTTGGCCCGGGCCATCGCCCTCGATCCCAAACTTTTATTCTGTGACGAACCTACCGCCGGTCTTGACCCGATTATGACCGCAGTTGTCGATGAGTTAACGAAAGATTTGTGTCAAAAAATGGGAATGTCCGCTATTGTGGTCACCCACGATATGGCGAGCGCATTTCGTATCGCAGATATCATGATCATGCTTCACAAAGGAAAGATCGTGGCGATGGGTTCTCCCGATGAAATCCGCGCGGAAATGGATAATGGGAAAAACCCTATCCTAAAACAATTTATAAACGGTGAGGCGGATGGTCCGATTCCTTTCCGTCAATCAAGTGATGGGTATCTGAAAAGTTTAATGGGAAATTAGTATGGATAAGACATATTCAAATGTGGCTCGCGTTGGTCTCCTTTCATTAGTGGCGTTGACGTTACTGATCATCGGCATTTTTCTTATCGGCAAGTTTTCGTCCAAGAAACAACAGCTCATTCGTGCTCGTTTTGATTTTGCTAACAGCCTCGAAGTGGGTGCGCCAGTCCGGATTGCGGGGGTTTACGCTGGCAAGGTGAAATCCATCCGGTTATTGACGGCTGACGAACTTCAAGCAGCGCAGTACAAAACAAAACGTCTTGAGGTCACTGCCAAAGTTGATGCCGACCTTTTTATTCCTAAAGATTCTGTCGCATCCATCACAACCGCAGGGTTACTCAGTCAGAAACACCTTGAAATTAGTCCGGGGACATATCCTTCTGGCCGAGTGACTGATGCCGATGTGCTTAATGGTGAGGAACCTGTGCCTATCGATAAAATGTTGGCCTCAACCCAGAAGGCAGTTGAACAACTCGATACCACTTTAGGTCATATCAATGATCTCACTTTGCAGGTCGGCGGAGATTTGCCTTCGATTATCAAGGGTTTGGATACACTCATTGTTCGCGCTGAGAAGGTCACGGGAAGTGCAGATACTTTGATTAACTCAAATAGGGAGGACATTAATAGCCTCATTGATAACATGCAGCGCGCTTCTTCGAACCTTAAGCATTTAAGTCATACCTTATCGGAGCGCCCATGGAAAATGGTCCTTCCTGGGTTCCCTGAAAAGGTTCCTCAAGAGGACGGATCTAAGAATAAAAATCCAAAGCCCTTCCCAAAAAAAGAATCGCATACGGACACTAAAAATTCAAAGAAAGACCGGTAAACTTACGCGGTCAAAAGAGCGCCCATGACTCACATCCACGATCCGAACCAAATTCAATGGGAGAGGGATGCATATAAGGGTTTGGTCGGTGTTAACTCGGCTATAAATTCTGTCACAGAATTCGATGAGCTTTTGATCACAGTGATGGACATTGCGAAGTCTGTCATGGATGCCGAAATAGCCTCTCTGTTTCTCGCCGACGAATTAACGGGCGATCTCCTTCTTAAGATAGCATCGATGGAGGGGTCTGATCATACGACACTCAAAGAGCTGCGAATCCCAAAGGGCCAAGGTGTTTCAGGGTGGTGTTATGAGAATCAAAAATCCGTTCTGGTCAGGGATGCTTCTCAAGATCCAAGGTTTTATAAACAAGCCGATAAAAAATCAGGGCTGACCACGCGCTCTTTACTCACGGCTCCTTTAATTTCCTATAATAAATGTATCGGTGTTCTTCAAGTGTTGAACCCGCGTCAAACCCAATG
>Ga0163154_10008851_pt1 | contig 11616 bp, 12 predicted proteins | sample OliLakLV19MP9P1_FD_148649 | JGI IMG/M metagenome (GOLD analysis project Ga0163154, IMG submission 148649) | Freshwater microbial mat bacterial communities from Lake Vanda, McMurdo Dry Valleys, Antarctica - Oligotrophic Lake LV.19.MP9.P1 | ecosystem: Environmental > Aquatic > Freshwater > Lake >...
CCAGGCCAGCCAGCACGCCGGGCACCATGCCGGCCGCAAACAACGCCGGTACCGAGGCGCCCGGCACCAGGACGCTGTAGACGATGAATGCAATGGAAGGTGGAATCAGGATATCGGTCGCGGCCGCCGCACCGATCACGCTGGCCGAATAGGCTGGCGGATAGCCAGCACGCGCCATCGCGCCGATCATCACACCCCCGACCGCTGCCGCATTGGCCGGGCCGGAACCCGAAATGCCGCCCAGAAACATCGCCACGGCGATCGCCACCAGCGGCAACATGCCCGAGCCACGGCCGACAATCGCTATGGCGAAATTGACCAGGCGCTGCGCCACGCCGGAGCGATCGAATATCGACCCCACCAGCACGAACATCGGCAGCGCCAGCAAGGGATACTTGGCCAGCCCCGCGTAAAAGTTCTGCGGCGCGGCCAATCTCGATACGCAGTGGTTCGGAAGCCGAACCACTGCGTATCGAGATTGGCCGCGGCGATTGCCAGCGACCCGCCAATACCCAGGGCCACGCCGATCGGTACGCCGGCCAGCATCAGAATGATGAATGTCGAAAACAGCAGCCAGCCGATCATGGCCGCCTGAACGTTCTGATGAGGAGCCCGAGCGCACGGCCGGCGATCGCCAGTGACAGCAGCGGCAGCCAGATGGTGTAGATCCATTTCGGCACGCCGATCCCGGGAGAGGTCTCGTCAAAGTGAAATTCGTCCCAGGCCATGCGTGCGCCGAGCACCGCCAGCAGCACAAAGAAAGCGAGGATGCAGGCTGACGAAAGGATGGCCAGCCTGCGCTGCCGCGCCTGCGAGCCCTGCGCATAAAAATACTCGATGCGAATATGCTTGTCGCGTGCGACTGCGGCAGCGCCTGCCACCAGCGACATCGCCATCATCAGAAAGATCGATATTTCCTCGGTCCAGGCAAACGATCCGTCAGTCAGGTACCGCACCAGTACATTGACGAAGGTGATCACGCACAGGGCGCCCATCGCGAGCGCCCCAACGATGTCCTCGAATTTCACCGGTACACGCGGCTCTTCGGGGGGAACAACCTCGCCTTGCGCTTGCGCCATGCCCAGCCTATCGCAGCAGGGCGCGCGCCGACGCCTCGATCTTGGCTGCGCTCAGGCGCGACTCGTTTTCCAGGACCTGCGCATAGCCGACCGGAATGCGCGGTGCCCCCAGGCGCGCCACCTTGCAGCCCAGGTTCTCGGCCGCGCTGGCCGCGATCTCGGCGCCGAAACCGGCCACCTGCACCGCCTCATGCACCACCAACAGCCGGCCGGTCCTGGCGGCCGAGGCGAACACAGCTTCGCGATCCCACGGCCAGAGGGTGCGCAAATCGATCACCTCCACGGCGATGCCCGCCGCAGCCATTGATGCGGCCGCCTCCAGCGCCGGCGTCACGCCGCGCGACCAGGTGACCAGTGTGAGGTCGGAGCCCTCACGCAGGCAATTGGCGCGCCCCAGCGGCACCGCGAGCCCCGGCGTGACCATGCCTTCGACACCCCACAACTCCTTGTGCTCCATGTAGATGATCGGGTCGCCACTGGCCAGAGAACTCTTGAGCAGCCCGTAGTTGTCTTGCGGCGTGGCCGGCGTTACGACCGTCAGCCCCGGCATGTGCGCAAACCAGGCTTCGAGCGATTGCGAGTGCTGTGCAGCCGACGCCGACCAGATGCCGATCGGCATGCGCGCGATCAGCGCTACCCGACCCTGGCCACCGAACATGTAACGATTCTTGGCGGCCTGGTTGACGATCTCGTCCATCGCGCAAAGGGCGAAGTCGATCACCCGCATCTCGACCACCGGTTTCAAGCCGGCCAATGCCATGCCGACGGCCGCCCCCATGATGTTGGCCTCCGATATGGGTGTGTCGATGATGCGCTGCGCACCGAACTCCTGCGGCAGGCCGCGATACTGGCCGAACACGCCACCGCGCCCGAGATCCTCCCCCAGAGCAATGATGGCAGCGTCGGCACGCATGGCCTCGGCCAGCGCCAGGCAAGCCGCCTGGGCGTAAGTCATGCTGGTCGCGGCGGCGCTCATTTCCACACTCCGGCACCGGTGTCGGCAATGTCTTCGTAGGCGGCGCCCGCTTCGGGCCACGGCGCCGCCTCGGCAACCGCGAGCGCGGCGTCAATTTCAGCGCGTGCGTCGCTGTCGATCTGGTCGAGCACCGCACCGGCGTTGCCATCGGCGATCCATTTGCGGCGCGCCACCAACAGCGGATCGAATTCGAGCGCGGCCTCAACTTCGCAGGGATCGCGATACGACCCGGGATCGACCGATACATGCCCCTTGAAACGATAGGTCACCGCATGCAGAAAACGTGGTCCGCCGCCGCCCCGTACCTCGGCCACCAGTTGCCTGGCCGCTTCATCGACAGCTTCGACATCGTTGCCATCAAGCCTGACCGAAGCGATGCCCAGCGCAGCTGCGCGTGCCGACACACCTTCACCTGCGGTCATGGGGCCGGTCGGCGTGGTGGCCGAGATGCGGTTGTCCTCGCACACGAACAGCACCGGCAGGCGATAGACCTGCGCCCAGTTGAGACTTTCGAGGAATGGCCCGCGGTTGCACGAACAGCACCGGCAGGCGATAGACCTGCGCCCAGTTGAGACTTTCGAGGAATGGCCCGCGGTTGGCCGCCCCGTCACCAAAAAAACAGGCCACGATATTCGGCAATTTTCGGATCTTCAATGCGTGCGCGGCGCCGGTGGCAATCGGCATGCCGGCGGCCACCACGCCGTTGGCGCCCAGCATGCCAACCGAAAAGTCGGCGATATGCATCGAGCCGCCCTTGCCCTTGTTGTAGCCGGTGGCACGCCCGAACAGCTCGCACATCATTTTTGTGCTGTCAGCGCCCTTGGCCAGGGTGTGACCATGGCCACGGTGGGTCGAGGTCAGCAGGTCTTCGCGCATGAGGTTGCTGCAGACGCCGGCGGCGACCGCTTCCTGGCCGGTCGACAAATGCAGCGGGCCGCGCACCAGTGCAGGTTTGCCCGCAGCTGCCAGGCCCCAGGCCGCGACCCCGCCCTGGCTGGCGATCTCGGCGGCGTTTTCAAAAGCGCGGATGCGCGCCATCAGGCGGTACAACTGGACAAGTCGCTGGGTCGGCATGCGTGGTTCAACCTTAACAAGAAAGCCGGCAATTTTAGCAGCTTGGAATCGCCGACTCCGGCCTATCAGGCATTGCGCACCAGGTCCTTGACCGCGGCCCATTGGCGACGACTCACCGGCACACGTTCGGGCACGCCGCGCAGTACTACCTGCCACTGCATACCGCCCTCGGCATCGGCTTCGTGCTCGACCGGCGCCTTTTCGAAACCGCCAATCCGGTCGCGCGCGATCAGGGCACTGCGGTGCACGCGCACGAACAGATCGGCGAATTCCTCTTCCAGCCGCATCAGCGATTCCTCCAGCAGGTACTCTTTGCCTTCGGTGCGCACCGTGATGTACTTGAGTTCGGCACGCAGATAGACGATATCGGCCACCGGAACCAGCGTCAAGCGCCCGCGCTCGCTGATTGAAAGGTAGCGTCTGGCCTGGGGATTGGAGCGTGCCAGGGCCTCGGCGGAAGGACCCCGCAAGGTGCCGGCGGCCTTGCGTAGAGCCTGCGCGAGGCGTGCTGCGCGCACCGGCTTCATCAGGTAATCGAGCGCGTTGACCTCAAACGCACGGACCGCGTATTCGTCATGCGCGGTGACGAAAATCACCGCCGGCGGCGACTCTGTTTTCGCCAGATGCTGCGCCAGTTCGATGCCGTTCATGCGCGGCATCTGCAGGTCCGCCAGCAACAGGTTCGGTGCCAACACCCGTGCTTGCTCGAGCGCTTCGAGGCCGTTGCCGGCTTCGCCTACGACGGCGAGCGGCAGCTCCGGTGCGAGGTCGCCCAACAGGTCGCGCATGCGGCGCCGCGCCGGCGCCTCGTCGTCGACGATCAGGATGGATAGTTTCATACCTTTGTCTCCTCGCCGCGATTCTCGTAACGCCGGTAGGGAACCACGATGCGCACCCGGTATTCACCCGACCCGGACGCGGTTTCAAGGCGCGCCTCGACATCGAAATGCAAGGCCAGGCGCTCGCGCACATTGTCCAGCGCCATATGATTGCCGGTACGCACCATGCCACCGCTGCCGGGTGGTTGGGTATTGCCTTCGACCATGGGATTGACGATCTCGATCTCCACCTGGGAGCCACGCCTTACTACCGCAATGACAATCGTGCCGGGCAGGTGCGCGGGCTCGATGCCGTGGTGCACTGCGTTTTCGACCAGCGGTTGCAGGATCAGCGGCGGCATCGCCGTATCGCTGGTACTCGGATCGACTTTCCATTCCACCTGCAGGCGTTCACCCAGGCGCAGGGTCTCGATCTGCAGATAGCGCTGGCAAAGGTCGATCTCTTCGTTCAGGGGCACCAGTTTGCGTTGCTCACGCAACAACACGCGGAACAAGTCGGCCAAATCCTCCAAAGCCGCTTCGGCTCGCCGCGGCTCGCTGCGAATCAGGCTCAACACCGCGGTCAGACTGTTGAACAGGAAATGTGGCCGGATGCGTGCCTGCAGGGCCTGCAGACGCGCTTCGGCCAGCGCAGGGGAAAACGCACGTTCCCGCAGATTGAAGTAGTACAGCACCACCGCCGCGCAAGCCAGTGTGACCAGCCAGTCATGCAGCAGTCCGCCCCAGCCCGCAACCAGGCCACCTGGCGTGATCCAGCGTAAACCGGTTGTCAGAAAAAGTTCAAGCAGGCCGATGATCAGGATGCCACCGGCATAGCCCGCCTTGCGCAAAAAGCGGCGCAGCGGGCATAGCAAAGCAAGGCTGGCGATGAGCACCGGTTCGATAACCGATGCGGCTGCCAGAAACGCGGGCAGCCAGATCGCGGCGTCAAACGCTCGGCTCTGTACCAGCGCATACCCACCCAACATGATGTTGACCAGGAGCAGAACGCGCAGCATCACGCCCAGATTGCAAAAATCCGGCAGTGCGACCTCGGTCTGGCGCTGTATACTTATCAACTTTTCTTATAAAAACATATAGTTACGCCCGTAAGGGCGCGACCGACCAAGTATGGCAGATAAACCCGCAGGCAAAGAGGCATGGTCAGGGCGTTTCAGCGAGGCGGTCGACGCCCTGGTCAAACGCTACACCGCGTCAGTCTGGTTCGACCAGCGTTTGGCAGCGGCTGATATCAGGGGATCCCTGGCGCACGCGAAAATGCTCGCAGCGCAGGCCATCATCAGCCAGGCTGACTTGACCGAAATCGAGCGCGGGCTCAAGCAGATTGGCCAGGAGATCGCGCAAGGCGCATTTGTCTGGTCAGAGGACGACGAGGATGTGCACCTCAACATCGAAAAGCGCCTGACGACTCTGGTCGGCGATGCCGGCAAGCGCCTGCATACCGGGCGCTCGCGCAACGATCAGGTGGCTACAGACATTCGCCTTTACCTGCGCGACGAAATCGCCCGCCTCTGTACCTTGCTGCGCGCCCTGCAAGTAGCACTGGTCGGCGTCGCTGAACGGACCGCCGATACCCTGATGCCGGGCTTCACGCATCTACAGGTGGCGCAGCCGGTAACCTTCGGCCACCACATGATGGCGTATTTCGAGATGTTCGAGCGCGACCACGCGCGCCTGGCCGATTGCCGCATGCGCATGAACCGCCTGCCGCTGGGCAGCGCGGCGCTGGCCGGCACCAGCTTTCCGATAGATCGCGCATTCGTGGCGCGCGAATTGGGCTTCGACGGAGTCTGCGAAAACTCGCTGGACGCGGTATCCGACCGTGATTTCGCGATCGAATTTTCGTCTTGTGCCGCAATCGTCATGGTGCACGTATCGAGGCTGTCCGAGGAATTGATCCTGTGGATGAGCCCGCGATACGGTTTTGTCAGCGTCGCCGACCGCTTCTGCACCGGTTCGTCGATCATGCCGCAGAAGAAGAACCCCGACGTGCCGGAACTGGCGCGCGGCAAGACCGGCCGCGTGGTCGGCCACCTGATGGGTCTGATCACCCTGATGAAGGGTCAACCGCTGGCCTACAACAAGGATAACCAGGAAGACAAGGAACCGCTGTTCGACACCATCGACACCTTGTCGGATACGCTCACCATCTTCGCCGACATGATCGGCTCGATCCAGGTCAACGCCGAGCGCATGCGTGCAGCTGCCCTCGAAGGCTTTTCAACCGCCACCGATCTGGCCGACTATCTGGTGAAAAAAGGATTGCCGTTTCGCGATGCGCATGAGGCGGTGGCACGTGCGGTACGGCACGCCGAAGGGCGCGAACTGGATCTGGCGCAACTGCCGCTGGCCGAACTGCAGGCTTTTTCGCCTCTGGTGGATGAATCGGTACATGATGTGCTCACGCTCGAAGGATCGGCCGCCAGCCGCAACCACATTGGCGCCACCGCGCCGGCGCAAGTACGTGCGGCAATCGAACGTGCGCGCCGGCGCATGGCGTAGACTTGGTTTTCAAAGGGAGCACGGATTTCGACATGGAAAAAATCGGCAAATACCAGGTGGTACGCAAACTTGGAGAAGGTGCGACGTCCGTCGTCTATCTGTGCCAGGACCCGTTCAACAACCGCCAGGTCGCGGTCAAGCGGGTCCATGCCGAAGCCCTCAAAGACCCAGAGCGTGGCCATCTTTTCAGAAAGCTTTTCGTCGCCGAAGCCTCGCTGGCCGGCAAGCTGTCGCATCCCCACATAGCCACCATCTACGACGCGGTCACTGACGAGGAAGAGAAATACATCGTCGTTGAGTTTGTCAACGGCACCACACTGGAGAAATATTGCGATCCGGCCAAGCTGCTGCCGGTCAAGACAGTCGTCGAGATCATCTTCAAGTGCACTCGCGCACTGGACTTCGCACACAAGGTTGGCGTGACCCACCGCGACATCAAGCCGGCCAATATCATGGTGGTCGACGGCAGCGACTTCGATGTCAAGATCACCGACTTCGGCGCGGCGATCACAGGCAGCGTCGACGAGACCCAGGTGGCCGGTATCGGCTCGCCTGCCTACATGTCGCCACAGCAGGTCAAGGAACACCCGCTCCCGCACCGCACCAGACCGACATCTATTCGCTGGGCGTGGTCATGTACCAGATGCTGGCCGGCCAGTTGCCGTTCCAGGCCAGCAACAACTTCTCGATGATCTACCAGATCGTCAACACCGAACCCTCGCCGGTCTCGGCGCTGCGGGAAGGGATTCCCAGAAGCGTCGATGCGATCGTCAAGAAGGCCATGGCCAAGGACCTCGACGACCGCTACAAGGAGTGGGACGAATTCTCGCTCGATCTTGCCGAAGCTTTTCGCAACGAAGCGATGCAGGAGGATACCGAATTCGCCGACAGCGAAAAGTTCAACACCTTGCGCAGCCTGCCGTTCTTCAAGAGCTTCACCGATGTCGAAATATGGGAAGTCGCGCGCTTCTCCAAGTTTGAGGCCCTGCCGCCCGGGCAGATGATCCTGCGCGAGGGCGACGAAGGCGCGTTCTTCTGCATCCTGGCGTCCGGCCAGGTCAAGGTGACCCGCCGCAACAAGCTGCTCAATATCCTGGACACCGGTGAATGCTTCGGCGAGATGGCCTATCTGTCCGAGGAAAAGCGGCGCGGCGCGGATGTCAGCAGCATGACCGATGCCAAGGTCATCACGGTTCCCACCGCAGCCCTGGCTTCCGCCTCCGACGCCACACGCCATCATTTCGACAGTGCGTTTCTGTCGATCCTGGTCGAGCGCCTGACCATGTCCAATGTGCGCTTGAGTTCGGTATAGGCCACGGCCGGCAAACCCCGACTTTCCCGATGACCGACGCATGAGCTCATCTAGCAGCCTGTCCGAAGTCATCGCCGATGTGGTGGTGGCCAACCACATACTTGCGCGCCAAGGCGTGGTCGACGGCTTCGGCCATGTCAGCGTACGCCACCCTGAAGATGTTGGCAAATTCCTGCTGTCGCGCTCGCGCGCCCCCGAACTGGTCGAAGCGGCCGACATCATGGTGTTCGACCTCGATTGCATCGCTCAGGGCGGAGATACCCGCACCGCCTACCTGGAACGCTACATACATGGCGAGATCTACAAGGCACGCCCGGACATACACGCGGTGGTACACAGCCACTCGCCATCGGTGATCCCGTTCGCGGCCTCGTCGGTGCGTCTGCGGCCGATTTATCACATGAGCGGGTTCCTTTCCGGCGCGACCCGGGTGTTCGACATCCGCCATGCGTTCGGCTGCACCGACATGCTGGTGCGCAAGCGCGAGCATGGAGCGGCACTGGCTGCGGAACTGGGCGACCGCAGCGTGGTGCTGATGCGCGGTCACGGCTTTGTCGCATGCGGCCTGTCGATTCCGGTGGCGGTGTACCGTGCCATCTACACCGAACAGAACGCCTCACTGCAGCAACGCGCGATCGCACTCGGCGGCGAGGTCACCTATCTCGACGATGACGAAGCCCGGCAGGCCGAAGCCACCAACCGCGGTGTGGTTGGTCGCCCGTGGGAGTTGTGGAAGCGCCAGGTGCAGGGCTGACCCTCGTGCGCGTACCGCACTCGGGACCGACGGCGGCGTCGATGGTGCTGGCTGCGGCTACGTGCCCAGGAACGAACCCGCGGCAATCCCGAGCGCATCGCCCGCCACTTTCTTGCCCTCGCCCAGCTTGGCCTTGAGGATGTGGATACGCCCGCTTTGAGAGCTGACGACGAGCTTGCCATCGGCTGCGGCCACTACTTCCCCGATCTTGCCCTTGACCGCGCCGAAGGTCACCACCTTCTCCAGGCGCCCCTCGTAAATCCATAGCTTGGCGCCATTGAAGGTGGTCCAGGCGCCGGGCGCCGGCGCGCAGCCGCGAATCAGGTTGTAGACGATCGAAGAGTGGTTGGCCCAGTTGATCTTCGATTCTGCGTCGCGGCACCAGCCTTCGTAGGTCGCCTGCGATTCGTCCTGCACGGTTTCGCTGTGCTTGCCGGCGACCACCAGGTCGGCGGCCTCGAGCATCGCCGCCACACCCATGGGAAAAAGGCGCTCGAAATACACCGATCCCAGGGTATCGTCGGGCCCGATCGGGGCACGTTTCTGGAGGATGATCGCGCCTTCGTCGAGGCCGTCACTGGGGCGGAAGATCGTCAGTCCGGTTTCGCGCTCACCACAGATGATGGGCCACGATATCGAGGAGGGGCCGCGATACTTGGGCAGCAACGACGGGTGATACTGGATCGTGCCGTGCTTCGGGATGTTGACGAATTCCTGCGGTGCAAACTGCAGTACATAGGCCATGATGCCGATCTCCGCGTCGGCTGCTTTCATCGCCTCTACCGCCTCCGGCGCCTTGAGCGATTTGAATTGATGCACGGTGAGGCCTCTTTCCTGCGCAGCCACGCGCAAGGCGTCGGGCCGCGCCCCCTCCTTCTCGGGGGCGCAGAACACGGCGGCAACCGCGTCACCGCGCGCCAGCAATGCTTCCAGAACGGCCTTGCCGAAATCCTGCTGACCGACGATGGCTACTTTCATTTTTGTCTCCCTATATCGAAAAATGGGCACACGTCGGTGCCCATTGACAGCTTTGCTCAAGGCAAGCCGTTTGCGGACAAGCCGCGCTCAGGCGGTTTTCTTCGGTGGCGAACTGAAGGCGCCCGCAGTCTTGAGCGAAGCGACCTTGGCCGCGTCGTATCCCAGTACGCTCATCAGTACTTCATCGGTGTGCTCGCCCAACAGTGGCGAACGCTCGATTTTCGCCGGCGACCCCGAGAGCTTGATCGGCATGCCGACGTTCCACCATTTGCCGCGCTGCGGATGGTCGAGTTCGACATACATTTCGCGCCCGCGAACATGTTCATCCGTGGCCAGGTCCTGGGTCGACATGATCGGGCCGCATGGCACATCGAGGGTATTCAAGATCGCCATGAACTCGCGCTTGGTATAATTTTCGGCGAATTTGTTGATCAGGGTCCACATCAGTTGCTGATTCTTGCGGCGCTCGCCAATGGTCGCGAACTGCGGGTCGGTCGCCAGGTCGGGAATGCCGACATCCGCGCCGATGCGCTTGGCCAGCGCCAGCCAAACCGCCTCCTGCACCACCACATAGATCCAGTCGTTGGCGCCATGCGGCTTGCAGTGAATCGCATTGCCAAGCTGGCCGCCGCCGGAATCGTTGCCGGCGCGCGGCACATCATGCATCGCCTGATACGTCGGGACCGAGTATTCCGGCAGCGCGCCGTGGCTCAAGCGCTGGTGGTCGCGAAACTTCACGCGGCACAAATTCATCACACCATCCATCATCGCGACTTCGACATACTGGCCAAGACCGGTGCGATTGGCCTGATGCAAGGCACCCAGAAGCCCGATTGCCAGGTGCAAGCCGGTGCCGGAATCGCCGATCTGCGCACCTGTGACAAAAGGCGGGCCATCCGGCACGCCGGTGGTGCTCATCGCGCCGCCCATCGCCTGCGCCACATTCTCGTAGGCCTTGAATAGAGCGTAGGGACCGCTCGAACCGAAACCCTTGATCGAACCCATCACGATCTTCGGGTTGATCTCGTGGATCTTCTCCCACGTGAACCCAAGGCGGTCGAGCACGCCGGGGCCGAAATTCTCCATGATGATGTCGCACTGCCTGACCAGGTCGACAAACACCGATTTGCCTTCGGCCGACTTCATGTTCACGGTGATCGAACGCTTGTTGCAGTTGAGCATGGTGAAATACAGGCTGTCGGCGCCGGGCACATCGCGCAGTTGCCCGCGCGTGGCATCACCCTGCGGCGGCTCGAACTTGATGACGTCCGCTCCCATCCAGGCCAGCAATTGCGAGCAGGTGGGCCCTGCCTGCACGTGGGTCATGTCAAGAATGCGTACACCTTTGAGTGCTTCCATGAATCATTCCAATGCTTGTGTGGCGATACGGAATTCTAGAACGCAACCACGTTTGCCGTATCGCGAGTGGGAAATGGGTCAGGCGCGAACTTTAGGAATCCGGCTTAAGCGGCGCATTGATTGAAGTCAAAAAGGGCAAATCTAGCCGATCGACAGCCTGGCCGGACATGCGCTCCTCCGGCGTCGCCTTGGGTGTCGCATATAATTCCCTTCTCCATCCGCATATATCGAGCTTTTCGGTCTGACCCACGGGCCGCTGCCATGACCAGTATCGCGTCCCACCCCCAGCGCAACAGCATCCGCGTCCAGTTGCGCCAGAATCTGACTCTGTGCAAGCTGGGGGCAGGATATTGGGAGGAGCTAGAGCCCAAAATTGAAATCGTCGAGTACACCAAGGGGGCCATGCTGGTCACCCAGGGCGCGACCGAGATGGAGCAGTTCTTCATACTCGAAGGCATTCTCAAACGGGTGGTCGGCAACTCCGAAGGCAAGGAGATGATCCTGCGCCTGGCCGCCGAAACCGAGATGGATACCAGTTATGCGGCCTGGCGCCTGAACACCCCGACGCCATACAGCATTGTTGCGCTGACCAATTGCCGGGTGGCGCGGCTGCCGATGGAAACCTGGGTCGAGTTTCTCGAGCATCACGACGAGGTCAAGGAATCATTCGAGTACGAGGTGATGCGCCTGATGTCGGAAGTCATGGCACACACCATCACGCTGCACCTGCTCGATGCGCGCAA
>Ga0163154_10008852_pt1 | contig 11615 bp, 11 predicted proteins | sample OliLakLV19MP9P1_FD_148649 | JGI IMG/M metagenome (GOLD analysis project Ga0163154, IMG submission 148649) | Freshwater microbial mat bacterial communities from Lake Vanda, McMurdo Dry Valleys, Antarctica - Oligotrophic Lake LV.19.MP9.P1 | ecosystem: Environmental > Aquatic > Freshwater > Lake >...
AATGGAAACGAGTTCATAGCGTTGATTACCACACGGACACCAATTGGAAACTGTACGTTGAAAACAATGCAGAAAACTATCACGAGCCGATCGTGCATAAATCCAGCTACAGTACAAACGAGGTGTCGTGGAACAATAGCTATGATTTGATTCGATGTGAAGCTCGCCACTACTACTATCTACAGCAAACCCCCCATCCCAAAGATAGTGATGGCAACAATAGATTTAAGCCAGAGCTAATCCAGGCAGGATTGCCAGAACGGCTGATGGCAAGCTCTTCTATTATGAGCTTCTGGCCAAACTTTGCCTGGATTGCCTGCCCTGAGAGCATTATCGTTTACACCATCGATCCACAGTCAGCCTCACGAACGCGGATTCGCTGGGAATGGCTGGTTCCCAATACAGCCGCCGCCCAGTCTCCCGAGAATTTAGAGCGACTGATTACTTTGTATGATCGCGTGCAGCAGGAAGATATGGACTTGCTGCCGCTGGTGCAAAGAGGGGTGGAATCACCTGGCTACGTAGCTGGGCCGTTTTCTCCTAGCCGTGAGGTCGGTGTGCATCGGTTCCAAGAACTGCTGATGGAGCACCTATCGGGTCGGCGGTAGCGCTACCGCAACTTTCACATTTTAGCTTTCACACCTTAGCTTTCACACTTAGCTTTCACACTTAGCTTTCCTACTACAGATGTCTGAACTGCAAACGCCTGAACTCCAATCGCTTAAACAATCCCTAGAAGATCAGGGCGTGAAATATGCCTTGGCCAGTTTTGTTGATATTCATGGGATGTGCAAAGCAAAAGCTGTGCCGCTGGCCCACATGGGGCAAATGATGGCCGGATCTGAGCTATTTACCGGAGCGGCACTGGATGGCGTTCCCCAAGATATTAGCGATGAAGAGGTGTCTGCCCGCCCAGATCCGGATTCGGCCACTATTTTGCCTTGGAATTCGCAGATTGCTTGGTTTGCCAGTGACCTCTATTTGAAAGGTAAACCCTTTGATGCGTGCTGTCGCGGCATTCTCAAGCAGGTGCTGGCGCAGGCGGCGGCAATGGGCTTTACGTTTAATCTGGGAATTGAAACAGAATTTTTTATTCTCAAGGAAACCGAGGATGGTCAGATCGTGCCGGTGAGCGATCGCGATACCTTAGCCAAACCTGCTTACGACGTTCAGGGGCTGTTAGACAACTACGCCTGGGTGAGTGAAATTGTCGAAGCCATGAATGGGCTAGGCTGGGATGTCTATTCCTTTGACCATGAAGACGGCAACGGCCAGTTTGAAACAGATTTTGCCTATTGTGATGCCCTCAAAATGGCCGATCGGCTGACGTTTTTCCGGCTGATGGTGAAGGAAATTGCTAGAAAATACGGCTATTTTGCCACCTTTATGCCCAAACCCTTCGCCAATCGCACGGGCAGTGGCGCGCACTACAATATGTCTTTGGCAGACCTCCAGACCGGAGCGAATTTGTTTGAAGCATCGGATGATCCGCGCGGCTGTGGTCTATCCAAATTGGGCTATCAGTTTATTGCCGGGGTGCTCAAACATGCTCCGGCGATCTGTGCCGTCATTGCCCCGACGGTCAACAGCTACAAACGACTGGTTCCCAGAGGCAGCATGTCGGGCTTTACCTGGGCACCTGTTTACGTTTGCTATGGCGATAATAACCGGACGAATATGCTGCGGATTCCCCTAGGCGGTGGCCGAGTCGAGTGTCGCGCTGCCGATATCTCTAGCAACCTATACCTGGGCGCGGCAATGATTTTGGCGGCTGGCCTAGAGGGGATCAAAGAACAGCTCGATCCGGGTGAACCCCATACAGAGAACATGTACAACCATTCTCTCGATCAGCTTGCAGCCATGGGTATTCAGTTTCTACCCCGCAACTTAGGAGAAGCGATCGCCGCTTTTTCTACCGATCCGCTCAGTGAACAAGTCATGGGTTCGCTGATGTATCAAACCTATGTAGATTTTAAAACCCACGAATGGCATGAGTATCACAACCATGTATCGGACTGGGAACTGCGACGTTATCTCAAATTTTTCTAGTTGCTATCCCTATCTCTATCTCTATCTCTATCTCTATCTCTATTTCTATGGCTATTGCATTGATTACGGGTGGAAATTCTGGAATTGGCAAAGCAACGGCCATGCTGTTTGCCGAACGTGGCTATCAGGTGGCGATCGCCGCTCGACGCAAACAGCCCCTAGAAGCAGTCAAGCAGGCAATTCTCAGTGCCGGAGGACTGGCCATGGCAGTCACCGCCGATGTGTCTAGCTTGGTAGAGGTGAATCAAATGGTAGATGCGGTCATGACGGCCTGGGGGCCAATCGACATTCTGATTCATGCCGCAGGCATTGCCCACGAAGGGACTATATTAGATACCAATGAGGCGCTGTGGGATGAGACGATTAATATCAACCTCAAAGGCACCTATCTGGTGAATCAAGCTGTGCTCAAATACATGGTTGATCGCGGCCAAGGATCGATCGTGAATGTCGCCTCAGACGCGGGGCTTACAGGGGGACGAAACCTTGCGGCCTATTGTGCGTCTAAAGGTGGCGTTGTGCTGTTGACCAAGGCAATGGCGCTGGATCATGCCCGCCAAGGCGTCCGGATTAACGCCCTTTGTCCTGGCCCGGTAGATACTCCGATGACGGAAGAGATGTCAGAGGCAGAGATGGCCCATTGGAAGACCATGTTGCCGATCCAACGCTTTGCTTCGGCTCTAGAAGTGGCAGAAGCGGCCTATTTTTTGGCGCATGCCGAATATGCAACGGGAAGCTGTTTATCTATTGATGGAGGGAATACCGCTGGTGGCTCAATCTAGTCTAAATCAACCCAACCTTTTGGATGAATCTCGTCAATATCACTATCTTCAGCCCTCTGTATTTTGGAATATTCGTCAGGCATTTCCTCGCAAGCTGGGGATGCTGATAGTGGTGGTTTCTTTAGCAGTGCCGCTACTGCTGTGGACGGTCGTTAGCTATGCCGAACTAGTGCCGTCAATGTTCCTGCCTACGCCCACGGCAGTGCTGCAAGCCGGGTTCACTATGTTTACGCAAGATAATCTACTCAACGATGTCTTCGTCAGCTGTGGCCGCGTCTTAGCAGGGTTTCTGGCAGCAGCATTGATTGGCGTCCCCATGGGAGTTGCCATGGGGACATTCGGCAGCATGAATAGTCTTTTTGCCCCATTCGTCGGCACGGTTCGATATATGCCCGTTACGGCATTTGTCCCGCTGATCGTGATTTGGGTTGGGTTAGGCGAAGAAGCGAAGATCCTAATTGTGACGCTTGGCGTCGTTTTATACAACGCAATTATGGTGGCCGATGCGGTTAAATTCATTCCCAATGAAATGATCAACGTTGCCTATACGTTGGGTGCAAACCGCCGCGATGTGCTGTTCAAGGTAATTGTTCCTGCCATCTTTCCGAGTGTTTTAGATACGCTGCGCGTCAATATTTCTGGGGCATGGAATTACCTCGTGATTGCTGAACTGGTGGCAGCGCAGAGCGGTTTGGGCTTTAAGATTATCCAGGCGCAGCGATTTCTCCAAACAGAAAAAGTTCTGTTCTGTATTGCAATTATCGGCCTGATTGGGTTAGTGATTGACTACAGTCTCAAATGGCTGTCTCAACGCTTGACCCCTTGGGCAGACCAGACTCGTCATTAGAATTCTGAAGGCTTCTGAAGCCTAATGACCAAGCGCGTTTACAGCATCGGCGCTGCGATGCTTGCAATACACAATTGAGTAACAATTTAGATGCTTCGGACATTGGTTAAGCGACAGTTAGGGTGGCTGTCACCCGGTGTGGCTTTTGCGATCGCCGCTCCTTTACTCTACAGTCTAACGATTCCTTTATCTAAGCTATTTCTGAGACAAATTGAACCCTGGATGCTAGCGGGATTGCTCGATCTAGGTGCAGGTGCAGGAATGGCAATCGTTTATTTACTCCGTCGAGTTGTGAGCCATCAACCCACTCCTAACCTCATGACCAAGCGAGACTGGGGCTGGCTGCTTGGCTCAATTTTTGCGGGTTCACTGATGGCCTCTGTGCTCCAAACCTACGGCATTGCCTCTAGTCCAGCTGCGTCGGCGTCGCTGCTGCTAAATTTGGAAGGGGTATTTACAGGGTTAGTTGCTTGGATTGTGTTTCGAGAAGCCTTCAATTCGCAAACAGCAATCGGACTGGCTACTATTACAGCAGGCAGCGTCATCCTAATTTTGACAGGCGATTCTACTCTCAGCTTTTCCTGGGGTTCGTTGGCTGTGGTCGGAGCCTGTATCTGCTGGGCTACTTCTAGCAACTTGACCCGTAAAGTTGCTGCTAGAGATGTGGTACAGGTGGTGATGGTCAAAAATCTGATTAGCGGTATTCTTAACGTTATATTTGCATCTGCTGTGGGGAATAGTTTACCTAGCCCACCGCTCCTGGGGGCTGTTGCGATCGCCGGATTTCTGTCTATTGGGCTGACATACTTTTGCTTTATTTTGTCTCTGCGCCACCTCAGTACCGCCAAAGTAGGGGCATTCTTTGCCATATTTCCATTTTCTGGTGCAGTTTTAGCTGTAGTTGTACTGGGAGAGCAAGTTACGCCTCAGCTTTTGGCAGCAGCGGTGCTGATGGCAATAGGCTTATGGTTTTGCCTCAGAAAAGATAGCTCGACTGTTCGATGATTAATGGCAAAATAAGTTTCAGGAAACCTGAGTTGCAGAGGTGTACATTCATTTTTTCGCAAGTATCAAGCCGAGTTTCAATCGTGATTAGCAATTTCTCTGATGATCAGAATGTAATTCCACAGGTTTTAATCAAGCGATTGTATCTTTTCTAACATTCCTGTCGTTCAGAACTCAGTTTAATGACTGCGTAAGGTTAATTTTGCGGAGTGCGACAAGCAGCTTTAGATCATGAGTAATTTTCCTCAAAAAATTTCGCGTCGTCAGGCCCTCTGGCTAGTGGGTGGTTTGGCTGGAGGAGTAGCGCTCCACGGCTGCACAACATCGTCTACGTCCTCCGCTACCGCCACTCCAACCCTGAGTGTTGGGATCAGCCCGTGGCCCGGTTACTCAGGCCATTATGTGGCCACGGGTAAAGACTTCTTCAAAGCAGAAGGCATCGATGTTCAGGAAACTTTTTTCCAGAGTGCTAGTGAACTGATTACCGGGTTTTTGGCAGGCAAAGTGGATGTTGCCTGTACTACCTCTGGTGACGCGATCGAGATGATTCATAAAGATCCGACCATCCGCATGATTTATGTGGTGGATTATTCCGATGGTTCTGATGGCATTCTCGGACGCGACATTAATAGCCCTGCGGATCTCAAGGGCAAAACAGTTGGGCGGGAAAACCTGTTGTTTCAAAATGTTTTGCTGCGCGCCTACCTAGAAAAAGGTGGGCTAACTGAAAAGGATATTGTCATTAAAGACCTAACCGCTGCCGACGCGGCCACTGCCTTTGCCGCCAAGCGAGTTGATGCGGCTGTCTCCTACGAACCTTGGATGACCAAAGCGGCTAAAGAGGGGGGTGGCGAGGTCATCTTCAGTACCAAGGGCACTAACCTAATTGTCGATACGATTGTCACCCGGCAAACCATGATTGAAACGCGAAAAGCCGATCTTCAGGCGTATATCCGAGCCTGTGACAAAGCTGTAAAACTTGTGAATGGCGGTGATGCCGAAGCGATTAAAATTGCTGCTACCAAGTTGGGCGTTTCTGAGGCAGAAATGAAGGGACAGATTGCGGGTGTGAAGATTTTTGATATTGAGGGCAATAAGGCGATCGCCTTTAACCCCAGTGACCCCAATAATATGATGAAGAACCTGGAATTAACGGTCAAAGTGGCCTACGACTCTAAACTGCTGCCCGAGCTGATGGATGTCACCTCTTTGTATGACGATTCGATCGTAAAATCGCTTTAAAGCTGCACTGATTGCGGAGAGTAGTTGGGATGCAGCCTTTGATTCGTCCGCTTCCTCAAGCCAAAATTAACGCTAGGAATACTGCTCTCCTGGTGATTGATATGGAAAATGATTTTGTCGCAGCGGCAGCAGTGCAGGAAACTCCCGAAGGACGCGCCATCATTCCCGCTATTAATCGGCTGATAGCCTGGGCGAGGCTGCTACGGCTCCCCATTATCTTTACCCACGAAATGCACCGCCCAGATGGTAGTGACTACGGCATTGAATTGGAGTATGACCCGATTCATTGCCTAGAAAATACTCCTGGTTGTGAGCTGATAGAGGGGTTAAATGTTCGACCACAAGACTACCGGATTCGGAATAAGCGTCGGTATGATTGCTTTTTAGGCACGGATCTAGACTTGCTCCTGCGCTGTCAAAAACAGGAGAATTTAATCTGTTGCGGTGTGACGACTCATGTTTGTGTGATGAGTACCGTTTACACGGCGCGCAATCTAGACTACCGAGTTTTAGTTCCCCAAGATGCGGTAGCAGCCGTATCTCCAGAACATCAGGCGGCAGCCCTGCTGTGTATGAGTGATGTCTTCGCTTACATCACCACAGTCGATCAAATATGTACGCAAATTATGCCTGTAACCGTGCCGATTGCCATAGAAAAAATATTTGATCAAGGAACTCCTGATCAGATTTGCACCGCCTTAATGCCAGCCCTCTGCGAAGCATTGGCGTGCGATCGCTGCTTCCTGTATCTGCGCCATCCTCAAACTGGGCAAGGTCGCATTACCCATTGCTACAGCCACAGCCCCGATGATCCCAACCTGACGGGAGGCACCTGGATTGAGGAAGGCGATGATGTGGCGGCCAAAGATCCGCTGATGGCGATCGCGTTCCGCACCTCAGAAGCCGTATTTGTGGATGACATTGAAACCGCAGCAGCAGATGTGGTGAATGTCGTCTACGAACGAGAGGGGTTTGGCCATCGGGCGCTGATCCATGCTCCCATTTACTATAACGGAGAGCTATACGGCATTTTGGAGCCATGTGTGTTTGGTCAGCCTCGGGTTTGGACAGAGGGCGATCGCCAAATTACGGCCTTTGTGCAAGAAAAGTTAGGCGATTTAATTCCCGATCTGCTGTAAGTTCTCGCACATGCCAGTGGTGCTCTAACGTTTCTCCAGCGCTAGAGCACCAGCTTTCGATGAATTTGTCGTCTAGCCACCGAGCCTGATAGTTTGGTTTTGCCTGTAACGTAGTGCCAACCCGGCTTGGATCATTAGACAGCATAATTTGCCAAGCAGTGTCGCCATAGCGCGTGCCATAATCGACTTGGAAGTGCATCAACTGCTTCAGCGCTGCACCCGACATGTCACTGGGTGCCACAAAATCTGGCGGATACATCCGAGCGTCATAGATCCGAATAAAGTGTGCTCCAACCGTTACCCAGAGAGCCTTAGGATGCGTGACGGTTTGCGTGGTAGCATTCAGCTCTTGGGCGAGTTCTAACACTAGGCGATCGCTGACAGCATGCGATTGTGGTACCCAGATCTCTCGATATTGCTGGACTTTATTCTCAAACTCAAATTCACCAATTTCAATTAGATTGCGATCTTCAAAATGGACGCTGCCCTGATCAATCCGACTTGGATTAGGTTTAAAGTCAATCGTGCGATTCCAGCGCATCCAGCTCTCAGTTGCATCGATTGTGCCTGCAAAAGCATTAAAGTTAGCAAACTTGAGCAGTTCGGCTGCTTCTAAATCGAATAAAGACGTGCCGGACGGCAGGCGCGGTTGATCTAAAGGAATGCGAATATCAGCAAAATACTGTTCAGCCTGAAGCCAAAAAACGGTCTCATTTTCCTTCGGAGCTGCATCCGCCAGTTGAATGGATTCGCGCTTCCATAACCCAATGTATTGCGTTAACACAAATAGAAATATCCAATGAATTTTTGACCCTGTTGCGACCTCACAAGCATTAACTGCCGCAATTAACGCTCTATCTTAAACTCATGGTTAATGGCTGCTGCAATGCTGTTTACCACTTGAGTCGCCATTAACTGTCCCTTTTCCACTGTGGCCGACTTGGCCGAAGACAATACCCCTGAAGCTGGTACCCATTCAGGATGCGGCGGAAACATATCATAGGGTGGAAAGTTCGCAGGCTTGTCATCTGGAATCAAATCTAGCCGCACTAAGTCAGGATGATAGTGCAGCATCAGCGAGGTTTCCATCACCGCAGCATGTTCTAAGGCATAGCCAGGAAAGCCCTCTGGGAATACTCGTTCCAACACTGCTTCTGTAAAAAAGTCCCAATACTCCAAGCGCATGACTCGCAATGAGACAGAACTACCGACATCTCGCAACGCTAGGTCAATCCCTTCGGTTAAAAACCATTGGTTTTCGTAATGTCCATCCACAACGACAATTTTGGTAGCACCCTGTCGAGCCAATTCCCGCACTACATCTCGCAGCATCTGGCTTAAGCTGTTGCCATCTAAACTGGTAGTCCCTGGAAAATGCTGCCCCCCGCCTGACTTCGGCTGAGATTTATAGCCATAGCTAAATGTGGGTGCAACCAGGCCCTTTACTTGCTCAGCAACGCTTTGAGCCAGCGCCGTACTCAGTAGCGCATCTGTCCCTAACGGTAAATGTGGCCCATGCTGCTCTAAGGCTCCGCAAGGGATAAGGGCAATTGATTGGGAATCGCGAATTCGTGCTTGATACTCTACCCAACTGAGAGAACTCATCATCAACGGATGCATTCAGGACTCCTATGTAGACGGGATGGTTGTATCGTCAGTTTCAGGCAGTTGCAGCCAGTCTAACGGCTCGCGAGTGAATAAAAAAGAAACGCCAATCGCTCCGACAAACTGCTCTAAGTTTAGGCCATTTTCTGTATCTAAAACGACACCTTGATCGTTGAACAAACGGTGAACTCGGAAGCGATGATAGCTGTTGATTAGGCTGCCCAGCGTGACATATTGCCGATAGTCATGTGGATATAGTTCTGCATCTAGCTGTGGTAAAAGATGCCAGGGGCAGCGAATGACTCGATGATGGGCATTGTGGTAAGAAAAATTTAGCAGTAGGACGTTTAACCAGGCCCAACGGCGTGAGACTAAATTAGAAAAGGTATTAACTTCTTCGTGCTCAAGGCTATACTGGGGCAGCGGTTGACCTAGCCGAAACACAGTATAGGTATGCTGGAAACAGTCAATGAACCGCAAAATATTGATGAAGCAAATGTAGCTCAAGAAGTAGAGGGCGATCGCCCTAGTAGAATAAAAAGCCAGGGCTGTAAATAGGCTACCTCGCAACAGAAGTAATGCTGCGTTGCGCGATCGCTCATCTCGGCGAGATTGGCCTAAAAAAGGTGAAATTGCATTGAGCCAGCGCAGTAGGAAGTTGATTACAGGAAAATAGAGCCATTCCAACACAACGATAGTTTGTAAGACGGGCTGGGGCAGCGATCGCAAAAAAACAGGCATGGAAAAAACGGAAAAGTCAGCCCGATTTTTGTGATGCGCCAGATGGTTGCTGGCAATGTCGCGATAGTCACTGTAGCAAGACCCTGTGATCAACAGCATAATTTGACCGAATATAGCGTTCCACATCGGATAGCGAAAAATGGTGCTGTGAACAAATTCATGGACAAAATAGGCTGCCCAAACCAGCGTATGGATCAGCAGACCCACACCTGCCAGATTGACCCAGCCGCTGGGCTGCGTCAGGCAGAAAACGGCAAACCCGTAACCCAGCAAGACATAGGCGATCGCCAATCCATTGATCAGATAGCTTGTCCAATGAGTGCGGCGATTGATGTAAAAATTAAAGTCTGGGGTTGTGGCTACAGTCATAGTTCGTGATCATTTCCTTAACCGTGAGATTGAGTCGTGGGCATTGCATGGCGCGACACCCGAGTCACACGGCCTTAAATTCAGCATAAAGCTGGCGATCGGCTTAAGATGTATTTCATGCAACATATTGGGATCAAGTTGGGATCAAGATTTGTTGAATTTAGCAATTTTTTTGGAGCTATTGATGCACCAATGCAATTTTCGTGAATTTAGTTGCGGTATCCACAACCATGCTGCTGATTCTTACGCTTTTATTGGGAGTACAATCGACGTAATTTCATTTGCCTGAACTATAAATTCTCTCGGATCTTGATTTGAGCAAGCTGATGCATCTGAACTCTATTACGCCACAACCATCATGAACCGACTAGCAGGCAAAGTCGCACTAATTACAGGAGTAGGGTCGGGGATTGGGCAGGCCGCCGCGCGATTATTTTGTCGGCAGGGCGCAGTTGTGTTTGGCCTCGATCGCAACTTGCAAGCGGGTCAAGCCTTGGCGCAAGAACTGCAAACTCAAGGCCAACTATTTCATTTTTACCATGCCGATCTATCCAATCAATCTGCCTGTATCGAGAGCGTAGGTCAATGCCTAGAAACCTGTAAACAAATCGACATTCTCTACAACAACGTGGGTATATCTGCTGTCACTCCATTCCTGGAGACGGATGCAGTCACGGTAGAGCAAATCCTAGCGGTTAACTTCCTATCTGTTTTCTATTTGTGTCAACAGGTGATTCCTCAGATGCAGCACCGAGGCGGTGTCATCATTAATACAGCATCAGAGCTAGCGGTTGTCGCTCAGCCCCTCTACACCGCCTACTGTGCTAGCAAAGGAGCGGTGCTTTCGTTTACCCGAGCGTTGGCATTGGAATATGCGCAGTCGAATATTCGCATTAATGCACTTTGCCCTGGCCCGATTGATACACCAATGCTACAACAGGAGTTTGATCTGGATGCTGATCCATTAGCTGCCAAAGCGCAGGGGATTGCCTCCATGCCGATCGGGCGCTTGGGCACCCCCGAAGAAATTGCTCAGGTTGCTCTATTTTTGGCCACTGATGCTCCGGCTTTGATGCATGGAGCGTCCTTGATTGTTGATGGGGCAAAAACGATTCTTTAAGCGTTGGCTGTAGACTCGCTCTACCGCTAGTTACCCATCGCTGAAACTGAGCGCGTTTTAGCCTTGAACAAAATGCCTCAGTTTTTCTGATATAGCTGCTGATATAGCGGGTCACTCAGCTGGATTGGCGTGACGTCAAGATGAATGTTCTCAACGCTGTAATCCTCCCCGCCCAATATCCCAGTGTAATACCCAATGCTGTCTGTCCCAGTATAGAACTTGAACTCAAACCCTAAGTCTGGCTCAACGACATCTGTGGCTCTAGAGAATGCAAGTCCCATCGCTTCGTGGTGCTTATTGTCAATCAGGTTTGACATCAAATCTACAACAGCCGTATTTTCCAAGATGTCTCCAGTAACAATAGTTCGGACAGAATTAAGCGTCTATAACACCGTAGGAGAGGAGATTTGGATAGTTGGGATGGGATTTAATGGAGGTTGGGTTCAAGTCTAACTGGGAAATAAAGCGTTGTAGTAGATGGTGGTTGAATGCAACCCGCTTGTAGCTTGCCATCGAAAAGGGAGAGGGAAGGGATTTAGGTTCTGTCTGGCCATGCCGGTGTTGGTCATCATATTTGGCAAGATTGAGAGCAGATAGAGTGGCATTGAAATGAAAATCGAGCTTTTTAGGGTCACGGGTTTGGGCATCGCTCAGTCCGGTAAATTGTTTGGCATCTCTAAAAATAAACTCAATTTGAAACCTGGCTTTGTAATAGT
>Ga0163154_10008853_pt1 | contig 11615 bp, 10 predicted proteins | sample OliLakLV19MP9P1_FD_148649 | JGI IMG/M metagenome (GOLD analysis project Ga0163154, IMG submission 148649) | Freshwater microbial mat bacterial communities from Lake Vanda, McMurdo Dry Valleys, Antarctica - Oligotrophic Lake LV.19.MP9.P1 | ecosystem: Environmental > Aquatic > Freshwater > Lake >...
TTGGTATCCTCCTCGTGTGTAATTTGTTGCTAATTACAGTATGGGTGGTTTTTCAAAAGGGGACATTTCTACTTTGGTCAAAGAGGACATTTTAGCTTTGGGCTAACATTCCTCACTTTCTGTATTGCAAAACTTGCCAATAATTTGTATTGTGTAATGAAACGAACTCACTAATTTTAAACATTTTCTCTAAACATAATAATAAAAATTATAAGTTTTAACTAAAGTTGATACACTTGAAATTACTTAGTGTAATTTTTTGTAGCATAATATATAATATAGAGTTGTTTTGATATCTTAAGATATAGATGAAACACCTGTCAGTACCAAAGATGCAACTAGATAAAAAAAGATTATTTTCTCTCGGAAGTTTACTACGTTTTAAACTTCACCTGATAGCCTATAGTCATATAAAATTACTACAAAAAAAACATCATATAAGTAAGAAAAGTGTATCGGATATTAATGCCTCCCCAACACTGCCATCTTACTACGATATGTTTGAGCGAACGCTACATAAAAAACAGCGTGAATTACTGCACGCAGCACACTTGTATACCAAGTTAGCAGTTACTCAGCTTAGTCCTGCTCACAGGCAAAAATTTTTCATTGAGATGCAATCTCTTAAGAGAGACTACATTCAACGTAACTTTGAAAAAACCTTCAGAAGTTTCCTAAAACAACAAAGAGTTTGGTATCTTACTTTATTGACTTATTACAAAACATTAAGTTCTGCACACCCACTTTTTTCGGCAGAACTTTTGAATCCATACTCAAAGATTAATACCGATTCTAATCAAATGACTACATCACTTTCTATAACAAAAGTGCCAAGGAAACTACTTAATATCAATCGCTCAAAAATAAAAGTACTTATTAAAAGATGCTGGCTTACTTTTGGTAAGAAATGGGATGACCTTGATTCTAAAGTTATTACTTGGTCAAATAGTCTAAATAGTTGGGATTTAAAAATTTGGAATTATGCGATGTCTCAGTGGAAAAGTGTTTACCCTAATACATTTATTTCAATTAAACCTAAAAAAGCTGAACTAATTATACCTAATTCACCTTCTGCGATAGCACTTTTATATAGTAAAGTGCTACGAGGTTGTTGTGCTGTACTCAATTATAAGATACACCTTCCTAGAATTACATTCAAGAGAAATGCAGTTACTACTGTTCAAGTTACTAAGCCTACAAAGGTAATTAAAGCAGAAAAAATGATTGTTACTGATTCTGAACCTAAAAAAGGTTTGTTGGCACAATTGTTTTTCCCATTCTGGTATACCGCATATCAATATCCTAAGACAACAATTTTCTCAATTTTCTTGTCTGTGTGCATACTCGGTGGAACATATACCGTTCATGAATTTATTTTTAAAGACTTACCATCTCCAATTGAATTATCTGAACAAGAACAAATAGTCACAAGTCGAATTTTAGATCGTCATGGAAACTTACTATATAGAATTTATCAGGATGAGAATAGAACAATCATACCTTTGTCTGAAATTCCCGAACATACTATTCAAGCTACTATCGCTATTGAAGACAAGGATTTTTATACTCACCACGGTTTTTCTGTTAGTGGTATTTTTCGGGCAGTTATTTCAAACATACAAGGTAACCCAACTCAAGGCGGTTCAACACTAACTCAACAGTTAGTTAAAAATAGATTATTAAGTTCCGAGCAAACATTTACTAGAAAAATAAAAGAAGTATTACTAGCAGTTTTAGCAGAAGGTATCTACAGCAAAGAGCAAATACTTGATATGTATTTTAATCAAATTGCATATGGAGGTGCAACGTATGGGATTGAAGAAGCCTCTCAAAGATACTTTAGCAAACCTGCCAAAGAATTAACTTTGGCTGAAAGTGCATTGTTGGCTGGTTTACCAGCGGCACCTTCTGTGTATAGTCCATTTGGGACAAATCCAGAAATGGCACTTATTCGCCAAGAAGAAGTACTGCGCCGAATGGTTAAAGATGGTTATATTACTCAAGATGAGGCTATGGCTGCCAAACAAGAAAAATTAGCATTTAGCCAAAACAGAATTGATATTGAAGCTGCACATTTTGTTATGTATGTAAGAGAGTTACTTGCACAGCGCTACGGAGAAGAAGTGCTAACTCATGGTGGCTTAATTGTCAGAACAACACTTGATTTGCCACTGCAACAAGAAATGCAGAGTGTTATTACAAAAGAAGTAGATTCTTTGAAAAATTTAAAAGTTTCAAATGGGGCTGGTGTCATAACCAACCCTCAAACCGGAGAAATCTTAGCAATGGTTGGAAGCACAAACTATTTTGACTTTGAACACGATGGCCAAGTCAATGTTACCTTAATGCCAAGACAACCAGGAAGCTCTATAAAGCCATTAACGTATGCAATGGCCATGGAAATGGGTAAGACGCCATCTTCAATTATAGATGACGCTCCAATTACCTACAATATTGAAGGCAGCAAGCCATATAGTCCAAAAAACTATGACGGTAGTTTTCACGGTAAAGTCACTTTGAGAGAATCATTGGCCTCTTCATATAATATTCCAGCCGTAAAGTTACTTGATGAGATAGGGGTTAATAATTTTATAAGTTATGCAGAAGACATGGGCATTTCTACCTGGGAAGATCGTAATCGATTTGGGTTGTCACTAACACTCGGTGGCGGTGAAATTAAGATGGTTGATATGGCAAAAGCGTACAGCGCTTTTGCCAATCAAGGTAAAGTTACTGATCTTAATCCAATTCTTGAGATCAGAAATTATAAAGGGGAACAACTCTACATTAATAACTGTGCTTTAGAAAATAAAAATTGTAAAAGTAATCAAGTTATTAGTCCATTAACTGCTTACTCTATTAGTGATATTTTATCTGATAATAAAGCTCGAAGCCCTGCTTTTGGCCCAATTTCAAATTTATACATGCCAGGTCAACAAGTAGCAGTCAAAACAGGTACTACAAATAATCTCCGAGATAACTGGACTATTGGATATACAACAAATCGATTAACTGCTATTTGGGTAGGAAATAACGATAATACACCAATGAGTTACGTTGCGTCTGGTGTTACAGGAGCATCTCCTATCTGGAATGCAGTTATGACTACATTAGTCGATAAAACAAATCCACACGCGTTTGTTTTACCCGACAACTTAGAAAAGGTGGCAATTTGTACTACTACAGGTACACTTGCATGCGACGGTTGTCCTTCTGTTAAAGAGGAGTATTTTATTGCTGGAACTGCTCCTACAACTACCTGTAATTCTCAAATGTTCCGAGATCAACCTTTGGCAGGACAGCCACCAGATTTATCTACTCCATAAGTTTTGGTTCAGTTAAGAAATATTATTAAGAAAGAAATTAAGGCTGTGGTTAAAAGTAAAATTGGGGCCACCCATTTTTCTCTATTTTCTCGCCGTTGTTGACGGTCTTTTAATCGTTTTTTTTCTTCACGATCTTCTTTTTTACGTTCTTTACCCGCTTCAACTTCATCAGTTAAATCTCGTACCTGTGCGGCAGCTTTTTCTTCTGCAGTACTCATTTAATCTCCCGCATAACCATTACTTTAGCAACTATCAGGTCAACAACTTGCTCGATACTTAAGTCAGATGAATCAATAACCCAAGCATCATCCGTCACTCTAAGTGGATCAACACTTCTAGTACTATCGTGCAAATCTCTTCTTAGTAAATCTGAATAGACTTCATCAAATGAGACATCGTCACCTTTTGTAAGTAATTGCATATGACGTCGTTTAGCTCTGACAATATCACTTGCACCTAAGTAAATTTTCAATTGTGCTTTGGGTAGTACTCGATACGTTATATCTCTTCCTTCCATCACAACATCTTTATTGTTTGCAATAAGCTGTTGTTTTTGCACCAAGATTTCTCTGACACCAGCTAGAGCTGCAACAGTTGAAACTGCTCGGCTGACTTCTTCAGTCCTGATTTTCCAGGAAATGTCTTCATCATTCAAAATAATAGTAGTTAATCGACCATCTTTTTCATCATCACCTGGGTCGCGCATGTCTAAAGTAAAAGTTTTAATTGCTTTAATTAATGCAGGTTCATCTTCTAGAGAAATATTATTTTCTTGAGCAAAATATGCTACAGTACGGTACATTGCACCAGTGTCGATATATAGATACCCAAGCCGTTGGGCGACAAGACGTGATACTGTACCTTTACCGGCTGCTACCGGACCATCAATTGCAATGTGAAATGGCATATGGTTAGTATTGTAAACTAAGCATGAAAAATGGCAAGCTAACAGTGAAAATTACTATTTCTGTTAGCTTGCCATAATAAAATCAGTTATTACTTCTTTCGAGATCCAGCTTTTTTCTTGACAGGAGCTTTCTTGGCAACAGGCTTAGCTACAGTTTTTCTAGCTGGTACACTTGAACTTCTTGGTCCTTTTTCAGTGTCCCATTGTTCTTTGTCAGATAATAATAAACCACCGAGTCCGACAATGATTAAAATTAATGGCCATAAATTAAAAAATTCCATTGGCAGCAATTTTAAGTTAGCAGCGAGAACAACAGTTCCCATAATTATTAAGGCAATGGGCCAGAAAATTCGTTTTGGCATAGGCAGTTTCCTTCGATTGATAATACACAATGTAGCTTATAGTGTAACTGAAAATATTAACAAAAGTCTAGGAGGAATATTGAGAGTAAAGTTGAAAAAATAGTCATGGTTTTCAACCACTTTTATATAGTAAAGCACATATTTAAACAAAGTGTACACTTACCAATTGTTTTTTTCTAAACGAGAAATTTCTCTTTGTTGATCTCTCTTCTTTAATTTATCACGTTTTTCATACTGTTTAAGACCTCGTCCTAAACCTATTTCCAATTTAATAAATTTACCTGCTTTTACAAAACGAAGTGGCACTAACGTCCAATTTTTTTCTCCTAATTTTTCTGCTAATTCTAGTAATTGCTTCTTTTTAAGAAGTAATTTTCTATTGCGTTTTGGATCATATTCACTATTATCAGCAAATTTGTATGGAGTTAATTGTGCATTGATCAAATATGCCTCGCCTCCCAACACTTTAACAAAACTACCGCTTAAACTGGCTGATTTATTTCTTAATGTTTTAACCTCTGGTCCTGATAACACAACTCCTGCCATATATACAGAATCTATGCTGTATTCATGACGAGCTTTTTTATTAATAACTAATGTTTCCAAACCTGACATACTGGAGAGTATTATACTAGACTTATTGATAAATAGCTGTAATTACAAAGAAATCTCATACATACTCGAGCCACTGAGTGCATATATTTTTTGATTTGATTCACTGACAACTATATTACTGACTCCACCAAGGGAAATACTCTTGTATTCTCTTAAAAATTGTCCCTCTTTACTTAAAACTAGAATTCTATTTTGACTAGAATCAAGCACATATAAGTTTTGATCAGCCTCACTCGTAACTAACTGCGTAAGAGTAGTTAATGGTTCAGGAATATTAGTAACTGAAAATGCTTGTTCCTGACCACTAGTAAATTTTTTAATTATGCCATCATTACTGCCAATCCAGACATCTCCATCAATAGCTACAGATATAACTGACTCAAATGGTAAACCAAGTGGAGACTGCAGCCACTGGGTTGGCTTGGCAAACTCATTATTTGTACCAGTAAATCTGTATATAGCTCTCTTTTGAGGATTCAGTATGTATAAAAAATTACTAAAAGCGGTGATTATTGAACCTTGATTAGTTTCATCATTCGCTTCAATAACTTGCGTCACTGACGCCTCTTCTCCAGTTAATGATACTTTGGAGACACCTTCATCACTGAGAAAGAATAAACTATTATCATCAGCGGCTATATCTTTCACATTTGTTAAGTTAGAAGTTTTAATTGTTTTTGCTTCTTTACTTAATAAATTAAGAATAATAATTTGACCTAAGCCATCATCATAAAATATTGCTAATTGATCTGTTGCTGTAGCAAAAGAGGCTATAAAATTTGATGTAGCCAATCGTAAATCATAAAAAACTGGCAACTCTATCAATTCTTGTCTGCCAGATATAGCTATCAACAACGCACGAGCTTCAGATAGCTTAAAGGCGACTTCTGCTGATGCAATTTTTTGCCCTTCGAATTCTTTTTGTACCGATTCTAATTGTTGAATTAAACTAACTAGCTCCGTTCTAACTCCAATTGGGTTCTGTTGTGCCTGAGCATGAATTGTGAGTAGCGACTGAGAATAGGGTTCAAGCTTAGTCAGCGCTTGCTTACGTTGATCTTGTTGTTGCAAATACCAGATTCCAAACCCAGCACCACCTAGAAAAGCAATGATTAACAAAATACCTAAAACCTTTTTCCATTGTTTTTTAGACTTAATGTCACTGCTGTGTTCTTGATCAAAAAAATCATCTTGTGCAGGGAAAGTGAAATCAGACTGTGTTGCTGGTTTGATTTCACTGCTCGGATTGCTCACTTTTTTTTTACTTTTAACAGAACGAACCATAGCAACAATTCCAGCAAAACCAGTAGTTACACTACGAGAAACACCACTAATAATTTTACCTAGGTCTAACTTGGGCGTCATGTTTGATTCATTTTTTTGTTCTGCAATGGGAATATCTAATAAATTAGCTGCTGCTTTCTTAGAAGTATCATTCACACTTTGTGGATGAGTTACCGAGCTATCTTCTGTAAGCCCTTCATCTAAATTAATAGGAGTGCGATAAATTGCTTCTTTTTTAAGTAACTGAGTAGGAATATATTCTGGAATTTCTACTTCTTCATCCAGCTCATTTTCTTGCTGTGATAATGAATCTATTCTGGCAGCAGCTAAATCTGCGTAATTAGCACTTCTACTGTACGTTTTAATGTCTGCATCTTTTTTTTGTAGACCTATCATTTGTTGTGAATGGGCTTTTTCTTCAACAGGGCCATCACTGTATACTAAAGATAAAGCCGACAACGACGAATCTTCATAATTTTGCACTGCTTGAGTGACTGACGAAACTGCCGATTGCACATCAAAACCTTGATCTAGACGCAACTCGACCTCTTCAAAAAAGCGACTACCTTGTTCTGTGCCGATCATGTATAAATCGTGTTTTTGATATTTACCTTCAATTAATTTCAATCGGTGATCTGCCTTAAGCAACATTCCAGATTTAGTTTTTCGTCGCAAATAAATGCTACCGCGTAAAGCTGCTAAGGCAATTTTATCGTGCATGAATAATGCACAAGATAAATCAAGCGAACATTGTAAGACGTAAGATTGCTCTCTGAGACTATTTAATACTGCGTACAATTCTTGAGAGGAAACGATTGTTTGTTTATTAATATATTCAACTAAATCACGACCTACATTGCGTGCATTAGGACCTGAGACAGAAAATGAAACGACTAATGTTACATTATCTTTTCTTTCTTCAATAACGTGTGACCATCCATCGACTTGTGGAAGCCCGATCACTGGTAGCACTTGCAACATTGACATATCTGTATTTTACCATGATCCGAAGCAAACCCAGAGAGAGTTTTAGATGTAACCTCTTTTTTAAATGATTTTTCAATTAAGAATACAACTAAAAATTATAAAATTAACAAGAAAATAATGAATACCATTATAGAAATTAATAAATGTAACCAACCAACTAAAGTTAAAACTGGTGAGAAACTAGTTATTAATGTGTTTTTCATTAAAGAAATTTGACGAGTAACAATAAAAGCAAAAATTACATAGAGAAAAGCACCAATTAAAATTGCGTATTTAAATAAGTCCAAAACAATACCTGACTCAAATGCCAAAGGTGAATCTGTAGTAGTGTTCATGAATGAGTTTAATAATATTGCAAACATACTGTCTTTAGTTAACTCTTCCTTCAAGTTCTTCTCTTTCTTCTTCTAAAATCAATTCATTAATCAATTTAACAACTTTGTTTGGTTGTGGCACATCTTCAAATTCAAATTCTACAGTGGCTGCAGATGTTTGAACTTTGACAGTTCCATAATTGAAAACTGATCGAGCTACCCCGCCCATTGTTGCAGTAATATCTTCAATATTATCTATTTTGGCAGAAGATTCATTTTTATACATCAGTGATAAGAAGTCGATATCAATGACTCGTTCATCAGTTAAAATAAAAATGTTAAAAAACCACTTTAAAAATGATTCTAAAACAAAGCCTATGACTAACATGAACCAGCTTATAGTAATTGCTAATTTGTAGGTTGCAGGTAAAAAACCTAAAAAGTCAATACTTGAGAATAATAATGGTAATAAAGCTAATAAAATTGCTATAAAAACCCATTTTAATTGTGAGACTGGATGTTGACGCAACAACAAAATGATGGTTTCTGTTTCTGCTTGATTACTAAAACGCATAGTTGGCGGTTGAGGAATAAAAGCCTCAAGCGGATTTGTACAATGTACTTCATCCCGCATCACTTGAGAATAATCTTCAACTTTACGATGATTTTTTGTATTGTTTGATGACATGTTAGATTGTGTGCTTTTTTGAGCCGGACTCTCAACTTTGATAATGGTTTCAGTAGCGCCATCTGGTTGAGCAGTTGAAATTGAGTCTTTCTGAGAGCTATCAAAAATTTCTGGCATTAAAGGCTATTATACCAGAAATATATATCAAACAAACCTGTTATTACCGCTTCAAAATCTTCAAAAATGTATCTTGATCGAGCTCAACTTTACCAAAAGCCTTCATTCTCTTTTTTCCCTTAGCTTGCTTATTGAGCAGCTTCATCCGACGAGTTCTGTCTCCACCATATAAATGAGCAGTCACATCTTTACGATAGGCTTTGACAGTTTCCCGAGCTACTACACGGCCACCAACGGCAGCTTGAATTGGTAGCTCAAACATTTGTCGAGGTAAAACATCTTTCAACTTAGCAACAATTTTTTTACCTTCTCTTTCAGCTTGGCTCATGACTGTGATAAAACTGAGTGCTTCAATAAGCTCGTGATTTAACATCACTCCAACTTTGACTGCATCAACTATCTGGAAATCGGTTAATTGATACTCAAAAGAAGCGTAGCCAGATGTTGCTGATTTTAATTTATCTTGAAAATCAGTAATCATTTCCGCCAAAGGCATTGAGCAAATTAAAATGACTCGGTCATTGATGTATTGCGTTTCTTTAAATGAACCTCGACGATCTTTGACTAATTCAAGCACCAGACTCATATGTTCTTGACTGGTCACAATTCTCAGCTCAGTCATTGGCTCACGAATTTCTTTAATAATACTTGGGTCAGGAAACTCAGCTGGAGTTTTAATGATAATTTCTTCACCTTCAGTTAAAGTCATTTGATAAGTAACGGTGGGACTCGTTGCAATCAAATCAAGATTAAACTCACGTTGTAATCGCTCTATCACAATTTCAGCGTGAAGAATACCTAAAAAACCAACTCTCATACCACTACCGAGTGCAGGAGAATGAGTGCCACTAAATTGCAAAGCAGCATCTCTTAAAACTAATTTATCCATCGCATCTTGAAGTATGGTGAACTCAGCACTATCAATTGGATATAACTCCATGTAGACCAAAGGTTGTGGCTCATTATAGCCTTCCAGTGGCTCACACCCTTCAACAGTAGCCGCTCTAGTAATGGTATCTCCAATTTTTAAGTCCCGAACGTCTTTTAGGCCAGTAGCGATATAACCAACTTCTCCAGCTTGGAGTTCAGCCACGGGAATCATATTTGGGCGGAAGAAACCTAGTTCAACGGGCAGAAATGCCACACCACTCATCACAAACTGCATTTTTTCTTTTTTAAGCGTGCCATCAATCATTCGCACTAAAGCGATTGCACCTTTATGTGAATCGAAATGAGAAGTGATCAACAAGGCGCGAGGCACCGTCGCAGTCGGACTTGCGGTTGGTGGCGGGATTTTTTTGACAATTGCTTCAAGTACTGCCGTCACGTTCAAACGTGTCTTAGCAGATACTTTAATAATGTCATCCTCATCAATATTACATAACTCCATAATTTCTAAAGTTACTCTATCAACATCAGAAGAAGGTAAGTCAATTTTGTTAATCACCGGAATAATGACCAGACCTAAATCTTTGGCTTTGTAATAAGTAGAGAGTGTTTGAGCTTGAATTCCTTGAGTGGCATCAACTACTAGCAAAGCACCTTCACAAGCAGCTAAAGAGCGACTTACTTCATACCCAAAGTCTACATGTCCCGGAGTGTCAATCAAATTTAAAATGTAAGTTTGACTAGTGCCATCTTCTTCAACAACTGGGAACTCCATCCGAACAGGCGCTAATTTAATAGTAATTCCCCGTTCTTTCTCAATTGGATTACTATCCATAATCCGTTCTTCTGTATCTAAATCAGAAATAGTTTTGGTCACCCGCAAAAAACAATCAGTTAAAGTGGTTTTACCGTGATCGATATGAGCGATAATTGAAAAATTTCTAATTCTCTCTTGAAGTTGCATGGGGTGAATTATACCTTAAAATTGGCCAATTCTCAAAGTAATAGCCACGTATTTGTAACTGCTACAGCTTTTCTAAAATATGCAGTTTTTACTATAATGACAAAAACAAGCATCTTCATTGGCTTAAATGCCTTTGAGAGATGCTTGTTTCACTTTATAACGACTAAGTATTAAAAAAAATTATTTTCCTGACTGAGTAGCAACTCGAGACATCTGACTCTTAAGTCTACCAGCTGTATTTTGATGCATCAAATTTTTCTTGACTGCAGTGTCAAGAGAACTAAATGCTTGATTAACATTAGATGCAGTTGGAGTTTTTTTAGCTTTTTCTAAGCTAGTCTTAATTTGAGATCTAATCTTAGAATTAATAACGTTTTTTCTTTTACTGACGCGAAGAGCTTTTTGAGCACTTTTAGTAATTGGCATAAATCACAGCTTTCTTTGTACGCTTATATCTAGGTAGCGTAGCAATAAAAAATAATAAATAAGAATAATTTCTAGATCATTGCAAACGCTATTATAAAGCATTACCTGATTTTTTTCAATAAATCTGTACTATAATTAAGGCCATTGTGGAAAAGAGCCTTAAAACAAACCTCATCTGAGCTCGTTTCCTCAAGAAAAGTCCCATTAATACTAAAAACCCATTGTAAGAACTATTCATGATAAGTCGAATTTCTCTGCCAACAATCATAAAAAACAACACTTCCTGGTTGGAAAAACGACAATCAAGTATTCTTTCCGCAGCCACAGTCATTTTAGCAGCCAATATACTCTCTTCAATTTCTGGTATTTTTCGTAATAGATATATTGAACAGGTCTACGGTGGTACAGGAGAAATTGCCAAACAGACATTAGATTCATTTTGGCTTGCATTTCAAATTCCTGATTTCTTATTTCAATTAATTGTCTTAGGTGCATTGTCAGCAGCGTTTATTCCGGTTTTTACAAGCGTTAAGAAAAATAGTGAGCAAAAAGCATTTAAAATGGCAAGTGTCTTGATTAATGTGATTATATTGTGTCTAAGTATTGGCGGAATTCTAGTATTTATCTTTGCTGAGCCAATTACCAGATGGCGTACAGGCGACGCCATGACTGATTTACAATTAGAAATAACTGTCAACTTAACTCGATTATTTATGCTACAGCCAATTCTAATGGGC
>Ga0163154_10008860_pt1 | contig 11611 bp, 7 predicted proteins | sample OliLakLV19MP9P1_FD_148649 | JGI IMG/M metagenome (GOLD analysis project Ga0163154, IMG submission 148649) | Freshwater microbial mat bacterial communities from Lake Vanda, McMurdo Dry Valleys, Antarctica - Oligotrophic Lake LV.19.MP9.P1 | ecosystem: Environmental > Aquatic > Freshwater > Lake >...
GTGCATCGCTATGATTTCATAACAGGTAAATGGGCGGATATTCGGCGCGGCGACTCTTGGGGTTGGGGATTTTTCCACGAGCGCCTAATCCGCCCCTACATTTACGTTGATGAGACGATAGGGGTTGACAACAAAAAACAAACCCGCCCTATTGTGGTTAGGTGCCCGCAACGGAGATCGTTGTAGGGGCGGATTAGGCGCTTGTCAAATGGTAACTACACACCCCTCACCCTAAATCCCTCTCCATAAGCGAAGCGGCGGGGCGAGGGACTTTCTACTGCGTTTCTCCCCTTCTCCTCTTGTGGGAGAAGGGGTCGGGGGATGAGGGGTAGCTGTGTAGTTACGTCAAATGTTATCAACTCACATTGTCCCCGCGCCGAATATCCGCCCTTTGAAACCCCACATTTCCCCCGGTACCATGACGAGCATATTTTGCACTAAAGTGAAATGCACCCCGCTTACGGCAGAATATTGCCCGCCGCCAAATAGATCGCATACCATTCTTGGCGCGAAAGCGTGACACTCGAGGCTTTGCAGATATCTTTCACTCGTCCCACGTTGGTCGTGCCAAGGACAGGTTGCATCCGTGCCGGGTGGCGCAACAACCACGCGATGGCGATGGCGGTATTGGTGACGTTGTACTGCGCCGCCAGTTCGTCGATCTTCGCGTTCAACTCTGGGAATTTGGCATTGTCGAGGAACACGCCTTCAAAGAAGCCATATTGGAAGGGCGACCATGGCTGAATGGTGATGTCCTTGAGGCGGCAGTAGTCGAGAATACTGCCGTCGCGATCAATCGAGGGGTCGATCTCCATATTGACGTTGATGCCCGCGTCGATCATGCCCGTGTTGGTGATGCTGAGTTGCAGTTGGTTGAAGAGGATCGGTTGCTTGACAAACTTGGTCAGTAGCTCGATCTGCATGGGGTTTTGGTTACTGACGCCAAAATGCCGGACTTTGCCGCTCGTTTGCAAAATCGTGAAGGCTTCGGCGACCTCTTCCGGCTCCACCAGTGCATCGGGGCGGTGCAGCAACAGCACATCAAGATAATCGGTTTGGAGGCGTCCCAAGCTGCCATCGACCGAATTCAAGATGTGTTCTTTGGAAAAATCGAACATGCCCTTACGAATGCCGCATTTGGTTTGGATCATCATTTTTTCGCGCAGGGTGGCGTTCATGCCTAGCGCTTCGGCAAAGCGGGACTCGGCGCGCCCACCGCCATAGATATCGGCATGGTCAAAAAAGGTGATGCCTTCGTCCATAGCGGTGTGAATGAGGGTCGATATCTCTGGATCGGTCATATCGGCAATGCGCATACAGCCGAGCGAAATTTCCGAAACTTCAAGATCACTGTTGGCAATTTTAATGGTTTTCACGGCAATAGTCCTCTATTTTGATAGCTTGTAGGATCGTCCTTCCATTAGAGTCTACCCGCCCCCGTGTTTTTCTTCCACTATGCGCGTGGCGGTATACCGCTCGATGAACAATCAGAGCTTAAAGCGCTGTCTTATTTATCAGACCATGCCTTATGGACAATTGCGCGGGAGACCATGCGTCCTTCACTGGAAAACCGTATTGCAGAACTCCTCCATAAAAACCAGCGTGGGACGATTTCTAATGTCGAGCGTGCCGAGTTGGAAAATTTAGTCGAGCGCGGGGACAAATTGACATTGCGCAAATCACAGGCAATGCGCACCCTGTCCGAAAGAGGGCATTCCGTCCTTCCGCACGATTTGACGTCGGCTGATGGTTAAACTTTCTTAGTATGTAACTACAGAACAAGTTCATGAGCGTGCCCTTTTTCGGTGCGAATATTGCCAAACATCACAACGTAACACTGCTCAGTTCCCTCTTTTTCACGTCACAAACGACCGCCCCTGCCCGTACTCCTGCCAACTGCCATCCGCAATGATCGCCGCCGTCGCATCCATGACCTGCTGCACCTCGTCATCGGTGTTGTAGAAATGGGGGGCGATGCGTATCCCCGCCCCTTCACGATAATCGATCACGATGTCCCGTGCCAGTAATGCCCGCGAAATTTCGTAGGCATGGGGCGGGTTGATCGTCACCGTGCCCGCTCGTTCCGCCGCCGCGCGCGGACTGTTGACCGGATAGCCCGCCGCATCCGCCAGCGCGATCACCCGTTCGGTCTGGCGCATCGACTTGGCGCGGATCGCATCGATCCCCACTTGTGCGATGATGTCCACCCCCGGCTGAATCGCATACAAGGCGGCAATGGCGGGCGTCCCGTTGGCGAGTCGATAGCTATCCTCGCGCAGTTCAAAATGTTCGAGGTCAAAGGCGAACGGGCGCTGATGGGCAAACCATCCCGTCAAGCGGGGCGTCAAGGTCTTCAGCAAATCGGGGCGCACATACATAAAGACCCCGCCCGGACCGCCGCACAACCATTTGAGGGTGCCGCCGATGTAAAAATCAACATTTAGCGCCGTCACATCAACGGGGATGATGCCCACGCTGTGATAGCCATTGAGCAGCACTTGTGCCCCCACCCGATGCGCCTTGGCGATGATCGCTTGGGCGGGCATGATGTAGGCGCTACGGAACAAGACATGGCTCAGCGAGACGAGGCGTGTCCGTTCGTCGATGGCGTCTAGCAAGGCGTCGGTATCGATGGTGATCCCGTTGGGACTACGCACGATCTCGACGTGCATGAAGGCGGGCAAGTTGGGGGTGACGCTATAGACATCGGACGGAAAATCTTGATCCGAGATCACCACTTTATCGCGGCGGGGATCGCTAAAATCGAGCGCCCCGATCAAGATACTGTTGGCGATGCTGGCGTTCTCGTGGATCAAGACGCTGCCCGCGGGCGCGCCCATCAACGGGGCGATCTTGTCGCCGACCGCGCCCTTGAGTTCCCACCATGTCGGCTGATCGTGATACGGCTTGCCCCACGCGCGCACGCCCAACGTCGCCCACGTATCGGCATACGTCCGCAGGCTGTCGTAAACGGCGCGCGGCATCGCCCCTAAGGAATTGGAGATCATGTAGGCACAGGTGGACAAAATCGGGAATTCATCGCGCCAAGCGCTGAGCGGATCAGGGTGAGTCATTATGTTTCCTTTCTAGGTCGATTCGGTATCAGGCACGGGCAACCCCTCCAACGCCATGATCCGGAGCGCGTTGGTGGTGTACGAGGGTCCGTCATGCAATAAATAATCAAACACGAAGGCACCCTCCACGACGCGATCCGCGAAATGATAGTTGTGCAAGCGCGCCGCTGTCATCCGCGTCAAGTCGAGATCATGGGTCGAGACCAAGCCCATACCGTGCGTCGGTTGGGCATCCGCCCCCAGCAAGGCGCGGATATATGCTTGACTGCCCATGAAGCGTTCGCGGTTGTTGGTACCGCGAAAAATTTCATCAATTAAGAAGAATAGCGGTAGTTCCTCATCGGCTTGCAGTCCATTGAGCAGCGCCTTCAAGCGCCGCACCTCGGCATAAAAATATGAGTAGCCCTCCGCCAGCGAGTCGGCGATGCGAATACAGGTGAACAAGCGCAAGGGCGATAGCCGCAAGCGCTCGGCGGGCACCACCGCCCCGGCATACGCCAAAATCATATTCACGCCTACCGTCCGCAAAAAGGTGCTTTTGCCCGACATGTTCGATCCGGTGATCAAGCCAACTTCGCCCGCGCCCGTGATCGCAAAAGTATTGGTCACGCGCTGCGCATAGGGCAACAGCGGGTGCCCCATGTGGACGGCTTCCCATACGGCGGGGGCATCGGCAATGTCGGGGGTGCGATAATCAGGATTCAAGTCGGCAAAGGTCGCCAGCGCGCACGTCGCCTCCAGTTCGCGCCACACCTCCAACCACACCGGCAAGCGGATTTGCAGGTGCTGTTGTGCCCGCCGCAATTGCACCGCCACGAACACATCCCACGGCACAAAGGTATTGACGATCCCCCACAACACGGCATTGATCTGCAAACTGGCTGCCGAGACGATCCACGACAACCGCCGCAAGGCATCGGTCGGGCGATCCGTCCCCGTGAACGGGGCGCACAACGCCCGTAAGCGTGGGGTTTGCGCCCGATACTGCTCTAAGAAGCGAAAGACCGCCCGCGTTTGCGTCAGCGTGTCTTGGAGTTGGGTCGCCACTTGAAACGGATTGTCGTAATGGCGCATGCGTTCGCCCATCAACCCCAAATACACGATCAGCGAGAACACCCATAGAGGCGGGATCACGCCCGCCGCGTTCAACAACATCAGCGTGATGTTCACCGCCGACAAAGCGCTCAACAGCAGCAAGGATCGCTCTAGCCCGTCGTTGGGGATCGGGCGCAGCACCCACGCCACCAGCGCCTCGCTGCGCCAATGCCGCGCCTTCGAGGTCAGCCGCCCGTAGAGCGCCAACTTATCGCGAAAGCCCATCCGGGGCACCAATTCTTGGGCAAGCGCTTGTCGGGCGGCGATGATCGCGCGGTCGGGGTGGAGCGTCGTCAGCCATGCCCGCAAGCGTTCGCTGCCTTCCACGGTGACCGTCGTATCCAACAAGTGATGCAGGGAGCGCGCCCCAATCACATCGAGATCCGCCTCAAAGGGGTGATTCGGGTCGGCTGTGCGCGTCAGCGGCGCGGGTATCTGCTCCCAATCGATGCGACTGCGGGCAAGGTGATCGCGTTTGATTTGCAGCATCAGCGTCATCTGGTGACGGCTGTGTTCAAGGCGGCGGTGGATGCCCACCATGATGCCGAAGATCACGATGCTGGCGAGAAAGACGCCCGCCCCCAAGCGCGGATCGACCGACGCCGCGACCAAACTGAGGGCGATGCCGCCAAAAAACACCGCCAAGCGCGCCCACGACACCCGTGCGCCCCGTCGTCGCAAAGAGTCCGCGCGCGCTTCGAGATGGACGATCCCCCGTTCGAGCAAAGCCCGCCGCTTCGTTAAGGTTAAACGCATACCGATTCATCGCCTCTATAGTGATTGTTTTGCAGTGTATTTTACCTGTTATGACGCTGTTGTGTGTGGGGCGGGGGGAAGGGCGGACGCATGAAAACCTATCAGACGGATGATAACGAGTCTATTGCAAAAGTCGTTCAATCAGTGGGTGACCCAATGGGGTCGCCCGTGTGTTTCAAAAGCAGCCGGTAGGGATTGGTGATGAGGGATTAAAAGCAGGGGTTGGGGGGATTCCCGCAACACGAACCACCGCGCAGCACGTCTCCGAGCCGCCTGCTCGATCCGTTTGCGACCGAGGACCTCACTATAACACGGATTCCTAAATTTTTTGATCCGCTTCGCGGAAGGTAAAAAACATGGGGGAAGTCTCCCCCACGCGAACTTCGTTCGCTGCCCCCTCCAGAAGGACAAAGACTCAGAGCTTCAGAGATCAGAGATTACAGAGACCACAAAAGCATTAATAGGAGACCACAGCCAAACCGACGCGGAAACCGATATTGAGGTCACGAAGACCGGGCGCGTTGAGGCTGCGATACGCCGCGCGCGCGCTATCTTCATCGCTGCGCCACGAACCACCACGCAGCACGCGATCATTTGTTCTATTAGTGGCATCTTCGTGCTTATTATCCAACACATAAGGGTAGCCGGCATAAATCGAACTGGTCCATTCCCAGACGTTGCCGCTGAGGTGCAGCGCCCCCACCCAACTCGCGCCTTGCGGGCGGGTGGTCACAGCGTTGGGGCGTCCGCCGCTGTTGTCGCCGAACACCGCATTGTCTGGCACCCAGGTGTCGCCCCACGGATAGACCCAACTTTCGACGCCGCGCGCCGCGTATTCCCATTCTAGCTCGGTCAGCAAGCGCGCGCCTACCCACTCGGCAAAGGTCGTCGCCGCGCGCCAATCAACCCCGATGACGGGGGCATTCGCCATCTGCCCCTCTTGATACCACGAGAGCGCGTTGTCGCCAACAGGTGCCTTCACCACCCCCGCCTTGACCGCGATCTGCCACTGGGCATTGGTCACCGGCGTTTGGGCGATCCAGTAGGGCTGATCCAGCTTTTGCGGGTGGATGGGTTGTTCATCACCCTGCTTGGTACTGCCCATCTGAAAACTGCCAACGGGCACGAGGCAGAACTTCATGTCGGGGATAGGCGATCCCTTGAAGACGGCGGTGAACGGTGTCCAGTCCCGGTTGCGCTTACCCGCAAAGTTGCGGGCGGCAGTGAGGGCAGCGGCGAGGGGATCGACTTTAGGGAGCGGTGCGGCGGGCGTGGGTGCAGGCGAATCCACAATGCGTTCTTTGAGCTTTTCGGTATCCAGCAGCGTCACCAAGTCGGGATACGCCTTCGCCCATTCCACAAACGCCGTTTTGCCCGCCCCTTTCGTGACTCTGCCTTGCATCATCACGGCGATATCATCATAAATGAGCGCCGCCAAGCGTAAGCGTTCGGCCGCGATCAGTTCTTGCTCGGCGACAGCGATCATCTCGTCAATGGCACCCATCAAGACACCATGATAATTGTCCTTCAGTTCCCGCAAGATGAACAACGCTTTTTCGGTGTCGCCGCCGTTTAATAGGCGCGTCGCTTCTTCAAAACTGCCGCGCCCTTGGATCGCCCGTTGCGGTTCGGGGGCAGTGGGCGGCGGCGGCGGGCTTTGGCTGATAATTTGGGGGGCGTTGCTGCTGGCATTGGCGCGGGCACTATCGCGCGCGGTGCCCACGCCAATCGTGACCAAAAATTCGTTGAGCATCGTCAGTGCCGGATCAAAATATTCTTTATAGAAGGGGACACCTTGCGCACGCCCTACCTGTTTCACATCATCGGGCAGATCTTTAGGCGTCAGCATCCCGTTTTCGCGCACCAACACAATCGGGATGTTGGCTTCGATTGCCGTGCGGATTTCGAGGCGGATCCAGTCGGCATCTTTATGAATATCCTCAAAAGTATGATCGGTGACGATCAGCAGAAGGGCGTCGCTGGCGCGCAGATTGGTCAGGATCGCCCGCTCAAAATCAGCATCATTGATATTTTTGTAATCGATGAACACCGTCTCCGCAAGTTGGCGAGTGATGCCCTCGGCGATCCGTTGGGCAAAGTTCCAGCTTTCGCTCGGATAGGAGATAAATAATTTTTTCGGCATGGGGCAGGGCTATCCTGTGTGCGGCAAAAACGATAACGGCATTATACCCGCGCACCAAGTCTTAGCAAAGGAAATATGCAGGGGACAATATCCCCGCCCCTACCCACAAATGCCCCTTTGCGTTACCCTCTCCCTATCTTCCACCCACAGCCCAAGGAACGTATCCATGACGCGCCCCGCCGCCATTCGTACCGAACCCAGCAACGCCTTCGCCCACGACACCGTAAAACGTCGCTTGCCCGCCATTGTCCGCGAGACCGCCGCCCGCAACCCCGATTATCCGGCGGGGATCGCGACCGCGCTGGAGCAACTGGCGCGCGATCTCGAAAACGATGCCCCTATCCCCACGATTGCCGATCCCGACTGGGCGGCACTGCTGCAAGAACACGGCGGCGAGACATGGCTCGGCACCGAGTGGTTTTTCGGCGAAACCTATTTCTATCGGCTACTGCTAGACACCGTCGGGTGGGAAGACACCCGCCGCGACCCGTTTGCCCCCCACAAGATCGCCGAATTGCAAAGCGCCTCCCTGCGCTCGGCATTATTCGCGGCGTTCGAGATGACGCCCGCCGAACCCGAAGATCGGCTCACCGACCGCCTATTGCGGGCATTGTGGGGCAACCGCATCGATCTCAGCTTGCCGTCGGTCATGGCGCATGGCTCCAGCGGCGGGCAGGATGACCTGTTGGCGGATGACCGCGACGCCATCATTGCCCACCTGCGCGCCAGTGTCGGCGGCGAGGTGCATTTGGTGGCGGACAACACTGGCACCGAATTGGCGATGGACTGGTTGCTGATCGATGCGCTCCTAGACGATGCCCAAGACGATCTCCCGTTTATCGACCGCGTGACCCTGCACGTCAAAATCCGCCCGACCTTCGTCAGTGATGCTACCCGCGATGATGCCCTCACTTTGTTGGCGGAACTAGGCGGGCGAGGGTCACTCACAGGGGGGTTTGGGCACCAAGCGGCGGGCATTGCCGAACGGTTGCAAGCCGCCTTGCTGGATGGGCGCTTAACGGTCGCCGAACATACCTTATGGAATAGCGGCTATTTCTTATGGGATCAACCGGAGCAGATCGCGGCGCTGTTCGCCGATGCTCGCCTCGTCATCTTCAAGGGGGACGCCAATTATCGCCGCTTGATCGGCGATGCCGTGTGGGATAGCACCACCCCCTTTGGGACGGCGATGGGCTATTTCCCCGCGCCCGTCATGGCGATGCGCACCCTCAAGAGTGACCCCATCCTCGGCTTGGCGGCGGGGCAAGCCGACGCACTCGACCAGATCGATCCGCGCTGGCATGTGAACGGCAAATATGGCGTGATCCAGTTTAGCGGCGGGCGCGGCTAGCCAGCGGGGATCGACGCGGGCGCAGACGGTGAATCACGGGTGATGCCCGGCACTTGGAGGACGATATTGTAAAATCGGTCGTCCTCTTGATAGAGCGTATCGTTGGGCAAGCGGCGCACCGTCTTCCACAGTTCCGAAATGGCGAGTCCGCTGACCCATGTCGGGCTATCGACGGCGGCGCTCAAGCGAATGGGCTGCCCAGCAGCATCGGCATTGGGCATCGCCGACCAGATCACCAGTGGATAGCGGGTGTCAAATTCGACTTCGCGCGTCGTCAACCATGCCGAGGTGGGCAACACCAACACCGGCGCTTGGCTGAGGGTTTTGCACGCGGTCGTCACGCGGTCGTACCACAACGGATCCCAACCGCTCAGATTGTCCGCCTTATGCACCACGTCATTGACAGCAATGCGCACATGTTCCACCACCGGCACCACCTCGTAACGCGCTTGCATTTCGGGCAACAGCTCACGGTAGGTATAGATGCGTTCGCGAATCGTCAAATAATTCACAAAATTAACGATCCCCTCGTCCGTGAGCAGGTCTTCGAGAATCTCGCTATTGTTGGCTTCGAGGTCATTTTTCCAGACGACATGGTTATTCCCATAAATGGTGCAATCCGGGATGACGCCTTGCCCTAAAAAGGGATCTTCCCCCCCGATGATCTCGATTCGGAAGAGTACCTGATTGGGATTGCGCTGCCACTGGATAAGTCCATCTTGGGGGCGAATATCAAGCGGTGCGGGGGTAGGGGTCACGGTCGGTTGACATGCAGCCATCACAAAGATCAACAAGAACCATACATGTTTGAGCAAGTGCAGCACCCCCTCCTAAACCCACATAACCGACGCCCTAAAAACAATTCTATGCTATCTGAATCATGGGCAAAGAAACGCAACCGTTAAAAAATCTGTACAAACAGGCTGTGCAAACAGAGGGAAGTGGGGTTGGGATTGGGGTCAGGGGGAGGTGGGATTCATGTTCGGGGATAGGAATTAGGGGGCACGCTATGTTATGCTAAATTTTTCGGCGCTTGGAAAAAAGGGCATCGGGTGAGCGGCGAAGTAGAAAAGTCTGTGCAAGTTTCACAACTCGACCACCCCTCCCCCTCGGAAAACGAATCCTCACCGGAGATCGACAGTCCCCCCACCCAAGAGGCGACTAACGCCAGCGTCGCCAGCGCGACCGGTGTTTTGGCGCTTGGCAACGTCGCCAGCAGGCTGTTGGGCATGGCGCGCGAGGTGGTGCTGACCAATCTCTTCGGAGCATCCGCCGCAACAGATGCTTTTTTCGTCGCCACCCTGATCCCGCGCACGCTCTATGATCTGCTCATCGGTGGGCACATCAATGGCGCGATCATTCCCGTTTTAAGTGAAGTCATCACGCGCGACGGTAAAATCGCCTTCTCCCAACTGATCTCAGTTCTGCTCAGTTTGATCACGTTTAGCGTCAGTCTACTGGTGCTGGTCTTGGTGCTGTTCGCCCCCACGGTCGTCGGCTTTGTCGGCAGTGGCTACGATGCCGCCACGCAAAGCCTAGCGGTGGACTTGCTGCGCATCACCGCCCCAGCGCTACTCTTTCTCAGCTTGTTTGCCATCCTCAGCGGCACCTTGTACGCGCTGCGTTCGTTCACGATTCCGGCACTGGCGGGTGCCATCTTCAACGGTTGCGTCGTCTTGGGGACGATTCTGCTGGCTCCGCCCGTACAGGTGTTGACGGTCATCCAGTCCCCCACCGTCTATTGGACGGTGGGACGCCCCATGGATGCCATCCGTGCGGCGGCAATCGGTTGGCTCTTCGGCGCGTTCGTGCAAATGGCGTTGCAATTTCCGGGGCTGCGGGGCATCTCCTTACGCTTGACGATCCACTGGCGGCACCCTGCCGTGCGTCAAATCGTGCTGTTGTATGTGCCCGTCATGTTCTCGTTGATCCTCGATGCGTTGGTGCGCGTCTTTAGTTATAACCTTGCCAGCCAAACCGGGGAACGCAGCCTCAGCTATATGAACTGGGCGACGACGCTCATCCAGTTTCCGCAAGGGTTGGTCGCCACTGCCATCAGCATCGCCATCTTGCCGACGCTGGCGCGTCAATCGGTGCGCATCGCCCAAGATGGCGAGCGTCCTTTCCGCGATACCCTCGGCTTGGGGCTGCGCATGGCGATCACGCTGATCATCCCGGCGGCGGTCGGTTTGTTCGTTTTAGCGCTGCCGATCATCGCCTTATTGTTTCAACATGGTGCCTTCAGCGCGACGGACAGCGCGATCACAGCGCTGGCACTGCGCTTATATTTGCTCGGCTTACCCTTTGCGGCGGTCGATCTACTGTTGGTCTACGCCTTTTACGCTCGCCAAGATACCGTGACGCCCGCCGTGATCGGCTTGGTGAGCTTGGTGGTGTACATGGTGGTGGCGGTCGCTTTGCTGCCGACGACGGGCATTTTCAGCTTGATGATCGCCGACAGCCTCAAACATATCACCCATGCCACCCTGTCGGCATACATCCTCCATCGGCGCATCGGTGGTTTTGCCGATCAGCGCTTGCTCCAAACCGGTTTCAAAGTCGCGATTGCTGCCGCGCTCATGGGCACCGCCGCAACCGTTGTCGAACCCTTCTTGGAGCGGTTCATCAACCCATCGGGGATCGTCGGCGAAGTGTTGCTCGTCTCGGCAGGGGGCGGCATCGCGATCATCGTCTATGCGGTGCTGGCGTACCTGTTGGGATTACAAGAATTACGCTGGTTGGTGCGCCTCATCCGCCAGCGATTCACAGGGCGTTAACCCTGCAAACGATATCAGAATAAACGGTGTGAAGGTGATGAGAAACCAGTGAAGATGGCGAGCTTGCCCGCCCTGATCATGCTATGATCGCCCTCAAGCAAGACAGCCGCTTGAGTGGTCATACGATTTTTTATGGTTCGCATCTCGATTCACCTCATCTGTTCGCTATTGTTGATAGCGTTGTGTCTGGGCGCATGTCAAAACATTGACATCCCCATGCCGACCCCCACCCCCGTTGCGACCATCGTCACCAGCTCCACTACGCTATCGGCGGGAAACATCCCTGAATTAACCGAGATCGCGAGTGCCAATCGCCCCAAAACGTGGGTCGAAACCACCATCAACGGGATTCAAGTCGGCTGTTGGATACCAGCGACTTGGCAAGTAGACGATTACGACGGCTTGGTGATGGTGG
>Ga0163154_10008861_pt1 | contig 11611 bp, 7 predicted proteins | sample OliLakLV19MP9P1_FD_148649 | JGI IMG/M metagenome (GOLD analysis project Ga0163154, IMG submission 148649) | Freshwater microbial mat bacterial communities from Lake Vanda, McMurdo Dry Valleys, Antarctica - Oligotrophic Lake LV.19.MP9.P1 | ecosystem: Environmental > Aquatic > Freshwater > Lake >...
CTGCGTCGAGGACCTCGCCAGCGAGCGCTTCGAACGCGGCCTGCCGCACAAGTATGGCCTCGTCCGTGCGCCGTGCAGCTGCAGCGAGCGCCGACGGTGATGCCCAAGGTCCGCGCAGCGCAGCGGCTGCCGCGGCCCGTACACCCACGAGCGGATCACCAGCGAGCGCTGCAGAGAGCGCCGGCACGCCGTGCTCCGCGCGCCACGCCGCCGAGAGCGCCCCATCGGCCTCATCAGCGCCAAAGGTCGATGTTTGACGCGCGCGTTCGTCCGGCTGTGCGCTGGCGCGTCGTGCGAGCTCGCGCACCGCCTCGCGACGCGCGACGCCGCTCGGATGCGTGCGAATCACGACGGCGAGTTCGTCGGCGCTGCGCTCGTGGCGGATACGCGCGGGCCACACCCCGCGCGGATCCAGCACGACCCAGTCGGGCGCTCCGGCCGCCGGCACCTCGAAGACGTGGCGGCGCTGGCCGACCTCCAGCCGATGCTCGGCGACCACGCCGCCGACCGACAGCGACAGCGTGATCGGCGCGCGGAACGCCGCGGGCGCGCCGCCCTCCAACACATGCACTTGATCCACCCTCACGAGCACACGCCCGCGTCCCTCGTCGAAGCGCGCCGAAGTTTGGATCACGGGGTGCCCGGGCGCGTGCACCCAATCCGCGAAGAACGCGGCCAGCTCGAAGCCCGTGGCCTCCTCGAACGCGCGCTGCAGGTCGCTCGTCGTCACGGCACGGTGTTGCGAGCGCCCGACGTAACGCCGCACACCTCTGCGGAACATGTCATCGCCGAGCAAGTCGCGCAGGAGGTGCAGGCGCGCCGCGCCACCTTGGTGCACGTGCCCGCTGAAGAAGAGGTCGCACGGCTCGCGGTAAACGCCATGCACGATGGCGCGCGGCGCGCGCTCGTCGCCAGCGAGGTAGCGCTCGCTCGCAGCGCGCATGGCCAGGTCGAAGACCGCGCGCCCAGCGCGCTGCTCCGTCCACAGGAGCGAGCAATACGTCGCGAAGCCCTCGTTCAGCCAGACCTCCGGCCACTCCGCGCAAGTGAGCAGATCGCCGAACCACTGGTGCGCGGCCGCGTGCACGATGAGACCCTCGGCATCGGCGTCAGGCCGCCCCGCGCTGTTGCGTAGCGCGGTGAGCGACAGCGTCGTTGCCGCCACGTTCTCCATGCCGCCGAACGGGAAGTCGTCGACACACGCAGTCGCAACCTTCGGGTACGGATAAGGCCGCGCCGTGAGCTCCTCCATGAACTGGAGCACCCGCGGCGTCACGTCGAAGGTCCCAGCGAGGTGCGCGCCGTGGACATCGGCCACGGCGCCCAGCGCGCGCAGCGGCGCGAGGTATTCGTATCCGAGGCCGTCCCAGACCTCCGCGACGCGCGTGAGCTCACCGGCGACCAGCGTCGTGAGGTACGTCGGATGCGGCACGTCCATGCGCCAGTGTTCGACACGCAGGCCGCCCTCGTCGCGGGCGTCCACGCGCTCGCCACCCGCTACCGCGCTCCAACCCAAAGGCATCCTCACCGTGAGCTCCGAGGTCGCGCGATCGCCTGGGTGATCGACACACGGGAACCACGCGCGTGCGTCGTTGCACGCCCCATGGGTGAAACAGTGGTCGACGGGATCGCCGCGGAAGTAGAGGCCCTTACTCGGTGTGCCCGCGTAATCGAGCTCCAGCGTGAACACCGCACCAGGCGCGAGCGAACTGCCCAGCTCGACGACGACCTCGTCGCCATCCCGACGGAGCACGAGCGCACCGCCGTCGCCGTCGCGCGCAGCCGTCGCGGACAGGCCGACGAGATCGAAGCGCGCCTCGGCGAGCGCCCGCCGCGCGACGCTCGTGATCCGCACAGTGCCCGAGAGTGCGCGCGTGTCGGGCGAGAGCGTCACGTCCAGCGCGTAGTGCAGCGCGTCGAGATCGCGCGCGTCGCTGCGGTCCTCGGGGTGCTCGCCCCGCGCCCGCGGGGCCGAGGCAGCCGCCCGTGCGCGCTCTTCGGCGCCGCGGTCGGCGCTCCTGGCCGAATCAACGGCGGAGCCGCCACACGCCGCGGACAGGGCGAGCAGGGCGAGCGCGAGCGTGTGGTGGCCCGGGCACCGGGCAGCGAGCAGCCGATTCGAGCACATCCCTGGCCAAGTCGAGGACATCCCTGGGATAGTACGACTGGCGCAAAGGGCCACGGGCCGCAGAATACCCCACCCCGTGGACTTCCTCCTCGAGTGCATCGGCTTCCCGCCCGGGAGCGACGAGTCCGAGCTCATCGCGCGTGTCCGTGCGGACGGCGGCGGCGCGCCCTGGCGGGGCGACCCCAGTCGCCACCTCTCGGCGCCGATCGGAGAAGGCCTCGAGCTGCGCGCGGACCTCGAAGAGGGCCAGGAGTTCTGGACGCTCCGGCCGCATTGCCGTGTGCCCCACCGGCTGCGGATCGCCGTCGAGCACGTGCGCCGTCCGCCCGATTCCCCGTTCGACGCGCTGCTGCAGGGCTGGGCCTGCCCGCCGTTCGGCATCGACGCGCCGCACGGCGCGCGCGCCTCCGAGGCGTTCGACGACGCAGAGCGTCGTGGCGAGGCCGGGCTCTACCGCATCGCGACTTGGATCAGCGACGCGCGGCGCCTCGGCCAAGGGCCCTACCCGGGGCACGTGCTCGCAGTGTCCGTCGCCGGCTTCGCGCTGAGCGTCGATGCCGTCGTGCCAAATCGCGAGGTCTCCGACCCCGCGATCCTCGAGCGCCCGAGCGGCGCGTACATCGCGCCGCTCGGTGGTCCCGAGGACCCGGGCGGCTGTTGCGACGTGTCCCTGCGCGTGCGCTCGTTGCGCCACATGTTCAATGTCTGGACCCGCGAGCGTGTGTCGATCCTCGAATGCGACGCGCCCGAGCGCCCGCTGTGGCTCTTCGTGTCGCCCTGGCAGCTCGCGCGGGACGGCTTCGAGCTGCCGCGACCGGGGATGCGGGTCGAGGGGACGTTCCTGTTCTCCGGGCGCCTCGAAGGCGGGATCCCGCGGCCTGGGGTGGCTGCTGGGCGGAGTTTCGGTTGATGGCCCGCCGCTTTGCGTTCAACCCACGGCGACGCGCAAGGCGTCGTTGAGGGCGCTCCAATCGCGCTCGTTCACGCCGGACGCGGCGGTGACGACGACAAAGTGGCCACGTTGCTCGACCTCGAAATCGAGCTCGAGGGCGAGCGCGACGGAACGTGCGGCAGCGGCGAACTCGCGCGCCTCTTCGTCGTCGTCCCAACGGGTCGCCAGGCGCACGAACTGCGCGTCGTCGTCGCCGCGGGCGAGCACGACCCGGTCGCCGTCCCAGCCGTCTGCTGCTGCATTCGTGAAGCGTGTCTGCGCGATCCCGAGGGCCGAGGCGGCGAGACCGTGGCGCTGGTCGGGGAGCGTCGTGAAGAGCGCGAGGACGAGCTCACCGAGCGAATCCACGTGCACGACGGACCAACCATCGGGGAGGAGCCCGTCCGTGAACTCGACCGGCGTCGGCTCCTCGCGCAGCGCGAGGGACCAGTAGCGCGCCGGATGCAGGAGCTCTTCGGTGGTCCTGGGCGGCATCGCTGACGCGCGAGCCACATCCTCGGGCCGCGGCGGCGCGCCCAGCGGTCCGTAACGCGCCTGCCGGGCAAGGAACGCCTGGCCCTGCGAATAGAGGCCTAGGATCGGCTTCCAGACGAAGGGCGGCAGCGGATCGGTCGCGCGACTCCGGCGGTGCTCTTCGGCGACGAGCGCCTGGATCTCGCCAGGCGCGAGGTGTTGCCGCACCCACGCCGCGACGAGCAGCATGTTGCGCGCCTCGCGCACGGCGGCCGTCGCGAGACGCTCGTCGGTCGTCACGGGGGCGGGTGTCTCCGAGTTCCCGTCGAGCAGCTCGCCGATATGCTGCGCGGTCTCGTGCGCGAGCACGAGGCGCGCGAGGTTCGGCGTCGCGTCTTCCACGATGAAGATCTCACCCGTCACGCTGTCGCGCACACCCCCGACCTCGTCGGCGAGCAGCCGCCAGTAGAGCTCCCCGAGCTCGACCTCTCGCGGCAGCATCCCGAGCGCCTTGGCGACGGCCTCGTCGAGGCCACGCCGTACGGGCGGGAAGGCCCGGTCGACCTCGAGGCGCGCGCGGGCCGCCACCGAGGAACGCGGTGAGAGCTGCACGTCGAGCTCGGGCACCTCGGCAAGGCCCGCGAGCTCGGCCAACGCGGCCGACACGTCGGCCGCGAGGGCGTTCAAGCGCTCGGCGCTGAGGGTGGCCGGTTGTAGCGCGGCTCGTGTCGGCCCCTGGTCGTCTGGCTGTGCGCCGAGCTCGAGGCCGCGCGCGTCCGGCCCGAGGGAGCTGGTCGTCTCGTCTTGTTCCCCCTGAGCGCTGGCAAGCAGCGAGCGGGCGGCGACGCTGAAGCCGGGCACCAGAGCGCTCCAGGCGCCTGCCTGACCCGGATCGGCGCCGAGCGCGAGCAGAGCGAGTGCGGGGGCGAACATGGGACGGGGCGTGTGACCGGCGGACGCGCCCACTCTACCCCTGCGCGGAACGGAGGTCACACACCTCGAACATTCCCCCGGATTTGCGCGGCCGAAGCGCCCTGTGGCATCCTCCCCTGCTGCGGCCCCGAGCCGCGTCGCCGTGGACCCTCCCCCTAGGGTCCCCACCGTCGGCCTGCCCGTGGTCCCCCTGGCGCGCCGCCGCGCGGCGTCGCCCAGCACATCCGGAGCCCTCCCCCCAGCACCGATGCAAACCCTCCGACACTTCGTCCTCGCCGCCCTGGCGCTCTTTTGGCTCGCCTCCGGGCCGCTGCTCGCCCTCACGCAGGAGAACACACCCCAGGGTCCGGGAGACGCCGCCGCCTCCGTCCCTGCCGCCGGAGCACCCGCGGAGGCGGAATCGGACTGGCAGGCCAGCCTCAACCGGCGCGTCGGGGTGATCAACGGCTACATCGCCGGCGTCATCTTCTTCCCGATCCCGATCCCGGGTACGACGAACCTCGACGCGAGCGGGAAGCCCGCGTCGACCGCCATTCCGTTCACGGGTGGGAGGCGCTCATTCTCAGAGATCACGGTTCCTTTCGCGGTGCTGTGGCTGGTCCTGGGCGCGATCTACTTCACGATCCGGACCGGGTTGCCCCAGCTCAGGGCCGTCGGACACGCGATCCAGGTCGCGCGCGGGAAGTACGACGACCCCAAGGACGCGGGTGACGTGACGAGCTTTCAGGCGCTCTCCGCTGCGCTCTCCGCGACGGTCGGGCTCGGCAACATCGGCGGCGTCGCGACCGCCGTGGTGATCGGCGGCCCCGGCGCGACGTTCTGGATGATCATCGCGGGCTTCCTCGGGATGGCCTCGAAGTTCACCGAGTGCACGCTCGGGCAGATGTACCGCCAGACGCGCCGCGACGGCAGCGTGATGGGCGGCGCGATGTACTACCTCTCGCTCGGCCTCGCCGAGAAGGGCCTGCCGCGCCTCGGGAAGGTGCTCGCGGTCGCGTTCACGATCCTCTGCATCGGTGGCTCGTTCGGCGGCGGCAACAGCTACCAGGTCAATGCGTCGCTGCAAGCCATCGGCACCACGGTGCCGTTCCTGCGCGAGCAGCCGTGGGTGTACGGCCTTGTCATGGTCGTCATGGTCGGCGTGGTGATCATCGGTGGCATCCAGCGGATCGCCGACGTCGCGTCGAAGATCGTGCCTTCGATGTGTGTGATCTACGTGCTCGCGGCGCTCACGATCATCCTCATGCACGCCGCGGACGTTCCCGCGGCGTTCGGCACGATCATCGAGGGTGCCTTCGCGCCCACGGCGATCGCGGGCGGCGCCGTCGGGGTCATGATCCAGGGCTTCAAACGGGCGGCGTTCTCCAACGAGGCCGGCGTCGGCTCCGCGGCGATCGCGCACTCGGCGGCCAAGACCCCCTACCCTGTGCGGGAGGGCATCGTGTCGCTCCTGGAGCCGTTCATCGACACGATCATCGTGTGCACGATGACGGCGCTCGTGATCGTGATCACAGGCGCGTACGACAACACGCACGACATCTTCCTCGATGCAAACGGCCAAGGCCTGACGGGTGCGGCGCTGACCTCCGCGGCCTTCGGCGAGAAGCTCTCGTGGTTCCCGTACGTGCTGTCGGTCGCGGTCTTCCTGTTCGCATTCTCGACGATGATCTCGTGGTCCTACTACGGCGAGCGCTGCTGGACGTGGCTCTTCGGCGACGGCACGTCGATGGTCTACCGGGTCATCTTCCTCGTGTTCACCTTCCTGGGCGCGGTGATCACGGCCGACCAGGTGCTCGACTTCGGTGACCTCATGATCCTCGGCATGGCGATCCCGAACGTCCTCGGTGTCGTCCTGCTCACGGGAAAAGTGCGTAAAGCCTTCGACGACTACTGGGCCAAGCTGAAGCGCGGGGAGATGCCCACCCTGCGTTGAGGCGTCGACCTCGTGCTCGGACCGGGGTTCGGGGCCGCTCACCCCCGGGCCCCGCTCCAGCCGATACTCTGTGCAAGCATGAGCACTCCTCTCGGCGCGCTCGCCTTCGTGGCTGGACTGGCGCTCTCCAGCGCCGGGGAGGCCCACGCGCAGCGCCGCGCGGCGCCCCCGGCGGCCGAGCGCGGCACGCAACAGGGCCCGGGCCAGCGAACGCCGGCCCCGCGCAACCGCGCGGGAGCGGACACGGCCCGCACCAAGCCGGGGGAACCCCGGGGGCAGACGACTGGCGCGCCCACCGCGCCGGTCGCAGAAGGCGACGGCACGGGGATCCAGGTGCCGGATGGCAGGTTGCGCCAGTGGTTCGGCTTCGTCGACGCCGACGGGAACGGGTGGCTCTCGCTGCGCGAGACAGCCGCCGGCCTCGACTTCGACGCCGGACGCTTTCGCTCGTTCGACATCGACAAGGACGGCCGGATGACGATCGCGGAGTACCGCGACTTCTACGCGCGTGAGATCGACGCCGGCATCCCTCCGCGCGCACCTCGGTCGGCGGTCACGGAACGTCGTGTGTCGCCGCGCCGCGACGAACTCCAGCTCCGGGTCGCCTTCGACCGCGACCTGGACGGCACGCTCGACATACGCGAGTTCGGCACGCTGCTCGCGGAGTACGGCCAGGGCGATCTCGATGCCCGCTTGATCTTCCAACGGGCCGACGGGAACGGCGACCAACGCCTCGACCTCGCCGAGCTCACTCGGGTCGCGGTCCTGCTCGACCCCCTCGCCCAGAGCCAGATTCGCGCTGCGCCGGCGATGGCGCGCACGCTGAGCGATCTCTTCGGTGCGCAAAGCCCACGCGGTAGCGAAGCGCAGCCGCCCTATATCGCCGGCCCGGTGCCGACGTTCTGGCGCCTCGACATCGATGGCGACGGTAGCATCGAGGACGAGGACCTCGCGGTCCTCCAGGGCTACACCCATATGCCGATCAGCTTGGCCGCCGTGAAGTCGGCGCTCGATCGGGACGGCGATGGGCGGCTGTCTGCTTTGGAGTTCGCCATGGCACTCGACCCGAACGTGCGGCCCGAGTCGCCGGCGCCGGCACGGTGACGCCCAAAGCAGTGAGCGCGCAAGCCCCCTGCGCGGGTCACAGCGCGGCGTCGCCTTTGCGCTCGTGATCGGCGCCGGTCTCGGGCTCGTCACCGTCCTTTCGGAGGTGACGGATTGCGACGTTCTGGCGCCCCATCTCCTGCAGCCGAACGATGTCTTTGTGCAGGCTGAGGTGGTGCGCCTTCGACACGACGCTCTTGACGGAGCGGCGTAGGATGCGCGCGATCTCGAGGTTCGCCGTCTTCGGGTACATCTCGCGGAGCTGCTGGAGCTCCTCGGCCCCCCAGCGCGGCATCCGGATGGACTCGCGTCCGTGGCTCTCGCGCCGGATGAAGGCCTTGTCCTTCGAGAGGCACAGTTCTCCGGCGACCTCCCGGATGACGTCCAGGCGGCTGCCGAAGATGATCGACAGGTCCTCGTCGGAGCGCGTGCCGTACAGGCGCTTGAACTCGATCCGCTCGTCGCCGGTCAATGGGTCGCTACTGACGTCGACGGCGAGCTGCGCGAGGCGCGCGCGAATGTCCTCGACGCTGCGCCCGATGACCTGGCTGATCGTCTCGAGGCGCGACGCGCCGAGGTAGCGTTTGAGGCGCTGCACCTCGTCCGCGCTCCAAGGACCGGTGCGTGGCGGGCCCGCGAACTCCTTCTTGGCCAGCTTCCTGAGGCTCGCGACGGAGCGCTGCAGCTCGCGGGCGATGGCCGCTTCGTCGCGGAGACCCCAGAGCTGCTTGAAGCGCTCGATCTCCTCGAAGGTCCAACGGCCCCGTCGGGGTCCATCGGCTGGGTCGATTCCAAAGGGCCAAGTCAAGGTCCGCGCTGCTCCCGTGTGACGCAGTGTACCAGCTTGGGCCGCAACAACAGCCAGCCCGTGCGATTTCGCGCAGCGAACAGCGTCTGCGCGAGCGCGCCCACGACAGGGCTGGACGTCGGTTCGTCACCCCTTGGCGACGCAGCGGCGGTGCAGATTGTCCTGCGCCCGCCCGAGCAGCGCGCGCACCGCGCCGGGGCTCTTGGCCGCCTCGATCGTGCACGCGAGCGCCTGCGCCTCGGCCCAGCTCGTGCGCCGAATGGCCTGTCGGAGCTCCCCGAGAAAGTGTGGCGTCGCGCTCAGCGAGTCGAAACCGAAGCCGAGCAACGCGAGCGCCATCGCCTCGTCCCCCGCGATCTCCCCGCAGATCCCGACTGGCTTGCCTGAGCGCTGCGCGGCCCGGGCGATCCACGCCAGCACGCGCATGATCGCCGGGTGGTAGGGGTCGTACATGCTCGCGACGAGCGCGTTGTCCCTGTCCACCGCGAGGAGGTACTGGATGAGGTCGTTGGTCCCGACGCTGATGAAGTCGACCGCCGCGAGCAGCTCGTCCAGGATCCAGAGGGTCGAAGGGACCTCGATCATCACTCCGACGGGGATGTCCTGCGCCACGTCGTGCCCCTTCGCCAGGAGCTTGGCGCGGGTGTCCTCGAAGACCTCGCGCACGGCCTCGACCTCCTCGAGCGAGGTGATCATCGGCAGCAGGACCCGCACGTCGCCGAAGGCGCTGGCGCGCAGGATGGCGCGCATCTGCACGCGCATGAGCTCGCGCCACTCGAGCGTCACGCGAATCCCGCGCCAGCCCAGCGCCGGGTTGAGCTCCCGCGGTGTCTTGAAGTACGGCAGCTGCTTGTCGCCGCCGATGTCGAGCGTCCGGATCGTCACCGGGCGCCCCTGCATCGCATCGATGACCTTGCGGTACAGCTTGAGCTGCTCCTCCTCGGAGGGGAACTCGCGCCGCTCCATGTAGAGGAATTCAGTGCGCAGGAGGCCGACGCCGTCCGTGTGCGCCGGGTCGAACGACGCGAGGTCGTGCACACTCTCGAGGTTCACCTGAACGGCGATCGCCCGGCCGTCCGGCGTGATCGCCGGCTCCGAGGCGTGTTGCGCGAGCGCAGCGCGCGCGACCACCCGGCGCCGGCAGCGCTCGAGGAATTCGGCCTCGCAGCGCGCGTCCGGCTTCAGATCGACGGCGCCGCTGTCACCGTCGACGAGGACGAGCAAGTTCTGCTCGAGCCGCGTGAGCAGGTTCGGCACGCCGATCACGCACGGGATCCCGAACGAGCGCGCCAGGACGGCGCCGTGCGAGAAGCGCCCGCCCGACTCGGCGACGATCGCTAGGATGCGCTCGCGCGCGAGGAACGTCACCACCGCCGGCGTGAGCTCCGCGGCGGCGAGCACCACGCGCTCTGCCTTCGACGCCAGCGTCTCGCGGTCGCGCTGGAGGAGCTCATCGAGCACGGCGCTCCAAGGCTCCGACACGTCGGCGGCGTAGGCGCGCACGCTGTCACCCTCGAGGCCGGACATCGTGCGGCGCAGGCGCGCCACCAGGGCCTGCACGGCGGACTCCGCATTGCGGCGCGAGTCGCGGATGGCGCGCTCGAGCTCGTGCTCCGCGCCTGGGTCCTGCAGGATCATGCGGTGGACGGCGAAGATTCCGGCGTCCTTCTCTCCGGCGTGGCGCTGGGCAGACTCCTGGTGGCGCTCGAGGGCGCGGGAGACCCGCTCGATCGCCTGCGAGAGCCGCGTCCATTCGGCGTCGACCTCGTCGTCTCGCACCACCCACGTGGGGACGACGTCGGGGCGCGCCCGGACGACGTGCACGGGTCCTAGGGCGAGCCCCGGGGCCACCGCGATGCCTTGGACTCGGACCATCGAGGTGGGGAGTGTATCGGAGCGAGGGCCTCGGCCGGGCCCGCTCTCTGGCCTGTCCGGACCCGATCCACGAGGGTTCTTCGGTTCCCCTCAAGCGGGCCGCGCGCCGAGCCCGACCGAAGGGTACGGGAGCCTCACCAGGGAGGCGCGCCCAAGGCACGAGGAAGAGTGGTGACTCATGGCGAACGATGACCGCAAGGTGGTACGGGCGAGGGCCAAGTCCTTCGACCGCAAGCGGGGTCCGATGGTCGGCCTTGCGGGTTTCGGCTTCTTCGTCGGTGGCGCCGCCCTGGCCGCGGTGGGGGTCGCGACTCGACTCCAGCCGAGCTTGCACCCGCGCCTCGTGCAGGTCGAATGGGTGCTCGGGCAACTCGGGCTGGGGGCCGAGCACCTCTTGCTCGTCGGGGTCGCCCTCTCCTCCGCCGGCATCGTGCTGCTCGCGCTGCGGAGCTTCTCGCGCCTCCTCGGCGTCGATCGCGAGACGGCCGAGGCCATCGAAGACCTCGCGCGCGCCACGACGAACCAAGCGGAGTGCATCGAAGGGCTCGAGTCGCTCATCGCGACGCTCCGCCAAGAGTCGGCCGAGGTGCAAGTCGCCCTGGGTGAGCAAGCCGAGCTCCTGAAGCGCCGCGAGGAGAACGACCCGGCTTTCCGCATCGCGTTGAGCCTCGACCAGGTCGGCGCTCGGCTCGACCGAGGGATCATCGACGCCCGCGACCTGGTCCTCGACGAGCTGCACCGCATCGCGGATCGGGGCCAAGGGCCCGATTCCGATACCGGCCCGCTGCTCGACGGCTTCGACCGGGTCGAAGGCACGCTACGCGAGCTCGCGACCCTGACCATCCAATTCCAGCAAGCGCTGGAAGCTGCGGTGCAGCCGATGGAGCCCGCTACGCCTGCGGAGGCCCTCGAGTCGGCCCAAGTCACCTCGAGCTGGAGCGACCTCGAGCCACGCGCCAGTATCGAGCGTTACACCCACTCGCCGGAGGCCGCAGGCACTCACCGCGACGCGCCGAGCTGGGGCGCGATCGAACCCGAGAGCTGGAACGATGACAGCGCCGCGCAGCAGCGCGCAGCCGAGGTCGCGCCGAGCACCGCGGCCGCGGCCGCAATTCAGTGCCCGTCGCTGGAACTCCCGGTGCTCCGCTTCGCCGACCCGCCGAGCTTCGGCCAGGACGACGACGGGGCGTCGCCGGAGCTCACGATCGAGGTCGAACTCGACCGCGCATTCGTCGATGCGAGCGAAGACGCGGTGCCCGCACCCCTGCCGGCCGCGCGCCCCGAGGGCCTCGACCTGCTCGCGCGGCTCGACAGCGCGTACCCGCTGGAGTTGAGTGCGCGAATGGACACGCCGCCACTCTTCCCCGACCTCGACGGCTCCGACCGCGGGTGAAGGGCGGGGACCGGTCCGAACCGGTCCCCGTC
>Ga0163154_10008864_pt1 | contig 11608 bp, 8 predicted proteins | sample OliLakLV19MP9P1_FD_148649 | JGI IMG/M metagenome (GOLD analysis project Ga0163154, IMG submission 148649) | Freshwater microbial mat bacterial communities from Lake Vanda, McMurdo Dry Valleys, Antarctica - Oligotrophic Lake LV.19.MP9.P1 | ecosystem: Environmental > Aquatic > Freshwater > Lake >...
CAACGTAAATGTAGGGGCGGATTAGGCGCTCGTGGAAAAATCCCCAACCCCAAGAGTCGCCGCGCCGAATATCCGCCCGTTTACCTGTTATGAAATCATAGCGATGCACCAAAGTGAAATGCACCCTGGGGAAAATCACAATTAGGGGTAAGGCGACAATCCCAATGTTTTTGAATTTCGCCCCACCCCACCGTCTACGTTTTAGAAATAGCTGCTGATGATCTCCAAGATACGTTGAATCGTCGAGGCGTCACCCGATTGCACGCTGGTGTTGCTAGAACGCGCCAGCGCGTTCAAAGCATTGATATCGGCATCAGAGCCATAAGCGACGGGGATCAGAATGATCGGATTCAAAGCACCACTGCTAGCTTCGATGGCAGTGACGGCATCATTGAGCGTGAAACCTTCATCGCCTGTATCTGCCCCATCGCTCAACAACACAATCGCGCGGATGCGATCATCCGATTGCTTATCCATGTAGTCCGACACCGTGGTGACGGCGGAAAACAACTCCGTGCCCCCGTTGGCGCGCAATCCGGCAATGGCAGTCCGTATCGTCCCAGAAATCGACTCATAATTGCCAAGTGGGACGGGGATCGACACACTATCGCTGAAGACCGCTAAGCCCACACGGTTATTCGGCTCCATATTATCAAGGAAGGCTTGTGCCGCCCCGATAGCTTGAGTGATTTTATCTTCGTTTTGCATCGACCCGCTGACATCCATCAAGAGCATGATGTCGGCTTGTTTCTTGACGAATGCCCAACTTTGTTGAATGGCGGAGATCACCTCTGGCGCGGGCACATTCAGAATGGTCGTCGGCTGGTTGATGTCGATACCGTTTTCTTCCACAAATGGGAATTCCAGCGGCACATCCGGGTTGGCGGGGCGGAACCCTTTAGACATGATCAAACGCTGCACGTCGGGGGTCAACACATAAGCGACAAAGACGCCAGCGGCGCTCCGTTGCTCGGCGGTTGTCCAATCGGCGGTCACGATGCCCATCGGGTGTTCATGCCAAAAGGTGCCTTCTTTGGGATAGAGCGCGACGAGACGTTCTGGCGGCTGCCCTTCGGGGGTCAGCCCCATGTTGATGAAAATCAGATCGTTCTCTTCCAGCGCCACAAAATCCAGATAATCGGGACCTTTCGCGATGTAATTCTTGAACTCCGTCGTGCGGGCGGAATAATGGCGAATCAGTTGTTCGATATCACGCACGCCTTGTTGCACCGCCTCATCGCGCACCTGTGCCACTTCCAAACGCCGCCCCGTGAAACCGTTTTGGCGGGCGCTGGCATAGAACTCGGCGATCAAGGTCGAAAGCGCGGTCGAGCTGATCAACGGATCCGTGTGCCCATAATACACCGTGCGCCGTCCGCTGATGCCGTAATCTTGCCACCCGTTGGGGCTGTTCAAGACTTGCAGCAGTTCCTCCCAGCCGATATCTTGATACCCGACAGTCGCGCGAATCGCCTCTAGGCGGCTTTCCCAAATTGCCATCACAACTGGGGCAAGCGCCGTTGCTTGAATATTGGACAGATCAAACAACTGCCGTCCACTTTGATAATTTGCCAACGCCAACCAATGGCTCACTGAAGGTTGGAAGATCGTCGGGCGCTCAACATTGGTATTGTTGGGGGCGATGATGGCATTGATGACCCCCTGCATCACGGTGCCAGATGAACCGCTCTTCCCCGAAATACAGATCGGACGTTCCTCGCTGGCGCGGTTCTGCCCCGTCACAGGGTTACGTCCGCTGGCAAAGGCGCGGTTGAAGTCGCCCATCACCTGGGGCATATACAGGTCGGACTCTGGGGCATAGATGATGCTGATTTCAATACTGTTGGGGGCGCACGCGCTGGTCACACTGGTGGCAGCGGTTTGCCCGCCGTTATCACCACCACATGCCGTGACGATCAATAGCACCAGCAGCAGCATGGCATAACGCATAAAAGAACGAGAGTAAACCATCACTACTTCCTTTCAAGAATCCGATCAAAAATTAGGAATCAGCTTAAGGCACCACATTGTTCAGCCAGACCAGCAGGCGTTGAACTTCGTTAAGCGTCGGCGGCATAATCCCTTCGGCGCTATCAAAGACCAAATCAGCACCATAGGGCAGCGCCCCCGCAAACAAGGGCGCTGTGGGATCGATCCGCCCATCCGCCGGACGTAGCCCGAAGGTTTGCGCGGCGCTTTGTTCGGCGGGCGAGGACAAGAAAGCGGCTAAGCCCTGCACTGCCGAGGCGATCTCCGTTTGGGTGAGCGCAAAACTCGGCGCGGACGCGCCTGACCATGCCGCCAGCGGAAAATCAAAGACGAATAGGGGCGCAGGGTATATAAGCTGAATCGGGTCTGCTGTGTTGATCAACTGACCGCGCAAATTCTTCAACCAATCACTTTCGGGCAGCAGTGCGATCTCACCCACTGAAGCCCCGCGTGCGGCGATGGTCTGGGCGGGGGATGCCCCTAAGGTATTAAAGTTGGGGACGCTTTCCAACACGGGTTGCAGCCACGCTCTAAAATCATTGGCGGATAACGACCCCCCGCTGAGCGTCGCGGTCTCGGCAAAACGCGCCGCACTGCTGAACACCGCCGCCAAGCCAGCGATCTTTTGAGTCGGGCGATTGAAGGCTAAAGTAAAATTGCCACTCACGCCGCTTGTAGGGGCAATCGCCGCCCATGTGCCTTGTGCCGCCGCGTCTGCGACCCGCGCCCAATCAAAAGCTTGCCCGCCTTCAGCGAGCGCGTTCATGCGGCTTTGGAAGCCTCCCCACACCAAGACCGTGTTTGCCAGCGAGTCGGTGACCCGGGTGAAAGGCAAGCGATTGGCATAGGTCAGCGATGCTGACCACGCCGGCAGCCATGCCACCGGGTGGCTGGCGTCCGTCCATGCCCGTACCAACGCCCCGCCATCCGTCCACACATCCATATCTTCGACCGGCACAGCGACGAAGCGTAGACGGCTGGTGTTGACGAGTGGGTTGGTGGCATTATAACGTTCGAGAGCGGCACTCACCCATTCCAGCGCCAACGGGGAGACCGCCACTTCAAGATCGACAGCAGGTTGCCGTTGCAAAAATTGGCTAACGCCGACAATCACCGCGACGGTCACCAAGAACAAAAGAAAAATGATGGTTCCGCGTCTCATCTGTTTCTGCGACTTTCAACCCTAGAACAACAGGACCATACTTAAAGTTTACGGCAATTCTACCCTTCACTGTACCCTACCTTATGAGGGGTTTCCAGATTTCATCCCCACCCAAAAACCTAAATGGTGTGGACGCACAAAATCTGATAATATCGAGCTACTTATTCATACGCTAAACTCTACCACAAGCGAGTAGCATCATGGCTTCGAACATTATACGTGTCGATTATGAGATTTTGGATGATGCTGTGCAGCGTTTTAAGCAACTCACCGAAAAGCACCAGCAGTTGGTGAAGCGCGTGAGCGATTGTTCCAATACGCTTAGCGCTGGCGGGTGGAAAGGCGTGGCAGCGCAGCAATTTCAGGAGGAAATGGACAGCAAATTACTGCCTAAGCTCCAAAGGTTGTGCGATGCCTTCGACAGTGCCCGCGAAACAACCCTCACCGTAAGACAGATCATGTCCGACGCCGAAGAAGAAGCGGCGCGGTTGTTTGAGGGTGAGGTACCCGGTGAATTGGGCATCGCGCCGATTGTGATTATCGGCGGGATAATAATAGCTACTGTTATTGGCGGCTTGATCAGTGATGAGGAAAATGTATTTGAAAAGTTCCCTGAACCTGGCAAGAATATTGTTGGCAATTCAGAGGCGTTAAAAAAGTATTGGGAACCCCAAAAAGGTGCCACCTGTGGTTACTATGCCACACGCAACATCCTCAAAGCCTTTGGCAAAAATCCCTCTATTGCTAAGCTGCAACAAGACGCTGGCGAAGAGATTGGCGATGAGTGGACTAATTGGCAGGATTTTAAGCCCATGTTTGAACAAAATGGGGTCAATGTTGATGTCCATAATAGTTTCAACTCCCGCGACGATGCGCTGAAAAGTTTGGAAGCAGACATTAGAAACAATAAAGGAGTGATGACGGCAATTAATGTTGAGTCGCTTGATCAAAATTGGCCCTATGGAAGTGGTGGACATGCGGTGTGGGTCACCGGGCTTCGTTATGACGATGCTGGCAATCTCACCCATATCATATGCAACGATAGCGCGAAAAGAGCGGGCATGGAATACCCTGCCTCGGAATTTTTAGACGCTTGGAAATCGCAAGGATATAGCTATGTTGCCACCAGAGACTCAATGCCGAATAGCTGATCCCTACCGAGGAGATTGTGATAATGACGCTTAAATTTCCTACTGAACACCCCCAACCGCCGCTCTATAATGCGAGTATTCGTCTAAATAATCAGATGTTTACCAATAATATCGTCCCCATAGAAGCAGCACTCTCTTTTCCGATTCCGCTTGCTACGCCTCACCATTTCGCCTATTTTCAATTTTTGCCCCGCCGCGATGGTGGTGAGCGTCGCACGACCAGCCTCAGTTTGCTGACCGCGATTGAAATCACAGTCATGCCCGAAAGTCCCGAACTCGTCACGGTAGAAACTTTGCAACCGGTCGATCAAGGGGAGACATTCTTGGGCTTACCCGCCGAAATCGTCATCGCTCCCTTTGAAGGGCTGCGGGGAGAAGAGAAACGTCAAGTCGAGACCGCTCTCTATATCAGTGCCAGTCGGCTGGCGAGCTTGGGATACGACAATGTATCGCTGGAGGAAGCCCGACAAACCTATCGCAACACTTTGAACGCCCTCGTTTACCCAGAGTTGTTACCCTACTATCGCGCGCTGTCTGCCGATCTATAAATATTGAGGAACGGACGATCCCAATATCGTCCGTTCCTCAACTCAATCCGCCAAAAATTACCCCGGCGACTCGTGGTGCCACGCCGTCGCTTGTTCATAACTATATGCAGCATTGAGCAACGTCGTCTCATTGAACGCCGCGCCGAACAACTGCATCCCGATGGGCAAGCGGTTTTGATCGAAGCCACAGGGGATGCTCATCCCGCACACGCCCGCCAAACTTGCCGGCAGAGTCAAGACATCTTGCAGATACATCTGGATCGGGTCATCGACATTCGCCCCAAACTTGAACGCCGTCGTCGGCGCGACGGGCGCGGCGATCACATCGACCTGCGCGAAGGCGTTGTCGAAATCCCCCTTGATCAGCGTGCGCACCTGCTGTGCCTTGCCATAATAGGCGTCGTAGTAGCCCGCCGACAACGCATAGGTGCCCAACATAATGCGCCGCTTGACCTCCGCCCCAAAGCCCTCGCCGCGCGTGGCTTTATACGTCGCCCACATCTCGCCTTTTTGAATACGCGGACCAAAGCGAATGCCGTCAAAGCGGGCGAGGTTGGCGCTGGCTTCGGCGGGGGCGATGATGTAATACACGGGCAAAGCGTAGGAGGTGTGCGGCAAGCTGATCTCAACGATCTGCGCGCCCAACGCTTCCAATTGTGCGATGCCTGTGCGCACGGCGTCTTCGACTTCGGGCTGCATCCCGTCGATAAAATATTCTTTGGGCACACCCACCCGCAGCCCTTTGATATCGCCGGTCAGCGCGCCGACATAATCGGGCACCGGCACCTCCATACTGGTCGAGTCAAGCGGGTCATGCCCCGCCATCACCCCCAACAGGCGGGCGGCGTCGGTCACGGTACGCGCCAGCGGACCCGGACAATCCAGCGACGACCCATAAGCGATCAAGCCATAGCGCGACACCCGCCCGTAACTGGGCTTGATGCCGACCACGCCGCAATAGGAAGCGGGCAAGCGGATGCTGCCGCCCGTGTCGGTGCCCACCGCCCCGCTTGCCATGCCCGCCGCGACCGCAACAGCACTGCCGCCACTGCTGCCCCCCGGCACACGCTCGGTATCCCACGGATTGCGGGAGACGCCGAAAGCAGAGTTTTCGGTCGATGACCCCATCGCAAACTCATCAAGATTCGTTTTACCAAGCAGAATCGCGCCGGCGTTTTCCAACCGTTGGGCACAGGTGGCGGAAAACACGGGCACATAGCCTTTGAGGATTTTTGAGCCGCAGGTGGTCTCCACGCCCTCGGTGGACAAAATATCTTTGAGCGCCAGCGGAATCCCCAACAACGGACGGTCATCGCCCGCATCAAGGGCGCGATCCGCCGCTTCTGCCTGTGCCAGCACCCGCTCGGTGGGCACGGTCAGATAGGCATGGAGCGTCGCGTCTTGGGCGTCGATTTGGTCAAGGTACGCGCGCGTTAGGGCGACGGCGGTCAGTGCGCGCGACCGCAATTGGGCTTGGGCGTCGGTCAGGGTCAATGCCGTTAAGGGTGATTTGGGGGGATGGTCGGTCATCTGGGGGTCGCCTCCGGTGTCATTGTTCTAAAAGCCAAAAACAATGGGCATTGAGGATGCTTTTACCCACTGTGTCTGCGATAAACGACTAGTATAACCTAAGCGCGCGGTGGCGATGATAGGCGACCTCAGTTTTTCAACGATATTTACGGTTGCGGTGACTACTTCGCCAACAGCATCTTCGCCAATGTCACATTACACGCACGTTCTAAAAATGTCGAAAATTCCCGTAAACAATGGGCAAATGGTGGGATGCGCCGTTGCGCGTCCCCTATGGTATAGCGCGCGATATCGGTATCAGGATAGTGTGGGCGAGTCGATTGGCTCATGTTGCCGCCTTGATCTTGCCCGCATCGCCAGCGCTGCAATACGACCCCGACATATGCACGAGATGAGCAATGCGCAGTTCGGCTTCCTCATCGTCGCTCATGTCGGGGCGGTAGTCAGCGCTCACCTTCCACTCAAATTGGCTATCATTGGGGTAGGCTTCGGCATAGCGCTTCTGTCCCAACGGGATCAAGCGTAGGCGTTGGTCGATCCATGTCTCATCCCACGGACCATCTTCGATGATCTCTTCGGCGGCGCGGAATTCGTAATAGATCGTGCGGCGCAGTTGATTGCCCTCAGTATGGGGCGAGCCATGCACCACCATCACATCATGCAGCAACACATCCCCCGGCTGCATTTCAACTTCGATGGCACCGGGCACATTCCAGCCATAGGCATCCGTCAATTGGCAGATATCTTGGGGTTGCGTCTGGGACTTGGGGATGACCCACAACGCCCCTGCGCCAGAACGCGACGCATCCAAATACAAGTCATAATTAAAAATACGGTGGATGCGTGGGTGAACCGCATCCTGATGCCACTTGATCGCCTCGCCATCGCCTTCCTGCTTGAAGACCATCGACTCGTAAGTGGGCACAAAGTTTGGTCCGCACAAGCTCTCCGCTACGTCCAACACCTGTGGGCTGCCAAGCAGTTCCAGCGAGGCGACTTGTCCTTTGTTGTGGACGTAATCGACGCGATACATCGTGCGCCCTAGCGTGCGGGGTGCAAAAGTAAAATCGCTGTACGAGGGGTGATCGGGGGTGGCATGAAGACCTTCTTCGATCCACGCGGTGCCCGCGGCTTGTAAGCGTTCCAACATGGGGGCGGGTATCCAGTTCTTCAGCACTAAGTACCCATGGTCGTCAAAAAAACGGACTTGTTCCGGTGTAAGTTTATACGATGTCATGATCATCCTCCGAGGCATAACTTTGAATTATGCCTCATCATAATACTAATTTTGTGGTGAGTCTTCCTGTTTTCAGCCCAATTTATAGGGAATCGTAAGATAGCGGTGGGTGCGGGAAATTTCCCGCACCCTCACCCTTATCTCCTTACGGCAGCGCGTAAAACACCAATTCGCCAAACACGCTCGGATTTTGATACGACTGATCGCTGGTATCAAACGCCGACCAAATAAGCTTGGTATCGCGGTTAGCGGTCGATGCCCCGTTCAAATGCACGTTGAAGCCGAGCGTGCCATTCGCCGCTGGGGTAATATCCCAAATATCGCTTTGCAGCGGCACCGCCAACTCTACCGCATACCCTGTTTCCGTCCGCACGGCGACGACTTGCGCGCCCGCAGTCGCACCCTGCACACCTGCGATCACGATATCAGATGGGGCAGCGTCGGCATTGAGCGCGGGCACCGTGATCTGCACGACGCCGGTTTCGTAGCCGCTCAGTTCAAAGTCACCCGTGCCGTTGATGTAAAACTCGACCGAGTCTTCATTCCAATAATCCGCACCGTGCTGTCCGCTGATCAGGTTATCGTCCAAAATGTCAGCGCGCAGATACAACATGGTCGCATCCGCCGCCGCCGCAAAGGTGACGCCCGCATCCTCTGATGGGTTGAGCAGCACCACTTCGGGGATACCCGCCCAATCGCCAAATGCGCCATCCAGCGTGATGCTCACCGGGAACGGGGCATAATAGGTTTCGCGCGCGGTGCCTTCCGGCGCGATCATGCCCTCAGCGACCATCAACACGGGGGCTTCCTCAACGGCAGCCACAGCCACAGGCGCACCCGCACATTGCGCCGCCAACATAACCCACGTCGAAGCGTTGTCTTCCGTCGTCAAGCCATAGCCATAGGGGAACAAAGGCGCGGCGCAGCCTTCGGTTGGGATGTTGGCGAAATCGAACGGCAGTTGATCCACCGAACGGGGCCACGTATACGGGAGCGTACCCGTGAAGGGCGCATCCCCGAACAACACATCCGCCACGCCTTGTCCTTCGCTGCCCGGCAACCATGCCGCCACCACCGCATCAGCGCTATTCAATTGATCGGTGATGATCATCGGACGCCCCGAAACGAGCACCACGATCAGCTTGGCGCTTTGGGCGCGCACACGCTCGATGGTGGTCAAATCACGGCGCGATAAAGCGAGGGTGGCGCTATCCCCTTCAAATTCCGCATAGGGTTCTTCACCCACCACGACGATCCCGACATCCGCGATCAACGGGGTGCCGTTGGCGTCGGTGATGCTGTCGAAACGCCCCGAACCACTGTACTCCACGAGCGTATCGGCGCTCACAAGTTCATCAATGCCCTCAAGGATAGTGGTGCCTTCGGTGATATTGCCCGCAGCGCCTTGCCACTGGATCGTCCAGCCGCCCGACTGCATCCCGATGTCGTCTGCCGCACTGCCCGCGACAAAGATCAGCGCCGCGTCGGGGTTGATGGGCAGGGCATCATTGTTCTTGAGCAGCACCAGCGATTCTTGAACTGCTTGCCGTGCCAACGCGCGATGGTCGTCGGAGCCAACCACGTCGAAGGGCGTGCCATTGGTGGTGGGGTGTTCAAATAAGCCCACCGCAAATTTCGCCCGCAGAATCCGGCGCACGGCATCGTCGATGCGCTCCATCGTGATGTCGCCATTGTCCACCGCTTCTAGCATGGTGGTGATGAATTGTTGGTAATTGTAGGGCACCATGTTCATATCGACGCCGGCGTTGATCGACGTGACCACCGCTTCATAAAAATTAGGCGTGATCTGGTCAATCGCTTGCCAGTCCGAGACGATAAACCCTTCAAAACCGAGTTCACCTTTCAAGACATCGGTCATCAAATAGCGTTCGGCGTGGAGCGGGAGTCCGTTCCAACTGTTGTACGACGCCATGATCGACAAAGCGCCATGGTTGACCGCTTCAATGTACGGCGGCAACAGCACTTCGCGCAGAGTGGCTTCATCCATCACGGTGTCCCCGCGATCGATGTTGTCGGGACCAAAGGTCGAGGTGCCCCATGTGGTCGCGCCATCGCCGATATAGTGCTTGGGGGTCGCTAAAACCGACAGCGAGTCGCCTTGCAATCCGCGCATCGCTGCCAAGCCCAGTTCCGTCGCCAGTTCAGTATTTTCGCCAAAGGCTTCATAAGCGCGCCCCCAACGAATATCCCGCACCACCGCGATCACCGGGGCGTAATTCCAATAAATCCCGGTCGCCATGATTTCGGTAGCGGTCGCTCGTCCGATTTGCTCCACGAGGTCGGCATTGCCCGTCGCGCCCAAACCGACGTTGTGGGGGAAAATGGTCGCGCCATACAAGTTATTATGCCCGTGAATGGCATCCACCCCATAAATCATCGGGATCGCCAAGCGGGTCGCCAAGGCACCATTTTGGTAATCAGTCACCATCTGTAACCATGCTTGCGGGGTGTTTTGAGTGGGCGCACCACCACCGCCGCTCAACACGCCGCCGATGAAATAGGTGGTGACGGCATCGGGGGTGATGCTGCCTTTTTCCACCAACGTCATTTGCCCGATTTTTTCTTCCAGCGTCATCTGCGCGAGCAAGTCCTCAACGCGCGCTTCAACCGGCTGCGTCGCATCGGTATACACGGCATCTTGAGCGGAAAGCGGGGCGATTACGAATAAAAGAACAACAACATTGACCCACAGCAAAAAGAAACGGTATCGCGTTTTCACCTCAAAACCTTTCAGTATATAGGGAATATAGGCATGACTGAGAGCGCTCTCAGTCATGCCTATAGCGTATCACAAGTTGAGAAGATGCGAAATGTGTGGGATTACAAAAAATTTAGACTCTCAGCACACCCCTGAAGCCCCTAGCGCCATAGTAAGAGTCGGCACCGTTGTGATACACAAAAACCGTGCCATACCGGTGATCGGCAAACAGGGCACCGCCCAGTTTTCTAATATCCTCAGGGGTTTTTATCCAGCTTGACGTTTTCGTATCGAAATTTCCAAGTTTCTGCAATGCGCGATACTGTTCTTCCGTCAAAAGCGCTATGCCCATCGCCTCTGCCCTATCCAGCGCGCTCCCTTTGGGTTTATTTTCTTTGCGGGCGTCCAGCGCTTGACGGTCGTAACATAGGCTTCGGCGGTCTTTAGGGGTTTCCGCCGAGCAATCATAAAACAGGGTTGCCCCCGTCATGGCATCCTGCCCCACCACATCCGGTTCACCGCCCGTTTTTTCCATTTCGTGAAGTGACCCCAATTTTTCGGGATGAGCTTCCAGTCGCGCTTGGACTTCAGCCCATTGAAGATCGGGATGGCGCTTCATGTTTTTCTCAAAACGGGCTTGTAAGGCGCTGAGGAGGGCTTCATTCTGTTCTACTGACTGTTCTACTGACAATTCCATAAGAGGGTTCCTGTTCTATGCCAACGGCGAAAAATGATACGCCTGTTCTATGTGAATTAGTATACAAGAAGATATTTTCCCAGTCAAGATAAGGCGGGAGCATGGGCGCATTTAACGGTGGTGCAATTATGAGGCAAACGGGCGGATATACGGCGCGGGGAATCTTTGGGTTGTTAATTTTTTCCGCAAGCGCCTAATCCGCCCCTCCGGCGATCCGCATTGTAGGAATCCCAAAATGGTGGGAGTCATTTGTTATTTTGTTGCCAACCCACATCGTCTCATCAACGTAAATGTAGGGGCGGATTAGGCGCTCGTGGATCGTTTGATGACTCAAAGCGGTTCCGCGCCGAATATCCGCCCGTTGAAAAGACCCCTCTCCCTCCGGCAAGCTTGCCACCCTTTCTTCTATGGAGAAGGAGTGCCGACCTTCGGTCGGACGGGATGGGGTGCATTTAACGGTGGTGCAATTATGAGGCAAACGGGCGGATATACGGCGCGGGGAATCTTTGGGTTGTTAATTTTTTCCGCAAGCGCCTAATCCGCCCCTCCGGCGATCCGCATTGTAGGAATCCCAA
>Ga0163154_10008866_pt1 | contig 11608 bp, 11 predicted proteins | sample OliLakLV19MP9P1_FD_148649 | JGI IMG/M metagenome (GOLD analysis project Ga0163154, IMG submission 148649) | Freshwater microbial mat bacterial communities from Lake Vanda, McMurdo Dry Valleys, Antarctica - Oligotrophic Lake LV.19.MP9.P1 | ecosystem: Environmental > Aquatic > Freshwater > Lake >...
CGCGGTACGTGCAGAGGCGCACGTTCTGACCAGTCCCCACCACCTCTGCCGTGCGGTCGGTCGACGGGTCGATCTCCCAGACGACGAGCGGCACACGCTCCACCTCGCACACCTCGGCGACCTCGCGCGAGTAGTTCACCATCACGAGCCGCTGGGGGCGCAAGCGACGCAGCGCCAGCGCCGTCTCTTCTGGCGCCCAACGGTGCACCTCGAAGGGGAAGATCTGCTGCCCTTCGGCGCGCAACGCGTCCGCGAGGTCCGCGACGACGAAGCCGCCCATCCCGAGCGCCGTCCACGGGCCGCGCGGCGCTTGCCCCGCCACGGCGGCCTCGACGAGCCCCAGCTCGTCGGCATATTGGTGGCGGAAGAACGGGTGCACGACGAGGCGCTTCCCGATGAGCGTGGCGAAGTGCCCGACGAGGTCCGCGCCGAGCGCGAGCGTGACGCGGCCCGAGCCCAGCGAATGCCGATAGTCCTGGCGCTGCAGCGTCAGCCGGAAGAGCCACGGGTCGCGGTCCCACACCGTGACGCGGCAGCCCGGGCGCGTGCGCCGGATGTGCGCGAGTTGCTCACCGAGGCTCACGCCGAACAGGAAGACCTCGTCGCAGTCCTGGACCTCGGACACGCTGGCCTCGAGGTCCTGGCTCGAGACCGTGAACTCCTCGAGCGTGTTGTGGCTGCGGTAGAGCGAGGGGTTCGGGCCCCCGACGATGACGTGGTCACTGCGGACGGGGAGCAAGAGGCGGCGGACGAGCTCCTCGTCGCGCGCGCGCAGGGACACGAGATTAGTCTCCAGGGTCGGATCGAGGCCGGACCCGCGTGCGGTGGTCATCTCGGCAGAGTAACTTCGCCAGGACCGGGACGGGGCCTGCAAGCCCTCACCCGCGGTACTCTCTGCGCCCCCCCATGTGTCTCTCCATCCCTTCTGTCGCGTGCGCGGTGAGGCAAGCGGCCGCGCTGGCCCTCGCCGGCCTGTCAGCCCTGGCGGCGGCAGGGTGCAAGTCGTCGGGCGCCGAGGCCGCTCCGGCGACGATCACACCTCCGACCACCGCGACCCCTGCCCCGGACCCGGCGCTCGTGAGGTCGACGGGCCTCTTCACCGTCGTGGTGGACCCGAAGAAGGCGCGGGTGATGTTCGAGCTGCCGGTCCCTGCGGCGGACGGCCTCGTCATGGACCTCCTGCACGTCGTCGGGATCGCGAGCGGCGTCGGCTCAAACGACCTCGGGCTGGACCGCGGGGCGCTGCGGCCGGCGCGCCTCCTCAGGCTGCGCACGGTCGGTGCGCGGCTCCTGGTCGAAGCGCCGAACATGGGCTTCCGCGCAGTGTCGACCGACCCGGATGAGCGCCGCGCCGGTCGCGAGTCGTACGCGACCTCCGTGTTGTGGTCGACCGACGCCGTGACGACGTTGCCGACGGGGGAGCTCTCGGTCGACGTGACGGAGTGGCTCGTCGCCGACCGCTATGGCGTCGCGCGCCAACTCGCGACGGCGGGCGAGGGGCACTTCGTGTTCGACGCGGCTCGCAGCGCGCTGTTGCCGGCGAGCGTGCTCGTGTTCCCCGACAACGTCGAGCTCGACGCGCTCGTGACGTTGACGTCGGACGAGCCCGGCCGGTTGGTGCGGAGCCACGTGCCCGACCCGACCGCGTTGACGCTCGTCCAGCACCACTCGTTCGTGCGCTTGCCGGCGACAGGGTTCGCGACGCGCGACTACGACGCGCGCATGGGGGCGCTGGCGCTCGAGTACGTCGATCACGCCGTGGCGCTCGAGGCACCGCTCCAGCGACGCGTCGCGCTCCGCCACCGTCTCGAGCGCGTCGACCCGCTCGCGCTGGACGCCCCGTTCCGCGAGCCGATCGTGTTCTACGTCGAGCGGGGCGCGCCCGAGCCCGTGCGCACCGCGCTGCTCGAGGGCGCGGGCTGGTGGAAGGACGCGTTCGAGGCCGCGCGCCTGCGCGGTGCGTTCCGCGTCGAGCTCCTACCCGAGGGCGCGCACCCGCTCGACGTCCGCTACAACGTCATCCAGTGGGTGCACCGCTCCACGCGCGGCTGGTCGTACGGGAACCCCGTCCACGACCCGCGCACGGGCGAGATCATCAAAGGTCACGTCCTGCTGGGCTCGCAGCGCGTCCGGCAGGACCGGCTGCTCTTCGAGGGCCTCGTCGGCGCCGACCGCACGGGCACCGGCGCGAGCGACGACCCGGTGCAGCTCTCGCTCGCGCGGTTGCGACAGCTCGCGGCGCACGAGGTCGGCCACGCGCTCGGCCTCGCGCACAATTTCTCGGGTAGCGCCTCCGGGCGCGCTTCTGTGATGGACTACCCGGCGCCGCGCATCCGTGCGCGCGAGGACGGCGGGCTCGACGTCACCGATGCGTACGCCGTCGGCATCGGTGCTTGGGACCGCTACGCCGTGGCGTTGCTCTACGGCGAGTCCGCCGAGGGGCGCAAAGGCCGCGAGGAGCGCGAGGCGCTCTTGCGCAGCGCCTACGAGCGCGGCTTGCGTTACCACTCCGACGAGGATGCGCGCGACGCCGGCGCGGCGCTGCCCGTCGCGAGCCTCTGGGACGACGGAATCGACCCTGTCGCGGGGCTCGGCGACGCGCTAAGCGTGCGCGCCGTCGCCTTGGAGCGGTTCGGCAAGCGCAGCCTCGCGCCGGACCAGGCGCTGGGCGAGCTCTCGCGCGTGTTCGTGCCGCTCTATTTCCATCACCGCTACATGGTCACCGCGGCCGCGAAGGTGATCGGGGGGGTCGACTACGACCATGCGCTCGCTGCAGAGCAGGGCGCAACGCTGCGGATGATCGACGGCGCGCGACAACGCGCGGCGTTGACCGCGCTCGTCGGGACGCTCGATCCGAGCGTGCTCGACATCCCCGAGCAGATCTTGCGCGAGCTCGCGCCGCTGCCGCCCGGTTACGGCCCGAGCCGCGAGGACCTCGCGGGCGCGACCGGCGTGACGTTCGACGCGCTCGGCGCGGCCGCGGCGCTCGCGCGTCTGACGCTGGTCGAGCTCCTCGAGCCGACGCGGCTCCGGCGCGTCGCCGATCACAACCGGCGCGACCCTCTGCTGCCGAGCGTCGACGAAGTGTTGCGCGCGATCGCTGCGCGCGTCCTGCTGCCGGACCCCGCAGGCGAGGCGCCGCGCCTCGGCGTATTGCGCGAGATCGTCCGGCGCGCCTTCATCGAGGAGCTGATGCGAACGTCCCAGGACCCGCGCGCGGCTGGCCCGGTGCGCGACACGCTCGAGGCGACGCTCGAGGGCCTCGTCCGTACCCTCGAGGGTGTGCCAACCGCGGCGGCGGTCCTGCGCGACATACGGCGGTACCTCGGGCGGCCGACGCCGCCGCTGGCGCCCAATTGGGTCGCGCCCGCGGCGCCGCCCGGGCCGCCGATCGGCGCGCGCGCGCACTCCGGCGACGCGAGCTGGCTCGTTGCGCCAGCGGGCGGCGGCACGCAGGGCGACGACGGGCACGCTCCGTTCGACGGGTGGGGCGCCTGCGGTTGCTGGAGCGCGCCGCTGGGACACGATTCGTAACGACTGCGTGCACCGCACCCAATGGTGCGGGGCGTCGAGCTATGCTCGCCAGCTCGGGCCGAGCTGGCTCGACACTCACGATGCAGAACCCTCTCCGCTCCTTCCACGCGCGCCTCGGGCTCGCGCTCCGGCCGCGCCGCGCGCTCGTCTCCACCCTGTGCGTCTCCACGGCGCTCGCGGCCTTCGCTACGGCGACGCCTGTCCAAGGCCCCGCGACTGCCCCGCCCGCGGTCCGAGCGCCAATCGCCGCCGTTGCGCCGGCGACAGCCGCGCTCGAGCGCGCGCTCGCGAGCGTCTCGCTCGACTCGCTGAAGGCGGACCTCTATTTCCTGGCATCGGACGAGCTCCGCGGGCGCGATACACCCTCTCCCGAGCAACGCATCGCGGCGCGTTATCTCCGCTCGCGGGTGCAGCGCCTCGGGTTCCAGCCGGGTGGCGGCAACGGCAGTTTCCTCTACGAATACCCTTGGGCGCAGCAGGGCCTCGATGTCGCGAACACGGGTGCCACGCTCGAGCTCGGCGGCGCGAGCCAGAGGCTGGAATGGGCGCAGGACTACTTCCTCAGGGAGGGCTCCTACGGGAAACGCTCCGTTGCGGGCGGCCTCGTGTGGGGTGGCGCGTACGAGGACAACGACGCGAGCGGCGCCGAACTCGCGGGCGCGTGGGTCGTCATCCAACCTTTGGAGCGCATGCCTTCGCGACGGGCGTTCCAGGCGCTCGAGACCGCCGGCGCCGTCGGTGTCATCGTCCTCCCGTTCGGTGATGTCGAGAAGCAATACGCCGAACTCGCGAAGCGCAACAACTTGTACCGCGACAACCGCCTCACGTCGGGCAGGGGCAAGGACGAACCCAAGTTCCCGGTCCTGCACCTCTCGCCGCGCGTGGCCGCGCAGCTCGAAGCAGTGTTCCCCGCCGAGCGCACCGTTGGCATGCAGCTCCCGGCGCGGCTCAGCGAGACGTGTGACTTCGGCCGGCGCGAGGACGTCATGCTCGAGAACGTGTGCGCCTATTGGCCAGGCTCGGATCCGGTGTTGAAGGAGGAGGTGATCCTGATCTCCGCGCACTACGACCACGTCGGGGTGCGGTCCTCCGATGGCGACGTGTTCAATGGCGCTGACGACAACGCGTCGGGCACGACGGGCATGCTCGCGATCGCAGATGCGCTCGCGGCGTACGGGCCGATGCGGCGCAGTGTGATGTTGATCTGGGTCTCTGGCGAGGAGAAGGGGCTCTACGGTTCGGCGGCCTGGACGAAGTCCCCGTCGCTGCCGGAGGGCACCCGCGGCCTCTGCAACATCAACATCGACATGATCGGCCGCAACGCGCCGAATCAGCTCCTGATCACGCCGACCAAGGCGCACCCGGCGTACAGCCTGCTGACGAAGACAGCGGAGCAGCACGCGGCGGCGGAAGGCTTCACGGACCTCGGCAGCGCCGACGACTACTGGCGCCGCTCCGACCACATGAACTTCGCGGACAACATGGGGATCCCGGTGGCGTTCCTGTTCACGGACGTGCACGCGGACTATCACCAGGTCACGGACACGGCGGACAAGATCGACTACGACAAGGCGTCGCGCGTCGTGCGCCTCGTCCTGCGCATGCTGCAGGACCTGCAGGTTGATCAGCCGCAGTTCTGAACGGTCGGTCCGCGCGGAGCAGTATCAAGCGGCGGAGGCGGAGGCGGTTCGTTCGGAGGCCGCCGCCCTGGAGGCCTCCTAGTAAGTCGGCTCTTCGTTCGACAATCCTCCTTCCGCGACGCTCGAGAGCTGTCTCGTGACCAAGTTGTGACGATCGCCCGTCACTGGCCGCGGTACGTTACGCCTCCGAAGGCAGCCGAAGCATGCGATCCCACCACGCCCATTTTTTTTCGGCACATCGAACTTGGGCATCTGCCGCTTCGATGGCAAGAAGCATGACTGGATGTATGAAGCTCATTTGACAGAGCTACCAGACGACGCCATGTTCGGCATCCGCTCCATCATCGAAGACAAGGATGGTGCGTACTGGTTCTGCAATACTCATTACCGGTATCGCATGACGCCGTAGGAGAGCGGCGTTGCCGAGCAGGCCAACGGTCAGATCACCTACACGCGCAAGAATGGCATCGACCTGACTAGCGTGCCGAGCGGCCAGGACCCGATCTTCTTCATGTCCATCGTCGAAGATGAACGCGGCGACCTGTGGATGGCGACCCATGGCGACGGCGTGTGGCGATACGACGGCCAGAAGATGACGCATCACGCGATCAAGGAGGGCGACAAGGTCGTGACGGTGTTCATGATCTACAAGGACGACCAGGGCGTTCTCTGGCTGGGCACGCATGAACACGGACCGTACAAGTTCAACGGCACGAGATTCGAGCGGTTCAAGCCGTGATGAAATGGAACCGCATACGGGTAGTCGAGCGCGGCGACCACACGGCCGAGTGTGTCCTCGATGAGGTCGACGGCGAGGCGCCCGGGCACGACGCTGCCGAGGATCAAAAGCGTCGTGCCGGAACGCGACGCCTCTGTGCCGGTGGTAGGCAACCGGCGGTCGGATCGCCGCGGCCTCCCGTCGACCGCGAGCATGCGTGGAGCTGCGTGTCTTCGACCGGGCGCATCGGACCAAATTATCTGGAATTGCCTGCTTGGAAGGCGTATTCGCCCGATCGTCCTCAGGCCGCGTCGTGGGCGCGGCGCAGTGCGTCGACGTCGAGCTTCTGCATCGTCATCATTGCGGCCATGGTCGCAGCCGCTTTCTTCGGGTCGGGGTCGCTGATGTAGGTGACGAGCTGCTTCGGGGTCACCTGCCAGCTCACGCCGAAACGATCGTCGATCCAGCCGCAGTCGTTCGGTTTGCCGCCGTCGCTGAAGGCGGACCAGTAGCGGTCGACCTCGGCCTGGTCGTCGCACGCGATCACGAGCGAGAGCGCCGGCGAGAACGGCTGGGTGGGACCAGAGTTGAGCACGCTGAACGAGACGCCGAGGAGCTCGAGCTCGACGACGAGGACGTCGCCGACCGGCCCCGGGACACGTCGATCTCGTTCGAAGATGTGGTGCCGGATGAAGCGGAGCTCGCGGATCGCATCGCGACCATCGGCGAGCGCTTCCCGTGGCTCCTCGCCGAGCGCGACGGGCAGGTCGCGGGCTACGCCTACGCGACCACGTTCCGGGCGCGCGCGACGTACCGCTGGACCGCGGAGTCCTCGGTGTACGTTCACGGGGCGCACCGCGGCGTGGGTCTCGCACGCGCGCTGATGGAGGCGCTCCTCGACGTTCTACGTGCGCTCGGGTACCGCAAGGTCGTCGCCGGCGCGACGATGCCCAACGACGCGAGCGTCCGACTGCACGAGGCCCTCGGCTTCGAGCTCGTCGGGACCTTCCCGGGCGTCGGGCAGAAGTTCGGCGCGTGGCACGACGTCAGGTTCTGGGTGCTCGATCTCGGAGCGCGGGCGGGGGACGCGGCGCCGCCGCGCTCGATCGACGAGCTCACCGACCTGGACGAGCGGCTCGCGCCCTACGGGCGCAGATGCACGGCTCCGTGACGACCTCTCGAAGCGCGCCACGAGGCGCTCGCCGATGAGGAGCACAGCCAGTGGCCCCACGCACGCCCTGACGACGCGACCGTGCGCGCCGACTCTCCACCCGCGCAACCGATTCTCCCCGACACGCTTGCAGACCCTGGGCTGGGTGGGTAACGTACAACCAAATGGTTGCACGTTCGCGCCGCGCCGATGCGGCCCTCGACCGCCTCTTCCGCGCCCTCGCCGACGCCACGCGACGGAACATCGTCGCCCGCGTCCTCGCGGGCGAGGAGGCGTCCGTCAGCACGCTCGCTGCGCGCTACGACATGTCGTTCGCGGCCGTGCAGAAACACGTCGCCGTGCTGGAGGCGGCGGGGCTCGTGACCAAGCACGCACAGGGCCGTGAACGGATGGTGCGCGGCAATCCCCGGCAGCTCGCGCGTGCTCGCGCGCTGCTCACCCGACTCGAGGCGCTCTGGACGTCTCGCTTCAGTCAGCTCGACGCCATTCTCGCCGAGCCCCCTCACAACCAGAAATAGCCATGCCGATCACGTCCGTTTCTTCCGACGAGGCCGCCCTCACGTTGATTGTCCTCGCTGACTATCCCGTGCCGGTCGAGCGGCTCTGGGGGGCATTCGCCGACCCACGCCAGCTCGAGCGCTTCTGGGGGCCCGAGACCTGGCCGGCCACATTCACGCGGCACGACATGGCCGTCGGCGGCCGGTCGCATTATTCAATGACTGGGCCGGACGGCACAAAATCGCTCGGCTGGTGGCGTTTTCTCGCCGTCGAGCCGAACCAACGAATCGAAGTCGAGGACGGGTTCTCCGATGAACAGGGCAGTCCGAATGCGCAAATGCCGTCGATGAGGATGGTGTTCACTCTCTCGACCACTCGGTCCGGTTCGCGCTTCGAGTGCGTCACGTACTTCCCGAGCCTTGCTGCGATGGAGGCGCTCGTGAAGATGGGCATGTTGGAGGGAATGCGCTCCGCGATGGGGCAAATGGACGCCGTGCTCACAGACCTCGCGACCTTCGCGGCGGGCCGCGCCACCGAGGCGCAGTTGCTCAGCGACACAGTGGTGCGCATCAGCCGCGTGATTCGCGGTAAGGTCGCCGACGTCTGGCGCGCCCATCAAGAGCCCGCGCTGTTGCAGCGTTGGTTGCTCGGTCCCGACGGATGGACGATGCCGGTGTGCGAGGTCGCGACGAAGGTGGGAGAGCGGTACCGCTACGAGTGGGAGGCGGCGGACGGCTCGCAGCGCTTCGGCTTCGAAGGCGAGCTGCTCGAGTCCAACGCACCGTATCGTGCGGTCACGAGCGAGCAGATGATCGGGATGGAGGGCCCCGGCACGCGCAATGAGATGACCCTCGTCGCAGTGCCCGGCGGGACCCTGCTGGCCTTCATCATCACGTATCCGAGCAAGGAGCTGCGCGACATGGTGCTCGGGACCGGGATGACCCGTGGAATGGAGCAGAGCTACGAAAGGCTCGAGCGTGACGTGCTCACTGTCGGGTAGACCAGGAGTTAGAACTCATAGCCCAGGACGGATGAGCGCAGGTCACTCCACCGCCAGCGTCGTCTTCGCGTCGTCGCATCGGTCGACGACGTACGGCCGCAAGCGACGCCCCTCGAGCTCTTCGCGCCCGACGTCCGGGACATGGAACGCGTGCAGCGAGAAACTCGTTCCCCTGAGCGTGGCACGGCCAGCGGGAGACTCGGGAACTCGCGCCGCAGCGCAGGCTTCGCGGCCACGAGTCGCGTGTGGTCGTCCGAGGAGGCGGGCCACCAGCGCTCACGCGGACGCCTCGACATGCACGTCCGCTAGGTGACGAAGACGGTCACCCGGTGCAGCCGTGTCGCGGCATCGACGCAGTACGGGTCGTCGAGCAGGAGGCCGAGCTCGTCGACTCGCGCGTTGGTCACGTCCTCGAAGAGCAGGTCGGGGACGGCGCTGCGGAACGTAGTGGCGGGGTTGGAGCAGAGCACACTACTTGCATCGGATCGACCCCGCCTTGGGCTCCAGGCCTCCCTGTCCTCCGCCCGGACTGGAGGAGAAGGCGGGGGCGGCGCGACGAGCGCCATGCGCGCGATCTCGGCAATAAAAGCGGGTGGTCGTACGTATCCTCACAGTCATGCCGAGCCTCCTCGACCCCCGGATCCAGCGCCTGCGGCGCCGCCTCGCGGCCGCCGAGGGGGTCGAGCTCGGGTCCCGTTGGCTGCTCTTTGGCGCCCTGGGGCTCGGGGTCGTCGCGCTGCTTGCCCGCGTGACGCTCGGCCTCGGCGCGGAACGCGCGGCGCTGCTCGTCGCACCGGCGGTGCTGATGGCACCGGCCGCGGCCGCCCTGGTCGCCCGGCGCCGGGCGCTCTCCGACGAGGCGGCTGCCACATGGCTCGACCGCCGCTCCGGGGGCAGCGGCGCGATCGTCACCGCCCTCGAGCACGACGACCCGCGCTGGGCACCGGGGCTCGCGCCACTGCTCGCCACGGCGACGCTGCCGCCCGGCCCCGACCGCGCGCTCGCGGCCAGGCGCGTGACGCTCGCGGTCGCGTTCACCGCAGCAGTCTTGCTCGTCCCCGTCCAACGCATCAGCGGGCCGTCCGGGTCGCCGCCGGGGCTCTTCGAGCCGGCGCTGGAGCGCCTGCAAGAGAAGCTCGCTGCGCTCGAAGAGACCCTGACGGTCGTGCCCGAGGCACGTCAAGAGCTCGACGAGGCGCTCGCGCGCTTGCAGGACGAGGCCCGCACGTCCGCGGACCCCGAGGCCACGTTCGAGGCCATCGAGCGTCTCGCCGACAAGCTCGAACGTACCGCCGAGGAGGCCCTCGACGAAGCCCTGCGTGCCGATCAACAGCTCGCCGAAGCCGCCGCCCGCGCCGAAGCCGGTGCGCCGTCCGAAGCGGCATTGAACGCGGCCCTCGACACGCTCGCGAAGTCGCCGCTCGGCCTCGACGCGCTGATGGCAGAGTTGCCACCCGAGCTCGAGCTCGGCGCGCTGGGCCTCGAGCTCGGACCGAACGGCGCGACGCTGCCTGCGGGTCTGACGCTTGACCCGAAGCTAGCGGCGGCGCTTTCCAAAGAGCTCCAGGCGCTCTTGCGCGAGCAGCTCGAGGCGCTCGCGGCGGCCGGGCTCCTGGACCCGTCGGCGCTCGCGGGGCTCGGGCGGCACTCCTTGCTCGATCCTGCTGCCCTCGAGCCGTTGACGCCCGAAGAGCTCGCGCTGCTCGAGCCTTGTCCGCTCTGCAAGGACCTGGAGCCCGGCGAGACATGACCGGGCGCGGAGGGGGGCACATGAAAAGGTGGCTCCCATCTCGCCGGTGGCGGGATGTTCCAGGGCGCGCCGGGCCGCGGCGGAGTCTCGCGCGGGCGCGCGGACGCGCAGCTCTCGTCGGGCCCCGAGTCGCCCCATGTGTCGGGCGCGTTCGAGGCCAAACGACTCGACCCCGCGCGGGTCGCGGACGCCGAGCAGATGCAGCTCCTCGGTGTCGGCAGCACCACACCCGAGGCGTTGAACGTCGGCGAGGCCGCGGGGCTGGAGGCGCTCGGCCCCGACTCGGGCAACGCCGCCTGGCGCCGCCGGCTCGCGCCGCGCCACCGTCACGCCGTCGGGACGTTCTTCGGGAGCGACGCCCAGCAGCGTTGATTCCCGCGCGCGAGGCTATCGTGCGCGTCGCTTCCGAGCGCCAGGCTCGCACTCGCATCGACCCCCAACCGCCTCGCTCGCTCGTTCGCGCCTCGAATCCATGACCGAAGTCACGCCCCCTGGCCCGTCGCCACTCCTGTCCCCCGAGGCCGTGGCGGTCGCGCAAGCGAGCGCGCACGAGCTCGTCGCGGGCCTCGACCGCGTGATTCTCGGGCAGAAGGACCTGACGCGCATGGTCGTCGTGGCGTGCCTCGCGCGTGGGCACTTATTGCTCGAGGGTCTGCCCGGCCTCGGCAAGACCGAGCTCGTCAAAGCGCTCGCCAAGCTGCTCGGTATTCGCTTTGGGCGGCTGCAATTCACGCCCGATTTGCTGCCTGGCGACGTGACGGGCGGGCACTTCCTCGAGCAGGCGCAGGACGGCACGCGCAAGCTCGTTTTCCACCAGGGCCCGGTCTTCACCAACGTGCTGCTCGCGGACGAGATCAACCGCGCGTCGCCGAAGACGCAGTCCGCGCTCCTGGAGGCGATGCAGGAGCGCCGCGTCACGGTCGCGGGTGAAACACGCGACCTGCCATTCCCATTTTACGTGCTGGCGACGCAAAATCCGATCGAGCTCGAGGGCACGTACCCGCTACCCGAGGCGCAGCTCGACCGTTTCTTGTTCAAGCTCGACGTGCATCACGTCGGGCGCGACGTGCTCTCCGCGATCCTGCTGGAGCGCCGCGGCGGCAAGCCGCCCGAGCTCGAACCCGTGACCGACGCAGCGGGCCTCGACGACATCTTCGCGGCCGTCGACGCCGTGTTCCTGCCGCGGCCGGTCGCACACTGGATCGCGCGTGTCGTCGAGGCCACGCACCCCACGTCGAGCGAGGCGCCGAGCGACGTGAAGACGTACATCAAATACGGCGCGTCGCTCGACGTGGGG
>Ga0163154_10008867_pt1 | contig 11605 bp, 10 predicted proteins | sample OliLakLV19MP9P1_FD_148649 | JGI IMG/M metagenome (GOLD analysis project Ga0163154, IMG submission 148649) | Freshwater microbial mat bacterial communities from Lake Vanda, McMurdo Dry Valleys, Antarctica - Oligotrophic Lake LV.19.MP9.P1 | ecosystem: Environmental > Aquatic > Freshwater > Lake >...
CGCTGCCACGCGCGGTGAGCACGAGCGCGAGCGGCGGCAGCACGAGGTAGAACAACACCTCCACCGGGATCGTCCAGAAGTGCGCCTCGGCGCGCACGAGCGCGAGGTGCTGCAGCGCGTGAGGCAGCGTCAGACCCCCGAGCGCCAGCGTCACGCCGAGCGCGAGGAAGTAGCCGGGATAGACGCGCAAAAGCCTGCGCGCCGTGTAACGCAGCCATGTGCGCGGCTGGCGCAGCTCGGCCGCGCCGCGCGCGAGGAGCTGGTCCGTCAACAGGTAGCTCGACAGCACGAAAAAGAGGAACACACCCGTGCGCCCGAGGCCCCGGAAGTCGAGCCCCGGCGCGAGGTGCAGCCCGCGGTTGCTCGCGTGCGACAGGATGACGAGCAACACCGAGATGCCACGCAGGCCATCGAGTTCGGGTCGGCGGGTCGTCACGCGGCGTACTGTGGCCGCTGGATGTCGCCGCGCCAAGTGGTCGTCGCCAGCCCGGCCGGAATCATGGCGTCGAGGGCTTGGGCCGCTAACATCGCGGCGTGTCAGTCAGCCCCGACCTCACCTCGGTCGCCGCCCTCATGCGCAGCGCGCAGGCCTTGTCGCGTTTTGTCGACATTGCGCTCGCGAACGTCTCGACGGAGTACCCCTACCACGTCGTGCACCTCGCGCGCTCGGACGAGGACGTGCTGCCGCCGCGTGCGCTGTATCCAGCGTTCCATGGGAGCTACGACTGGCACTCGTGTGTGCACATGCACTGGTCGCTCGCGCGCATCCATCAGCTCGCAGGCGAGTGCGACGACCCAGCTTTGGCGGCAGCGCTGCAGGAGCGCATCGCGGCGCACCTGGACCTGCGCCTGACAACCGAGACGATCGCGGGCGAGGTGCGCTACTTCGAGTCGCGCGGCCACGCGGCGTTCGAGCGCCCGTACGGCTGGGCGTGGCTCCTGTTGCTCGGCGTCGAGCTCGAGGCTTTGGCGCAGCGCGAGCCGCGGTCGTGCGCCTGGCGGACGGCGCTCGACCCGCTGGTGCGCCTCCTGCGCGCACGCTTGCTAGCGTGGCTGCCGCGCGCGCAGTTCCCGACGCGCGCGGGGACACACGGGAACACGGCGTTCGCATTGGTGCTCGCCGGGTCGTTCGCGGTCGGGTCCGCTGCGACTCGTGCGGTCGATGCGGAGCTCCTGGGCGCGCTCCGAACAGCCGCGCGCCGCTGGTACGGCGCGGACGAGGCCTACCCCGCCGCATACGAGCCCGGCGGTGACGACTTCCTCTCTGGCGGACTGTGCGAGGCGCTCGCGTACGCGCGGCTCCTGCCGCGGGCCGAGTTCGACGACTGGTGGCGCCGCTTCCAGCCCGACGCTGCGGGCCTCGTGCGCTGGACGACCCCGGTCGGCGTCAGCGACGCGACCGACCCGAAGATCGTGCACCTCGCGGGCTTGAACCTGTCGCGCGCGTGGTGTTGGCGCGAGCTCATGGCATTTCTCCCGCGCGAGGTCCACACACTCGCGAGGACAGCCGTCGGCACGCACCTCCAGGGCTCGCTCGCGGCGGCGACATCGGGCGACTACGTCGGCACACATTGGCTGGCCTCTTTCGCGCTGCTGGCACTGACGGGCGACCGCCCATGGGTCCAGCAAGAGTCGTGACGAGTCAGCTTGACTGGACCCCCGACAGAGCACCGGCTCGCGTTACACTGCTCGGTCGACCGCGCCCTCGCCGACTTCCGCCCGAACCGCCCCACCCCCATGGCGTCCGAATCGACCGCTCACCCGCCCGCGGAACCCAGCGCTCCGCGCAAGAACTTCCTCGAGCTCGAGATCGAGAAGGACACTGCGTCGGGGCGCTTCGACGGGCGTGTCGTGACACGCTTCCCCCCAGAGCCCAACGGCTACCTGCATGTCGGTCATGCGAAGGCGATCTGCATCGACTTCGGCATGGCACAGCAGTATGGCGGCACGTGCCATCTGCGCTTCGACGACACGAACCCGGTCAAGGAGGACACGGAGTACGTCGACGCGATCCAGGAGGACATCCGCTGGCTCGGGTTCCAGTGGGACGCGCTCTATTACGCGTCGGACTACTTCGAGGCCATCTACGGCATGGCCGAGCAGCTCGTGCAGAAGGGGCTCGCCTACGTCGATGACCAAACGCAGGATGAGGTGCGCAAGCACCGCGGCACGCCGACCGAACCTGGCGTGAACAGCCCGTTCCGCGAGCGCAGCAGCGCCGAGAACCTGGACCTCCTGCGCCGGATGCGCGCGGGCGAGTTCCCCGACGGCGCGCGGATCCTGCGCGCCAAGATCGACATGGCGCACCCGAACCTGAACATGCGCGACCCGGCGATGTACAGGATCATGCACGCGCACCACCACCGCACGGGCGATAAGTGGTGCATCTACCCGATGTACGACTTCGCGCACGGGCAGTCCGACGCGCTCGAGGACATCACACACTCGCTGTGCAGCCTGGAGTTCGAGAACCACCGGCCCTTGTACGAGTGGTTCACGGCGAACATCGACGGCATCCCGAGCCCCCGCCAGATCGAGTTCGCGCGCTTGCAACTCTCCTATACGCTGACGAGCAAGCGCAAGCTGCTGACGCTCGTGCAGGACGGGCACGTCGATGGCTGGGACGACCCGCGCATGCCCACGCTGCGCGGAATGCGCCGCCGCGGCTATCCGCCCGCCGCGATCCGGGACATGTGCGAGGTCGTCGGAGTGACGAAGTACAACTCCGTGCACGATTTCCACGTGCTGGAGAACGCGGTGCGCGACCACCTGAACCGCGGCGCGGCGCGGCGCATGGCGGTGCTCGATCCGCTGAAGCTCGTCATCACCAACCTGGCGCCCGACGCGGCGCTCGAGTGCCACGCGGTGAACAACCCCGAGGACGAGGCCTCCGGCACGCGCGTGATCCACCTCACGCGCGAGGTCTGGATCGAGCGCGACGACTTCATGGAGGACGCGCCGAAAAAGTTCTTCCGGCTCACGAAGGGTGGTGAGGTGCGCTTGCGCTACGGCTTCGTCGTGCGCTGCGACGAGGTCGTCAAGGACGCCCAGGGAACGATCGTCGAGCTCCGTTGCACCTACGACCCCGAGACCGGCGTGGGCAAGGCGCCCGCCGACGGCCGCAAGGTCAAGGGGATCCTTCACTGGGTCTCGGCGCGCGACGCGTTCGAGACCGACGTGCGCCTCTACGATCACCTCTTCCGCGTGCCCGAGCCGTGGAACATCGCCGAGGGCCAAGAATTCACCGACCTCCTGAATCCGGCCTCGCTCGAGCTGCGGGCAGCCTGCAAGCTCGAGGCCACGCTGAGGCACGCGCAGCCAGGCGAGACGTTCCAGTTCGAGCGCCTCGGGTACTTCTGTGTCGACACTCAGGACTCGCGACCCGGCGCGCCGATGTTCAACCGGACGGTGTCCTTGCGGGACACCTGGGCGAAGATCGAGCAGAGGGGTTGACCCCGCGCCTCCCGGCGCGGACCTCGTACAAAAGACGACAAACGATGGCACACCTACGCTCTGCTCCGTTGGCGCTGATGCTCTCCACTGCGGTCGTGGTCGCGTGCGGCGGCTCGGGGTCGGACGATGCTGGGGCGACCCCCGGGCCGCAGCAGGTCGAGGCCCCCGCTCGCGCGGGGCTCGCGATCGGAGCACCGCGTGAAGTCGTCACGCGCGACGGCCTGTACCGCGTCACATGGGTGCCGAGCGGCGGGTTCGCGCCGGTGAACGAGCAATTCGAGCTCGACGTCACCCTCGCGCGCACCGACGATGCGCGCACGCCGGTCAGCAACGCCTCGGTCGTCGTCGATTGCCAGATGCCAGACCATGGGCACGGGATGCTGCGGGAGCCGCGCTCCGAGGCGCTCGGTGACGGCCGCTACAAGGTGCGGGGGATGTTGCTGCACATGGGCGGGCACTGGACTGTCGCGTTGAACGTGATCGTCGATGGGATCGCCTCCACCGCGGACGACGCGATCGACCTGTGATGGGCGCTGAATCTCCCGAGGATCACACGCTGGGCATGCGCACCGCTGCGTGGCTCGCGCTCTGCGTGTGCTTCGTCGCGGCGTGCGGAGGTGACGCCGAGCTCTCCGCGCTCGAGGTCCGACGGCGCGCCGCGGCGCTGGGCCCGTTCGTGCCCGAAGGCTTCACGACCGCCGAAGTCGGCGCGGTGCTGACGTGCTCGCCCGTACCTCCGGCGCCCGCGGACCCGACCAACAAGTTCGCGGACGACCCGAACGCCGCGCTGCTTGGCCAGCACCTCTTCTTCGACCGGCGACTCTCGAAGAACGGCCAGACTGCGTGCGCGACGTGTCACGACCCGCGCGACTCGTTTGTCGACCTCGATCCGCTTGCGACGGGCGTGCTGCAGCTCGAGCGGCACACGCCGAGCCTCTGGAACGTCGCGCACCAACGCTGGTTTTTCTGGGATGGACGCGCGGACAGCCTCTGGGGACAGGCGCTGATCCCCATCGAGAGCCCGCTGGAGCACGCGTTCACGCGCAGTGAGGTCGTGCGCGTCGTGTCCGAGGACACGACGCTGCGCGTGCTCTACGAAGGTGTCTTCGGCGAGCTGCCGGCGATGGAGGACAAACGTCGTTTCCCTGCGTGGTCGCGGCCCGTTCCTCAGAACGACCACGCGCACGTGCTGGCCGAAGAGCACGCGCAGCGGGCATCCGAGAAGGGCAACGACGAGCGGCCCTCACGCAGCCACCAGCATCGCACCGAGGAGGGCGCAACGGGCAGTGACTGGATCCACCCCCACCAGCGCGCGTGGGACTGGATGCACCCTGTCGACCAGCAATCCGTGACGCGCGCGTTCGTGAACGTGGGCAAGGCGCTCGCTGCGTACCAGCGCAAGCTGATCTCACGCAGCGCGCCCTTCGACGTTTTTGTCGAGGGCCTGCGCGAGCACGACCCCGAGAAGCTCGCGGAGCTCGACGCGGCACAGCAGCGCGGGCTGCGCCTCTTCCTCGGCCGCGCGCAATGCGCGAGCTGCCACCACGGTGTGCTCTTCAGCGATTTCGAGTTCCACGACACACGTGTGCCCGGTGAACCGCTCACGGACCCCGGGCGCAGCCGCGGGATCGAAGCCGTGCGCTCGTATGAATTCGGCGTCTCCACCAAGTGGTCGGATGACCCTGAGGGCCCCGCGCGCGAGAAGGTCGACTTTCTGCCCGTGCACGTGCACGCGGGCCGTGAGTTCAAGACGCCGACGCTGCGCAACGTCGAGCTGACGCCGCCCTACATGCACAACGGCTCGCTCCCGACGCTCGAAGCGGTCATCGACTTCTACGCCGACCGCGCCAACGTCGCGCCGGACACGGGCGGCGGCGAGCGGATCCTGGCCAAGCCGATGGACCTGTCACTCGAGGACCGCGCGGACCTCGTCGCGTTTCTGAAGGCGTTGACGGACGACTCGCTCGACCCGACATTGCGCGCGCGGCCGGAGTGAGCGACGCTCGGCCGACGAAGCCCCTTCATGACCCTCGCCAAGTGGAGCCGCAAGGCGCATCGCATCGGGGCGCTCGTGAGTGCGCTGCCGCTGCTCGTCGTGATCGCGACGGGGCTCCTCTTGCAGCTCAAGAAGGAGTGGAGCTGGGTGCAACCGCCGACGCTGCGCGGGACGGAGGCACACCTCGCGCTGACCTGGGACGAGCTCCTGGAGGCCGTGCGCGACGTCGAGGCCGCCGAGGTCGCGAGCTACGACGACATCGTGCGCATCGACGCGCAGCCGAGCCGCGGACTCCTGAAGGTCCAGTGTGACAACGGCTACGAGGTGCAGGTCGACAGCGTGAATGGGGCGGTGCTCTCGGTCGCGTACCGGCGCTCCGACCTCATCGAGTCGTTGCACGACGGGTCGTGGTTCCATCCACGCGCGAAGCTCTGGGTGTTCTTGCCCATTGCATTCATCCTGTGCGGGCTCTGGATCAGCGGTGTGCACCTGTGGCTCGTGCCCCACCTCGCGCGCCGACGGCGTCGCAGGGTGTGAACGGTCGACCGGCAGGGGACGCACCTCGCCCCGTGCACTGAACGGTCGGCGCCCGGGAGTTCACGTCCGTGGAACTTGACAGCCAGAAGCAACTTGCTAGCGTCCGGGACGATGAGCTAGGAGGCCGAATGAAGCGCTTGATCGTTTTCGTGTTTGTCGTGCTGATCTGTCCCAAAGAGCGGCCATGCTCGCAGGTCACGGCACTCCGGACCGATCAGTGGACCCAGGATGGTTGGTTTGGACGCACCGTCGCGGTCGATGGCGGAGTCGTCGCGGTGGGCTCGCGAGAGGAGCTGTCGCAACCACTCGAACGGGGCGCCGTCGCGATCTTCGAACGGGACTCGAGCGGCGACTGGGTGCGCACGCAATTGATTCGTAGGGCACCATTGCTACCACACCTCGGCGAGTGGTCCGGAGATGTCGAGCTGGCCGGCGATTCGCTGATGGTGATGGCCGGCGGGTTGACGTGCTGCTATGAATTCCAACGCGTCGGGGGCAATTGGAGGCACGCAGCAAGTATCGCGGTTCCAGCTGTACTGAACCCGCCGACCCTCGGGTCGATTCTCGCGATCGAGTTCGATGGTGAGACACTGATTACCGCATACCCCCAGGCACTCAACGGCGGAAACGGAGTCTCTGGGCGGGCCGCATTCTGGAAGAGATCCACCTCGGGCTGGGAGGTCGATGCTGTTTTTCCTGCCTCATCGCTGGGAATCCCCCCTGGCGGAGGAAACATCAGCTTCGCCCTCGTTGCCGATATCCATGGCGACTTCGCCGTGTTTTCAGCACCCCGTGCCCCTGCTTTAGGATTCGACGAAGTGGGGATGGTCTTCACCTTCCGCCGCGTGCAAGGGCATTGGGTTCACGAACAAACGATCGAGTGCCCGAACATCGCTTGGGACGGACATTACTTTGGCTCGGGGCTCGCGCTGGACGACGACTGGCTCTTTGTCGGCTCCCCTGCGGAGGCGCTCGGCCCCACTGGGTCGGTCGGCTTCGACCAGATCAGGCGCGTCTACGTGTTCCGCCGCGGAGCGGGGGGCTGGGAGCCCCACTCGACCATCGAAGGCACGGCGGGCCCGCACTCGCCCCTCTTCAACATTGGATTCGGGGGCTCGCTGGCATTCCGTTGGCCAACACTCCTCGTCAACCTGCCGAGCGTGAGGATGCCGTCCGGTGGACCGGGGTCGCCCACCGGGGGTTCGGGATCGGTGTATGCCTACGAGCTCTGCGGCGACGTGTGGAACCAGTCGCTCGCGCTGACTGCGCCGCACGACTTCGGCTTGTATGGGCTCGGGTTTGCGGGCGCCTTCGACTTCGACGGCGAGTGGATCGCGCTGGGGTCGCAGCTCTTCACACCCGCCTCGGGACTCCACGTGGCGTCCGGTATCGCCGCGGTGGGACGATTTCCCGGTCCCTCGTCCTCGATGTCCTGCACCGAGATCGGGCGGGTCACGTGCGCACCCGCCGCGCCCGAGACGACCGACTGTCCGTGTGGCGCAGGCGCCGTGCCCGGGCGCGGCTGCCCGAACGTCATCGGACCCGGCGCGCGGCTCTACTTGCACGGTGGCTTCAATCAGCTCGAGGTCCGCCGCGTTCTCCTCGAGGGGCTGCCGCCGGGCAGCACCACGATGCTCGCGCTGGGCCGCCCCGTCACCGCGCTGGGCCCGGGCACTGCTCGAGGTAGCGGCATCGTGTGCATCAACGCCCCTGCGGCCTGGCGCGTCGGCAGCGCGGATCCGCTGGGCACGCTGGCCTTCGACCATGTCGAGGCCCCATGGTATCCACTGATCTACAGCCTCGCCGGCCTCGAGCTTCCGATGCAGGCGCTGTATCGGACGCCGATCCCCGACGCGTGCGGCGAGCGTTGGAACGCCAGCAACGCCGTGCAGCTGTACTTGGAGTGACGACTCTGACGCGAGATCAACCCGCCGCCAGGCGCTCGACGCGGCCGGGCTCGTAACCGTAGCTGCGCGCGAGCTCCACGAACTCGTCCAGCAGCGCGCCCTTCGGCAACGACTCCCACGTGACCGCCGCATCGCGGCGTTTGTCGCCGCGCGTGTTCAAGTCGCGCGGGCGCGAGTCGAGCACGCGCTGCACGACGTCGCGCCTGCGCTCCAGGCCCAAGAACTCGCTGAGCGCGATCACGCCATCGACGTCGAGGTCCTCGAGCTTGTGACGACGATAGCGCAGGTCGTCGTAGTCCCCGGCGGCTTCGACCATGCGGTTCCACTCGATCCAATAGCGCATGGCCCGCACCGTCGGGCCGCCGAGCGCGAGCTCGGGCACGAACTCCTGCGCAAACGGACGGTGCGGCGCCTCGGCGTCGAGCATGCCCAAGCGCAGGAGCGAGCGAATCACCGCCAACGGCTCACGCACCTGGTGCAACACCGTCGAGCCCTCCGGGAGCCGACCCAGGAACGGTCCCGCGAACCAGGACGCATCGCCCGCGATGTTGCGCGGCCACGCGCGCCGAACACTGCTGGCCGAGGTTCCCACCCGGTTCCCGGGGTGGAAAACTGCCTCGTGCCCGCACGGGGCGCCAAGCGCCGTGAGCACAGCCGCGGTGTGACCGGTCCCGGACCGTCCAGAACCCGAGACGACGAAGACGTGCGTGGGCATGTGCATCTCTCGTTGAGATTTCGGCCGGCGCAGCGGGGGGCTTGAGATGGGCATCGGATTTGGTCCTCCCCCTACACTGCCCCCGATGTTCAGGGTCTGCGTGTATTGCGGGTCAAGCCCGGGTCGAGGCGAGCGTTTTCTCGAGGTCGCCCGCGAGCTCGGCGCCGCCCTCGCGACACGCGGCCACGGCCTCGTCTACGGCGGCGCCCGGGTCGGCCTCATGGGCGCGGTCGCCGACGCGGCCCTCGCCGGCGGCGCGGCCGTGCACGGCGTCATCCCCCACGGGCTCGTCCAGATGGAGGTCGCGCACCAGGGCCTCACCTCGCTCGACGTCGTCGAGACGCTCCACGAGCGCAAGGCGCGCATGGACACCCTCTCGCACGCCTTCGTGGCGCTCCCGGGCGGATACGGGACCCTGGAGGAGCTCTTCGAGGCGCTCACGTGGCTGCAGCTCGCGATCCACACGAAGCCCGTCGCGCTGCTGGACGTCGACGGGTTCTACGACCCGCTCGTCGCGCACCTCGACCGGTGCGTCGCCGAGGGCTTTCTGAAGCCCGAGAACCGCGCGCTCCTGCTGCGCACCCGGAGCGTCACCGAGTGCCTCGACGCCGTCGAGGCCTGGCGCGCCCCCGACCGGCGCGTCTGGCCGAAACGCGCGCCGTGAGCGCTCACACCATCCCACCGACAAAGAGCTGACAACGCTCACGCAGCGACCGCGGCAGCCGCGCGTCCACGAGCGCCTGCGCCTCCGCCGCGCCGTAACGCGCCGAGACGTGACACAGCAGCAGCGCCTCGTTCTCGAACTCCGCTGCGTGCGCTGCGAGCTCGTCGAGGTGCGTGTGGCCCTTCGCGCGCGCATCGGCGACGCTGACGCGCTCGTCGAGGAACGTCACCTCCATCACGAGACGCCGCGCCCGCAGAACCTCGCGATCGGCCAGCAGCGCGTCGATCCGACTGTCGCCCGCGATCGCGAGCTCGATCACCTCGGAGACGTCCTCGATCTCCTCACCCGCCTTGCGCCGCGCGGCGAGCACGTGCCCCGCCGTGCCGACGAGGTCCCGACGCAGGCGCTTCGTGCGCTGCACGAAGAGGTAACCGAGCGACGGCACACGATGGTCCGTCGCGAACGTACGGACCTCCTGGTCCGCGCGCCTCGGCACGCGCGCGCCAGGCTCGAGGCCGATCACGTCGGCGGGGAGTTTGTCCTCCTGCAGTTCGCGCCAGACATCCAGCAGCCGCTCGACTCGACCGACGATCGGTAGCGGCACGTAATAGACAGGCGACGGCAGGCGGTGCAGCGCGCGGATGGCGACATGGTGCGCCAGCCCCCCGAGGTGGTCGACATGCGCGTGAGTGACGAACACGTGCCGACGCCGCGCGCTGGCCTGGTCACCGAGGCCGAGGTCGACGAGCGCCTTGAAGGACGGGACGTCGATGCACGTCTCGATGCCCGCCATCGACACCACGCCCAGTTCGAGGCCCGCGAGCTGGATCCGGCGCGCCGCCACGTCCTTCATCGAGCGCACCGCGATCCAACGTCAACGGAAGGCAGAGTTGTAGCGCTCCATCTCCTCGACGCGCTTGGCGATGAACTCATCGAGCGCCGCGAGGTCCTTCTTCGAGGGCTTCTTGCCGCGACTCCCATCGCCCGGCTCGAGCGTGCACCCGACACGCAGACCTTGCGTTGTCGCCGTCCGGTGACGCACGAGGCCGTAGAACGTCACCTTGGTGTCGACGCGCGGCACAGGGATCGTCACCTCCAGCGAGGTGTCCGACTTGATCCTCTCGGCCATGTCCGCCGGGGCCACGAAGCTGGCGCCCTCGCACGACAGGTCGTACAGATCGATGGCGATCGTCGTCTGGCCGATCGCAACCTCGGCCGTCACGCGCCGATCGAGGGCCGGTTGGGCGCGGACCCTGCGGCGCCGGTTGAAGTACTTGTAGAACGATTCGTCGAGCTGCCGGAACAGGTCAGCCTGATCCAGGATCTGGAACCCGAAACAGTTGGGAGCGTCCTCGCGCGGGCAACTGCGAACGATGGCCTGGACCTTGATGTTGCCCTTCGTGAGGGACGTGAAGCGCAGCTCGCAGGGCGATTCGACCTGCAAGACTGTGCCGAGATCGGTGCTGAAGCGCACCGCTGCGCCGCCCGCAGAGACATCGACGAGCTCACCGGGCAGGAGCTCACCCGTCGGGAGCATGAGCCTCACGCCGAGCGTCGCCCTCTGGCCAGTTGTCCGGCGGTAGTGCTCGCGCTGGTCCGCTGGCGGGGACTTCTTGAAGAAGCGAGAGAACATGAGCCTACGGAGAGGGGAGGGAGTGCACCCTTGCTCCTGATGCTAGTGTCCCGAGGTCCGTCCGATCCAATGCAACCGGCCGCTCGGAATTGTCCAGATCGGGTCGCAAATATGTCGCAGGGGATGGTCCGAGGTGACGACCGTCACCGTCGAGGCGTGCCTCAGGTGCCGCCGCGACTCCGCGACAAGACGAAGAGCGCGAGCGCGAAGACCGCCGCTCCACCGAGCGCGACGGCGAGGTCGCGCCATTCCATGACAGACAACATGTCGGAATTCTAACCCCGACGCGGCGTAGGTTCCAGTACCTCGGCCTCCGACACCGGCCCCAGAGCGCTCAGAACGGCCCTTCGGGCAGGTCGGGCAGCGGCGCCATGCGCGATCCTGCCGTGGAGTCCCCCGCTCCAGGCTTCGACTTCCCCTCCGTGTGCTGGGCGTCGAGCGCCACTGCGAGCGTCCGCTGGTCGATCGCGTTCATAGCGATCAACACTTCGCCGAAGCGCTTGTCCTTGCTGACTCGCTGCAAGACGAGCGCCTGCTGCACCTGCGCAGGATGCAGCTTCCCCATCCGGACGAGCATGTCACCGAGCCGAGATTCGTTCACGACCTTGAACACCCCACTGGCGGCGTCCGAGACCAGCTCCCCGGGCTTGGGGTCCGGGTCGTGGGCGACCTGCCCCTCGACGAGCGCGAGCAGCTCGCG
>Ga0163154_10008874_pt1 | contig 11598 bp, 12 predicted proteins | sample OliLakLV19MP9P1_FD_148649 | JGI IMG/M metagenome (GOLD analysis project Ga0163154, IMG submission 148649) | Freshwater microbial mat bacterial communities from Lake Vanda, McMurdo Dry Valleys, Antarctica - Oligotrophic Lake LV.19.MP9.P1 | ecosystem: Environmental > Aquatic > Freshwater > Lake >...
CACGTTTTCCCGCAGAAAGGTTCCCACCTGCGCGGGGGTTCGCTGCCATAATGCGAATGCTTCCTGCTCATAGGCAGATGGCACAGCATTCGGAGAAAACGCCTCCTTCAGACTGCTTCGGAGCAGCCAGCGTTTCAGTGGTGTTATCCGAAGCAGCGCATACGTCACATATTTTCCCAGCCAGCCCGCAAGACGCAGCAACCTCATCGGCGGGTCGGCAGTCGCATAAATCCAAGGACTGAGCAGCACAAGCCCCGACGTATGCCGGGGATATTTCACCGCATAATACAGGCACAGTGCCGTTCCCCACGAATGCCCCACAAGCAGCGGGCGTTCCACCCCCAACTGCTTCAACGCCGCATGGAGCAGATTTGCCTGAGCCGCAAGCGCGTTGCTCTCCTCTCGTGCCGCGTCGCTGTAGCCATGTCCCGGACGATCAAACGCGATCATATCGAACTCGGCGGCGCGTACTTCCCCGAACAATGCGGCGAAATCCTGCTGAAAGCCGTCGCTGCCATGCAACAGCACAACCGACTGCCCCTCTCCCTTGCGGACATAGTGCAGCCGTGCGTTTCCGACCTGCACAAAATCACCCTGCGGCGGATAACGCAACTCCGCACGACGGACGCTGTCTTTGCCACGCCGCCACAGAAACGCGCCCGCAAGCACCGCCAAGCCTCTCAGCCACAGCCGTTTCATGTCAGTCACTCGCCTTGCCGCCATGCCGCCATCCCGTTTTTGGCTTCGGACGGCAACAACGCGGTTGGAAGCCAAAAACGGGATGGCGGCAGTCCCAGTTCCCGCACTTCGCAGCCCTCGAACGGCGCACCCGGCTCGACCTCGACTTCCAGCACCACCGGCGCATTCATATCGGGCAATGTCCCCCCGCGCAGCAAGTCGCGTTCCAGCAGATTTTCGTAAAAACGCACCTGAGTTTGAGTAACATCCAACAGCACATGGGTCGTGGCTGCCTTCTCCGTTGACTCAGCTCCCTGCTTGTTCATGCATCTCCCTGCGGGGGACTTCGACCCACTCTCCTGGTTGCTTCAGGGCACGTGTCGCCAATAACATAAGATCGTTCTCTCCATGGAACTGCCGCAGGCTCAGATGTTGTTCGGTCGTCTCTTCCGTTCTTACTTCCCAGTAGCCGCTTTGTCTCGATATTATGTATTGCAACGCAATAATCACTCTATTTCCACTTCCTCTCTCCGGAATGGATTTCACTTGCACTGTTTTCTGTCACAAAAAAGGGAGCCAATTTTTGGTAGTGCGCCTCGACCTCATCGCGTCCTGTGGGGTCAAGAAGCATTGCGGAAGCCGTTTCGGCGATCTGAGCAGCGTGTTGCGCCAATACCCTTTTGTCTTCCGCCCGGTCTGCTTTCTTTGCCAATTGCGCCGTGGCATTGAGAAGGCTGATTGTCACCAAGGAATTTCCACAGCCGTACTCACGGAGGGGACCGAATGCTACAGCACTTGCATCAGAAAAGGTGATTGGCTCTGCTACCACGCGCACGTGACCCTGCTCATCGCTTCGGTACGCCTGCGTGCCCTCTCGCTCAGCCAACCGTCCGAGGGAGGCGCGGAGCCGGTCAATGCAGGCAATGGCAGTGAAGGGATCATTAATACCGGGCGAGAGGGCACGCACGGCGACCTCAACGAGTTGTCGCGTGCAGAAGAGGACATCCTGCGCCGAAGTGCCCTCTCGCCCTAAAACGAAGGCACGCCGTACCGGATGCTCCAGAGCAGAGGAAGCAACAGTCTGGAGCGATACTGAAGCGAGTGTATCACCGCACGCCACGAACATCCCCGGTTTGGCACGCAGGTAGAGAACGACATTGGTCTCACAGGCGGCGGCAAGGAGTGCGTCGCCGTCAATGGCTTGCACATAGCCCTCGGATTCTGAAGTGATCTCGTAGCTTCCGTCAGAAAGAAGCTTGCTTGCCTGAAAAGTTTCGTCCGGTTTGCCGCTTTCCCCGATCCTTGCTGGAAACAGTCGTTCGATGGCTGAGTCCAGGTCGCTGCCAATCACCGAAATAATATGGGAAGCTTGAATTGACGAAGACGTATGATGTATAAAGTAAACCAGCATTCCGGTTGAGATCAGGGCGAATGCTATCCCTAAGGTCACAGCGATGAGCGGCACGAAAGTTCCTTCATCAACACTTCGCACAGTCCGCAGCACCAGAAGGCAGTAGAGGTACGTGCCGAGGAAAGTCCCCAGTGCAATCTGATTGCTCGTGTCACGCAGAAAACCGCGCAGTAGCCGGGGACCAAACTGGGAGGAGGTCAATGACAGTACGGCCACCGTAATAGAGAACGACACTCCCGCCACAGTCATGACTGACCCGGCGATGGTAGAGAGGACGGCTCGCGCCCCCTCCGTACCGCCGCTGAATACCCACCAATAGCCGGTCAATGCCCGATCCTTCACCTGCTGATCAAGGACAACCGCCCCGAAAGCAAGCAGACATGCTCCTATTACCATCAAGGTCGGGACAAACCAGAGACTCGACCTGAGAGACTCCCAGATCAGTAATAGCCGCGCCCTCATGCGGTTCCCTCCGTTGCCATCGCCACTTCGCCAGAGGCATCAAAAGGGATAACGCTTAGTTCGTTGAGGGAAAGGGCGGTGCCATAAAGGTGATGTACATGACAAAACTCAGCAATCAGACTGAGGACACATATGAGGCGCGGTCCCCGCACTCGATAGATGCGGGAGGTTCCCTGTCGCTCCATAGTCAGTATCCCCGCCCGTGTCAGAATGGCGAGGTTTTGCGAAGTCCATGACTGTCCCATCTTGACGGTCTCCGCCAGTTCATTGACTGTCTTCGGTCCCTCGATAAGAGTCTCGACAAGGTGCAGTCGTGTCGGATTAGAAAGGGCAGCGAACAGCTGCGCTGCCCTTTCACGTGTTGGGTTGTCCACTCTTGCTCTCGTCTCCTTTTACACTGTTTGATGAACCTGTTGTCGCAGATGAAGTTGAAGCTCGCCACCCGCCGTGGAAGCGAACCAAATCCTCAATGGTTGGGATAACCACCGGCTCTAAGATAATCACACTGCTCTGGTAGACGCCCTTGCGCCGCTTGCCTTCTTTCAAGGGGGCAATGCCGTTGAGGATATCGCGTATACCAGGAATAGATTTCAGCACCGGCACCCCGCCCGTGTTCTCGTAATAACTCATATTGCTGGCCAGTGTGGAAAGAACCATTGGTTCATAAGAGAGTGCCGTCACTGTAGCATTGTCAATGCTGTGCCGCGTGACCCGATCTGCCAGATTGCTGTTGTCCGGTTCCAGCGTTTGACTTGCCGTCAGTGCCAGTGTTACGCTTCCTGCATCAAAGGCGATACTGGGTTTTGCAGAAAGGCGAATGCCTGCACGCGCAGGAACGGCTTGCCCTCCCGCGATGAGCGCATTTATCAGCGATTCACCATCCAAATTATACTGCTCCTGAAGCTTCTGGAGCGAAGTGGCTGCCTTTTCCGCTCGTGCAATGCGATCAGAGAGACCAGTGTTCTCAGGCAGGCGTCCCTGCACCTCGGCGGACACAGAGTTAGTGGTGTCATCGGCAAACTGAAGGCTGACGCTATTGGAGACGAAGATATTCACGCCAGTGTCCGCAAGAAGCAGATCGCGGGCAATGTCTGGGACATCCTCAATGTTGGTCAACGCCAAAACATCCCGGTTGCTGGAGCGTCCCAAGTTCTTGTTGGCGAGCAGGCGCAGCTGCTCCACATAGCGGCTATAGAATTGCTGATCTAGAGCGCGGGACATCGCCTCGCTTGCCCGACGCAGCCACAGGTTCAAACTCGCTTCCAGCGTCTGAAGGCGGGCATAGTTGACCCTTGCCCCGTCCGTAGGAACAGACTCGCTGAGGCGCAGGTCGAGCCGCTGACGGGCAATGCCGTATTCACGAAACAGATGGCGAATTTGCGCCGCTGTGGGAGCCGCCCCATCGTCTGCACTGACGATGGCTTCGAACAAGACCATCGGAGCCGAAGTCAACTCGTCAGCGACAGATTTCAGTGCGAGCAGATTGCGTTCATCGGTTCCTGCCCGTTCCGGCTTTGCCCCACTCTTGGTAAGACCCAACTCTTGCTCGATCTTTTCGGTGCGGAGCAGGGCAAACCGGAATCGTCGCTCCAATTCTCTCAGACTTTGCTGTGTATGGTGTCGGCTCATCTCTGGATATAACCGCTCGGTCATCTCTAGGGCGCGGCGCAGTCGCAGCGTGACCCACGATGGCAGCGGACACCCGGAGTGCAGAAGTGCCTGACGGAAGCCACCCAGAGCGATCCCGTCACGGCGGTCTAAATTCTCGGCGTAATGGCGACACCAGTCGGCGGAGGCACGAACTGCCGTCTTCCATTCCGTTAGTTCCGCCGAGAGGTCTGACTGTGCCACCGTTGCCTCTGACTCTCCTGCCGAAGTTGGACCAAGAATGCGAGCGAGGCGGCGCGGAAGTGCCTGAAGCGCGGCTTCTACCGCATTGGAGGCGTTCGCGTCTGCCGTGGCTTCCGTAACAGGCAGAGCGGGCAGGGCGCGTTCCAGGAGCATCATGAGCAGAATTTCTGGAACCGTTGGTGGGCGGTTGCGGTCTCCAAGCGCAGGCAACACTTGACGTACTTCATCGTACAGAGGTTCGCCCGCAGCCTCGCGGCGATCCATACGACGGAGTAGGTAACCCTGGAGATCGGCGAAAGCCCGAACCACCTGCGACCGTTGCGTGTCCACGAGTGCCCGCACCGTTTCCGTCATCTGGATGACATCGGTATTGGCAGGTCCGGTGAGCTGAACCACGCGCAGATTCAACTGGAGATGGGCGCGGGGTCGCTCATAAAGAAACGCCATCAGGCGAATATTGTCTATTTCGGCATCTGCCCAGGCATGATCACCCACCACAAGAAGGTAATTGCCACTGGCGAGGAACGAGAGTTGAGTGAACCGTGGATTTTTGGGATCGCCGGGGATCACCTGCCGAAACAGACCGTCCTTCTTCATCTCTTCCAGCTTCTGCCGGAACTGTTCGGCGGCAAGCGAGTCTTTCATCACCACACGCCGGGTCGTTGCCCGTGCCGCAACTGGCACGGCGAGCGTTGGCGCAGGTTCGGGGTTCTGGGCATACAATGGCAGGGACGGCAGCAACAGCATCCCTGCCAACCCTGATCCTCTTATTAGAGGAGAGACTTTTCCATTCCGCATCACTTTCTCCTTGCGTCTCGATACTTTCCCATTGTGAGCGACTTTCGACACGCCTATTAACAAGAAAGACGTGTGAACCCCTCCAAGTGTTCTCTGAATATTCGCGAAACATAATATTATAATTTTCCGTCTGATGCTCAAGACATTGGCGAAAGCCAAGACCTCGCAAAAAACAGGATCGCTGCAATTGGGCAGCGAGGACGCAGGCATCGGCGAATGGGCGCGAACGGTTTTGCACCATCAATTATAAGACGTCGTGACAGGATTGCAGGTCAGAGAGGAAACCTATGAACACATTATCCAAACTGCTCGGGACGGCTGCCGTTCTGCTGCTTGCACACAATACGGCATCAGGGCAGGACTTCCCACAAGTAGTGATCAACGACAAGGTTGTGATGACCATACGCACGAAATCCGGGGGATTCACCCCTGCCGAGCGTGCCGAAATTGTAAGAAAACGTCTTGGAAACATCCTGACCATGCCGGGTCTGCGTTCCGAGGACGTCGCAGTTCGAGAGATCAGCGATAACACTGTAGCCATTCGAGTCCGCGAGCGCTTGCTCATCACCGTAGATCGCCCGCTTGCTCAAGCCAATAGCAGTACACCATTAATTTTGGCAAACGATTGGGCTAAGTCATTGCGGGAACTGCTGCCGCAGGTCAACGTGGCGGTGCAGATGCCCATTGGTCCGCAGGTGGTAGTGAACAACCGTATTCTGATGACCATCTCTGCAGGCGGAGGAGCTTATTCCCGAGAGGAACGGGCTACAGTAATTCGCCGCCGATTGGGCGAAATTTTGATGCTGTCGGATCTGTTGCCGGAAGAGATCACGGTGAGCCAGGTAGTGCCAGAGGGCACTGCCTCTATCCTGGTACGGGGTCGTCTTCTTATCGGAGTGGATAACCGCCTTGCGAAGGCGTTTCGCACGACACCGATGGAGCTTGCAGAACGCTGGACGACTACGTTACGTGAGGTACTCCCCACAATCCGTGTGGAGGTTCGCAACACAAATGCTGTTTTAGCGGAAAAGAATCCCTGATTCAGCCACACACGATGGTCGTGAGAGGTTGAGCCAAAATAACGGTGAGGGAGAAACGCAACAGCTACGGAGCAGCATCTCTCCCGGTAATGGCCGCGGCGAATCGTAAATAGGGCGAACAGGCCTGTTCTGCCACATCAGGCAGAGCAGGCACAAAAGAAATGAGGTTTGGAAAAATGCAACAGGAAAATTCAGTTGGTGACCGGCGGGGTAAGGAACTGCTCGGAATGACGGTTTATAGCGTGCAGGAAGGAAAGCGTCTGGGTGAGGTGACGGCTCTGCTTGTACGGCGAGAAAACTCGTCAGTCGCCGCCATCCGCATTGGCAGTCAATTGACACTCGGACCCGCTGTTGCTTATGTTGATCTGCGATTGGTGGGCATAGATGTTATCTTGGTCGAGAGCGAGTCCATGCTGAGGAAAGAAATCTCCGCAGACGAGGCACGGACACTTGACGACAGAGTTCCAGGACGACCGGTATTTACGGCGAGTGGGGTACGGGTTGGAACAGTATCGGGATTTTGGGTTCACACAGACACAGGTCAAATTGCCGCCTACAGAGTACGCCCCGAAACAGGTCTGCTGTCGCGTCTTGCCCGCGTCGTGCGTTCCGACTCGATGGACATCCCCGTCGAACAAGTACACTCTTTAGGAGCGGATGCGCTTGTCGTCTCCGATGCTGTGATGTCGGTGCGAGACGAGGTCCCGGAGGCTCAAGCGTAAAGGGCTGCCTCGTTCTGCTCTACCTCGGTATTTGGTCTTCTTTTATCGCCTAAATCACATAGGGGCGGCATCGGCTTGCATGGGAAAGAGAATCTGCACTTCTGCGCCCCCTTCTGCCTGATTGATATAATGCGTCTCGCCTCTCAAATCCCACCGTGCCAGGCTTTTCACAAGTTCCAGACCTGTGTGCGCTGCATATCGGGGATCGAACCCCTCAGGAAAACCCGGTACATCGTCTGTGACAATCAACTGCACGGTCGCGTCCTGAACTTGAAGGGAAACGTCCACAAGACTGTGTCCATGCTTGACTCCGTTGCTTATCAGTTCGTTCGTAAGAAGGAGCAGAGCGGTGGCTTGCTTTTGGCACAGCGGCATGTCTTCCAATCTGAAGCGCAGTTTTGGTCCACCCGTTGTCTGTCGAAAGAGGGGGATCACCTCTTCCAGCAAAGCTCTGCCGGAAATCACTTCATTCCCCCGCTCCTCTTTGATCTGATGCGTCAATAAATCGTGCAGCTTCCCCAGTGTTTCAACATGGAGGCGAATATGACGTATCACTGTGGCGGGAATTTGATCCGTTTCTTCGCCAATTATCATATCCAGCATTGAAGCGACGACTTGGAGGTTATTCTTAACACGATGATGGGTTTCCGCCATTGCACGTTGCAGCTGGATATTCAGGGTGGAAATCTCTTCCTCAGCTTGCTTTCGCCGAGCGATATCCTCCTGCGCCGCTTCATACAATCGGGCACGCTCCAGTGCCTGCTCACAGAGGCGGCTCAGTGTTAAGGGACTCACGATAAAATAAATCTTCCAGTCCGCGAAGGCGGACTTCGCGCCTTTGTAGCAGTGACTTTAGTCGCCCGATGAAAGTGGAAGAATTATTTTTTCGTAAATCCCTAAGATGAAGTCGCGCTCCTGCGGGCTGTAGGTGCGCGATGCGGCAAAGCCAAAAAGCAACGCACCCACGGTGTTCTCGCGGATAGTCAAAGGCACGACCGCAAAACCGACTGTGTGTGCGTGGAGATCATGGAGCATGGCCTACGGCAACGATTCCTTCAGTTTACAGCCATTCCGCAAGACGAGTAGACACAAGTAGGTGCAAGTCGTCACAGCAGAGCCGAGACTGACTAAAAACTGTAGATTTCGGCCATAGCTGAAATCGGAGATTTAGTGGCTCTGCGATGAGATTGACGCACAATATGGGTTTGATGGGGTTTTCGGCCAGGGTAGAACAGCCGAATCCATTCCAACATTTCGTTACTCATCGAAATGGCTGTAAAATGAAGTTTTCGTTGTCGTATCCCAGCATCGGAAAGCGTGTGTCACGCTCCTCAAGCGACTCAACCCAAATCGGCTGGTGCGTACGCACGACTTCCGCCATCGCAACCGGCGCATCCCACGCAAAATATTTCCACTGTGCCATCACTTCTATGGGATAGCCAACCGTATGAATGAGTTCAAACGTCTCTGTCGTCTCATCGAGCAGAGCAACTGCTCCTCCGCTCGCCATGAGCGCATCAACGCCTTGCGACACAATTGCCTCAGCGACTTCGATAGGCATTCGCGCCTGAGAGAGCGCAGCGGTGACCATCTGCAAACGGTTCGCACGTTCTTCGGCAACTTCTGCTCTTCTGCATGCTGCTTCCACTTCCACCACTGCGAGAGCCGTGCTTAACTCCTCCACGTTCTTCTGCCCCATAACGTTGACACTGCGCCCGTCGCTAAAATGCGAAGCACTTATGGCTGCTTTGTCCATGTTGCTCACTTCCTTCAGCAGAATCCTCATTCGCCTCTATTCGCTTCTCGTTGACTATGAATCCTCACTCACATTCCGGGAGGAAGCGGCTCCGTTGGCAGCACGCTTTTTTTCGCTCAAACGTGCGTCGAACTCTTCCAAATTCTGAATGACAATCGTTTGGATGTCTGTCGGCATCGAAATCTGCTCTCGGTCAAAGGCTTGTTTGATCTGACGCCGACATTCGCTGCTCACACGGAGGTAGTCAGCCCGTTGCGAATTGGCGTAAAAACGGATTTTCAAATTCACCGTCGAAGCGGCGAGTTCATCTACCAGCACATCTGGCGGCGGCGTTTCTGCCACACCTTCGATGCCCTTAACGGTTTCCAGTGCAATCGCAGTGGCATTGTCGATGTCGTCATCGTATCCAATACCAACCATGATCTCACTGCGCCGATATGGACTGGCGGTATTGGAGGTCACTGCAGAAGTGAAGACATCTCCGTTTGGGATGATGACCAGACGATGATCGTAGGTTCGCAGGTAGAGTGCCCGCAGTTCAATCCGCTCCACTGTGCCTTCAAACTCCTTCACCACAATCTGATCTCCGATGTGAAACTGCCGCCCAAGAAGCAGCATGAGACCGGCGAAGAAATGTGAGAGAATATCCTTGAAGGCAAACCCCAATACAAAGCCGGAAATCCCAAGAGTCGTTGCGATGCTGCCGCCTTCCAGCCCCAGTGTCGAAAGAATGGCGATCATTCCTACCGCCCACGTTCCATAGAATGCCAATGCACGGCTCAACTGCAGCATATTGGAATCAAATCGAGTACGGGAAATGACGGATTTGACTGCCCATCGATTGAAGAGGGCTAAGAGCCAAAAGACGATTGCCAGAACAATAGCCCCTCCCAGACGTGGCAGCCATTGCAGTATAGAAACCAGCAAATCGGAAAACGAATTGCTGATGAGAATGCCCGCGCCTTTAAGCGGATTGGAGCGCGATGCCCGCGCATCTACAATCGCGTTCGCCATTTTCCCGCCCCACAGCAATGCCAGTTCGTCACGTGTGGATAGGGTATCCTGTTCATCTGCATCAGTCACGCTGACTATCGGTTCCCCGCCGAGAGTAATGATTGTTTCGTTGTCTCGCGTGACAATATCCTGTTTGTTAAACGGACGAACTGCCTCGCTTCGGGAGATCAGATTGCCGAGTCTGCGGTTTACTTTGTCGGCGCGTTCTGCCGCTGACAGCCCGCGTGTCCCCATGATCTCGAACAGTTTGCGCCCCTCGACTTTGACAGGAGAATAGCCATTGACTCCGTTGTCGCCGTTAGAGACGGGGGGCGCAGTCTCCTGTGACCGGGTTACAGAAGACACACAACAGAGTGCCATGAAAAAAGCAACGACAAGGAGCAAAGGATGTTTCATTGTAAGGTTTTCTCAGGCTGTTCCGGGAGACTGCGTATCCGTGATATGGGGGCAGAGGGGAAGTTCTCTGTCTCTTTTTCTTCCCCAGCTCCATAGAGACTGTGCACTTCACAGAACTCCGTAATCATGTCCAAAATCCGGGGAATGCGCGGACCGCGTATCCGATATACCCGTGTCGCCCGCCGAGGTTCGGCAACCAAAATGCCCGCCCGTGTCAGAATCGCAAGATGCTGAGATGTGCCGGATTGGGTGATAGTCAGAGATTTTGCAATTTCGTTGACGGATTGCTCCCCTTCCATCAAGAGTTCGACAATACGCAGGCGTGTGGGATGTCCCAATGCAGCAAAGAGAGAGCTGGCACGCTCCCGGGTCGGTGTGTTCACGAAGTGTCCTCGTTTGAAAGGAAGATTTTCAGAATAGAATGTTATCATAATACTAGAATACTTTCGTTTTTGTACAGGAATTTATTTTGTGAGAACAATTGGGACACGAAACTCACTTTATGCCAGCAACACTTTGTTTCCCTGGCAATTCGCTTGCAGGAGGCGATAATACCGCCTCCTGCAAGCAGTTCATCTATCCCCTCTGAGAAAATGAGGAGGCAAATGGAATAGTAAAGACCGAGGCAACTGCTGTAGCGATGAAGGGCGGCGGTAAGGATTCGTGCAAAAAACACACACTTTGGAAAATCGCCGCCCAAACAGTCGAGATTTGCAACCTAAACGGTCGTTTGCGTGACCCTACTGTAGACGTCTTTTCAGGCTCTCAAACCTGTCAGATAGCCCGTCACTCAATATAGAGGGAAACCCAACACTCATGCAAGAACCGCCACAAAGCGGAAATGGAAACGCTTCCGCTTTTGTTTTATTTTGCCTGTTTTGTTCCTCTATTGAGCCAGTCTCTCCCAAATAACACCTATTATCTTGGTCATTTTCAGGTCTCTACGCCAATTTGAGAGGGGGTTTCGCCTCGGTACAAAGAGGACAATCGTAGATTTTCTTGGAGAGTACCTTCTCAGCGTTTAAAAAATTCCTCATTGTCTACTCTTTTCGCGAGTGTCGGTGCTTCTACTTTGCGGCTGGGTGTAGTGATGGCGGGTTTTCCCCGATTTCGCGTCCGTCGAGAAATGCAGCGGCTCCTTTTTCATCTCTGAGTACAAAATAGGCTATTTGTGCACAACCCCCGCCAGTGTAAAATCTCCCTTTACTGCAATAAAGTACAGAGGCGCATTTGGGGAGCCGACACAAACTCGTGTCGGAATAGAGTATACGCTAACCAGGCGTCGGAAAGAGACTGAAAAAGTGTCGGAATAGGGTTCCATTTCGCATTTCCCGACACTGGCTGTCGAAGGTCTTAGACCCTATTCCGACACTTTCGCGTCGTGAACACCTCTTACAATGAGTATATTATATACCCTTAGCCTGATTTTACACTGGCGGGGGATGGGCAAAAATAGCCACTATGTAACGT
>Ga0163154_10008877_pt1 | contig 11593 bp, 8 predicted proteins | sample OliLakLV19MP9P1_FD_148649 | JGI IMG/M metagenome (GOLD analysis project Ga0163154, IMG submission 148649) | Freshwater microbial mat bacterial communities from Lake Vanda, McMurdo Dry Valleys, Antarctica - Oligotrophic Lake LV.19.MP9.P1 | ecosystem: Environmental > Aquatic > Freshwater > Lake >...
GATTTGTAGATCAGCCCGGCAACCACCCAACCGCGCTCAAATTCTGTGATCGTCACTTCGCTCATGTGTTGTTGTTGGACAAAATAGCCCAGTGTTCGCAAGACCTCATGATATTCCGTTGCTTCTGTTGATGCAGTCATGGGTTCTCTCCATGTAGCCAAGCACGTATCTAATAGATCACGCGTGCATCACCAACACGCCGCGTTACCTTGCGCTCATCGAGATGCTCCATCAGGGCCAGGGCATACTTGCGGCTCGTCTGAAACCGATCCCGGAACTGTGCGACAGTCACGCTGCCTGCGCTATCGATCTGCTGGCGCACCCACGCAACCATCTCGCGATAGGATTCTGGCAGAAACACGACATCGGCAGAAACCTTGACCAGTTGGCCCTGCTCGATCAACAGGCCAAGTAGTTCTGGTTCAAGCTCAGGAATCGGCGGGCTATATGGTGTTCGCGCACAGCCATCAAGCAGTAGGCGAATCTCCCGCGCCTGTTGCGCGTTTGGCGTTGGAACATGATCTATGGCGCGTATCAGCGTTCCCTGAACAATCACATCTGCCATCTCAAGCAGAACATCAAGTGCTTCTGCATTCAGCTTCAGGCGGCTGCGTAGTTCCTCGCGTGGCATCCCGCTACGTAATGGGTAGCGCCGATGGTAGCCCGCCAGCGCCTGGCGAATTTTGTCGTTCAGGATCGCCCAAGCCTTCGTGTTCATCTGCCATTCAGCGCGCACAACAATCTCGCCGCGAGCGTGTAGCTCATCCAGCCCCTCGTGTAGCAGGGTATCCGAGAGGCCAGTGGTTCGCGCAAGCTCCGTTTGGTGGTGTGGCATTCCATCGCTAAGCACTTGCTGGATGAGATCGGCGGGTGTGCCACGCGCCAATGCTTCGAGCATGGCAATCACATCCGGGCGGAAGCGCCGATGGCGGGCCGGGTGTGTATCGGCAATCCGCCCGCCGCCGAGTGTCTGGCTTGGTGATGGCTGGCGCAGGATGTAGCGATCACCGCGAACGACCGCAATTGGCCGTTCGAGGCGGATCTGCACCCAGCCACTCTGGCCAGGCCCAAGGATTTCCGTATCCAGCAGGGTGACGCGGCAGGGTACTTCGCATGCGCCAACAAACAGTTCCAGCCGATCATTCTGCTCAATTGGTGGCACACCAGATGCCAGCCGTAATCGCGCATCGATCACATCGGTTGGGCGCACACGGCCAGGAAGCGTCAGCACATCGCCGCGCACAAGATCATGGTGCGAAACTCCGGCCAGGTTCACGGCCACTCGCGAGCCGGGCAGGGCTATCTCGGTGCGCTGCTGATGCAACTGCAATCCGCGAACCCGCGCGCGCAGGCCCTTGGGCAGGATCTCAACCTCATCACCAATAGTGAGCGGGCCATCGATCAGCGTACCAGTCACAACCGCTCCAAATCCACCAATCGTAAACGACCGATCAATTGGCAATCGCGGAATGCCATTCGCCACCGAACGCGATGGCGTCTGGCTGAGCACCTGTTCAAGTGTTGCCAGCAATTCGGTAATCCCGCGCCCACTGCGCGCAGAAACTGGAACGATTGGCGCATTGGCCAATACTGTGCCACTCAGGCGCGAACGCACATCATCCTGGACAAGGCTCAACCAGTCGTCATCCACCAGATCGGCTTTGGTCAGAACAACCACCCCATGCGCAACATCGAGCAGATCCAGGATTGCCAGATGTTCCTGCGTCTGTGGCATCACTGACTCATCGGCAGCGACAATGAACAGAGCTGCGTCGATTCCACCAACGCCAGCGAGCATATTTTTGATAAAGCGTTCATGTCCGGGAACATCAATGATACTGACCGTCTGGCCGCTTGGTAGTTTCAGCCAAGCAAAGCCGAGGTCAATCGTCATCTCACGGCGCTGTTCTTCTTCCCAGCGATCCGGGTCGATGCCGGTGAGTATTTTTACGAGCGTTGACTTGCCGTGGTCAACGTGACCTGCCGTACCAACGACATACATGGAGGAGTGTCACAGCCTACTGATCCGAAACCGTACCGAACATTGTAGCATGCTCGTTGCTGTTGGGCAAGAACGATATAGCTTTCTAGCTATCAGCTATCAGCTATCAGCTTTCATGCAAATCCAATCTTCTTGCATGAATCTCAAGCTGTTGCCCGTAGAGTGTTTCCATCGGAGCGGCGTGTAGCTACCTACCCCCGATCTATGGGAGATACACTCACTCGATACTACCAGATGTGCTCGACCCACTGATCTGGCGTTAGGAGCAGCTTGCGGGCCAGGTTATGCTATGGATGCAGAGTCAGCGGTGAGGGTGAGGGCTTTGGCGATTGCCTCCTCAGACCGACACTATTCCCAAGGCGCTCAAACAGGTCGTGAGAAATCCAAGAGCATGCAGGGCCTGGGCGCGCAACCGAAGCGCGAGGTGAGACATATCCATCGCGTACCCTGCCACTACCGCATCGCAATAAATCCGCACCGTAATCAGGGCATCACAGCGGCGCACGCACTTTGATGGCATGGTAGAATCTATCCCGACACATGTATGGCCTTCAAGGAGAACCTATGCGTCGTCCGTTACCGCAAACACTGCTTGCATCCCTACTCATTCTTCTGCTGGTGGGAACGAGCAGCGCAGCGCAACTGCAAGCCACAGCGTTTTCGGGTTATCTCCCGCTGGTTCTTGCACCACAGAGCCAGCCCACCAGCAATTATTGGGTTTCGGCCTATTATGTTGGCTATCAGCAATCGCTGTATCCTGCCGATCAGCTCGATGTTAGTACACTCACACACCTAATGGTTGGCGGAATCATCCCGACCGGCAGCGGTGGTGTGTCGATTGCGTTTAGTCTCACCCCCGATGTCGCACGAACACTAGCGACGCGTGCGCATCAGGCTGGCCGTAAGGCGATCCTCATGCTTGGCGGCGCTGGCCAACACGATGGGTTTGTTGGTGCTGCATCACCATCAAATCGCTCGCTGTTTGTGCGGAATATACTAAGTGTGATGGATGATCTTGGGTATGATGGCATTGATGTCGATTGGGAGCCGATTGAGGCAGCAGATCGCCCGAATTTGCTTGGCCTATTACAGGAATTGCGCGCAGCCCGCCCAGCGATGATCCTCACGATTCCGGTAAACTGGGTTAATATTAACTTTCCCGATGAGGTTGATTCCTTCTATGGCCAGGTGGCAAGCAGTGTCGATCAGATCAATATCATGAGCTATGATATATCCAGCAACTATGCTGGCTGGGATAGCTGGTATTTTGGGCCACTGTATGGTGCGAGCCCAACACGGCCAGCCTCGATTGAATCGAGCGTTCAGCGCTACCTGCTGGCTGGCGTACCACCGCGCAAATTGGGCATTGGCATCGGCTTCTATGGCTCGTGCTGGAAGGGTGTGAGCGCCCCAAAAGTGCCGCTTGCTGGCCTGAATGTGACACTTGGCCAGAGCGATAATGTGATGACCTACGCCAACATTGTGTCGCAATACTTGCCAGCAGCAACACGGATCTTCGATGCGGAAGCGAAGGTGCCATACCTCACAGCGGCAGGCGGCGCTGGCCCACAGAACTGCAACTTTGTCTCGTATGAAGATCCCGAATCGATTGCTGCAAAGGGCAGCTATGTCCGTGGCCGTGGGCTTGGCGGAACCATCATTTGGACGATAGGACAGGGGCATATTGCATCTGCGCCAGTTGGCAGCCGTGATCCATTGATGCAGGCGATCAAAACGGCATTCCTGGACCCGTAGAATAATGTTATCCGCAGATGACGCAGATGACGCAGATTGTAGGGGCGTATCGCATACACCCAACATACGCCGATACGGAAAGGCTTTACGATGCCAACGTTTCCAATTGTTGATGCACACGTCCATTTGTGGGATCCACAGCGCTTCCGCATGAAATGGCTGGATGGCGATGTGCTGCTGGAGCGCCCATATGGCCTGGATGAGTACCGCATCCACACCGATGGAATCGCTATCGAAGCGCTGGTCTATCTGGAAGTCAATGTCGAACCAGACTATGCGCTGCTTGAAGCGCGCCATATTGCCCAACTGGCATCCGAAGAACCGCGCTTGCAGGCGATTGTGGCATGGGCAGCGCTTGAGCATGGTGAGCCACTGCGCAGCTACCTGGAGGCACTGGTTGCGATCAGCCCACTGGTGCGTGGGGTGCGGCGGGTGGTGCAGGGCGAGCCGGATCCAAACTTCTGCACACGGCCCGATTTTATCAAAGCCGTTCGGTTATTGCCCGAATATGGCCTAACCTGCGATCTGTGTATTAAGCATCCCCAGCTCGCGGCAACCATTGAACTGGTGCGATCCTGCCCAGATGTCACCTTTATGCTTGATCATATTGCTAAACCCGATATTGCTGCCGGGCTGCTTGACCCATGGCGGGCGCAGATGCGCGAACTCGCCAGCCTGCCGAATGTGTGGTGCAAAATCAGTGGTATGGCCACCGAAGCCGATCAGCAACGCTGGGTTGCCTCTGATTTGGCACCCTATGTCGGCCATGTGCTGGATGTCTTTGGCGAGAATCGGGTGGTGTTCGGCGGCGATTGGCCGGTTGTTCTGCTGGCATCCAGTTATCGGCGCTGGGTCGAAACCCTGGATCAACTGACTGTCGATCTGAGCGAGACAGCCAAACAGAAACTGTGGTCCACCAATGCGAAAAGGTTCTATCGGTTGCCATAATATTTCCTTGCCGCTGTGCGCGTCAGGCACCAGGGAACCGTTCCGCCAACGCCCAGAGGGCCACCACACGTCCAACAGCAGGCCGATTATGTTGGAAAGACACACGCTGCGTATCTGCTCATCGCCAACGTGACCTATCGGAGCGTCCATGATCGTGCGTACGGGTGTTTGCGGTTCCACTGCGACGCACAACCTATAGCTAAGAGCAAAACCATTGATCCATATCTGGGAAGAACCGATAGCCACAATGCCAGAAAAATGCCTGGGCATCCGCCGCCGTAATCTGTCCCAAGGCCGTGGCAATGGCCGCCTCCAACGCATCACGGGTGCGGGCAGCCGCACGCCGCAGATCGGCTTTGAACTGGGCAAACGCCAGCTCAATTGGCGAATAATCGGGAGAATACGTTGGCAGATAGATCAAGGTACAGCCGCAATGCGCAATAATCGTCTGCGCCTGTTCGCTTTTGTGGGTGCTGAGATTATCAGCCAACACCACCTGACCGGGCTGCACGGTTGGGCTAACACATGCTCAAGAGAGGCGGCAAAGGTCAGTTGATCGACCCCGCCATCCCCAGTTGATCAATCAGAAACGCGAACACATCGGCATCCTGGGAGATCCGTTCATTCAGCCCTGTACCTGCCCCATGCCCTGCACTTGCACTTGTTCGCAATAGTACTGGCCAGCCAGAACTAGTTGCCGCTTGTAATCGTGCTGTCATGCGCCGTGAGTTGGCCGGGTTCACGCGCCCATCGTTCTCGCCGGTGCTGAACATTGCAGCAGGATAGGCAGTTCCATCAACAACGCAATGAAATGGTGAGTATGCGTATAATGCGGCAAACTGTTCGATGTTCTGCACTGTGCCAAATTCAGTAACATTGAATGCGCCATTTGGCTCAAGTTCGGTTCGCAGCATATCGTAGAGGCCAACGTACGAAATCACCGCCCTAAACAGATCGGGGCGTTGGGTCAGCGCTGCGCCCATCAATAATCCGCCATTGCTGCCACCCTCAATCGCTAATCGTGCTGGTTGGGTATACCCACTGTCGATCAAATACTCGGCGCTGGCGAGGAAATCATCGAACACATTCTGCTTGTTGGTCAGATTGCCCGCCAGATGCCAATCCTCGCCATATTCGCCGCCACCACGCAGATTAGCGATCACATACACGCCGCCGTGGTCCATCCATAACTGCCGCCGTATAATGAACGATGGTGAAAGGCTGATGCCAAAGCCACCATAGCCATATAAGATCGTCGGATTGCTGCTATTGAGCGCCACGCCCTTGCGATGAATGATATTGAGCGGTATCTGTGTGCCATCGCTGGAGGTTGCAAACGAACGTGTGACTTGCACATCATCGAAATTCGCTGGTGATCGAACAATCAGTGCGGTTTTTACTGGCTCCTCATCGGCGGGATCGAAGCGATACCATGCTGGTGGTGTGATAAAACTGGTGCTACGGAACACAATTATATCGTGATCGAGCTGCAATACCTGCCCAATCGATGAGACTGGCTCCGTTGGGAGGATACCCTGATCGCTGCCATTGTTGCCATACACCCGAATCTGTGATGGGCCACCAGTCTGTTCCGTGATATACAGCCGCGATGCCGTTGGTATCATATTCTGTATCGTGTGTTCGCCCTGTGCAATCACCGTTTCGGCCTGTGCGAGATCGGGTGTTGCCAGCGGCAGACGCAATACTTTTCCGCGCGAAGCATTCTGACGCGATAACAGATAGAGTGCATCGTCCGTACCAAACGCAACCTGCCTGATCTGATCCTCGAAATGGGTGATCTGGCTCCAATTCCCCGACTGATCACGCAGATAATGGGCATACTCACCGCCATCGCCATTCCCTACAGTAGCAAGCAAATAGCGATAATCCTCTGATGGATGCAGCTCGATCTCAGCAATGCGCGGGAATGCCTGGCCAATTTCATAGGTATCTTCTTCCGTTGGTGTACCAAGCTTGTGATAATACACCTGCTGATAGAAGTTATGATCCTCTGCTGGGCGCTCGTTGCCACGCGGGTAGCGAGTATAGAAGAAACCGCTGCCATCCGCGTTCCAGGCCACATCACCACCTGCTGTTGGGTATGTAACACGAGGAATGCGCTCACCAAGCTCGCGGCCAGTGGCTGTTTCATACAGATGCAGTGTACCTTCCTCGGAGCCATTCACGGATAACGACACAGCAACGATGCTGCCATCCCACGCTGGCACATAGAAATCGATGGTGGTTGTGCCACTTGGATCAAGCACCGTTGGATCAAGGATCACACGCTCAGAACCAAGATCGTCAAGCGATTGCAGCGTAACGAGCAGCGGTTGTTCCTTGGGTGGCTGCGATTTGATCGCATAGATCATTATGCCGCGCTTGGTTAGGGCATAGTAATCCGCCGAATTGGCTGTGTATAATTCGTGTAGTCGCTGATAGATCGCCGCACGCGCTGGGATGGCATCCAGAATTGTTCGTGTGTAGTGATTCTGGGCTACTGTCCATTCACGCACCGTTGGATCATTGATGTTTTCTAACCAACGATACTCATCAACCACAGTCGTATCATGATAAGTGTCGGTTACGGGTTGTTTTGGCGTTGCCGGGAACGCCTGTTTGGTGGACACACTCATTGATCATCTCCATTATAGATAGGCGCAATGCGTTTGAGCACAAAACGCAAAACGGACTGCGACAACTCAATCGTTTTGCCCACCGCTGTAGAATAAACCATTATGGATAACATGTTGCTATTATACAGGTTGGGCTACCCTCGGCACAGAAAGTCGTTGCCATGTGGGTTATGGTAACACTCCGTTGCATTGTGCCCCGTCCATTGCTATGGTAACAGTTTTTTTGGATTGCGGCAGCCATGCTGCCGCCGCGCAAGCATGGCTTGCGCACTCCATATCCGCACAAGCACAGTACGGGTTTTGATTGTCAAATTTGATGAGGCACACTCGTATACAATAGGGCACATCACAATATACTCTGTACGGTTGAGTATGGGACACTACCCAAAACGTCCGCAGATCCAGACATGATCTTACGGGCGTGACGGAACGTTCTGCACTGCTACCCATGTGGGCGAACACGAGGTTCGCCCCTCCGCGATGGTTGGGCCTGGTGGTTCATTGCAGGCGTTGCGCTACCCATGTGGGCGAACACGAGGTTCGCCCCTCCGCGATGGTTGGGCCTGGTGGTTCATTGCAGGCGTTGCGCTACCCATGTGGGCGAACACGAGGTTCGCCCCTCCGCATTGGTGTTTCTTGGCGCATCATCGATCTCCATGGCAGCCGCTTCTGTTTCACGCTGCCGCTCTAACCTACAACGCCAGATATCGCGAGTGCCTAAGACCAAGAACAAGAGAACAAGAGTCGAATAACCTCACATGTCAGGTAAAATATGGATACCCCATGCGGAGTTTCCCTGCTACCAGATTCAGGGATGCACTGCTAGTATAAAGCCGTATTACTTATAGAAAGAACAAACGAACCCTGTATTCCTTTGTTCTTTATCCACAACCCATTGCTCGCCTTCCAATCAACTCACTGATCACTCGTAGTGCGAGCCTTGGCACAGCACCTGCACGAATGCTGTTTCAGGGATCATCCTTCATTGATATATCCTTTAGGCGCGGAAACCCACACGCTTCAGCGGTGGGAGGAAGCGCCTTGCTTGAGCTCGCTTCAGCGGATACTTGCACATATGTTCGGATTATGGTACAATGCTTTTATGATGAATACAACCTCCACGCGAACGGTATGCTGTAAACTCGCGCTTGATACTCAGGCGGATGCGGCGCTGCGTACCACCCAAGCTGCCTTTAATCAGGCGGCAACGTATTGTGCAACGGTCGCGTGGGAGTTGAACGTCACGAACAAGAACAAGCTGCACCACCTCGTGTATGGCGAAACCCGCAGCACCTACGGGCTGGGCGCACAATTGGCCTGTTGTGCCAGAGACAAAGCGGCAGAAGCGGTTCGCGCTGTACGTGCGGCCCCGGATCGTGTTGATCGGGAAACCAAGCTCCTGATTCCCAAAACCTGCCCGATCTTTCGTGATGCTCGTTCGATTCGCTATGATGCCCGCTCCTTCAAACTGAAAAGCATGGATCGGGTCAGTCTCAGCACTATGCATGGGCGGGTGGTGGCCCAATTCGTGTTGGGCGATCGGCAACGATCGTGCCTCTATGATCGGAGTTGGAAGATCGGCGGGGCCGAACTGATTCGGCGGGAAAACGTCTGGTATCTACACATCACCCAAACCAAAGCTGATCCTCTGGCAGATGAGCCGACGGGCTATCTTGGGGTTGACCTTGGCATCGTACACATTGCCACCGACTCGGATGGAACAACCGCCAGCGGGTCGGAGGTTGAACGGATTCGCCGTTGGTATGCAGGTCGCAGGCGTGCGCTGCAACGAGTAAAAACGAAATCGGCCAAACGAGGACTGAAAAAGCTGGCCCGCCGACAGGCGCGCTTCCAGCGTGATATGAACCATCGCATCAGCAAGCGGCTGGTTGGGACGGCGAAATGCACCGGACGAGGAATCGCCCTTGAAGATTTGAAGGGCATCCGCGACCGGATAAAGGTTCGGGACGCAGACCAACGAGCGCGACACAGCAATTGGGGCTTTGCACAATTGGCGCAGTTTGTATGCTCTAAGGCACAGCGGGCAGGGGTCGCGGTCGCGTTTGTCGATCCAGCCTACACCAGCCAACGCTGTAGCGCGTGTGGGCATACCGAACGCGCCAACCGCAAACGCCAAGCCCATTTTTGTTGTGTGGTGTGTCAATTCGCATCCCCTGCGGATGACAACGCGGCGATCAATATTCAGCGGGCTGCCGTCAATCAGCCGATGGTGTCCAGTCGTGAGTCTTCGACTCTCGATTGAGGTACAAGCCCAGGAGCGTTCGTCCTGGGTAATTGACAGTGAATACTACCCGATCAACACGCTATTGCACTCCGTCTTTAGATGGAGCGAAAGGTCGCCCTACGCGAGTTCTTGGTATTCTGACTCCTGACTTCTGACTCCTGAATTCTATACTACGCCACACTGCCAGCGATCTGCTCTAGATCGGCAGCCTCTGCATCGCTCAACTGAACCGCTGCCGCTGCGATGATCTCATCGATCTGATCGGGGCGGCGAGCACCAACAATTGCACCCGTTACGGCTGGATGGCGCAAGACCCAGGCCACCGCAACGGCCCCGGCTGTCACACCACGGCTGGTCGCTAATTCCTGTAACAGTTCGACAAGTGCCAGATTACGGGTCAGCCGTGGCTCCTGAAATTCTGGATTGCGATGCCGCCAATCGTCTTCTGGCAGGTTCAACACCCGTTCGCGGGTCATCCGGCCACTCAGTAGGCCCGAAACCATTGGTGAATAGACGATCACGCCGATTTTTTGCTCGCCACAGAATGGCAACACCGCTTCCTCAATCTCGCGGCGAACGAGCGCATATGGTGGTTGGAGCGATGCAACCGGCGCAATCGCCTGAGCACGCTGCAACTGGTCCACATTAAAGTTTGAAACACCAATATGGCGCACCTTGCCCTCACGCTGTAATGCAACCAGCGTATTCCAGCCCTCTTCAATATCCTCATCAGGGCGCGGCCAGTGAATCTGGTAGAGGTCAATGGTTTCGACCTGCAAACGCTTCAGGCTAGCTTCACACTCACGCCGGATCGAATCGGCCTTCAACACACTGTTGATCGTCATCGGATCATCCCAGACGCGTGAGCACTTGGTGAAGACATATGGCCGTTCGGTCATGCCCTTCAGTGCCCGCCCAACGACTTCTTCCGAATGACCAAGCCCATAGACGGCCGCTGTGTCGATCCAGTTGATACCACGCTCAATCGCCCGGTGGATTGTCGCAATCGAATCGTCATCGTCCTGCGGTCCCCAGCCATTCAGCCAGCCGTTACCGCCAATCGCCCAGGCCCCCAAACCAACCAGCGTAATCTGAAGATCCGTTGTGCCAAGCTGTCGTGTGTTCAATGCCAAAGCTCCTTATTTCAGAATATAATAGGCTCCACGCTTGTCGCCAACCCGCAAGAGTAACCCGCGCTCAACCAGATCGGCAAGATCGCGCCGCAGAGTCTCGCTCGAAACATCAGGCGTAAGATCCTGCATATCGCGGTTGGTGATGCGGCGCTGTTCAACAAGATGCAGCAGCGCACCAATCTGGCGCTCATTCAGCCCCTGGCGGCGCCACTCGCTGACGTCAACCCCACCAGCATCCGTCTGGTCGTCGCCAATATGGCCCCGCAATGTCACCAGAAAGCCAGCCGCTGTTTCGCGGAACTCTGGTGGCGGCAGGCCAGCATCGGCCATCTGGCGCAGCACCCGATCAATACCATAGCCAAGCCGCTCGATCAGGCCATAATCGGAAAGAATCTGCACCAGTGTTTCATTCCGGCTGAAGCGCTCTTCAACCAGATTTTGCAGCGTCACATGGCCAGGCAAGCGCCCTGGCGAATAACACTCCAATCGATCACCAAACAGAGCCAATCGAATGCCCTCACCGCGCACGCTATAATCACGATGGGCCACCGCATTGACAAGTACCTCACGAACGGCCCCCAGCGGCAACTGCGTCCAGTCCTGGCGCTCAAACCCAACCATGCGGCTTCCACGGCGCATGTGCTCCGAAAGCCACATCTCCGCCCGCCGTATCGATTCGACAAGCGTATCGCGAACATCCTCGCGAATGAATTCATCGCTCATCTCGCGGCCACGATAGCGCACCAGGGTAATTTCGCACTGCGGGAAGAAGCGCTCAGCCGCCGAGGCAAATAGCAGCAACCCGGCATTGGTTGGGCGAGAATCAGAAGCGGAATGCGTAGCGCTCGAAGCACGTCCATCATCTGCATGAATG
>Ga0163154_10008878_pt1 | contig 11593 bp, 12 predicted proteins | sample OliLakLV19MP9P1_FD_148649 | JGI IMG/M metagenome (GOLD analysis project Ga0163154, IMG submission 148649) | Freshwater microbial mat bacterial communities from Lake Vanda, McMurdo Dry Valleys, Antarctica - Oligotrophic Lake LV.19.MP9.P1 | ecosystem: Environmental > Aquatic > Freshwater > Lake >...
TCGCTGAGTTGGGCGGCTTTGGGCAGTGTCGGCACATAAAGTTCATCACAGATCGGTTCATCAACTGGCGGCTTCCCTTTCGGGTCAGCCTTCATCACTTGTTCGAGCATTCCCGACTGTGTGCTGACTAAATTTTGCAGGATCAGTCGGTGATCCGGGTTCTTCTGCCAATCAAGGGTAGCCAGCAAGCCTGCCAATATTGGACTCGGCTTGACCTCATTCGGAATCGGTTGGAGCGAAATAGCGCAGCGGAGCGCGAACGCATCCTGAGCGGTGAGCAGCATAAGTGTGTCGCTTTCTTGTGCACAAACCTGATAACCATCTGCCACACTCGAAAGGACTGCTGTCTGTCAGAATTGTCTTTATCTCCCCATTCACAAATGAAAACTCGTTTGGAATCAGGTATAATAAGACTGTGCAGAACAGCAGCGACCCGTGTGGCGTTTGTTGAGCAGCAGCGCACAGTGTGTTATTTCTTGTGCAGAGCTGTTTTGTAATTGGTTGAGTTGGGCTGTCGTCTTTCCGCCAAGTCAGCGCGGCAGTCCTTCTCATACCGTAAAGTTGGGTTTCCCCCCGTTAATGTGACTGCGACATAACTTCTGCGATTCCCTAAGTTCAGCTTTAGAACACGAGTTCGTAAAATATCATATCACAATCCACAAACTATCAGAAAGTGCTTTCGGGGAAGAAGTGCCTGAAGGTTAAAAAGTTATAACCTTCTCTTTTTCGTCCGTTAAGATGCGAGGTATTGCCAAACGCAGAGATTTTCGCTATAGTGAAACCATAAGCGAACATCTCCGGGGCTTTTACCAATAGCGCCTCGGCGGACTACTGGTGAAGGCTCTCTGACGTGCTTGGCGGCTTGGTGCAGAGAGCTTTTCATTTAAAGGCACAGTTTAAGGGCGCGTGTTGAAGCACCCTGCCAGTTATTCCCCAGATTACCCTACCCTATTTGCCCATCGATTGCCTTTCCAAATATGTGCCATACTTACGTATGAGACTCTATTCTGTCTACTCGTTTTTGTCAAATGGTTGGAGGCGTGGTGGTGGATTTTTTTGTGAAAACTCCCTAACTTCCTCAATGTTCACCACGCGCATACGTTTTCCGACTGAGTAGCAGCTTATTTTTCCTGCCTTCACCCAACTGTAAAGTGTCTGCTTGCTACGCCCTACAATGTCAGCAGCATCTTCAACAGTTGTCCAACCCTCAAATGGGTTATCGAGGACTTTTGCGGTAGATTGCATCGTCACTCGTTTCCCTTTCTCTCTCACCTTACCTTCTGCTTGTGATGAAGTCTGCATAGTGCTTCTTTCCGTAAAAAGTTCATGCTTCGTTGAAGCACACTCCAATTCGTGCATATGAACGATTATAACCTTCAATCGGTTTCCTGTATATCAGTCTGGCGTTTGCGTTCTTCCAGCCATTCAACTTGAGCTTCTAAACGACCTAGTTGGCGGCATAAAGGCAGAAACTGATCGTCAAGACACTTTGAAAGCTCTTGCCGCAGCATCTCCGTCTCTAATTTTGCTGCCTGTAGCTGCCGGCGTGCCTCATCACGTTCACGGCGGTATTCATCTGTGAGTAATTGAATATAGCGGCGGCGATATAACGTGATTTCTTCATCGGGCGAAAGTGTATTTGAGAGTTCAGGCATGTGCTGGGCGATAAAATATTCACACAGCAACGCATAAATTTGTGCATCAAAAGTGAACCAATCGATTGTATTCCGGTAGCGCACACCACCTTGAGCCAATACAAATTGGCGTAGCTCTGTTTCGAGGCGCAGCGCTCCTGCTTCGGTCAAGGATGCTGTGCTTAGCTCAATCGAGATACCGATCTGGCGGCTTCGTCGGTGTAGATTATTGGTTTTGCCCACCTTCATCAGGTGAATATCCTCTAGGCGACCTACGGCGATATAAGTGTAGTTTCTACTCATCCGATTTGTCGTCGGGTTTTTCCAATTGTCCCATTTTGTAGCGCAGTTCTGCAATCTCGCGCAAATACTTCTCCATCAACTTCTCGCTGCGTTCGCGCTCATCTTGGACTTGTGCTTCATAGCGCCGTCGCATTTCCTGAACATCGGAAGTCATGCCCTCAAGCTGGCGTTCAATAGCCGTCCGCTCGGTTTCAGCCCGGATGCGGGCTTCACGTTCTGGCTGCAAGGCTTCACGCAGTCGTTCCATATCGCGGTTTGCCAACTCGAGCTTATCGGTCAACTCAGCAATTTGGTAGTTCAATTCGTTGACCTGAGTCGAAAGGTATTGTTCAATATCCCCCTTCACCAACGACTCAAGTTGTTCTGGCGTGTAATCGGGCAAAGTACCGCGTTGTCCTGATTTGAGCGTGGCGTAAATATCTTGTGCTGGACGGCGTTCCGCACGCATTGAAGCGATTAACTCTAATACCCGCATGTCGTCATCTGTAAGCTGAACATCCACACCTTTTCCCGGTGAGATATTGGCGGAAAAGAACTCTTGAAATTCTTTAATCCAGTTGCGGATCGTTTGATCCGATTTCACATTGTAGAGCCGCTGCGCGTGTCGTGTTGTGTACATCCCCGTTTCCTTCCATTTGGTTCTTAGTTTTGGTTTTAGTTTTGATATTGTGCCAAGTTAGCCCGCACTAGGGGTCATAAATGGTTGCATTAAATCACAAATTGATTATACAATAGTCTTCATGTGCTGTTTGGAAACAATTTGGTTCGGTTTAAAAAATTTGGTTTATCGTGGGTCTGCACAAAAAAGACCCCCCTATATATAAACAACCATATAAACAGCACCAGTTTTTGCCCAAAATAGTCCAAACCATGTTCAAACCATGAAAAGTTCAAGCAAAAGGAGACTCCGAATGCTGCGCTATAAACCCAATAAAATCCTAGTTCCAATCTCGCCCGCCGACTATCAGACCGTCGATTTTCATTGGGAACTCGATCCCACCATTATCACATGGGACGGCGGAAATGGCACGTCTAGCGCGTGGCGTTTGGTCGATGGTGAGCTTCAATACTTCATGCTGCCGAACGTCCGCGTACCGGTCACAGGCTACAGTATGAACACCGATGTGACCTCGATTGGTACGAATGAAATGGTTTATGCGGATGTCGCCGCCGGGCGTTTCGGCATCGGTGATGGCATCTGGGAGCAGAGTAAGTATCCGCCGGAAACCTTCGTCAATACTGCCGAACGGTATGGCTCTGAAATCCATATTTTCATGCTGTTGTGCCTGCTGGCAGCCCTCGGTGCGCCGGAAGATACGCCGCTGACGATTGTCACCTCTGCGCCGCCCGGATTGGTCAATCAGGTGGCTAAAACCATCAAACAAAATCTGCGGATGGGCGAGCAGAAAGACAAATCCGGCGCTTGGACGATCCGCATGAGCTACGACAAGAAGCCGCGTACCTTCATCGTCGGCAAGGTGGTGGTCGTGCCGGAAGGGGTCGGGGCATTTAGCGCCTATGCTTACGACGCGAACGGAAATGATGTGTTGATTCCGTCGAATATCCATGAAGGCGATGACTCGCTGACGGGGCAGGTACATATCCACGATGCGGGGCATGGCACGTATGACACCTATACGGTTCGCAATGGCAAGATTGATGCAGAAAGTATGACGTTTGCGACGGATCGAGATACGGGTATCCTGCGCCAGATGATCGAACCGATTATGGATTACATCCGCGATCAGTTCGCTAAAGCGGGGGAAGCGCCGCCGAATTTGAAGGCGGTGCAGGTGGATCAATGGCTGCGCGATTGGTCATTGGGCAAGATGAAGGCGCAGCACGCCCGCGTTAAGTTGTATGGGCGAATTCTCGATTTACAAGCGATTTTTGAGTTGGTGAGCGCCCGGTTTGCCCGCTATGTGATCGAAGAAAAACTGGAAAAGAGCTTCAGTCAGGGAGCGGATAGTATCCTGCTCGCCGGGGGTGGCTGGGTCTACATTCTGGATCATATTCGCAAGCAGTACCCCAACCGGAACATCCTGTGGCCCGAACGGGTGCCGCATTTGAAGGGCATTCCCATGTGGGAGTTGAACGCCTACGGCGCACTGCCGATGAGCGCGGCGAATATCAAGGTGAATCGCCGGGTCGTAGGGTAGGGGTGAGAGATGCCGCGACGGTCAGCACGTTATCAAAAACCACCCAACGGACAGGCAAACGGGGGGACCTACCTGCTTAGTTTCGATCTGGATGATCCCGCCCAAGTGATCGCGTGGGACAAAGCGCAGGAACTCGCCAGTCAGCGTAAGCTCAAGCACGTCTTAACCGGGATGCTCCTCGCCATTCACACGGTTGAGGAGCATACCGGCAAGCCCATCGACATGACAATGTTCATGGCGCAGTTCGTCTCCAACCTGGTACTGGGTGGGCAGCGGATGCCCACCTTTACCGCTGCCACGCTGCCCGAAGAACTGCCCAGCATGTTCGCCGGAACCGAAGATCGTGCCGATCCGACGGAGGCACGGCAAGCCTTCGCGGGCAGCATGGGCAATCTATTTTCGGATGATAGCGACGACGAATGGAACTAAAGTGGCGTAAAATGGCGGTAGAGATGAGGAGGCATTGCCATGATGTTTACAGATGTGATGAGAGCGCTTGACCAATTTTCTCCCGATCAACTGCGGCAGCTTCGGGAATATATTCAGCGTCGTGAGCAGCAAATTGAGCTGAAGGCGGGTACGTTGAATATGGATGAACTGCTGGAAGGATTGGAGGAGATGCGAGTGGGACTGACTGACGATGAGTTCCGTGAGATTGAACGTGCCATGAATGAGGAATACGTCGAACCACTGGATAAGGATCAATGACCGTCTATGTAATGGATACGAATGTTGTTTCTGACATTGCCGCGCCAAAACCGCTTTCGACTGTTCTTGCTAATCTTGCCAAACATCGCCAGGATACGCTCTGTTTGTGTGAGGCAGTAGACTACGAAATCCGGCGCGGCTACCTCAAAACCAGCGCGACCACCAAGCTAAGAGCTTACGAAACCAAGGTAAAACGTCAGTTCCAGTGGGTGATAATCACTGAAGATGACTGGAAACAGGCTGCACGATTCTGGGCAGATATGGCGAACAAGGGCAGGGCATTCTCTGATGTTGATTTGCTCGTCGCTGCTGTCGCTCAACGGCTCGGTGGTATCGTCGTAAGCGCCGATGACGATTTTGATGCGCTGCCCTTCAAGCGGGTGAACTGGCGCATCCCCTGATTGCCCCTCAATTTCTCCTCTAAACGCTCCAAGCGCTCTCAAATTAAGTTGCCCTAGTCCATAAACGCCTTCACAGGCGTTTGATTCTTGTAATATAATAGACAAGAAATCGAACGGGCGTTCATAAAACCCGGCTCGATCAACCGCTTGAGCCGGAAATGGGGCAAATGACGTGCAGACCTTACGAGTGGCAGTTTTGGATGCCAATGCGTTAACACGCAGTGGACTGGGAGCAATTCTCGCTCAGGCGGGTGTTCCAGCAGCACAGATCACTTTGTTCACCCATGCTGAGGCGCTCAAAGCGCATCTCGATCAAGTGCGCGTTAACGTTCTCATGCTGTCGGATGCCCAGCTTGATAATGGCGCCATTCTCCGACTGGTCGCCGGACTGCACCAGACCTATCCCGCCGTTGGGATTGTCGTTGTCAGCGCCCGCTTGCGAACTGAATATATCCGCAAGCTGTTCCATCAGGGGGCGCGTGGGTTCCTCTATCGAAAAGGGCATTTAGAAGAAACGGCTGCCGCTGCGCTGCGGGCGTTCAGCCGGGGAGATGTTTACCTATCACCCGAAGCCGCCGCTTTGCCCTATACGCACCAGCCAATCCCCTCCGGTTTGGACGAGCGCGATCTGGAAGTGCTGCACCTATTGGCACAGGGCTACAAGGTCAAGGAAATCGCCCAGCACATGGAGATTGACCGGAAAATCGTCTACAACACGCGGAACAAGCTGCGCCGAACCCTGCAAGTCAGCAACAATGAACAGATTGTTCCGGCGGCGATTGCCGCTGGTCTGCTCTCCACCAAGCTGCTGCAAGGGTAGATTTCTCCTCCGCTGAAAAATTGCCATCCCGGTTGGGAAGATTACCCGCGCCCTTGGTAATCTTCCCGCGCTCCGTTCTGCCCCGCAGTGCTACGCTGTTCTTCCAGTAGCGGAGGAACAGTATTCATGTTTCGTGTAGTGATAGCCCATCCAACCGATCTCGTGCTGATCGGCGCGAAGGCAGTTTTGTCCGACTCACCGCGTTACCAGATTGTCGCGGCGGTCAGCGATCTCGCGCTGCTCGTCAGTGTCGCTCATCAGCATCAACCCGATGTGTTGGTCGTCCATACCGAACTTGACCCGGATATGGACATGCTGAAGTTGGTCGAAGTCATCACGGCGACAGCACCGCACGCCCGACCGATCTTGTTGGGCGGTTTAAGAGATGGACTAGTCATCCGTGACCTTTTCGAGTGCGGCATGTGGGCGTACCTGTACGAGAGTGACGACCTGCAAGAGTGCTTGCCCCGTGCGATTGACATCGTGATGCGTCAGCGTCCCTATCTTTCCCCAACCGCAAACTCGGAATATCTGGTCGCCATGCGCTCACCCCAGCGCGATTGGCATCTCGACAATGAAGCCCGCGCTGTGCTGCGGATGTTGGCACAGGGGCATCACGTCGGCTACCTCGCTTACCAGATGAAACTTCAGCCGCGCCGCGTGTACTGGATTCGTGAGAAATTGCGAAATCGGTTTGGGGCGCAGACGAATGAACACCTGATGAGTCGGGCTGCCGCCGAAGGCTACCTATTCCCGTGATCCAAAAAGCTGTTTGGTTCGCCCGCAGTTTTTCAGCCTGCGACTGGAATATTTCAGGCGGTAGGGCAGGGCAGTTTGAGAAGATGAGGCGATGGTGGAAGGTGGAGGCGGCTGATGAAAAGACGGATTTTAGTTGGGCTGATCGTGTTGGCGATCATCCCTTGGGCGGGGGTGCTGGTCTTTTTACACGCTCAGACCCCTGATCTGGCAGCGCTGCCAACGCTGTTGGTTTTGCCGACATTGACGCCTTCGATCACACCGTCGCTGACCGGCACACCCACTATAAGCCCTGTGCCGCCCACGCTGTCGCCTTCATTCACGCCCTCACCGACAGAGACAGCAGCACCAACCTTAACTCCAACGCTGGCGACTCGTGTTTTGGAGATCAGCGCGGTCATGCCGGGTGTGTTTGTCCCGCCCACGCTCACGCCGTTTCCGCCGGGGTTGATTTTACTCCCCGCGCCACCGCAGCCGCTTGAACCGCTGCCGAACGCGACCTATCAACCCCCGCCTTACGAGGGCTGGTACCGCTTCGAGTCGGATCACCCGAACGTGCGCTATGCCACATCTTGGGAACGGCGTCTTCACAACGATGCTTCACAGGGACAGTATCACCGCACCGAAAACGCGGGCAGCGCGTTGACGTTCGCGTTCGAAGGGGAAGGACTGCAAATTCGCTATGTGGCGGCACGCAACATGGGCATGTTTCAGGTCATGGTTGATGGCGTGGTCATGGAGACTGTTGATGCCTATGCGCCGGAAATTGCTTTTGAGGGAACACGCATCTATACGCTGTCCTCAGGCAGCCATCGGCTCGAAATTCGGGGTGCCGGACAGAAGAACCCTCAGAGCGAAGGGTATGTCCTGTCACTGGATGCGGTGCAGGTCTTTCGGGGGAGCGCCAATACGCTGATTCTGCCGCCAGCGCTGGAAACGGCTGCGCCGACGCTTGCGCCGCTGCCGGCTGCGGGGGTTGAACTAATCGCCGCACCCTCCACGGTGCAGCCCACCGCTACACCAATTCCACCCCGACTAATCACGGTTTCCGTCGTAATCGCGTATGACGAAAACGGTAACCGCTCCGTCGATCCGGCAGAAGGGGTGCGCGGGATTTCGGTGCGGGTCGTTGAGGTCGGGACGAATCGTGTCATCACCCAAGCGTTCACGGATGGGGGTGGGTATGCCCAGCTTCAGGTCGTGGCTGCCGCTCCGGCACGGGTGGTCGTACCGTATTTCGGCAAATTCTGGGAGATCAACAGTGGTCGTGCCGGGGGCGATCTCCGCTTCACACTGCTGCTCACGCCGGGTAATCAACCGGGCTTAATTCCGTAAGGGGAGGCTGAGATGAGGGACGAAAACAGAATAACGCGAACGCTGTACAGGCTGCTCCGGCGTTCGATGAGCGGACTGTTCGTGCTGGTTATGCTGCTGTTGGCGCTGTTGGCGTGTGGCACCCTTGTGACGCAGACTGCCTATTATGCTTGTCCAACGTCCGTTCCGCCCACGGCGCGTCCGGTTATGACCTTGCCGCCGGGTTTTCCGACGGCACTCCCGACCAGAACCCTGCTTCCAGCAACACCCTACCGGATCGTCCCGCCGCGAGATTTCTATCGCGGCGATGCGGTGTTCGTCGGGCAGCCGGGCGCAGCGCTGCGTTTGCGTTTCCGGCTGGTGAATGTCACCGCGCAGGCAGCGCCGCCAACGCCAGGGGGAAGCGCTCGCAATCTCTACAGTTGGTCGGTCGAAATTCGCAATCTCGGCACGACGGATTACGAGACGATCCCGCTCGCCCAAATGGTCATCAGCACGATCAGTACAGCGAGCGGCGATCTGGAGGGAAGGTGGCGGACAACGGATGCCGCGCTGCGTGCTGCCGGAATCACGAATGAAAATTACGCGCCGCTGCTACCGAACACAACGCGGGTTTATCGCCTGGCGGCGTATGCACCGGCGGGCAGCGCTCGTCGCTTGACGTTCACGCTGGACGCTGAGGGGAGCAACACCATCACCTGGCTCAACCAGCCGAATCCGGATTGTTTCGGTGATGTGGCGGATTAAGCGAAAGGAAAAAGCGTTATGCCTGATTTTGCGCGGATGCTGGACGAACTCCAATACACCCTGATTGTGATGCTGGCAGGGGTGCATTGGAGCGTGGAGAAAGTACTGCTGCTGGGCGGGTACACCATTAAGTTGATCAACGCCTGGCTGATCAATAATGCTTTCGTCCCGATCATCAGTCAGACCAATGACAGCTTGCGAATCGCGGTAAGTTGGGTCTTCATCGTCGCGCTGCTCATCCTGGGGATTACCTATCTGCTGGCGGCGTTTGTCCGGTTGGAAGTGGTCAGTCCCCGGAATGCCATCCTGTGGTATATCGCCGGGGCGCTGTTCTTCGCAGTGGGTCCAAGCCTGTATCAGGGGATGAACAGTTTTCGCATGACTATCTCTCAGGTGATGTACACAAGTGTGCTTGACAGTCTGGCGACGACGACCGGGGGAACCTTCTCGTCACTGGCACAAATTGATGCCGATGACCTGTCATTGGGACCCCTGTGTGATGGTTTCGATGTGTATCTGCCGGGCGCGACGGGCGCGGGTCCCCTCGATGGACTGGACATTGCCCTAGCGTATTTGCGGGGACATGCACAGGATGTGATGGGTTATCCACAGCCGCTCTACTCACCGGGATGCGGCGTCTATCTCCTGAATGCCAACCCCTCAACGTGGACGAGCGCCGGACCGAACGGCTCGGTTGTGCCGATGGACTGGAATTCCGAAGGGGGCTATTTCGACTACACCATCTCGCCGATCACCTGGGATGATATCTCTGAATCCGAACGTGATCGGGCGGTCGTCATGGCAGGGGCGTCGCAGCGCCGGGCGCTGACCGCGTGGCCGATCATCCTGTTCGGGTTGGCAGAACAGATCGTCGGGCTGCTCATCACGATTGCGCTGGGGATCACCTTCATTTCGTTTGGGGTGGCGATTCTGTTCGCTTTCTTTAAGCGGACCGAGAGCATCGCCCAGAGCATGATCAACCAGTGGATCGAACTCATTGTCCAGACGGTGGCGCTGGCGTTGGTACAGGCGCTCATCATGGGCTTCTTTCTCGCGGGTGCGGCGGCTGGCAGCGCCCCGGCGGTCATCGGCATCAGTTTGATCTGTCTGGTCTTCATTCTGATCGCCCTCTGGTCAGGGGTGAAAGCGGTGTGGAATTCGTTCAACCGCCTATTCAACGCCATGGGGCAGGTGGCTGGCGGCACGATCTTAGCACCGGGAACGGCGACGCTGGCTGCTGCCGGAGGTGTGGTGGCAGTCGTGACGGGGGGTGCGGCGTTGGCATCCGGTGCGGTGACGGGTGGCTCGACTGCGCTGGCGGGGGTGTCGGCGCTCCAGCAGGGTGCCACGGTGGCACAAACCGCCGGATTGACCTTGGGGAGTTCACAAATGCTCAGCGGCGCGGCACGCACCTTGACCCATCTACCCGGTTTACAGGGCACACCATTGTACGATGCAGCGGAGCAATTTAGCGAAGGGGCTGCTGCCCGAAGGGTCGTCCCTCCGCTGGTCGGACAGATGCTCCTAACGGATCGTGACCCGGCGAAGGCGGAACGCGATGAGGAGGGTCGTGTGATCAGCCGCCCGATGCTCGTTCCAGCGGTGGGTGATTTGCTGAAAGATTGGACAGTACCCAAGGGCAAACGCAAGCGCGCTGGGACGGAGTCTACGCCGCAAGACGTGAATTGGGTCGAAGGTGAGGACGGTGAAGTTTACCCGGAGTTCACGCCGGCTCGTCCGCGCCGTATGGGGCTGTTCACGCCCGTTGCAGCGCTGCCCTCTGAGGCGAGTAGTACGAGCGAGGCGGTGGAGAATGACACACGCCAGCAGCGCGAACGAAGTGATTACGCGGCGGAGATGAACGGGGAAGAGATGGAGCAGCACATCAGCGCTGCCATGCAGCCTGCAAGCGCGGTTCCTTCAACCTTAGGCGGGATGCTCGAACGGGAAGGGCAGGGCGGTGCTGCCCGCCTGGATGCTGCCGCTGGACGGTTGGAAGTCGCGGCAGAAACGCTGGCGAACGCGGCTCAGTTGGGGATGAGGGTCGGTCAACTGCGGGTTACGGGCGGGAATGATGTCGCCGGGGTGCTTGGAGATACCGTGCGTGGGTTGCACACCGAGCGTCAACGGGAAGGCGAGCCGCTGGCGGGCGGTGCGGATCACTTGACGATTGCGGATCGGATGGCGCGGGCCATGGGCGTCACGCCATTAGAGGACGGAAAACCGGCTGTCGGGGACAATTTAGCGCGGTTCGGTTTGTTCACTGACCAGGCATTGCGCTTGGGTATGACGGGTGAGCAGACCGAAACAGTCGTGCGCGAGGTTAAAGCAGCGCCTGAAGGTCGGTTGACCGATGAGACCCGGACTGGATTGGTTGAGCAGGTGCGCGGTGAGCGTAATCTGTCCTGGGAAGGGGCGCATGAAGAGGTCAATCGCTTGGAGAACTACGCACGGGTGCTGCCGGAGGAAGTGACAGCATTCGGGAGGGTAGTCGTACCCTCCGGGACAGCAGCGCAGCCGACTATCCAGATTGAACCTGAAATCCATGTTGAACCACAAATTACCGTCGCGCCGGAGATTACACTGACGGCGGCTGATGATGTCTATGCTGATGCCATGCAGCAGGAGTCGGCGCTGGGTGGCAGCGCCAGCGTTTTAGGCGGTGCGTCATGAGCGAAACGCTGCTGTATCATTCCGTGACTGAACTGCGTAGCTTTACGCTTGATGAATTACGGGCGCTCTGGGAACTCG